>ERZ836441.1265-NODE-1265-length-25258-cov-5.620720_pt1 | contig 25258 bp, 24 predicted proteins | sample MGYA00519686_ERZ836441 | MGnify/ENA primary metagenome ERZ836441 (study PRJEB31850, sample SAMEA3708800) | human gut metagenome | biome: human gut; feature: human-associated habitat; material: faeces | place: China | collected 2014 ... | reverse complement strand
CTCGCGCGCCCGCTGACAATCCACGACCAGCGTGCTGCCCTCGTATCGCGCGGCGGCATGCGCCAGCCCCGGCACGGCCAAAGCCAGCGCGTCGGCCAGCCGATCCGTCGAAATCCGCCGTTTCAGCCGCCCGACGCGCGCGTTTTCCGCTTCCAGACAGCGGCGCACCTCCGCGGCGTTTTCCCCCGCGCCGTCGATCTCCACCCGCCAGATCATTTCGGAGGACAGATAGACCAAAAAGATGCTGAGCAGCACGGAGAGTCCGAGCGTCCATCGCCTTTTTACGCCCCTTGTGAGCCTCAGCAGGCCGCCCGCCCGAATTTCCGCCATCTGCCAGCCGTATTTTTCGCAGAGCGCGGCCACCTTCTTTTTCTGCGCGGCCGGCACGACGACGCGCATGGTTCGCTCGTCCACCCGGCGGACGTTTTTCATCCGAACGCCGCAGGCTCCCGCCGCGCGGAGCAGGCGCTCCAGATTCAGCCCGGAAAGCTCCAAGGTCAGGTTCATGGCGTTCGCCCTCCCCCGGCATAGGTCGCCGTCAGCACGTGCCCCTCGATGAGCGCCGCATCGACGGAGAGCGCCCGCAGCCGAAGCCCTTCGCCCTGCACGGTCAGCACCCCGCGCCCCGTCCGCAGGCGCACGCGGCTCTCCGTCAGCTCGATCACGCCGTGCTGCCCCTCCACGAGCGCCGCGCTCTGCCCGCTGAGCGTCACGCGCGCGCAATCGCTCGTCGCGTCCTCCGGCAGCCCGAGCGAAAGCGCAAAGCCCCTTTTCCGCATGCCATCCCCTCCCGCTGGGGAAAGGTATGTCTTTTTCACAAAAAAAAGACGGGCTGCCACGCTTGACAGCCTCGTTCAAAAAGCAGGATTCAGTGCGCCGTCCTCGCCGCGTTCTCCCGGCTGAGGGCGTACAGGTTGTCATACGGCACGACGCGCTTGATGGTCAGCGTCAGCTCGAAATACTGTTCGAGATTGGCCTGACAGCTCGCCAGATGCGCCATCATCCTGTCGTATGCTTCCTCTTTGCTCATCTCCTCGCGCGGCGCGGCGAGCAGGCGCATGTGATGCGGGTTGATAATCAGCAGCACGAACGCCATCTTCGGGTCGCCGTTTTCGAAGATGTTTTTGAGCGCGTTTTCCAGCCGGTCACGGCCGTAGCGCCAGACCTCGGAGAGGAAATAATCGCCCTGCGGCAGCCGGAAGGAAGAGGTGACCACCGGGCGCGCCGCATCCAGCGCGTCGAGCTTGAGCGACTGCATGCGCTCGTCGATCTTTGTGCAGTCAAAGGCCGCGCCGCGCAGCAGATCGCAGAAGAACTCCCCTTGCAGCACCTTTGTGTAATCGTCCACCTGCTTGCTCTGCCGGCTCGCGTCCCGCGTGGAGAGCGCGCGGCGGGCGGTGCTGATCTCCCGGCGCAGATGCTCCTCGTCCCGCGCAGTTTCCATGCCGAGCATCTCCGGGCGGCGGGAGAGATACGCAAAGAATTTCTTGCCCTCGCTCACGCTGAGCAGGGAGGAAATCGCATCATAGCGGCGATGGCTGAGCAAATCAATGCCCTGCTGCGCGTTTTCCGCGACGTCGGGCTGCTCAAAGCCGAGGGTATTCCACCCGGCATAACGGCGATACAGCGAACGGATTTCCTCTTTATCGGAAACCAGCAGCAATTTGTACATGACGCCTCCAACGGCAAAGCCAAAAATCATTCTCAATTTGGGCACAACGTTCATATTATTATAGATTAAAAAATGAAATGTGACAAGGCCGCCGTTTCTTTTTCCCCAAAAAACAGGAGAATCACCCAAGAAAAGCGTTGTTTCTTGGGTGATTCTGTTTATGATTTCTGCGATATTCCGTTATTTTTCGAGGCCGAGGCGCTTAAAAACCTCGTCCACATGCTTGTAGTGGTAGGAAAGCTCGAAGCACTCGTCCAGCTCTGCGGGGCTGAGGTGGCTCGTGACCGTCTCATCCTGTTCGAGCATCTGGCGGAAGGGCTTCTGCTCCTGCCACGCGCGCATGGCGCAGCGCTGCACGCAGTCATAGGCCGTCTCGCGCAGCATGCCCTTGTCGATCAGCGTCAGCAGCACGTGCTGAGAATTGGGCAGGCCGTAGGACATGCTCATCGAGCGGAGCATATTCTCCGGATAGACGAACAGGTCGCCCAGAATACGGGTCATCAGCGCGAGCATGTAATCCAGCAGCTCGGTCGCATCCGGCAGGATGATGCGCTCGACGGAAGAATGGCTGATGTCGCGCTCATGCCAGAGCGCCACGTCCTCCATCGCCGCCAGCGCGTAACCGCGCAGCACGCGGGAGAGGCCGCAGACCTTTTCGCAGTTGATCGGGTTGCGCTTGTGCGGCATGGCGGAAGAACCCTTCTGCCCCGCGCGGAACGGCTCCTCCACCTCGCGCAGCTCGGTCTTTTGCAGACCGCGCACCTCGGTGGCGAACTTTTCCAGGCTGCTGCCGGTGATGGCGATGACGCTCAGCAGCTCGGCGTAGCGATCGCGCTGGAGCACCTGCGTGCTGATCGGCGACGGCTCCAGCCCCATCTGCTCGCAGACGTATTTTTCCACAAACGGATCGACGTTGGCATAGGTGCCGACCGCGCCGGAGATCTTGCCCACGCGGGTGATCTTGTGCGCGTGCTCCATGCGCTCAAGGTTGCGCTGCATTTCGGCATACCAGAGCGCGAATTTCAGCCCCAGTGTCGTCGGCTCGGCGTGAACGCCGTGGGTGCGCCCCATGCACGGGGTCATCTTGTATTTGACCGCCTGCGCGGCCAACACGTCGATGAACTTGCGCATATCGGCCTCGATGATATCCAGCGCCTGAGAAACGATGCTGGAAAGCGCGGTATCCACCACGTCCGTGCTGGTCAGGCCGAAGTGCAGGTACTTCGATTCCTCGCCCAGGCTCTCGGCCACGCAGCGGGTGAACGCCACAACGTCGTGGCGGGTGGACTGCTCGATTTCCTCCACGCGCTCAACGGTGAATTTCGCGTTTTTGCGCATCTCGGCGGCGGCCTCGGCGGGCACCTTGCCCAGCTTCACCCATGCGTCGGTCGCGTTCAGCTCCACCTCGAGCCACGTTTCAAATTTCTTCTGCTTGGTCCAAAGCGCCGCCATCTCCGGGCGGGTATAGCGGTCGATCATTCCTCGTGTCCTCCCATCAGGCGGCGCAGGATCTCCTGATACGCATCCTCCACATGCCCCAGATCGCGGCGGAAGCGATCTTTGTCCAGCTTTTCGCCGGTCTTGCTGTCCCAGAAACGGCAGGTATCCGGGGAGATTTCGTCCGCCAGCAGGATTTCGCCGTTGAAGCGGCCGAACTCGAGCTTGAAATCAATCAGCTCGATGCCCAGATCCTTCAGGTAGGCGGTCAGCAGCTCGTTGACCTTGAGCGCCATGGCCGCAATCTGCGCCATTTCGTCCTTCGTCGCCAGCTCCATCGCGGCGATGTGGTAATCGTTGATCATCGGGTCGCCGAGATCGTCGTTCTTGTAGCAATACTCCAGCACGGTGGTCTTGAGCTTCGTGCCTTCCGGCAGGCCGAGGCGCTTGGAAAGGCTGCCCGCGGCAATGTTGCGCACGATGACCTCAATCGGCACGATGGACACGCGGCGCACCACGCTGTCGCGCTCGTTGAGCTGTTCGACCAGATGGGTCTTGACGCCGTTCGCCTCCAGCATCTTGAACAGATGGTTGCTGACGAGGTTGTTCACCACGCCCTTGCCCACGATCGTGCCCTTCTTGAGGCCGTTGAACGCGGTCGCGTCGTCTTTATAATGGATCACCGCGAGGGTGGGATCGTCGGTCGCAAAGACCTGCTTTGCCTTGCCTTCATACATCATTTCGAGCTGCTTAGCCATGGTTGAAGTTCCCCTTTCTTTCGTCACAAGGACAACGCCTGAACATGTTGCGCCCCGTATTGTAACAAAAAAGCCCGAGGAAAGCAACCGATTTCCGATAGAAATTCATTTTCTTTTGAAAATCGTTCGGTTTTTGATTGCCGTTTCATATTTATAGAAAGCCGCACGCCACTTTACCAATTCACATTCACCGCATCCGCATCCACAAACGCAAGAATTTGGCCGTCCGTATTTTTGCCCGAATACCAGAGGACATACCAGCCTTCGATTTTGTCAAGGCACACGACCGTTTCGCCCTCTTTCAGCTCCTTGATTTCCGGATAGCTTTCGCCGGGGCCTGTCCGCAGTTTGGTCGAATAGGCCACCGTTCCTTTCCCATAGCTCGACGTTCTTTCGGCCGCCTCAAACGTCGTGTCATAATGGCGGCAGCCCATCGGGATATACGCGCAGGCCGCGCCGCGGAAGGAGACGATGTAGTAATCGTCGTAGAACCCGATCACGCGGTAGCGGGTCATTTTGCTCAGCGAGCCGACCTTCTTAGCGTTCCTGTCCGGCGCGACGTAGGCCGGAACGTTGCTCTCCATCAGCACGATTTCCAGCTTGTTGCGCACGACATAGGATGCGTTGATCCAACCGGTTTTGCCGTTGTAGTCCACCCGATAGAAGTTCTTTTCCATGATCGGCTGACCCGAATCATTCGTCGCGACGCGAAGCCCGTCGCCAAACGGTTCTCCGCCGAGCTGCTTGCTTCCCGTGCTCGGGCTGCTCCAAACGGTGGCCTTCTTGCTGATCACCGTCACCCACAGGCTGTCGTCCGCCTGACTGCCGCCGCAGCCATCCACATCGACATACCCGTTGTAGTCCCCCGCATAGGAGGCGAGCTGCAAGGAACCGCGGGTCGCGCTGTTCAGCCATCCGCTTCCGCCGTCCGCCAGCGCTGCCGTACAAAGCAGCATCAGCCCCGCGAGCAAACATGCAACAAACTTTTTCTTCATTTCTTTTCCCCTCTTTCCGCGGTTTTTGGTCCGCTTTTCCATATTCTATCTATTCGACGGACGAGGGCGCATTTTTCTTCCCGAATTTTTTGAAAAAAAAGAAAAACACCCGCCTTTTCAGACGAGTGTTGACATGGAGCGGTAGACGAGATTCGGACTCGCGACATCCACCTTGGCAAGGTGGCACTCTACCACTGAGCTACTACCGCATCGCTCACTTGCGAAGATTATTTTAACACGTTCCACCGCCGCTGTCAACCCTTTTTGCAAAAAAGTGGTCATTTTTGTCCTTTCCATGGCAGGGCAGGCGGTTATTGTCAGAATATCGCGATTTATCGCGCGCCACAATAGGGCTGAACCGATTGGAGGTGAAACAACGAATGGCGAACAACACGAGCGGCGGCAACCGCATCAACGTGCCGCAGGCCAAGGGCGCGCTGGACAACATGAAATATGAAATCGCGCGCGAGCTTGGCGTCAACCTCAAGCAGGGCTATAACGGCGACCTGACCTCCCGCGAGGCCGGTTACGTCGGCGGCTACATGGTGAAACGCCTCATCGAGCAGGCCGAACACCAGATGGCCGGCCAGAGCTGGTAACTCCTCCGGCTGCGCGCCCGCATCCGGCGCGCAGCTCCCTTTTTGACGATTGAAAGGAGACTTGATTTCCATGTATCAGAATCAGAATAATCCGCAGAATCAGCAGAACGCGCAGCAGTCTTCCTCCTCCAGCTCCCGCAGCGGCCGCACCGTCGTGCCGGAGGCCAAGGGCGCGCTGAATCAGATGAAATACGAGATCGCCAGCGAGCTGGGCATCAACCTCAAGCAGGGCTATAACGGCGATCTGCCGTCCCGTCAGGCGGGCTACATCGGCGGCTATATGACGAAGCGCCTATTGCCCGGACGAAGGAGTTCAAGCTGCTTTTCCGCAATTTTTCCGGTCACGAGGCTGATCGTCAGCTTCATCACATCGCCTTCTGCGCGGATGTCGATTCTGTCGATGCAGTATTTGACGAAATCCTCCGTAATCATTGCGGGGCTGTTCAACTCCGCCAGCCGTCCGAGCGAATCGCGAATCTGCTGAACCTTATCGCCCATGTTACTCTGCCTTTCAAGCTCACTTTGGTATCTTGCAAGTTGAAGGTTCTTCTCATCAAGTTCAGACGAAATCGAATCGTTCATGGACAGAAAATCGCGATCTGAGATTGCCCCCTGTACATTATATTCCAACAATTTATCTCTTTTCTTCGCCAGTGCTTCCATTTCCTTCTTAATTTCTTCGATTTTTCTTCCCACCTCGTTTCCGCTCAGAATCGCCTCATACGCCTTCATATACAGCTCAACGCAGGAATTTACATCGAACTTGTCTCCTCGAAATGTTTCATAAAGGATCGTCTTAATTTCATTCTCGTAAATGTACCGCGACGGGCAGGACGCAGCGCCATGTTCAATCTTTCCTGCACATACCCATGCGCTGTTTGGCGTTCCGTTGTTGCTTTTAGACATTTTGCGATGGTACAGTCTGCCGCAATGCTCGCAATACATCTTGCCTGTCATCAGATTAGGACGATTGCACTGGTTTTGCCGTTGCTTCACGTCTCGACTGCGAACCGCCAGCACAGCATTGGCTTGCTCCCAGATTTCCTCGCTTACAATCGCAGGAACTATGCGCTCATCCTTAAACATCACCCACTCCGATTCAGGTTTGAAGACCATTTTCTTGGTAAACATGTCCTCCGTTCCAACTTTATTGCCACAGAAATATCCTTTGTATTTCGGATTTCTGATGATATGTGTCATCGTCGCGTGGGACAGTTTATTGCCATTATGGTTGCGAAACCCATCGTTATATAGGATTTTCTCAATCTGCTTCATGCTGTATTGATCCGTGGCATACAGCTCAAACAGCTTTCGAATGGCCGGGGCTTCGCTTTCGTCAATCTCCAGCTTTCCGTCTTTTTTCCGAAAACCAAACATGTTGTCAAACCCAAATACCGTACCGCGTTTGATTGCTTCCTGCTGACCAAAGCGAACGGCTTCCGATTTTTTTGCGGATTCATCCTGCGCCAGTGCCGAGAAGATCGACAGACGAAGCTCACCGTCCTTGTCCAGATTGAGGATGCCATCCGTATCAAACCAAATGCCAACCCCGACCTCAAGAAGTTTTCTCGAATACATCAGGCTATCCAGCGTATTTCTCGCAAAACGTGAAACGGCTTTCGTGACAATCAGGTCAAACTTGCCGTTTTCGGCATCCTCAATCATTTTATTAAATTGCACTCTGGCTTTGACCGACGTACCCGAAATGCCATTATCAACATATTCGCCCACGAACGTCCACGCCGGAATACCTTGGATTTTCTTGCGGTAATGCTCAACCTGATTCTCAATCGACGTCGCCTGCTCCAAAGACTTGGTAGATACACGGCAATAGGATACGACCCGAAGCGGAATATCAGTAATCGGTTTATGCTGAAGCATTTTTTTCACTTCATACACATTCATGTTTTTATAGCCTCCCGAATTGATATTCCAATTCTATCACGGTCGAGATTCCTGACGCAAACGATCCGGCGAATTGGTAATCTTTACCGCCATTTTCTGGTATTCCTGTTCCGTAATCAGTCCCATATCCAGCAGACTTTTATTGGCATAATTCATCCACGCTCTTCTGAACGCTTCATCCATCCACTCATCCATTTCGTTCACCTCTACCTGAAGTTTTTTCTAATTCAACATCTTTTATCCAACAAACACGCTGACTGTTGCGCCTTCATCTGCGCCGAACACACTGCGAATTGTCGCATTTCCCTTCGTAGGAATATTCCAAGCCGCCTTCGGCAAAGCGGCTTTGTTTCACCGCGCCATTGATTGAGCGGCAAAAGCGCTCCTCTCATCATCGAGAATCCGTGAGGGAGTATCACGCCCCATGTTGTCGTCGCGCTGACCACTTTCTCACGCCTGCATGGTTTTTGTACTTGGGATGACGGTTATGCACTTGTCAAAGATCAGTGGGAATGCCTTTTGATGTTTTTCCCGCATCAGCTCCTTTGCCTTTTCGATAATGCGAAAATGTCTTGTTTCACGTTCATCATAACACGTTCACATTATTTCCGCAAAAAATCGTTTAATTATATTTTAATAACTATAAGGTTAAGGGGACAGTCTCCACACTTCGAAGAACTGTCCCCATCATGCTTCTATTTTGAACGCACCCCAAGCCGCTTTCGGCAAAGCGTCATAGCTCCGCTGCGTCATTTTGCGCGCGCAGCAGAAACTCCCCTCCAGTCATCGAGGGGCTGTGAAGAAGTATCATTATCCCCCACGCCATCGTCGCGTCCGATTTGCCAAATCGGGTTCAAGCCGCATGAATCGCTCCGGCTATGCCATCGTCGCGCTGCCCGCTTTATCGCTCCTGCATGGGTTTCGTACTTGGGTTGCGGTATGCTGTTGTCAAGGTACAAAAGCGCTTCCTAATTAAGCCCTTCACCTATCACGCTTAAAACGGCACTTTTTCACCCTGTTTGGAAAGAAATTTCAAAATTTTCTTTTTAGCTGCATGAATCGACCTTGATACACTCTGAATGGATACATGTTCCATATCTGCAATCTGTTCTAATGTCATATTCATGACAGCATATAAATGCAGCCTTTTATACTGCCGTTCTGTCAAAACAGATTTCAGTTTATCTTCATTGATGATTTCTTCTTGTTTCTCCATCCTTTCCGACACAGGAATTTTCCAACCTTCCAATCCATAAATCACATGGTCATAATCCCTGCGCATTGCTTTTTCCGTCTGCTTGTAATCTGCATCCGACCATGCTTTCCAGCGTCGAAACTCTTCTTCGCTTTCAAAATCACTTTGCGTCAGAACAACCTCGTCTGCCGCACCCGCATAAACAATCGCATCTGCCCGTTTTTTGTTACGAGCAACATCATTTTTTCTATCAAACATTGTTTTTCCTTTCTGTCGTGCGTAAAAATGGCAAGACAGAAAGGCGGCGGATCACGACAGTGCTGATTTCTTTTGCACATTAAAAAGCACTGAACGAGATTCATCCTCGCTCAGTGCAAATTCTGTTGTTGAGAAAAGCTCGTGCAGCCTGTTTTCTGCACGAGCCTTGTACTTACTTAATCAAATGTACAAGTATTGGATCTCGCTGGAATTGATGAGTTTCCAGCTTTGATTGTAGCTCTTACATAATATGTTCCTGCCGATGTAATATATTCTGAAATATCACACGTCGTTAGCATATCACCGTTCGCGTTCTCTGGTATTCCATTCGGCATATTACAAACAAACTCACCTTTCGATCCATTTTGTTTATACAATTTACAGGATGAAACAGAAACCGTATAGTTTTGTTTCGTAACAACAACATTATATGTTATTTTCTTTCTTGCCGAAAGTATTAGTGAAATTGAATTTATTTCTTCGCTTGAATATGTTCCAACCATGTTAGCGCAAGCTATTGAAAATAATCCACTTATCAAAGCAATTACCAAAAACGACGCAATTATTTTTTTCATTTATTAACTTCCTTTATAGATTCAATCATTTTCTGCATTTCTTCCTCTGAAACAGGTGCAAATAAAGTATAATTGCTCAAATCTATATTCCATGTTGCAACTACAACTTCATTATTGTTTGTGAAGTATACATTCACTTCATTTATTCTCTTTTCGATTCCAGCAGCATCCTGTTGAATCTCATTTGAAACTGAATCCATATTTTCAAAACTGACAGATCTATACCTTATATCTTTTTGATTCTGTTTTGAATAATATGTTTCTGCATAAAACTGCGTTCCGTCCATTCTCGAATATTTATATTCTCCATTTTCCCATCCTTCTGGAATATAATTCAGCATGATTTCTCCGATGCCTGGAATTTGAGCCATCATTTCTCGATCTGACGTTATAATTGAAATATCGTCATCACTATTTTCAGCAATGGCTTCTTTCATCATTCCCGGATCGACTTCATTTCCATTTAGACGGTAGACCTCGCCTCCATCCACTGTTTGTCCTTCAATCCATTTGCGACTCAACAGCGTCTGGCCAGCCATCGGCAACATAATTACCGCAACGACAAGGCAAAATACCGCCGCCAACGTCTTGGCAGGATGCCCGTGTCCATTCGCCGTTTGTTTTTCGCGCTTATGCAGCGCCGAATCCAGTTTTTGCCTTGCCACCTCCTTCTCGCTGGTATAATGCTCCCCGGTCGTGAGGAACCATTGCAGGTCAATACAGGCTTGAATCAGTTCTCTATCTCGCTTTCCCTCCGGCTGAGCGCTTTCCGCATCAACGATCGCATCCAGTCGGTTCAGCATCTCCTGCTGTGAAAGTCCCTGCTTTTTCAGGCTTTCCAAAAGCTCTGCGCCTTTGTTACTTGCCATGTATTGTTCCTCCCTTACTTTATAATTTGGTAAATCATCAAAAGCGTACCCACAATCGGCACAATGATGAAAATTTTTCCTTGGCCAACCAGCCGCGCCTTCTTTCGGATTCTGCGAATCGCTGCACGAATTCCTTCAAGCGTTCCGCCGTTGGCGTGTTGAATCTCTTTTGCGCTCTTCTCGCGTATAAAATAATCCTCAAAGATTTCCTTCTCATTCAAAGAAAGCATCCTGAGGATTGTTTCAATTTTCTCACGCTGTTCTTGCTGCTCATACCATGCTTCAAGCCGTTCCTGCGCTCTCTTATCTTCAATCTGCATCACTGCCGGATCGTCAATGTCAACCGCCTGCCGAGACATCTTCGTCGATGCGCGTACACGAAGATTATCAATCTTGTTGTAGACCGTTTGCGTGAGCCAACCCAAGATGCACGGATGATGCTTGAGCTGATCATATTCCATGCCATTTCAAATGCTTCAATGACGCAATCTTCGATTTCGTTGCGCAAAATCGGATCGTTTCCAGCGCGCCGTCTTGCTCTTACAACCAGAATATCATAATTCTCGACGAAGCACTCATGTATCCACTTATCCCGGTCTTGTGTACTCATGGATTCTTCTCCTCGCGCATAGCTTCAATTAACGTTTGCATCGTCCGACAGACGATATCCTTCTGGCTTTCATCGCAGGCCATCAGCATATTCATAACCTGTTCACACTTTACATCTGCCTGATGCTCATCCATCTTGAAAAGGTAGTCTGCTGACATATCCAGAGCATTGATAAGGGTATACAGCGTTTCAGCCGTCGTATTCACTTTTCCTTTTTCGATTTTCTCAATCGTTCTCTCGGATAAGCCTGTTTTCTCACTCAATACGCGTCGAGAATACCCTTTATGCCGTCTGGCTTCCCAGATACAGGAACCGATGTGCTCAATCACGTCATTACGCACTGTATTCACCTCGGTTTAATCCTATAATACCAGATTTTCAGCTTCAACCACCTTGTAGTTCCAACAATATGTAATTATGATTCCAAATTTATACCATTATGGTTCCAAACATCCTCTATCTAAAGATGTAACCATAAAAATCACCTTTCTTGCCTTTTCAACCACGCGCAGTTTTCTTCTCCGCATGGTACTTTTAGAAACAAACTGGCCTTTTTCCTTCTGCATTTCAAGCAACGTATCTATCGACTTTCCTTTTCCGTAATACTCCTCAATGAGCCATTGTTCCTCTGCATCCATGCTTTCAAACACAACGTCGTAAAGTTTTAAGTTCTCCTGCACTTTTCTGAGCTTTTCCTTCAAAATCTGCGTTTGTTCTTGTGCCTGATCCCTTTCTTCTGCTGCTCTCTCGCGAAAGTCGCTTGCCGCCCGCTCGGTTTTACTGCCGAACCTAGATTGTGCGCGTGGCATTCCGGCTTCCTGCATCGTTCCCAATTCCATGCTTTCAATCACATCATTTTCATTATCATCCATTTGCAGCTGCTTTATCCTGCGCTGCAAGGCTTTTTCCACGCTCAGAAGTTCGCGATGGCTTTTAAGCAGCCACTCTGCGTCAACCATTGTATTCCCTCCTGTATGTATGTTATGGCGTGCTAAGCGTCCAAATGATTTTTGATATGATTCTTCATCCGATAATGTGCGTTTCTGACTGTACCCTGTGGAATATGAAGCTCCTCCGATATCTCAACAAATGTCATTTCTTCCTCATAAAGCAGCCTTAAAATCTGCCAGTAGTATTTCGGCCAAATATTCGTCCGTTCCTTCAAAAATCTTTCTAAATCCATACGCATCAAGACTTCGTTTTCAAACGTTTCTTCATATTCTGCCTCTCCAATTTCTACGCACATCAGTCTTTTTCTTCGCTTCATCTCCTTCCATGCCTTCCTTTTTGCCACCGTGATAAGCCATGACAATAGCCTGTCCGCCCTTCTGATCTTCTCCGCCTGAACCAACGCCTGCAAATACGCATACTGGACACATTCTTCCGCAACATCCTCCGGGCAGCACGTTGTTTGAATATAATGCACCAGCTTTCTATGTGTCCGTTCATCAATTCGGTTCAGCTCTTTCCGAACATCATCGGTGGTCATTGCCGCTTCCTCCGTGTAGCATATCCACCCCATCACCCATCGTTGAATTGGGATTGGATATTACACAGTGCAGAAGCGCATCTAATTCGTTGCAAAAAGGAGCTGAATTTTCTCATCCAGCTCCCAACATTCTTTTCCACTTCCATCTTTTGTTCGTTTCTCCAATTAAATATGCTTTTTAGGGGCATTGCCCCATTACATAATTTGGAGAGTTGAGGAAAATGGACTCGTTTTGTTCAAAAAGGCATAAAAAAAATCAGCGCCTGCCAAGAAAGCAAGCGCTGATTGTTATTCATTATGGAAATAGCATCATTTTTTTAATATGAAAGTTCATTTTTATTTGAATCAAAAAATCTCACGGGGCCACCATTAGATGCCGTTGAATTATCATAATAATAGTGTAAACACTCATAACACGTTGCACACTTTCCAGTTCTGATCATATATTCGCATCCGTTTTGAAGCAATCTACCAGACTTCGATTTTCCTGCACTATTCTTGCTTCCTGCAATATAGTTTGCTTCAAAAATTGCTCCCCTATAGCTTTCCATCCACACATTGTGGACAGCCTCCATATCTTCTGTTACTTTCTTATTTTCAGAAATATAACTTGGAGCGTAAGCCTGCATTTTTGTTGTAATATCATATCCCATAGCATCGTTCTTAGGTACAATCAAAAAATGCCATGTGTATGTTTTAATCGCCATATTAATTGCTTTTCGCGCTTCTCCATCAAATTCATTACCACGGCACTCACCCGCTGATACCGCAAGGATATAGTTCCAGAAATTCAGCACTTCAATATTACTACCCCCATTAAAATAATTCATCAATCGAACTTTATCAGTATCCTTAGGAATGGTTCTTTTATTTAGCACTGCTCTCTCTGAAGTTCTTGTTCCAATCAGTTCACCATTGCTGGTTCTAAAAATTCCATTTCTCCTGTCTTCCATATTTTTTACAGCGTATTTATAGTTTTCAGAAAAAATATATCCCTTCTGAAGAAGTTCCTCCGGTTCCGCAATTTGTATCATTTCTTCAATTTTCCATTCATCTCCATACTTTACAAACGACACCAGCTTAAAATTAATGCCATTTCCAAAATACTTCGTATTAGTTCTTGTCTGTGCTTCAAGTTCGAGTACGAGAACAACAGGTTCTTCACCATATTCATCGTATAACATTTCCTTTGCATCTTCAAATCGAATTTCATTAGAGTTTCGAATGAAAATGGTTTCGATGTTATAGACGCCTTCATTTTCCATTGGTTTATCGGCCTGTCGCATCAACGCATTACAGGTAAGAGGTTCATAGCACTGCGCCGTCTCTCTGTATTTCTTCTCATTGATGCTTGCACTCCATTTTTCTAAAAGTTGTTTAATTTGATTGTTCATTTTTATTCCTTCTTTCTGTTTTACTCTTTGGTTTAATTTCGTGTTATATTTTATGTCCAGTTCTATAGCAATAGAAAGTAATGGAAGATCGACACTTTAAGTCGCATTTCAAATTTTGTCCCTCTTGAAAAAAAGTCAACACTTTTGATATAATAATTTTCAGAATATCAAATTTGAAAAGGGGGATTGAAATGGTTAAAAAAGCACTCTTTTTCTTAATCTTATCCGCTTTAACCGTGCTCTTTATGCTCACAAAACCCACTCCTCACATTTGGTCGTATGACAAGATTCAAATGCAGATTCCTTCGACTTTGGAAGTTCATGATACTTTTATATACGATACTACAGGTAAAATTGCCGCTGAAATTGAGCCATCCGATTTCGACATGGAAATATTGAAATCGGAATTTGGTTATTCATCTGAAAAAGAATGCGCCGAGCGGTATTTATGGACTTCCCGTTTATATGTAGACGATGCAGCCTCCGAAACTCTACGCGTAAAAGATTCATTTAACGTTTATATCTATTCAGGTTATTTTCAGATTTCCGATACCGAATCTCAAAATGTGTACATTCTCTTAATACCGCATAACAAAATAAAACGTATTTATACCGTAACATTATACGCCAACTATTTCGATTTTGCTTCTGTCCTATCTATTGCCAACAGTATCTCGTTGCTAGATTAAAAGAAGGTGCATTTCTTTTCATCGAATTGCATCTCCAATTAAAGTATTTCATTCCTTTTTGACAGGCTTTCCCAGCACAATTTCCCGTGCTGCAATCGCCACGTTGTTTCTTTGCGTCAAACGTCCATCTACCGCTACAAGATCGCCCTGATGCAGATTCTCATTGACCCATTCTGCCAAACGATTCCAGCAGTGGATGGTGTACCGCTCTTTCTGCCATTCGCCTGCCCGATTCTTGTGCCGGGTTTGGAGCTGGAATTCTGCATGAACGATCTGTTCGTTTACTTTGTGCGCAACTACCGGCTCCGAAATCAAGCCGGACAATTCAACATGATTCATAACTTTTCTCCTTTCTTTTTCTGTAACATTCATCCTTTTTTGATTAACCATATTTCATAGAGCACGCCTCCTTTTTCCCATCAAAAAACAGCCGCTCTCTGCCGCTGTCTCTTATAACAACCATTTTCGTGGATAAGTTAATGCTTCTTTGGTTTGATCCCCGACAATCCCATCCACTTTTAGGCCAAACTGCGCACCACTGATCTTTTGAAAGCCTCGCACTGCCGCTTCCGTCTGTGCGCCAAATACGCCGTCAGGTTCACCCGCATCATAGCCAAGGTAGGCCAACCTTTTTTGCAGTCGTTTCACACGCGAATCTTTCGCCGCACGTCTTTTCAATATGCGTTCACCCAGTTCATATCCAGCAGTTACCCGATCTCGCTCATCTGCATAGTCCTCGGCAGAAAAATCGAACGCAATCTGCTCAATATGGATATATGTACACCGCGTATCATCACGACGCTTTACAGCATCAAGCTGGTCAACCGTATGTCCACAAACGACCAGTTGCCCCCTATCCGCATAATCGCGGCTTAAGATTGCGACATGCGACGGATTCCGTTCAATATCACCGGGAACGCCTTCCGCTACTGTAAAAACAAGATCGCCCGCTTTGAGACTTTCCGGCGTTTCTTCGCAGGAAAATTCCAATCGGGGCGATCCAAATTGCTGATAGTTTTTCAGCTGCTTTAAGAAGCTATCCACGCCGCGCCAGCTAAAGCTGCTTCCGCCACGCAATCCGTGCCACTCAAACCCATTGTTTTTGAAAGGCAGCCCTCCTGCGTACAGGCATTGCGAAACAAAATTCATACAGTCGCCGCCGCCCTTCGTGAAGTCGTTATACGCTCGATTTCGCGAGAGCGCCCATCGCCGGGCATACTGCACCGCATCCCGTCTGGCATACTGAATCACTTTTCCTTCCATCCAATCCCTCCTTTCTGCAAATAATCGTTTGACATTCTTCCATTTCCAGTCTACAATACAGATAGAAACCAAGCTTTACAGAAGATGCAAATGAGGGCGCACTCCATTCCACAACCTACTGCAAGGAGGACAAGCACTTGAAAAAGACTACACTGTTAGCGACTTGTTTTACTCTGCTTCTCGCATTTTCTTCTCCAGTTTTGGCTGATGGTCACTATACCTCCGGCGATGATATGGGTATCGAGGGTACTGGCGCTGGCGTTGTGATCTCCAAGAGCGCAACCATCCGCTCCACCCCTTCATACAGCGGCAAGAAGGTCACCAGTGTTCCCGGCGGCTCATTCATCCTCGCTTCTCCCAACGTCGAAAATGGTTGGCGTAAAGTGACTTATGTTGAAAATAGGAAAACTTACGACGGATGGATGCTGGATGATTATATGGTTCACGACCAGCTTATCCTCACCTTGAGAAAAAGCAATATTCCTGCCTACGCCGCGCCCACTTTGGAAGCGAAGAAGGTCGGCTCTCTTTCTAAATATACTCAGCTCAACGTAATCGGCACATGGGATGATTTCTACATCGTGAGTTTGCGTGACGCAGCAGCCTTCATCCCAATGGATGCCGCAGTTTGGACATCCGCTGAATTAGACGAGTGGCTCTGCTTCACCAAAAACGGTCGGACAACGTGTGAAACGACTCTTCGCACCGGTCCGGGCGAGGATTGGCCAGAAGCCATGACTTGTAAAGCTAATACAGTCGTGAGTATTTCAGATATCTATGAAGAAGAAAACGGCTGGTACTTTGTTTGGTGCGATGATAAACCCGCATTTGTTTTAGGCTCGGATATTCAGTTCAATTAACCCGATGAAAAAGGCAACTATACGCTCGTATAGCTGCCTTTTGTGTTGATTGAGAATGTTCTTGCGTTAGTCCATCAGCGGATGGCGAAGAGCTTTCTTCGTGTTGTTGCCTTGACGCGCCCTCTATGCTCTGCTACTAGGTAATTAAGGGCGGGTTTCCCTGCCCTGTGCAGACTGAGTTCTGCCAGACTTGTAAATGAATTTGCGCATAATACTTGACGGTACCGACGTTTACACAAAATATGGGGTAGACCCTAACAATCATTAATACTGATTAAAAAGGTTAACTTTCCACTTTTGGCTGCGTGCAAATGATTCTGCGAGACTATTTGAAAAACAATGAATGGTCAGTTCAGCATCAGATAGCCTTGCTTCACTTTTTGAAAACGCATCTTCCTCAATAGTCGTATTCATTGATAAAATCACAACATCTTTCAAGCAACGACAATCATAGAACGCTTTTGATGGAATTGATGAACATGCTTGGCTAACAGTAAAACTAGTTAATGCCGTTGCACTAAACGCTTCTTCTCCTATACTCTCTAATTTCTCCATTCCTTGTATTTCTTCCAGCAAGACAGAGCCCTCAAATGCGCCCTGTCCAACGGATATTACACCATCACATCCTTCCACTCTACAAAGTTTTGTAAACCAAAAAGCATAATCATCAATCACAGATACTGTTTCTGGAATAATCACATATTCCAAACTTTCTTCGGATGCGAATGAAAAACTACCGATATATTCAACACCCGAAGGGATCTTAAATGTGCTTTTTCCACTAGCTGACGGATAACATAGCAATTTCTTCATATCTTTAGAATATAGAACACCATCTTTCGATGCATATCGAACGTTTTGATCATGAACATCTATTTCTTGAATTTCAGCAAAGCTCCCATTTCGTTCAATTTCATCATCGCCCGAAATCAATGTTGAAGGAATGATAAGACGTTTCACCTTTCCCTGCAAGGAATTTGTGGCTAGGTTGATTACCCCTTCCTTTATTTTCAAAATATCAACCTTTTGACCGAAAGGCTGCAAAAGAAAGGTTTTTCCGTCTTTTGAGTAAAGACAACCATCATACGAAGATAGTTGAGGGTGAGTGGCAGACACATCAAAATCTGTAACATTAAGCCTGTTATAAAGCACATCAATCTGAGAAAATGAATCCGGTACATAAATAATTGCTTCCTCATATTGATCCATTTCAAGCAAATCAGATTTAGACAGTTCTGTACAGCCTTCCTTTATTCTTATATATACCTGATATAAATTTATGGATTCAATTGAAATATTTTCTACCGCAATAGCTTCTCGCTCCCACACCATGAACAGATGTATCAACATAAAAAATATTGCAAATCTCTTCTTCAAAGCATCCGTCTCCTTTTAGTAATCCAGAATCATACCCGTATGCCACATCCACACATCCCAGTCATCACTCATTTCCGTCAGCAGCGGTCCTCCTTCGTTTCCTTTTAATTTCGTACCCGGAGATACAGATTGATAGACTGCATGTACCGGCTCTCCTCCGTCAACGAGTGCAATTTTTCCAGCATAAACGCCACCATGAGCAATGCATGTCTTTCCATTTTCATCCACGCCACTCTGACCAATCACCATGCCTGGAATTAATGCATCTTTTCCACCTAGTTCTTCAATCGTTCCGCGAACAAGACTATTGCTATTAAACATAGCAGTCATGCCGGTCTGACTCGCTCCCTTAGGAAGGCTTGAAGAAATCAAAGTCGCACAATCAAATTGATCTTTTCCATTTCCATATGTATACTTTCTTCTCGTTTTTGATTGCAGTCGTTCAAATACCCTCTTTACCTGAGTAACGTTCTTATTTCCTCTCATCTTTTCAGAATGTATCGCCACTTCAATCAATACATTAATTCGATATGCTTTTGTTTTTAGAGAATCGATCAGATTAGCAAAACATCCTGTTGAATCCATAAAAATCAAAGGGTTATTCAGACAATAAATAAATAGAGTCTGTTGAAATAAACTCCGAGCACTTACTTGTATCTTGTCTGCATTAATAAACCGTTTCCAACTCGGATTATAATACCTACTCCGCAGATAATACAGCCCCGTCTCCTCATCGTACACATACCCACGATAGCGGAACGGATTCAGCGTACCAATCGTCTCTGCCAAACTGCCGGTTTTGCTGATCGGATTACCCCACGCATCATAAATATATTCTACCACCTGCGTACCATCTGCGTCAATCAGTGCAACCACATCGCCCTGCAAATTGTATACATAGAAGTAATCGACATCATTATAGGTAACCATGCCGGGCTTACCCTGCGCATCATAGAAGAAATGCAGATCATGGCTGCCCTGTGTCATGTGGACGACATTTTTGCCATTCAGCGTATAGTTGGTCGTTACACCGTTGACAACCTTTTTAATTCGCAGGCCGTTATGGTCATAGGTGAACTGTGCATTGGTTCCGCTCTTTACCATGCTGGCCAACATACGTCCGGCTTTCCATGTAAACGTCCAACCATCATAGGTCAGCGGATTGCCAATCGCATCATAGGTAATCGCCTTTCCGCCAATGGCCGTAACCTTATCCTTCCAGTTGCTATCGCCATAGGCATAAGCCGTCGTCTGCGTTGCAGCACCCAGCGTGCCCGTGGTATACGCATATTCCACACAGGACAGAATATTGCCGCCGCGATCATAATTGTATACGGTCGTCTTGTTTGCATGGGGATCGTTCACGCGAATGAGCTGACCGAGCTTATCGTAAACATACGTCGTCATCAGGCCATTACGCGTCACAGAAGTGATATTGCCCACATTGTCGTATGTATAAGAGAAATTCTGCCCATTCTGCGTGATGCTCTGCACCAGCGGCGTGGTCTGGATGCTGTCTCCATTCTCCGGCGCAAGGTACTGATACGTCGTCGGATACGAAGTTTTCCAGCCATTTGCGGTGCGGGTCGCAATACGGCCAATCGCATCATAGGTATATGCGATAATGCGGTCTCCTTCATCGCAAATCACATCAACAACTCGGTTTTCATCATCATAAGAATAATATGTATTCAATGTGATCCCCTGATTGTTGATCTGTTCGTCGATTTCCTCAACATTGCCAAACTGATCATATTTAACTTCGCTGACATATTTAGGCGTACCAACAGAAGAACTCGTCGCGCCCTCCAACACATGAACGCGCGTCGGCCGCTCGCTGGTATCGTATTCCGTCCAGACCGTCCGATTCAGCTCGCTGTCTCGCACATACGCAGCCTGACCGTTCGCACCATATCCATAGGTAAAGCGCGGCTTCGTCGCATTGTCGTAGCTGATTCCCGTCACACGGCGGAAATCGTCGCGGGTATAATTCACCTTGCCGCCATTACCATATTCGACACGCATCAGCGTGCGATCACCCGTGTCCGTATACACATTGGTGGAAAGAACCTGATTGCCCACCTTCACGGTCGTCGGATTGCCAAACTCATCATAATCGAAGGTATACGTCACATCCGGCGTATCGCTGGTCGTATTATGCGCCACCGTTTTCAGGCGATCTTTTTCATAGGTGTAGGTATTCTTGTAATTCTTTCCATCCGCCGTAGCGTTCGTTCCAATCACGCGCATACGGCTATCATAGGTATAATTGACGCTCTGCCCATTCGGATCGGTCACCTTGGTCAGCGTATCCTTTGCCAGATCGGTTTCGTATGTCACGACCTTACCGCGCGCGTCCGTCTTGGTCGCAACGTGGTTGCCGTCCGCCGTATAGCTCTGGTGAGAATCCATCATGCAGGTGCCATCCATCGAGTCGATGACATACGACCTCACGAGATTGCCGTTCGCATCGTAAGTGTTTGCCGTCCGAATACCCGTCGGAGAATCAACTCTGAGCGGCAGCCGCTTCTTCTTTTCCGCATCGCTGCTGCCGTAGGAAATCGTCGTCTTGACCGTATCGGGGCGCCCCGGCTGCACATAGCTGATCAGGTTGTTGTAATCATCGTACTGCGCCTTGGCTTTCTGTCCAACAAGGTCTTTCACCGCCGTCACATTGCCGTCATCGTCGTAGGTGAACGTGTTGCCGAATTCCTCTTTGTAGAGCGTCATGCCGTCGAAATCCGCATAGTTGACGTTCTTCTCATAATCCACATTGAAACGAATACCCGTATAAGCGCACGGAGCAATAACCGCTCCGGAGACATACTGCCAGTCCGTCCATTCCTCGTTCCAATTCAGAATTTCGCCATTCTCATACGCGCCGGAGCCGTTCTTAAACGCAACGCGAATACCAAATTGACGCTTATCATCTCCAATCGGGCGGGAGAAACCCTTTGCCCAGCCGCCAGCAACATAAACGTCGCCCTGACTGCCGCTGACCGGAAGATCCTGGTAAATGCCCTTGTTCGTCTGCGGATCGCCATACAGACGCATCCGGTTGTTCGTGAGGAAGGAGGGATGGAGATCGTCCGCGCTGGTCACGATGGCATCACCGGAGGTGTTGGAACCATTGGCCGTCCAGAAGGTCGGCACCCCGCTGCTGTTTAGCGAGAAGTCACAGTTGCGCAGCAGGTTGTAGCGGTTGGGGACAGAACCCACCTCGAGCTGGGCACAGTCTACCCAGAGCGTGCCGGTACCCGTCGTCACAAAGCACAGCGTCGCGCTGGTCGAAGCCGCGGTAAAGGAAACAGCCACGCGCGTCCACTCGCTGCCAGGCGTGAGCAGCTCGCTGTTGAACCAGTTGTTCTGATGCTGCACAGTGGCGTAGCCCTGCACATTGCCGGAGCTGCGGATGTAACCGGAGAGGGTATATGCCTTGCCGATTTCCAGATTGGAATAGCTCATGTACACGCAGAGATTGCCATCCGCATTGGTTTTCATCATTCGCATGGATCGGGAGCCCAGATACTTCTGGTCTGTCACATAAGCAAAGCTGCCCTCGCCGTCATTGAGTGCAGTGTTCCAGTAGCCGTCCAGCTCGAAATCATGATTCGGAAGCAGGTTCACGACGCTTCGCTGAAGTTTGGATACCTGTTCCGGGTGATTCGGCAGCAGCGCTTCGCTAAACTTGCTGTAGCTCGCATAGCCCAGCTCATCGCGCACGCTGACAACATTGCCGAAATCGTTGAACTGATAAATCATCCGCTTACCATTTACAACCGTCATATCCTGCACAACGGTCATCATGTCGCGATAAGAGTACGCGTGGCTGTTTCCGACATAAAGGTCTTCACCCGTTGGGTATACAATCCGCATACGCTCAACTCGATGCGGCATTGCATAAGGATAAGTAAATTCCAGATATCTTCCATCACCGCTGTTTCCAATGCTTTCAACATAGTCATCCGAACCAAATTCACCGGCCACCTGCGTCCACGAAATGCTCGTTCTTTCACCGTCAGCATCAACGATCCCATTCAGTCGCATATTGTTATAATATTCAAGCGTTACAGGTGCGGTTTCGCCCGGTGCAAGAATCCCAGTCAGCATATTGCCCGAATAGGTAAACTGCGTCACACGTCCTGCGCCGTCCGTAATGCGCTCAAGCCGCCAATCGCCATATTGGAAAGTATTCGTGTTGCCGCAGCTGTCGGTAATGCTCAGCAGCCTGCCCGTATCGTCCAGTGCATCCTGCGGGCTCTCAAAGCGCATAACCGTACCGCCCTTATCCTCAATTTCGGTGTATGTGCCATTATCCGTCAGCTTGAGACTCAGACCGGAAAGGTCTTCGTAATATGCCGCACTACTATTGGGCTTTCTAAAATAATGCTGGCTTCCGTCCCCCTTCGACCAGATAAAGTACAGTTCATCATTGATATAGCTCTTGGTCATGCACTGGTCACAGCTCAGTCGCCAATGCGAGCCGACTCTTGCTGTAACACCAAAAAGTTGCGCGCCATAATAGGCCGTAATTGAAACCGGCATCCTGTTGCCGCCGCACTGCGTCAGTGGACGTGCAATCACTACATCGCCATTATACAGATTCACATAGCCCGTACCAGCCCGGCCACAATCGAAGGAATCATACGCCAGATGGTTCTGAAGGCCAGCAAAGCTAACGTAGTTAATCATAATAACCGGTTTATGATACACGCTGTCACTGGAACCAAACTCTACTGTATTCGGCGTCGCCGTGATCTTGCGCTCAAATGCAACGCCATAATTCGAGCCTCCATACCACTTGCGCACCAGATTGGAAATGTCAAATGCAAACGTAGAGCCAACGCCCGCATTAGCCGGAATGATCGCAACATCAACATCATGTTCGCCAAGGCTCGGCTGGTTATTCCAAGTGATCGTCTGGGACGACCAATCCTCCAAAACTTCCTTAACATACACAGGAACTGCTCGCGTTCCCTGCTTCGTGTACAGCGACATGCGGAGGTACGCCTTCGTCACCATATTGCTCGGCATGAAGAACGGCAAATCCGTGAATTTCAGAAAACTGCGGCACTCGCCATAGCTGGTATTCTTGCAGATGCGCAGCCTTGCCTGCGAATAGCTCTGCACGGTATTCGGCGCGCTGCTGGTAACAAAGTTATCTTCCATTGCGCTGGAGTGCTCCTCCGTCTGGATCAGCGGATCAACGACAACCGGATACACCGCATTTTGGAGGAAATCTTCATCACAATTCAGCGCCACCTGAATCTTACCGTTTTCCTCAACCAGATCGGTTTCTACAGTGCCGATATCCCCTTCAGCATCGCGCATAAAGGCAGCAGGCAGAACAAATGCAACTTCGGCAGGGTTACCTTCCGCATAAGCAACAATCGTGCCTTCTTCCTGCTTAACAAGCTGCACATTCTGCGTATCCATTTCAAGCACAAACCGATGCTGTGCCTGCGGGTTCTCCATCACGATGTCATCCTTAAACATCATGCCCTGCATACGGCAAATCACATTGACGTTCGGCAGGATTTCCTTATAATGCAGCTCGGTTTCCACATGAGAGAGATCCGCGCGGCAGGCATCTTCATCGCCCGTGTCACAGCAGTTTTCGCAAATCGGTTTTGCTTCAACATGCTCATTCTGATTCTGGATGTTCCAGGCAATCTTCTGTCCCTTTTTATTGCTGATACAGACCAGAGGTGCTTTGCCCGTCTGCTTGGCAAATTCCATCGTCAGTACATTGGACTGATTGCGCAGAATCGCTTCGCCCTGTTCATTCCGGGCTTCTTCAAGTCGATTGTCAATTTCCTTCCATTGGCCTTCTGCATCCTTGAAGTGAACGGTTTCAGGATAAATGACCGTCTGATATGCGCCCCGCCCAAGATCAAACGTCTTACTGTTATGAGTACGCTGCTGCGTTACTTCTTTGCCGGGCATGAGCTTACTTTCCATCTGAGAACCGCGCCACAGAAAATCATGCGGTCGCTTTTTCATATTTTTTTCCATATTGATTTCCTTTCTTCTTACTTTTGAGGTACAAAAAAAGAAGGCTTTCCAACCTTCTTTTCTTATCCACTTGCATGTCGTTTTTCCATCGCATCCAGTCGATTCTGGATGTTCTCAATACCATTTTCGATGTTGCTGCTCAACCGATCAATCATATTCTGATATCGTTCTTCTCTGCTGGCATTCTCTTTCAACATTCTGAAAAAAAGATAAATGTACAGCGCAGCCCAAATTCCCTGCTGAAGCGCTGCCTCAAGCAGAGAGGTCACATCCAAATCCATATATCACTCCCTCCTTTCTTTTTTCTTCTCTTTTTAATTAAACCAACGGAATCATCTCCTTTCGTCTGTATAACAAAGAGAGCACCGATTTCTCAGTGCTCTCTTGTTTCCATTCGTTTTCTGATTATAGTTTAACGCCCGGATTTGGGTTTGTAAAGGTTCTTTTCGGTTCATTTTGATTCATTTTGGTTCATTTTGGTTCATCCCTCTAAAATCGGAATAGCTATAACTACGCTTTATCTCCAACCGTAACATATTTTTGCGCGGGACTAGTCGGATTATTAATCACTGTGCCATATACAAAAGTGTGAGTAATACAATCAGGATACCAACCTTTCAAATTCTCGCTTTACGAACTCACGCTTCTTGTTCTGTGTCAGGCTGCTTTTCCAGTCACGAGGTTGATTCCAATTCTATCACGGCCGAGATTCCTGGCGCAAACGATCCGGCGAATTGGTAATCTTTTCTTGTTTTCACGTACTTTATCTGCTGGGTTACTTCGCCGCAGCTTTCGCATTCCATCCATCCGTCTGTTTCTTCTAAGTCGAGAGACTTATTGATTGTGCCGCAGATCGGGCACTTCACATCAACTGCGTTCAAACAAAACATCTCCTATCGAGTTAGATTATTTGTTTTAGAGAGCCTTAATGACGTGACGAGCCACACATGTTATCTTGTCTGCCATCACTCTGGCAGTTTGCCTTGCAGATATGTCGGCATCCCCACTGCGGTCGTATCCGGCCTGACCTTAAACATGGCTTTTTCAATCTACCTCCCTTATCGGTTTTCCGCGATATATTTCTCCGCCATGTGGACTGCCACCGCGCCGTCCGCCACGGCGGTGACCACCTGACGGAGGGGCTTCGTCCGCACGTCGCCCACGGCGTAAACGCCGGGAATACTGGTTTCCGTGGTCTCTCCGGCCACGATATAGCCGCCGCCGTCCAGCGCCAGTTGACCCACCGCCAGCGCCGTGGCGGGCTGTCGGCCCACGCTGACAAATACGCCGTCGCAGTC
>ERZ836441.1249-NODE-1249-length-25562-cov-4.936802_pt1 | contig 25562 bp, 20 predicted proteins | sample MGYA00519686_ERZ836441 | MGnify/ENA primary metagenome ERZ836441 (study PRJEB31850, sample SAMEA3708800) | human gut metagenome | biome: human gut; feature: human-associated habitat; material: faeces | place: China | collected 2014 ... | reverse complement strand
GGCGGCCGGCTTGGCGTTTCTGCGCGGCGCCGGACGGCGGCGCGGCGCACGGTTTCCGTTCTGGCCGTTCTGGGAGTTGGAATTTCCGCTTTGATTCTGATTCGGCTTGTTCAAGTCTTTGTTTTCGTTTTCTGCCACAAAAATTTCCTTTCTTTTCCCGCGTGGGCGTTGCCCGCGCAGCTTCAAACAGACGCTTTGATGCAAGCGCCTTTTGGGATTTGATTTCATTGCCGTGCCGGCGGAGGTCATCCCGACGAAGCACATCTATCTTGAGCGAGGCCGGTATTCGGCGACGCGCAAAAATCCATAACATTTTTATTATACACGAAAATCTGTCTTACCGCAATAAAAATCGACTGATCCGCTCAATTTCTCGTTTTCCTCGTCCGTTTACTTGATTTTCATCCCCGTTTATGTTATGTTGTGGGATGGATTTTTCATGCACATTCTTTTTTCATATCCGTCAGGAGAACAGGAGCTTATGCAGAGCGTTTCAAAAGTCAAATCGTTTTTCTGCGCGCACAAGGCGGCGCGCGTCCTGTTGGTCATCGCGGCCGCGCTGCTTGCGTTCGTGCTGATTTTTCATCCGCACGGCACGAAGACCTACCTCATCACGGGCATCGACAATTACGGCTCGCTCAACGACAACGGCCGCAGCGACGTGATGATGCTCGTTCAGGTCGGCTTTGATTCCGGCAAAATCCACGCCGTCACCTTCGCGCGGGATATTGTCGTGCCCAACGAGCATAACAAAAACGTCAAGCTCAACACCATCGTCCGCATGCAGGATGAAGACGCGCTGGTCGATACGCTGGAACGTGTCTTCGACCTGAAAATCGACGGCTGGTTCCGCGTCAACTTCTCCTCCGTCATCACCATCATCGACGCGATGGGCGGCGTTCAGCTCGAACTGACCGACGCCGAGGCGCGCTATATCAACGGCCGGGAGGGCGAATATCCCGATTACCCGCTCGCCGAAGGCATCTGCCGCCTCAACGGCGCGCAATCGCTCTGCTACGCGCGCTGCCGCAAGCTGGATAACGACATCGGCCGCGGCGACCGGCAGACCAAGCTCTTCTCCGCGCTGGTGCGGCAGACGAAGAAAATGACCGCGGCGAACGTCGTCTCCGTCGTCAGAAACATGAACCATGCGTGGCGCTCCTCCCTGAGCGGCGGAGAACAGGTGAAGCTCGTCTTTGACGCGCTGTGGATGCGCGGGGCGAAGGTCGTCCGCTGCGCCGTGCCCTACGAGGGATACTGGCGTTACGGTGACAGCAGCGTGATCCTCAATCTGGAGGAAAATGTCCGCCTGCTGCACGAGTCGCTCGGCCTGCCCGCGCCGAAAGCCGAGTGACGCTCCCCCCAACGCTTCCCCTTTAGAAAGGATTGATTGCCTGATGAGTGAATTTCGCACCCCGGAGCCGATGAGCGAACGCCGCCGCACCTATATGCGCCTGATTGCCGAAGTCGGCGTCTGCATCGTCGGCGTCATCGCGCTTGCGCTGCTCGGCGGCCCGGTCGTCGGTATTCTGATGCCGTTCATCCTCGCGTTTATCATGGCGTGGATGTTCAACCCGGTCATCGCGTGGCTTCAGCGCCACCTGCGGCTGACCCGCCGCCTGTTTTCCTACATCCTCGTGCTGGTGTTTTACGCGCTGCTGTTCGGCCTGTGCCTGTTCTTCGCGGGGCAGCTGATTTCGCAGGCCATCGATCTGGCGCGCAGCGTGCCCGGCTTCATCGCCGATTTGCAGGGGCTGTACAACGAGCTGATCACCTGGCTGCAGGAGGTGCTGAGCCGCCTCCCCGCCGAATACGCCAGCGTGGGCGACGAGATCTTCTCCCTGCTCAACAGCGCGTTTGAATGGCTCAAAACCCTGCTCTCCGGCGCGCTCGGCTATGTGATGAGCATTTCCCGCAACGTCGCGCTCGAAGTGCCCAATTTCGTCATCTTCCTGACGGTGCTGGTGCTCGCCAGCTGCATCATCACGGCGGATTTCCCGAACCTGCGCGAAAACATCTACGGCTATCTCGGCGTTCGCGGCAAGAATTCCGTGCGCCTGATGGGGCACAGCTTCCGCGCGGCGGTGTTCGGCTTCTTCCGCTCCCAGTTGATCTTCGCGCTGCTGGATATGGGCATCATCCTCGCCGCGTTCTTCATCATCGGCGTTTCCTATCCGCTGCCCATCGCGCTGGTGCTCGCGTTTCTGGATTTTATCCCCTTCTTCGGCGCGGGCACGGTGCTCGTGCCCTGGGGGCTGATCTGCATGGCCATCGGCCTGTTTGACATGGGCTGGAAGCTGCTGCTGCTCTACGGTATTCTGTACATCATCCGCCGCATCTTTGAGCCGCGTATTCTCGGCGGCGCGACGGGCTTCTCCTCGCTGCAAATGCTGTTCTCGATGTACGCGGGCATGCGCATCGCGGGCGTGACGGGTCTGGTCGTCGCCCCGATCGTGTGGATCACCGGCGTGAACTTCCTCAAGACCGGCGTGCTGGACGGCGTGATGAGCGATATCCGCTTCGTCGCGAACGACATCCGCAAGACCATCGCGCGCCCCGTGCCGACCAAGACGCAGGAGCCGCCGACCGCGCGCCCCGCGGCCAAGAGCGGCGAAAAGAAAAAGCGGTTCTCCTTCGGAAAAAAGAACGCGGAATAACCCGCCTCAGTACGCCCGTCCTCCCCGCCGCGCCGGGAAGGGCGGGTTTTTTTGCGCTTTGGGATGACAACCGCCCCGGAGAATGATATAATGGTATGCATCTGAAAACAGACGGTTACAGGGATTTTTCCCGGAGGAATATGAAGATGAAAAACGCAAAGCGCCTGCTCCGCAAGCTGGATTATCTGCCCCGCTGGGCGTGGTACGCCATGTCTCTGGCCATCGGCGGGCCGGTCGGCCCGGTTGTCGTCTACGTCGCGTTCCACGCGCTGCAAAAAGCCGCGGACGACGAGGACGCCGAATACGACGAGTGGGGCGCGGGCTTCGAGCGGCGCGAGGGCGGCTATGCCGACGCGGAATGCACCGTGACCGACGACCGCGACGTTGAGGACGCATGGCAGAGGACGGAAGCCTCCGCCTCCCGCGTGCGCCGCGACGCGCAGCCGCCGGAAGAGACGGCGGACGCCGAAACCGACGAGGCGAGCGAGATCATCCGCGAGGGGCGCGCCGCCATGCGCCGCATCCGCCACGCCAACGACCTGATCCCCGACCCGGCGCTTTCCGCGCAGATTGATTCCATCGAAAACAGCTGCGGCCAGATTCTCTCCGTTCTGGAGCAGCGCCCGCAGCTTCTCTCCCAGCTCCGCACCTTCCTGCGCTATTACCTGCCGACGACGCTGCGCCTGCTCGAAGCGCGCGCCAAGCTCGAAAACGACGCGGGCTCGCCCAAGGCGCGCGAGGTTCGCGCGCGGATTTCGCAGGCCGTCGGCGAAATCGACAAGGCCTTCCGCAAGCAGGCCGAGGCGCTGGACGAATACCGCTTCATTGATCTGGAAAGCGAGATGGACGTGATGCGCGACATGCTCAAGGCCGACGGCCTGATCGACGAGGAGACGGGCGACGACCCCTTCGCCGACGTGCTCAAGCCGCACGGCGGCCAAAAGCCGATGGCCTCTCCGTGATGTTTCAGGCCATGCCGGTTTTCCAAAATACAACGGATTGAAAAGCGCGCGAGTCAGTCGTTTTTTTGCGACTTTGGCTTGACAGCGCTTCTTTCTTTGCATATAATAAAAACAAATATCGGATTTTGTTTTTACGGCTCTGCCGCGCGCCGCCTTTCTCCCGGCGTTTTTCTTCGGGCAGCATAAAAACAAAAGCAAACATTTGTTTTTACTCCCCGCTTGGGGATGCAAAGGAGGTTTTCCGTGGGCTATATCAGTTTTGAGCACGTCTGCAAATATTATCAGACGGGCGACACCGTCGTGAAGGCCGTGGACGACGTGAATTTCACCATCGAAAAGGGTGAATTCTGCGTGGTGCTCGGCCCTTCCGGCGCGGGCAAAACCACCATTTTGAACCTGCTGGGCGGCATGGACAAGGCCACCAGCGGCACCATCACCGTCGGCGGCAAGCAGATCACCGGCCTGCGCAGTCCCCAACTGACGGATTACCGGCGAACGGACGTCGGCTTCGTCTTCCAGTTTTACAACCTGATGCCCAACCTCACGGCGCTTGAAAACGTCGAGCTGGCGCGGCAGGTCTGCAAGGATGCGCTCGACCCCAGAACCGTCATGGAGCAGGTCGGTCTCAGCCAGCGCATGAACAACTTCCCCGCCCAGCTTTCCGGCGGCGAACAGCAGCGCGTGTCCATCGCCCGCGCGCTGTGCAAGAACCCGGCGCTGCTGCTGTGCGACGAGCCGACCGGCGCGCTGGATTCCAAGACCGGCGTGCAGGTGCTCTCGCTCCTCACGGACGTTTGCCGCACGCACAACGCCACCGTCGTCATCATCACGCACAACGCGATGATCGCCCCGCTGGGCAACCGCGTCATCCGCGTGAAGAACGGCGGCATCGAGTCGATTGAAACATGCGAGCATCCCGCCCGCGTGGAGGATATCGCATGGTAAAGCCGAAGAACATGCTCCGAAAGAAGCTCTACCGCGACATGTCGCGGGCGGCGATGCAGTTTCTTTCCATCATCGCGCTGTGCGCGCTCGGCACGTTCGCGTTTTCCGCGCTGGACGGCATGGCGCGCATGATCCGCACGACGCTCAACACCTATTACGAGGAAAACAACCTCGCCGATTTCTGGATCACGCTCCCCACCGCCGACCGCGCTTCCATGGAGAAGCTCGCGGCGCTGCCGGATGTGGAGGCGGTCTGCGCGCGCGCCTCGGTGGATCTGGACACGACGCTCCCCGGCGACGTTTCCGTTTCCGTCACGGTTTACGACGGCGAAATGACCATCAACAAGCCGCTGCTGCGCGAGGGCGCGCTGCTTGAGGCCAACGACCCGCGCGGCTGCCTCGTCGAGGAGCGCTTCGCGCAGTCGAAGGGGCTTTCGCTGGGCGACCGCCTGACCGTCAAGCTCCGCGGCAAGCCGTATTCGTTCACCATCCGCGGCGTCGTCGTCAGCCCGGAATACATCGTCGTGACCGACGGCATGGCCGCCGACCCGGATAAATACGGCTTCATCCTCGTCAATGCCTGCGCCATTCCGGAACTGCCGCTGACGCAGATCGTCGCCACCATGGCGGACGGCGCGGACAGCGAAACCGTGCAGGCCGAGATCGAGGCCGCCCTGCCCGACGCGCTGGTTGTGGATCGCACCGCGCACAGGAGCACGGCGCGCGCCAACAACGACGCGCAGATGTTTGAAAACATGACGCTGATCTTCCCGGTGCTGGCCTACGCCGTCGCCGCGCTGATCGTCATGACGACCCTCTCCCGCATGATCGACAACCAGCGCATGCAGATGGGCACGCTGCAGGCGCTCGGCTTCTCCGCGCATCAGATCAAGATGCACTACCTCTCCTACGCCATCGCCCCGTCGGCCGTCGGCGCGGTGCTGGGCACGCTCATCGGCCACAACACGCTGCCCTTCCTGCTGTGGGATACGCTGATCGCGCAGAACGAAATGCCCTACCGGCTCACGCCGCCGATCTCCGCTTTCGCGTGGGGGATGACGGTGCTGAGCGTCGTGATGAGCGTGTTCATCCTGCTGCACTCCTACAAGAGCGCGGCGAAGGAATGTACGGCTTCGCTGCTGCGCGCCAAGCCGCCCAAGAGCGGCAAGCGCATCCTGCTGGAGCGGATCACATGGCTCTGGTCGCGGTTCAGCTTCAACACAAAGATGGTCGTCCGCAACCTGATGCGCAACAAGCTGCGCACCGTCATGATGCTCGTCGGCCTGCTGTGCTGCACGATGCTGATTATCACCTCGCTGGGGCTTCAGGATTCCGTCACGTCGCTGAGCGTCAAGTATTACACCAAGTCGCTGGATTACGACGTGATCGCCAACCTCACGGGCGAGGCCGACAAGGCCGAAAGCTACGAGCGCCGCGCCGACGCGGAGGCCGCCGAATGTCTGATGGAAAAATCCATCTCGCTGCGCACCGACGCGGGCACGCGGACCGAGCTGATGACCGTGCTGGAAGACGACCAGACGATGATTCACCTCGGCGAGAACGAGGCCTTCGTCCGGCTTCAAACCGGCACGGCGGCCGTCACCTACAAGCTGACGAAGACGCTGAACCTGCACGTCGGCGACGTCGTTCGGGTCTATCTGCCCGGCGACTCCGACCCGTTTGACATCGTCATCGGCCAGATCGTCTACAACAACGTCACGCAGGGTGTCTATCTCAACCGCACGACGTGGGAATCCCTGCGCAAGGGCGAATTCATCCCCACCGGCCTGATGCTCAAAAATCCGAGCGACGCCTATCTCGCCCAGCTTGAGGACATGGATGAGGTGGACAGCCTGGATTATCCGGCCAAGCTGATCGACGACATGATGCAGATGCTCGATTCGCTCTCCGCCGTGTTCACGATGCTGACCTGCATCGCGCTGGCGCTGGCCTTCGTCATCTGCTACAACATGGGGCTGATGAACTTCGTCGAGCGCACGCGCGAATACGCGACGCTCAAGGTGCTGGGCTACCACCAGAAGGAGATTCGCCGCCTCATCATGCGCGAAAACGCCATCATCTCCTTCCTCGGCGTGGCGCTGGGCGTCTGGCCGGGCATCGCGCTGACGAACGTCATCATGCACACCTGCGAGCCGGAAAGCGGTTTCTATCCCGGCGCGCCGACGATCCAATCCATCGTCATCGCGTGCGTCGTGACCTATCTGTTCTCCGAGCTGCTTCAGCGCCTGCTGGCGCGCAAGGTGCGCAAGATCGACATGGTCGAGGCGCTGAAATCCGTTGAATGATCGGGCGCGTTCCTGCATCAAGCACCCTTCCCGCAAATCTACACCGTATCCGAACAGAAAGGAACATGAGTATGAAGAAATGGATGTCTGCCGCGGCCGCTGCCGCCGCGCTCACGCTGACCGCCTCCTGCGCGCTGGCCGCAACGGCCGACGCAAAGATCGTCGCCCCGAACACCGAAAAGATCACCGCGCCGTTCGCCGGTACGCTCCTCCCGTTTGACGCGGAGCTGGGCGACAGTGTCTCCGCGGGCGAAACCCTGTTCACGCTGGACACCGTCCCGGTTTATGCGGCGCAGGCCGGCACGGTTTCCGCCGTGTTCGCCAAGGTGGGCGACGACGCGAGCGGCGTGGCCGCGCACTACGGCGCGCTGGCCGTGGTCGAGCCGAAGAACGCGCTGTATATCGACGCTTCCACCGAGCAGGCCTACGACGACGCGGATAACCGCTACATCCACGCGGGCGAATCGCTCTACCTCAAAATGGGCAACACCAAGGGCACGGGCGTTGTGACCGGCGTTTCCGGCAAAAAATACACCGTGGAAATCCTCACCGGCGATTACGACGTGGGCGACACCGTCCGCTGCTTCCGCGAGAGCACCACGCCCAGCGACAGCGAGGTTGGCCGCGGCAAGGTCACCCGCTACGCCGATGTGCAGGTGCTTGCCGGCAGCGGCCGCATTGCCGCCGTGCACGTCAAGCCGGGCGACACGGTGGAGGTCGGCGACCTGCTCTTCGAGCTGGTGGACGCGCAGAGCGCGAAGAGCGCCTCCCGCAGCGTCGCCGCCGGCGCAAGCGGCGTGATCACGCTGATGAACACCGTCTCCGGCGCGCAGGTCTACCGCGGCCAGCTCCTGTGCGAAGTGGCGGACATGAGCACGCTGGAGCTGAGCGCCGAGGTGGATGAGCTCGACCTGAACAGCGTCGCCGTCGGCGACACGCTGACCTACACGCTCGACGCCTTCGAGGGCGAAACCTTCGACGGCACGGTCACCAAGATTTACGCCGTCGGCACGAAGAAGCAGAACGCGACCTATTTTGACGTTCGCATCACCCTGCCCAGCGGCAAAACGCTGCTGCCGGGCATGAACGGCACGGTCACGATCAACAAATAACCGGTGAAGCGAACCCCGAAGGGGCGAAATCCCCTCGAACTCAGGATAAAGGAGGCTCTCCCATGGCGCAGCCCTTCTCCCCCAAGCAGCGCGACGCCATCCGCGAAAGGCTGAAGGAAAGCGCGCGCAAATACGCCGTCAGCACCGGGGTTAAAAAAACCTCGCTGGATATGCTGACGGCGGACGCGGGGATTTCCAAATCCTCGTTCTATAAATTCTTCGGCAGCAAGGAGCTTCTGTTCCTTGAAATCGCCAACGATTGGGAAATGCAGGTCATCGCCGCGGTGAACGAATCGCTGAAAACCAGCGTCGGCACGGATGACAAGCGCCGCGCCGCGAACATGGTCTACACCGCGTTCACGACGATTCACGCGCTCGGCATCTGCAACTTTCTGTGCGACGACCTGCCGGAGCTGGCGCGCTTCATCCCCGAAGAGGAAGCGCGCTCGCACTACCTTTCCTCCGCGCAGGGCATTTTCGACATGCTCCACCACGCCGAAATCCACTTCGCCCAGCTGGACGAGGTTGTGCTGGCCGCGATTCAGATTCTGTATCTGTCCATCATCCACATCAACCGAATCGGCCCGAACTTCTTCCCCGCGCTGCGGCTGCTGGTCGTGGGCGCATGCGAGGAGCTGGTGGCGTAACGGCCAAGCCGCGTTCCTCTCCTGACGGTCTGATGCGCGCCCTTCGGCGAACGCAGGCGCAGCTCCTAACCCTCACGCGCCGCTACAACGAGGCGCTTTCCCTGCATTTTAGCGCCATCGGCAAGGAGAAAAGCCATGAGTAATCCGCACATTCAGCTTTCCGATCACTTTACCTATCCGCGCCTGCTGCGCTTCGTCGCGCCCTCCATCACCATGATGATTTTCACCTCCATTTACGGCGTGGTGGACGGGTTCTTCGTCTCAAATTACGTCGGCAAAACGCCGTTCGCGGCGCTGAATTTCATCATGCCGTTCATCATGGTGCTCGGCGGCACGGGCTTCATGCTCGGCACGGGCGGCAGCGCGCTGGTTGCCAAGGAGATGGGCTGCGGCCACACGGAGAGAGCCAACCGCATTTTCACCATGATGATCGGTTTTGTGGTCGTCACCGGCCTGATCCTGACCGCGCTGGGCGTCGCCTTCATCCGCCCAATCGCCCAACTGATGGGCGCAAGCGAGCGCATCATGGCGGATTGCGTGCTTTACGGCCGCATCACCATCGCGTTCACAACGGCGTTCATGCTGCAAAACGTGTTCCAGAGCTTCCTCGTCGTGGCCGAACGGCCGCGCGTGGGGCTGCTGGTCGTTGTCGCGGCGGGCGTGGCGAACATGGCGCTCGACGCGCTGTTCATCGCGGTCTTCCGCTGGGGGCTGGCGGGCGCGGCGCTGGCGACGGGCATCGGCCAATGCATCGGCGGCATCGTTCCGGCGGTGTATATCCTCCGCCGGAAGGATCTCCCGCTTCGCTTCGCTCCCTTCAAATTTGAGGCGGCTCCCATCCTCCATGCCTGCGCAAACGGTTCTTCCGAGTTTATGAGCAACATTTCCACGTCGTTCGTCTCCATGCTCTATAATATGCAGCTTTTGCGCATGCTGGGCGAGGACGGCGTTTCCGCTTACGGCGTGCTGATGTATGTGCAGCTCATCTTCATCGGTACAGCCATCGGCTACAGCATCGGCTGCGCGCCGATTGTCAGCTATCACTACGGCGCGGGTCATCACGACGAGCTGAAGAACATGCTGAAAAAAAGCCTGACGCTGATGGGCATAACCGGCGTCGCGCTGACGATGCTTGCGCTCGGTCTGGCCGCGCCGCTGGCGAAAATCTTTGTCGGCTACGACGAAGGGCTGCTCTGCCTGACGCGCCATGCGTTCTCGATCTTCTCCTTCTCCTTCCTGCTTTCCGGCCTCAATATCTTCGCCTCCGGCTTCTTCACCGCGCTGAACAACGGCCTGATTTCCGCGGTCATCTCGTTCGCGCGCACGCTGGTGTTTCAGGCGGCCTGCGTTCTGCTCCTGCCCGCAATATTCGGCGTGGACGGCATCTGGTATGCGACGCTGGTTGCCGAGGGACTGGCCTGCCTGTTGTCGCTGTGGCTGATTGATCGCAAGAAGCATTTCTATCATTACGATAAATGAGCAAATCCGGAATTTTGTGCGGAATTTTCTTCTTGCTCAATGATTGTACCATGCAAAAAGCGCCGCCTTGTTCGCGACGCTTTTTGCTTTCTTTGTTTACGCTTCTTCCAGCTTCTTGAGCGCTTTTCTGAACTGCGTGCCAAACATCACCGTGGTGAAGATCACGGCGAGCGTATCGGCGACGGGCTCGGCGGTGTAGACGGCCATCGTCCGGTCGGGCAGGATGTGCGGCAGAATGAAGATCAGCGGAATCAGCAGCACAAACTTGCGCAGGATGGCCACGATGATGGAGCACGGCGCGTTGCCGATGGAAACAAACGTCATCTGGCAGGCAATCTGAATCCCGAAGATGAACAGCGCGCCGCAATAGATGCGCAGCGCCTTGGCGGTGAAGGCCAGCAGCTCGGCGTCCGGCGTGAAAATCCCCGCGAAGGCCTTCGGGAAGAGCATGATGCCGCCCCAGAGGATGACCGAATACGTCAGGCTGGCCTTGAGCAGCGCGAAGAACGTCTGCCGGACGCGCGCGGCGTTTCTCGCGCCGAAGTTGTAGCTGGAAATCGGCTGCGCGCCCTGCGCCAGCCCCTGCAGCGGGAGCATCGCGAACTGCATCACGCTGGTGAGAATCGTCATCGCGCCGACGGCGATATCGCCGCCGTATTTGAGCAGCGAGGAATTGAAGCAGACGGAGATGATGCTCTCCGTGCTCTGCATGATGAACGCGGACAGGCCGAGCGCGATGCACGGGGCGAGGAGCTTCATGTCGATGCGCATATTCTGCGCCTTGAGGCGCAGGCTCGTCTTTTTACCCATCAGGAAGCTGACGACCCACACGCAGGAAACGCCCTGCGAAATCACCGTCGCCAGCGCCGCGCCGCGAACGCCCATGTTCAGGCCGAAAATGAGAATCGGATCGAGCACGATGTTGCACACCGCGCCGATGAGCACGGTCATCATGCCCGTCGTCGCGAAGCCCTGCGCGGTGATGAACGAATTCATGCCGAGCGTCAGCTCCACGAACAGCGTGCCGAAGGCGTAGATGTTCAGGTAATTGTCCGCGTATTCAATCGTGTTTTCGCTCGCGCCGAAGGCCAGCAGAAATTCGTGGCCGAACAGCAGCAGCACCGCCGTCAGCGTCAGCGAAATCGCGATTTGCAGCGAAAAGCTGCCGCCCAGCAGCTTTTCAGCCGTGTCGTGATCGCCGCGCCCCATCGCGATGGAAGCCCGCGGCGCGCTGCCGGAGGCGACCAGCGCCGCGAACGCCGTCACGATCATGATGATCGGCATGCACACGCCCACGCCGGTCAGCGCGAGGCTGCCGATGCCCGCGATGTGGCCGATGTAGATGCGATCCACGATGTTGTAGAGCATATTGACCAACTGGGCGATGACCGTCGGAATGGCCAGCCGCATCAGCAGCCTGCCGACCGGCTCCGTGCCCAAAAACGCCTGATCTCTGGTTTGCATATCAAACAGATCCTTTCTCGTTGATGTTTCGAATGTTTTCCGTGATGACGCTCAGGCAGTGCTGCCCCGCCGCCAGCTCCTCGGGCGACAGCCCCTCCAGCATGCGCGCGGTGAACGCCGCCTGACGCGCCAGCCCCTTTTCCACCACGGGCGCGGCCGCCTCCGTCAGCACCAGCCGGCATTTGCGCCGATCCTCCGGCACGCCCTCGCGCGCCAGAAAGCCGAGCTGCACCAGGTTCTCGATGTAGAGCGAAACCAGCGCCGGCTTGAGCTGGCGACAGGCGCAGATATCCCGCGCGGTATCGTAGCCGGGGTTGTTGTGCAGAAACAGCAGGATATCCATCGCGGTCTGCGCGACGCCGGTTTCCTTGCAGAGCGAGCGCATCTGCGCGGCGTAAGCGTCCTCCAGACGGCGCGCCATCACATAAAACTGCGACGCGGTCATCATGCTTCCGTCGTCCCCTTCCCTTCAAAACAATATTTCAAAATTGAACATTTCAATTATAGACAGATTGATTTCATCTGTCAAGCGCAAATCCCGCTCCTTTTTGACGATTTGCAAAAAAGGCTTTCCTCGCTTTTGTTATGACGCGCTAACCGTTATCCCCCGCAAAAAAGTGCAAACGGATTGACAAACGCGCCCCGCCTGTGCTATGCTGATCCCCGTTAAAAGGGAGTAGTTGAAAAGGCATGGTCAACAAGCCCCGGCTCGTCCGCCGGTGGTCATGCGCCTATCCAAAAATAGGTAATGAGACTTTTAGCACATCACATAGGCTGATGGTGCGGAAAGTCTTTTTTTGTACGATCAAATGCCTATACCGCTTGTTTAAGGAAAGGGAGAATCGTCATGGCCATCAATTTTACGGGCTCCAACCTCTTCACCGTCCTGCTGCTCTTTGCGGCCGGACTGGTCTTTATCATCAAGGGCGGCGACTGGTTCGTGGACGCCGCAACGTGGATCGCGGAGGCCTTCGGTATTCCGAAATTCATCGTCGGCGCAACGGTCGTCAGCTTCGCCACCACGCTGCCGGAGATGCTCGTCTCCGTCTTTGCGGCGCTCGAGGGAAACGCGGATATCGCCGTGGGCAACGCGGTCGGCTCTGTGACGGCGAACACCGGCCTGATTATGTGCCTGTCGCTGGTCTGTATGCCCTGCCTGATGACGCGCAAGCAGTTCGGCTTCAAGGCCTCGCTGCTGCTGGCGACGATCGCCGTGCTGTTCGCGTTCACGCGCAACGGCCAGCTCTCCGTCGCGCAGAGCGCCGTCATCCTGCTCTTCTTCGCCGCGTTCCTCACGGAAAATCTGATGGCAGGCAAGCGCGAGCACGGCACGGAGAACGCGGAAAACCGCCCGCAGATGACCGGCAAGGCGCTGGCGCGCAACCTGCTCGGCTTTGTGCTCGGTGCGGCGACCATCGTGCTCGGCGCGCAGCTCCTGATCGACAACGGCTCCGCGCTGGCGAAGATGATCGGCGTACCGGATTCCATCATCGCCGCGACGATGATCGCCATCGGCACCTCCCTGCCGGAGCTGGTGACGACCCTCACCGCCATCCGCAAAAAGGAATCCTCGCTCTCCGTGGGCAACATCATCGGCGCCAACATCATGGATTTGACGCTGATTATGCCCCTGTGCTCGCTGATTCAGGGGCGCGCGATGCTGGTTGAGCGTCAGGGCATGCTGCTGGATATTCCGGCCTGCCTGATCGTCACGGCGGCGGCCATCGTGCCCGCGCTGGTCAGCGGCCGGTTCAAGCGCTGGACGGGCTTCCTCATCGGCGGGCTGTACATCGCCTATCTGGCCGTCATGTTCACCTGCTTCGGGGTGTAAACGAATTCATTCGCCTCCGCCCGCGTGTGCAAAGCGTCAAAGCCTTGCGCACGCGGGCGATTTTACGCCATTTTTCATACACAAAAAGGCCTCCTGCTGCGGCGCTGCAAGCGCGGCAACGGGAGGCCTTGTCGTCTATCGGCGGGGAATATTTTTCTCACAGCCCCAGCATCGAGGTGGCGATGAGGAAATAGATCATCAGCGAGCAGGCGTCCACGATGGTGGTAATCATCGGGCTGGCCATCACCGCCGGGTCAAAGCCGAGCTTCTTCGCGCCGATCGGCAGCAGACAGCCGACGATCATCGCGATGATGACGGTGCAGAACAGCGTCACGGACACCACGGCGGCGATCATCATGCTCGTGCTGGTGAAGATGATGATGCGCAGGAAGTTGACCAGCGCCAGCGCCGCGCCGGAGACGACGGCCACACCGATTTCCTTGGCCAGCACGTGCGGCCAGTCGCGCAGCTCGATTTCGCCCAGCGCAAGGTTGCGGATGACGGTAACGGAGGTCTGGCTGCCGGAGTTGCCCGCGCTGTCCATCAGCATCGGGATGAACGCGGTGAGCAGCACCGCGCCGGAGAGCAGCGTTTCAAAATGGGTGATGATGGTCGAGGTGAACGTCGCGGAGATCATCAGCAGCATCAGCCACGGCAGGCGGTGCGCCACCAGACTCCAGACGCTGGTTTTCATATAATCCTCGTCGCTCGGGATGATGGCGGCCATCTTCTTGATGTCCTCGGTGTTCTCCTCCTGAATGACATCAACGATATCGTCGATGGTGATGATGCCGACGAGGCGGCCCTCTTTATCGCAGACGGCGATGGAGGTCAGGTCGTAACGGCGGAAGTCGTCGGCAACGGCTTCCTGATCGTCCGTGGTGGCGGCGCTGACGATATTGGTATCCATGATATCGCGGATGCAGGCGCTTTCCGGCGCGATAATCAGCTTGCGCAGGGAAACCTGACCGACAAGCCTGCGCTGATCGTCGATGACGTAGCAGGTGTAGACGGTCTCCTTGTCGATGCCCGTGCGGCGGATGTAATCCATCGCCTTGCGCACGGTGAAATAATCGTGCAGATCGACATATTCGATGGTCATCAGGCTTCCGGCGCTGTTTTCTGGATAATTGAGGAACTGGTTGATGGTCTTGCGCGTGCCCTCGTCGGCGTTCTGCAAAACCTTTTTGACGACGTTGGCGGGCATTTCTTCCAGAAAGTCCACCGTATCATCCATGAACATATCGTCCACCAGCGCCTTCAGTTCGGCGTTGGTCGCGCTTTCGGCGATGAGCTGCTGCTGCTCGCTGGTCATGTAGGAGAACACGTCGGAGGAGATATCCTTGGGCAGCATGCGGAACACGCGCAGCACGCGCCCTTCGTCTTCGATTTCCTCCAGCCCTTCGGCGATATCCACCGGCGGACATTCCGTCGCCTTCTGCTTAAACTCCTGGAGCCTGCCTTCGTCCAGCAGCTTGATCATTTCCATAAATTCCTTGCGGATTTCTTCTTCCATGGGGGATTCCTCCTATTCATTTTTCGTCGTTTTGTTTTGCGAAAAATGCAGGTTTGCCCCAAAAACGGCATAAAAATGCGCGCGGCAACAGACCGCGCGCTTCCGTCTTACAAATCCGCTTTATGCGTGAATCGGAAGGAGCGACGCAGCCTGTTTCCGTCGTTCTCGGGGTTTGCCCGCAAGGCTACTGGGATAGTCGTCCACGTCGTTCACCTCCGAAAATATGCTGGATCATGCCGATCCGATGGTTTGCGTTTCCGCATCCCCTTTGAGCCATGATTACAATACCGCGATTTCGCGGCAATGTCAAGGCAAAAACGGGGAATGAAATGGGATTTAAGAAAGATTTAATATTAACCCCATTCAAACGGCCGCCCTTCGCGGGCGGCCAGAAATTTCTTATTTCCGCTTATCCATTCTTCTATCGATTTGATAGATCATGTTTACACCTGATACCCCATCCCTGCCCGAACCAGATACAGCACGCGCTCGCGCACCGGCCTGTCCGTGATGCCCGCGAGCGCCTGCGCGTACAGCGCCAACTGTGGCCGATGGCGCTCAATCGCCCCGGCCGCGTCCGCGTCGGTCTTATAATCCACCAGCACCCACGCGCCGCGCTCGATAAAGCAGCAGTCGATCACGCCCTGCAAAAGCTGCGCGCCGTCCTCGGTCTCCCGGCGATAGGTGAACGCCCATTCGCGGTGCAGCTCCCCGGCGGCCAGCATGCGCACGCCCAGCGGCGAGGCGAACAGCCGCACGAGCAGGCGCGGATGCACGGCGACCAGCTCGTTTTCGCTGACGACGCCCTTTTCCAGCAGCGCCGCGCGCTGGCGGTCGATCTCCGCCGCGAGGTCTCGCGTCGCCCGCAGCGCGTCAAAATCGAGCATGCGCATCATGCGGTGGAACGCGGTGCCGATCTGCGCGCCGGTCATCTGCTGCTCCTCCATGAAGCGCGGCAGGCGCATCAGCGGCGCATCCGGCAGGGGCTCGTCCTCCTGCGCGGCGCGCTTTTCATCGCGCAATACGGCGCTGACCGTCGTTTTTCGCACGGCGGTTCTGACCCCCGGTTTGAAATTCATCAAGCGGGTCAGCGCCTCATCCTTCGGCGCGGCGGCCAGCTCGGCCAGCAGGCGCAGCACCACGTCTTCCGTGCGCCGGGGCAGTTCGCCCGCCGCGCCGCCGACATGAGCGAACACGCGCCACGCGGAATTCCCCAGCCGAACGGCCTCTTCCCGGATGGTCAGGCTCGCCCCGGCCTCGATCAGCGCGGGCGCGATCATGTCAAGGCCGGTGTGCATCTGCGAAATGTCCGCGCCCCGCCATGCTTCGGGCGGCTTATCCCCGGCGACGCTGCCGACCAGAATCAGCCGCTCCCGCGCGCGCGTCAGCGCGACGTAGAGCACGCGCACCTCCTCGGCGAGCTGCTCCCGCTGCGCCTTGACGCGAATCGCGCGGCGCAGCAGCGTGTCGCGTTCGCTGTTCATCTCCGTGTCCACGCACGGCAGACCCACGCCCAGCTCCGCATCCATCAGCACCCGCGCGCGCAGGGATTGCCCGCTCATCCGCCGCCCCAGCGCCAGCACAAAGACGACCGGAAATTCAAGGCCCTTGCTCTTGTGCGTCGTCATGATGCGCACCACGTCCTCGCTCTCGCCGATGGCGCTGGCGCTCATGCTGTCGCCGCCCGCGCGCAGCCGCTCGGCATAGCGCAAAAACGCATGGAGCGAACCGCCCTGCGTGCTGGCGAACGTCCGCGCCCGCGCGGTCAGCAGGTGCAGATTCGCCTGCCGCGCCGCGCCGCCCGGCAGCGCGCCCGCCCGCGCCAGAAAGCCCGTTTCGGCATAGATGCGCTCAATCAGCCGATCCACGCCCTGATTGCGCGCGCAGAGCCGCCAGCGCGCGCGCTTTGCCTCAAACGCGCGCAGCTTTTCGGCCAGCGCGTCGTCCATCTCCTCGCGATAGCGGCGCACCGCCTCATGGTAAGGCGTTTTGACGTCCGGCGTATAAATCCGAATCTGCGCCAGCTCGCTCTCCTCAAGCCCCAGCGCCGGGCCGCGCAGGGCGGCGAGCAGCGGCTCGTCCCGCGCGCCGTTCTCGATGGTCTGCAACAGCGCCGTCATGGCGCGAATCTCCGGGATATCGAAATACCCCTCGCCCGCGTCGCAGAACACCGGAATCCCCTCCGATTCCAGCATCTGCGCGGCCAGCGGCGCGCTCCCGCGCACCGCGCGCATCAGCACCGTCATATCGCGATAGCGCAGCGGCCTTTCCGTCTCGGTCTTCGCGTCGTAAAACGGCGTGCCGACCAGCTCGCGGATGCGCGCGGCGACAACCTTCGCCTCCCGCTCGACGGCGGCCAGCTCCCGCTCCGCGTTCTCGTCCTCCTCTGCGCCATCCTCGCCGGGCTGATAGAGCACGTGCAGCTCCACGGGCGGGTCGTCCTCCCGCGCGGGCAGGCCGCAGAAGAGCTTTTCCCGCTCGTCGTATTCGATTTCCGTCTCCTCCGCGCGCATGATGCGGCCAAAAACCGCATTCGCCGCCTCCAGCACGTTCGCGCGGGAGCGGAAGTTTTTCTGCAAATCAATGCGCCGCTCTTTTTCGCGCTCCGGCAAATCAAACCGCGCCGCCTTTTGCAAAAACAGCGACGGCTCGGCCTGCCGGAAGCGATAGATGCTCTGTTTCACGTCGCCGACGAGGAACAGCCCGTCCTCCCGCGCAAAGCTGCCGACGATGGCCTCCTGAATCGCGCTGGAATCCTGATATTCGTCGATGAACACATAGCGGTATTGCGCGCGGAGCGACGCGCGCACCTCGGGCAGCGCCAGCGCCGCGAGCGCGTTGTGTTCGAGGTCGTTAAAATCCATCATGCCGCGCTGGCGCTTGGCCGCCGTGTAGAGCGCGTCGTATGTCTTGGCCAGCTCGGCCAGCCCGTCCAGCGGCGCGGCCGTCATGCGGATATCCGCCGCCGCGTCCTCCAGCGTCAGCGCAAAGGCCGTCTGCACATCCGCGACGGCCTTTTTGAGCGCGTCGCGCCGCGCCTTCACCCGGTCGGCGATATCCTCGTCGAACAGATCCGTCTTTTTCTTTCGCCCCAGCGTCGCGAACGTCACGCCGTGCAGCGCGTCGTGCAGCGCGGCATAGCCGCCCGCCGCCGCGGCGGCCAGATCCGCCGTGAGCTGCACATCCATGCCGCAGGCCGCCGCGTAATGCAGCGGGCCGTTTTCCCCCTCGCAGAGCGCCAGCGTCTCCCGCGTGTTGGCGCAGAGGCGCTCCAGCCTGCGCCCCGCAAAATCCGCCAGCAGCCGCGCGGCGGGGCTTTGTTCAAACGCCTCGCCCGTCAGGCGCACCGTCTCCTGCGCACGCGCGAGGAACGCCCACGGATCGGGGCGCGTCATCATAAACCGATGCAGCGCGAACGCCAATTCGCTCAATTCCTCCTGCGTATAGCACCTGTCCGCCGCAAGGAAAGCGTCGCTGCCCACCTCGTAGCAGCTATACATCGCGTCCTCCATCGCCTGATGGCTGAGCACGCCGCACTCCTGCTCGTCACCGATGCGAAAGCCGGGGTCGATGGAAAGCGCCTGAAAGTGTTCGCGCAGCAGGTTGCCGCAGAACCTGTGCAGCGTGGAGATGCTCGCGCGGGAAAGCGCCATCACCTGTTCGCCCAGCGCCGGTTCCTCCCGCGCGGCCTTGCCGAGCGCCTCGCCGATGCGCTGGCGCATTTCGCCCGCCGCCGCGTTGGTGAACGTGACGACCAGCATGTTTTCAATCGGGCAGCCCTCGCGCACGAGCTGCACGATGCGCTCCACCAGCACGGCCGTCTTGCCCGAGCCCGCCGCCGCGCAGACGATCAGGCTGTGCCCCCGGTCGGCGATGGCGTCGCGCTGCTGCTCTGTCCATTTCGGCATGGTGATTTCCTCCCCCGACATTCAAGATGTAACTCACTGCCATTATAGCACAAAAAAGCGCCTCTCTTAAAGAGAGGCGACAGACTGCATACAAAAAGCTATTCTCTCCCCTCGAGGGGGAAAGAATAGCCCTTTTCGTAAATGAAAGAATCGCCAAATTCCTTCATTTTGTTCTTCAAGACCGGTCTGTTTTTCAAACGTGTACGGCCATCAGTCCGCGTTCTTCCTGCGGTCGGCGAGGTTTTTCAGCAGCGCACCCCCGCTGACGGCCAGCAGCAGCAGCCAGAGCGCCACACGGCTGTCATCGCCCGTCTTCGGGAGGTCTTTGATCGCCTCTTTGCCGGGCAGTTTTTCGATCACCGTCTGCTCAAGCGTGATTTCGTGCGCGGCTTTCGCGTCGCTGAAATACTTGCCGCACTTTTCGCAGTGCCAGTATTCGATATTGCCCGCGCTCTCCGCCGTCGCCGCTTTTGCGTCCACGTGCGTCAGATTCGCATGCGAACACGGCAGTTTCGCGACAATCGTATCTGCAAACGAGATTTCCTTTGTCGCCTGCGCGTCGCTGTAATACTTGCCACAGTCAGCACAGTACCAATATTCGATATTGCCCTCGGCGGTATCGGTGGCCGCCTTTGCGCTGGTGTGCTTCAGGTCGGTATGGTTATCCGGTGCAACGCTTATTTTTTCGCTCACGACTTTTCCGCACTTATAGCAGGTACGAAGAACCTCCCCTTCTTTGGAGCAGGTAGCATTTTCCTTAATGACATCAAATTCCGGATTATAATCGTGAGTTTCGTGATAGCAGGCTTTAAAGGTGATATTCAAGTCCTTTGTAACATTCGGAATAGAAAAGACAACAGGTTTTCCGTATCCATCAAAGGAATAAGTGAAATCTGTCCCCAGTTTCAAGCCTTTTCCGTCTTTACCTTCAACGAACAATTCATTAAAGGTAAGCCCCCATTGCTCCGTGCCAACATAATATTTTTCATTGGCAAGGTAAAGGTTAATACTGAAATCCTCACCTTTTTTCAGCTTGTAGGTCGTATTCTTCAACGGAGCAAACCCTGTCGTATCTACAAAGGTTATAAGGCAAAATGTGGCTTCCTTTTCAAAGGCAGCATAAAATGTCTTGTTTTCCGTTACCGTTCCCAATGAAGAAAGCGCATACGGTGAATTCTTATTTGCTGACCATCCGACAAAAGTGTAGGTATAATCTTCGTCTTTGATAACAGGTTTGTTGCCTTGGAATGTAATCTCTGTTCCATAATAGCCTTTATAGCTATACAGAGTTTCGCTTCCATCATATGACTTGAACGCAATATCATATTGATTTCTTGCGTAATAGAGGGACAATTGCAGTTTACCGTCTCCGGTTATTGTGCCGCTGTCAGATGATTCGGCATCATCATATGAAAATCCATTTTTAATGTATGCGGAAGAAGGTACAGTTGCTGTTGTATTTGTCTCACCGGCTTCGGTTCTTGTTATGTCCGGCACTTCCTTATATTGCCCATTTACATCCATATAATAGATGTTTACTGTGTAGGGTGTATTACCATTTGCTTTCCATCTTGCTGTATATGCTTGATTTCCAACAGTTCCTTTTTTAATCGTGACGGTAGGATATACATCCGGTGTACCGCCTGCTACCCAACCGATAAAATCGTACCCCGGTTTTGTTGGAGTAGGTAGTGTAAAATCGTCACTTTCAACATTGAAAAGTGAATATAATACACCGTCACCCTGCTTAATTTCAGGTGTTGTAATATCATTAGAAAATGTTCCGCCATTTAGGTAGTAAAACACATATTGCTGTTTCGGCTGCCAGTGTGCCGTCAGTGTTATATTGGACTGCCAGTTTGTCATAATATCCAAATATTTTGTCGGCTCTTGGCTGCTGTCTTTATCACATGTCCAACCGATGAAACCGTAGTTGTCTCGCTCCAGATTGCTGTTCAATGTATCAAATGGTTCGTCAACTCCAATCTTATAGTACGGTGTGGCATCGTTTGTCTTGTAATAATAAGAGAAAATGCTTTCATCAGGTGTGTTTTTCCAGCGCCCGCCATTCAAATCGTAGGTAATCGTATACCGAGTTGATGTTGAGGGCGTGGATTCTCCTTCTTTTACAACTGTTCCATCACCGGAGGACTTTTCTTTCAAAGCGCCGATAAGCCTATCCGGCACACCGTTTCCACACACAATTTTTCCGGTATTTACTACGCCGGAAACGTTAAAATTACTAATATCGGATAGATATAATGTGCCAGTGTTAACAAAAGAATCTTCCAAGCCTAAGTTGTAGCATCCACTGATTCTTGCCGTTCCGTTATTTTGGAAGGAACAACCGGAACTGACACCAAATGTTGAATTGGAACCGGTAAATGTAAACTCCCTGTTATTTACAAAGCTTGCCTGATAACCAAGCGTAAAACCATTGGAAATATTAACCGTTCCGTTGTTTGTAAAGGTTTCATTTCCATACCAGCACCACATTTCAAATGAGGTATCTGTGTATGTTTCACCGGAATTGATTGTTTTGCCATAATAGAGCGTCGATGCACTCGCCGAAATTGGCAGAGCCGTAAAGATCATCAACATTACCATTATGAACGGTAGTATTCTTTTTCTCATAAGAGCCTCCTGTGTTTTATTTTTATTTTTTAGGATAATTGTTGTAGTCCGTATCATCCCTTCATTTTCGCAAGCTGCATCAGCCCTTTTTCAACAAAGCAGTCAAGGCATGCACCTATGATTTCCTTCGTCCTCTCGGCTTTCTTTGATGTGTTCAAGCTCAAATATTCCTTTCCTGCCGAATATATCGTATCGTGGTAAAGTATAGCATACCCCCCCCCGAAGAATCAAGTGATTGCTCGAAAATAATACAAATTCTACGAAAAGAATCATTTCAAAAAAGGCCACTGTCGATTCGCTGTCCTTAAACTCACTGTTTTGAGGTTTTGTCCTTATCCGGCTTCACTCATCATTGGTTTTTCACATTTTTCTATTTTCTCTGACGTAATACATCGCCTGATGAGGTTTTCATGCATTTCCGGCGACATTGTGGGCGCGGTCAACTTGCAGACCCACCCAAAACATGATATACTTTCTACAAACAAGCGGCCTGACGCCGCCTGCGCCTTGGCCAAAACCCACTATGAAAAACGGAGGTCTTCCTGATGAAAAAATGGCTTGCCGCGCTGCTGCTGGCGCTGCTTCTGCCCGCCTGTGCGCTCGGCGACAGCGAGGGCGTCATCGTTCAATCCTCCTGCAACATCGTGCAGAGCGGGAATTACTATCTGGCGTATTGCTTCGCGCAGGTGCACAACAACGCCTCGACGGTGATCTGTCTGGATCGGGGCACGTTCGACCTGCAAAGCGGCGAAACGCTGCTCTCCACCAGCGAGGTCGCGCAGATTTGGCCGTACTTCCTCAACCCCGGCGAGGACGGCTATCTGTTTGACATCGTTTCCTTCGAGCCAGATGAAAACGGCAACCCCGTCGTTCCCTCCATCACGGGCATTTCCTACAACCTGACCTATCTGCCGGTGGATGCGGCGTTTGCCAATTACGACCTTTCGGCGGTTTCGGAAATCGTTCGGGACGCCTCCGGCGACATGAGCGTGATCTGCCGCCTGACCAATTCGACGGAAATGGACGCCTATAACCCGACCGTGGCCATCGGCCTGTATACGGACAGCGGCGCGATGCTCTATTCGGACGGCACGACGCTCCAGGACGTGGGTATTCCGGCGGGCGGCACGGTGCTGGTTCGCTTCGACGTGGACGAGGCCTTTGTCACCCAGTGGCAAAGCTACGGCGCGATGCCGACGCAGGTGCACACCAACGCCGCGTTCCGGCACGACGAGGATTAAAGCATAAAGATGACAAGCGCCTCCCTCTCGATGCAGGGGGCGGAGGCGGACGATAAAGGGAGGTTTTTAGGGGATGGAAAAAAAGACGATTCGCTCCGGCGCGCCGTTTGTCTTCGCGGGCGCGGGCGTGATGGCCGTCGCGCTGACGATGGGCCTCGGCTCCTTGGTCAGCTACCCGGTCGCGCTGGCCGTCGGCGCGGCGGGCTACGCGCTGGGGCGGAAAAAATACCCGGATCGCGTGATCGAGGTGGAAACCGCGCCGAAATCCGGCAACGCCGAGGTGGACGCGCTCATCCGCGAGGCGCGCGGCCAACTGGATCAGATTGCCGCCGCCAACGACGCGATTGCCGACCCGGCGCTTTCCCGCCAGATCGAGGATATCGAGGCGACCTGCCGCCTGATTTTGCAGCGGCTCGAGGAACAGCCGAACATGCTCTCCCAGCTTCGCACGTTCCTGCGCTACTATCTCCCCGCGACGCTCAAGCTCTTAAACGCCCGCGCCGCGCTGGAAGCGGAGGTCAGCGCCGGGCAGAGCGCGGACATCGCCGCGCGCATCGCCAAGGCCGTCGAGCAGGTGCAATCCGCGTTTCACAAGCAGCTTGACGCGCTCAACGAGTTCCGCTTCATCAATCTGGAAAGCGAAATGGACGTGCTGGCGGATATGCTTAAATCCGACGGTCTGACCGCCGAGCCGGACGCGCCCGCCGCAGCGGAAGCGGAAGCGCCGCAGGAGGACGACCCCTTCGCCTCGCTCTTCGCCAAGGGGGAAAAGAAGTAAATGGGTGAATTTTCCGGATTCGCGCTCGTGCCCGAGCAGGGCGCAATCCCACAGAAGGGGCAGCTCGATCCCGATATGCAGCGGCGCATCGAGGCGATGGCCGCGCGCATCGACCTGAGCGACAACGCCGCCGTGATGGGCTTCGGCGCGCGGGCGCAGAAGGAAATGGGCGCGTTTTCGGATATCGCGCTCCAGCAGATGCTCCGGCAGGATATCAAGCCGCTGGAAAGCGTGATGCAGACGCTGGCCGAGCAGATCAAGGCCTGCTCGTTCACGGCACAGGCCAAGGGGCTTTTCCGCCGGGTGTTCGGCGGCGCGGCGCCGCTCGCCGAGGTGCAGGCCGCTTATGAAAAGGCCATCCCCAAAATCAACGCCTGCGCGGACGAGATGACCGACCGCCGCGTTGCGCTCATGCGCGACAGCGCGCTGCTGGATCGCCTGTACGAGCGCAACGAGGGGCTTTACCGCGAGCTGTGCTCGCTGATCGTCGTCGGCGACGAAGCCGTTGCGCAGGCAAGGGCGCGGGGCGAAAGCCCGCAGAACGTCGCCCGGATGGAGCGGCGCGTGCAGGACCTGCGCGTCACGCAGGTCGCCTCCACCCAGCTCGCCGCGCAGATTCGCGCCGTTCAGGCCAGCGACGAGACGACCTGCTCCCGCTTGCAGGCCGCGCTGGAAGTGACCATCCCGCTCTGGAAGAGCCAGATGGCCGCGGCGCTCGGCCTCGCCCGCGCCACCGATTCGCTGACGATGCAAAGGCGCGTCGGCGAGCAGGCCGCGCGCGACGTCAGGCGCGGCGCGCGGGAGCTGGCCGAACAGACGAAGGCCTATGCCGCCGACGCGGACAGCGACCGGCAGCGCGCGCAGCAGACCGCCGAATCCCTGCTGGCCGAGCTGGCCGACATCGAGCAGTCGCTTTCCGAACAGGAAAAAATCCGCCGCGCTGAGCAAAGCGCAGAAAGAGGTGTTTGATTATGCCCGCTTACGCGACCCAATCCGCGCCGAAACAGGCGCAGGGCAACCCGCAGCACCAGAAGCAGCCGAAGCAGGAAGCGCCCAAGGGGCTGGCCGCCCTGCCGCAGGGCGCGGGCGTCGCCGCGCTGGTCGTGATGCTCGCGCTGGCGCTGCCCATCGGCAACTTCCGCGCGCTGCAAAACGCAACGCCGCAGGCGTTCATCCGTCAGGGCGATGTGAAATCCATCGTGGAGGATCGCATCAGCGCCGCGCAGAACGCCGTAACCGTCGCCCAGCGCGGCAGCGTCAGCCAGACGACGCTCGACGACGTGAGCAGCGCCATCAAGGCCATGCAGAGCGCCAAGACCGCCCGCGACATCAGCCGCGCGGATCAGCAGCTCACCGTCGCCGTCAGCCAGCTTGTGGACGACGCGAACCTGACCAGCGCCGAGGACGAGCGGATGCTCACCCGCGCGGCGGATACCTTCGCCGAACAGGGCAGCTTCCTGCGTCAGGAGGCGCGGTCGTATAACCAGAAGGCCGAAAAGGCGGAAAAGCTCTATGAAAAGCTGCCGACCAAGTTCCTGCTGGCTGAGCCGGACATGTACGAGGGCATTTAAGTGAGCATTTTTTCCGGCCTGAGCCTTGAAAACCTGCAAATCGCGATGGAAGCGGCGAAGCGCTCCCCCAAGGCGCTCGCCGCGCTGGCCATCGTCGCGGTGGTCGCGGTCGCGGCCGTCGGCTTTGCCGGCCACATGATCGCGCACCATGTCGGCGGGTTCTACGCGCGCATCGAGGAAGAAGACGAGCGCGCCCGCATGGAAGAAGAACAGGCGGCGAAGAACGCCGCCCAAGAGGGGAATCACCAGAAAGGGGAAACGCAATGAAAAAAGTTTGGGCACTCATAACGGCGCTGGCCTTGATGCTGGCGCTGGCCGTCGGCGCTTCGGCCGCCGTGCCGAAAAAGCCGGGCGAATTTGCCTATGCGTATGATTACGACGGTTCGGTGCTTTCCGGCTCGACCCTCGATACCATCGCGCAGTATGGCGCGGCGCTTGAGGACGCAACCGGTATTCATACTATTTTTCTTCTAAAAACGCGATAAATGTGTTATACTGTAAGTGGTGATGA
>ERZ836441.1240-NODE-1240-length-25697-cov-5.142891_pt1 | contig 25697 bp, 19 predicted proteins | sample MGYA00519686_ERZ836441 | MGnify/ENA primary metagenome ERZ836441 (study PRJEB31850, sample SAMEA3708800) | human gut metagenome | biome: human gut; feature: human-associated habitat; material: faeces | place: China | collected 2014 ... | reverse complement strand
GTTTTAGATACCACCTTTATAGGAGCAATGCACCGCATAGGGGTGGAGACTTCATACGGCAGATTTCAAATATCTGGTTTTTTGTCCGCTTGGCAGAAGAGGAACAGTTAAAATCCATGAAGGTACTGAAAGAGTCTACGAATATGCGTGCTACGAATGCAAAATTAATCATCTTATCATTCCAGATTCCGTGAAACGGATTGAACAGTATGCGTTTCATAGCAATATGTTTCTAGAATGTGTAGACGGAGGAAAAGGCCTTGAAAGCATTGGTGATGCGTCCTTCAAGAACTGCACTAGTCTTAAAGATTTTTCTTTTGGAACAAATTTAGAAAGAATCGGTGGAAGTGCATTTCAAAATACTCAACTGACTAAAATTTTCCTTCCTGAAGGATTAAAATATGTCGGCTCGCATGCATTCAACACTGCAAATCTTAAAGACAATGGAGAGATATCTCATATTACTCCTGACAAGATGTATGATATTCATCTGCCAGTGTCATTAAAAGAAATTGGCAGGTCTGCATTCTGCAATGCATCGAATATTTACACAAAAGAGGCTAATCTCAACACTGTAAGAGCCGGCGCAAGGGCAAACGGTAGGTTATCAGGAATGTCTTTTAGCCACGACTGCGATTTCTGGAAACTTCACATTGAAGGACTGCAGCCAATTGTAATGCCGAAGGAGATGGATAGCCTTAATGTCATCGCAAGGCGAGTTAAACTGTATGCAGAAGGAAAAATTACATCTCCGCCAGAGACATATTCTGAGAGCAGGAGAACAACGAAATATGCGACAGCATTAGAGCACCGTAAACTATATCCAGGAAAAGATGTGGATGAATTTCTCAACAAAAATATCAAAGAAGTTTTTACATTCATGCTCATGGAAGACAATGGCGAAAGGTTAATGGCTGAATATATCAAATCAGGAATGTTTACCGATGAAGCCCTGCAGAATCTGATAGAACATATTGATAAATCTAACAATTTTTCTGATAATTCGTTAAAATACACATCTCTGAAAGCTTACGCCCTTCAGGCGATGAAACACTCACAGGATATTTTTGAAATTTAATTTGTTTTTTGGAGCAGCCAATGGCTGCTCTTTTTTCTTCGTCGTCAAAAATTCGCATATTAAATATGCAATCAAATTTGTCTTTCAAGAAAGGAGCAAAAAACATGTTAAAAAAATACACCAAACCTTATCCTACAATCAGTGAGATTGTTGCAGGAAAAGATTATGATTATGTTTCTTACCGTGGATATGATGAGAAACGAAATTCCCCGCCGGCACTGCCTGACGGGACAGTTGAAGGCAAATTCTGCGGCTGCTTTAAGGTAGCAAGCGGCAAAATTATTTCGCTTGACGGTGATTCTTATTACGACAGCGAGCCCATCATAGCCTCCGAAGAATGGACTATGCCGGACGAAGGTATCGAAAAAGGATTGACTATTATCGTAGAGATGGAATTTGTGCCGGCAGAAGAGCTGGACGAATATTTCAAAACTTACCGAAAAGAAAGAGAGGAGAAAAAAATGCTTAAAGCTGTTGACATTAAATGGGACGTGACCGACGACGATATTGACGAGATGGATGATGAGGCCTGCGAAATTCTGGAATCACTTCCGACAGAGATGATTATCCCTGAAGGTATGACAGACCCGGATGAGATTTCCGACTGGCTGTCTGATGAAACCGGATTCTGTCATGACGGTTTCCGTCTTGTAGACCAGGACGAAAATGATGCTGACATGGCCTAGAAAGGAGAAAAATGAGCGAAACTAAAAAAAATTCAAAAAGAATCCAGGATATCCTGGACGGTTTAGAATTTCGGACCGGAAAAAGGAAAGTGCAGACAAAAGAAGATTTAAAAAAATGTTTCCGGAAAAAATGCATTAACGCCTATTCTGCAGAAGAAGATGGCCAGCCAAGGCTGTATCGCCGAACTGACCTGACGATGTGGGCAGCAGAAGCCTTTGCCCGCGGCGAAGAGTGTTTCTACGCCGAGCCGGTTGACTGGGATGAGCCATACGGCGTGCTTAAGCTTGCCAAGCCGAGGTATGTATATACCTGCAGTAGGGCACTGACGGAAGAGGAATTTGAGGCTGTGTTTGGAGAAGAAAAGAAATAATTATGTTTTACGATGCCGGGAATTAATTCCCGGCATTTTTTTGCAAAAAAATTGCGAATACCCGTTTTGTATGATAAAATGCAAAAAGAAGAAGAAAAAAATAAAGCAAACCGCAAAAAAGGAAAAATATATGAAAAAAGAAACTGACCTGGAAGAAGTTAAAAACATACTGAAAGAGTTTCTCCATATGCCGGTGGAGGAAACGGAGCTTTCGCCGATTATCGTGCAGCATCCGATATTTGAGACGGGAATTTCGTATGTTAACGAAAAAATTGTAGATATTACAACACCGGATGGACTAGAAGCAGCAATTAATAAAATGGAAGAAAAAATTGACAGTATTGGCGAATTAATAAAATGCACGTACATTGTGAGAAATTCTTATTACCTGACATTTCTCAAATTTGCAAAAGAAAGCCTGTCCTTATCCGATTTCAGTATGCTGCTTGGAAGATTCTGGACAGAAGAAGAGAATCCGAACGGTGATGTAAACGTGCCGGTATCATTGTCTGCAAGATGGTTCAAATCAGCTGACAAACAGGCGCTGATGCATGATGACGAATACGAAATATACGAAAGCCTGCCGGAAACATTTACCGTTTATCGCGGCGTGACGCCTGGAAGAAATCCTGATGGGATGTCATGGACGAGAGAATATGATAAGGCAGAGTGGTTTTCAAATCGGTTTGGAGAAGGTTATGTTCTGGAAGGGATTGCAAACAAGAAAGACGTTCTCGCTTTCTTCAGCAGAAGAGGAGAGGAAGAAGTCGTGATTGAAGCTGGAAAAGTCGAGAATAAGAAAGAGCTATAGTATTTGAGAAAAAAAGGAGTGCATGAATGCAAGAAATCTACGGAATTTGCGTGAATAATCTAACAATAGACAAACGAAAACTTATCCACCTGATGCAGGACACAATGCCGGATTTTCCGTCTGATAATGAGTCGGTGTATGCAGACTATATTGCAGATTGCAAAGAGAAAAATATATTCTTAACGCCTGAAGACTGGATGCAGAACTACACATTTTTTGACGGATGGAGGGAATACCACGGCATCGGCGCGCTGCTCTACAAAAATCTCAGAGTCAGTCTGCCGAAGAAACTGATATTTTGCAGAACCGGAAGTACTGGCGAAACATATATCGGTGAGACAATATACGAACCTTATCCCGCAGACCTGCCAGGCTCTTATGTTCCGGTTTCTGAGCTAAACGAGATACTTAAAATATATACAAAGAAAATAAGCAACGATGATGCGGATATACAACTTTTTCAATATAGTTAACAGCACATACGAAGAGATGCAAAACGCATCTCTTTTTTTTCGCGAAAAATATTTTGTTTTGCCTTTTTTCGGCATATTAAGTTCAGTCTAAAAACAACAACGGAAAAATAGAAAAATTTAAGGAGAAAGAAATGCGAAAAAAAGATTTGAATGATGGCCAGTTAAGCCTTTTTGAGCCTGCTGAGGAGAAAATCATCAAGCAGGAATATTCAGATATTATGAAACAGTCATATATTGACTATGCAATGAGTGTAATCATCGCAAGGGCGGTACCTGATATCCGTGACGGTCTGAAACCTGTGCAGCGGCGTATCCTGTATGATATGGGAGCAGAGCTGGGGCTGGATTACAATAAACCTTACAGAAAATCAGCACGTATAGTCGGTGATACAATGGGTAAATTCCATCCACACGGCGATTCGTCAATCTATGATGCAATGGTAGTGATGGCGCAGGACTTTAAGCGTGAAATCCCGCTTGTTGACGGTCATGGTAACTTCGGCTCTATTGAAGGTGACGGAGCCGCTGCTTCACGATACACAGAAGCAAGGCTGCAGAAGATTGCACAGGAAAATTACCTGGCTGACCTTGATAAAAAAGTTGTTGATTATATCCCGAACTATGATGAGACAGAAAAGGAACCGGAGGTTCTGCCCGCAAAGATTCCAAACTTTTTAATCAACGGCTCTGAGGGTATTGCTGTCGGTATGACTACTTCAACTCCGTCTCATAACCTGGTGGAAGTCCTGAAAGCGGAAGAATATTTAATGGATTCACCGGATGCCAGCATTGAAGAACTAATGGAATTTGTGAAAGGCCCGGATTTCCCGACAGGCGGCATTGTGGCAAACAGTGACAACCTTTTGGAGATTTACAAAACCGGAACCGGCAAAATCAGGGTGCAGGGTAGGGTGACACATGAAAGGAACAGACAGGTAAACCGCCTTGTCATTACTGAAATCCCGTATACAATGATTGGAGCCGGCATCGCGAACTTCTTAAATGACGTGGCAATGCTTGTTGATTCCAAACAGATTCCAGATATTGTGGACATTTCAAACCAGTCTTCAAAAGAGGGCATTAAAATCGTTCTGGACTTAAAGAAAAGTGTATCAGAGGAAGACGCAGAAAAAATCAAGACAATCCTGCTTAGTAAAACGAAACTGGAAGACACATTTGGTGTCAATATGCTCGCAATCGCCGATGGACGCCCGGAAACCCTTTCCTTGAAATCTGCACTGGAGCACCACATCAACTTCTTATTTGATGTAAATCAGAGAAAATACACAACAATGCTTGTAAAAGAAAACGAAAAAGCAGAAGTACAGGAAGGTTTAATCAAGGCGATTGATGTTCTTGATGCTGTGATTGAGACTATCAGGGGCAGCAAGACAAAAGCAGAAGCAAAAGAATGCTTAATGACTGGAAAAGTTGATAATATCAAATACCGTATCGCAGAAGACAAGAAGATTGCAAAGACCTTTGATTTCACAGAAATGCAGGCGGACGCAATCCTGGATATGCGTCTTTCACGTCTGATTGGCCTGGAGCTGGAGGCTTTAAAGAAAGAAAATGAAAAGACAAAACAGAATATTGAAAAATATACAAAAATCTTGAGTGATAAAAAGTATATGAAAAAAGTAATCAAAGATGATTTGGAGCGTATCATTAAGGAATACGGACGTCCGAGAAAAACAAGCATCAAAAATATTGAGAAAGCAGTGATTAAAAAAGAAGCGCCGAAGGCTTTTAAAGAAGTTGTATTGATGGATAAATTCGGGTATGTCAGAGCTGTGAGTGATACGGTTTATGAAAAGAACAAGGAAGCGGCAGACTCTGAGAGCAAATGGGTTATCCCAGTGATGAGTGATGATAAGGTCGTATTCATTACAGAAAACGGAATCATGCATACCGTACCGGCAAACAAGATTCCTTTTGGCAAGTTCAGAGATAAGAGTATTCCGGTTGATAATGTTTCAACCCTTGATACCACAACTGACCTTATCCTGTATGCCGAAGCAATGAATGATATGGCAGGCGAAAAGGTTGTCAATAATTATATTATGGTAACTAATTTGGGCGGTGTAAAAAAACTGCCTGGCATTGAATTTAACGTGAAATCAAAAAACACCAAATATATCAAATTGAAAGACGGCGAGGTATGCACGAATTTCGTGAAGGTAGAGAAAAGCGAGCCTGAAATCGTGCTTGTAAGTGAAGCCGGAAGATTCCTGCGGTTTGCTGCGGCGGACATCCCGGAGAAGAAACGAGGTGCGGGAACGGTTGCCGGTATAGCAATGAAAGACAGCGAAAAGCTGAGTGATGTGTTCTTTGTATGGCCGGAAGATGTAAAGAAAGCGGCTGAAGCTGAAAGAGAGGAGCCGCCGGCCGGAGAGAGCAACGAAGGAAAGAATGATGGTGATGATGATATCAGAAGTACAGACCTGATTCTGGAAGCAATGCCGGTAGGCGAGAAAGAAATGCCTGTAGATAAAACGACGGTGAAAGATGACGTCATGCCAGCTGAAGAACAGCCGCCGGCTGAGTTGATTTTAACCTTAAAGAACAAAAAGCAGATTCCGTTTTCCAAACTGGCAAAAGCAAAAAGAGGAGGAAAAGGAACGCTTAAGAAAATATGAGAAAAAAAAGAAGAGGTGCGTTATGCATCTCTTCTTTTTTTTGCGGTGAACGATTTTCCTGACATTAAGAAAATCGGGTGCTCATCTAACGAAAAGCCACTCTACAATATTAAGCAATCGGTCACTCCCACCCATTTCCATCAAACTCGCCGTCAAATTCTCCATTCTTAGATGCTTCAATTACTACATCCCTTTCATCTGGTGTTAATTCAGCAAAAAAGTTAAAAATACGAAGCATAGCCTTAAAACTGATTTGCTCGGCGCGAAGAACACTGTGAGTTTCCTCAACTACATCTTTCGCTCCAATCTGGCGCTGCACAGATTCAATGATTGCCTGATATGCCTTGCAGAGATTGTCTGGCTCACCGTTCAGGTAGTCCAGGCGTTCTTTTAGCTCTCCGCGAAGATATCTGATAGCAGCTTTCTTTTCCTGTCTTTCTGCTTGTGTTAAACATTTTTCCATATCGATTTCTCCTTTCGTGTTTGCGAAATATTTTTCATATCTAATATGCGGGAAAACAAGACAGCAAAAAAAAGCCGTAAAAACGGCTCAAATTATGGTTAAGAAGTTAATCTTCCTCGGTATCGCAATATGGCATGACATATTCCTCTACACCAAAGCAGCTGATATCATACTCCGGATACATCTTAAACAGCTTATTCATAGCTTTCTTTTTGGATTTTGCATAAATTCTGTCGTAAATGATTTCACCTTTTACGTCAATCCAGTTATCCTCGTCATCCATAGCTTCCTCTTTCCATTCGGAAATATCTTCTTTTGGCTCGTCAGATACTGGTGGCAGGCATGCCTGCGCGTCTATGGTGTCGGCTGTAATGAGAGAGCATTTCTTCGGCTTCAGCATTTTAACTGCAATATCGCAAGCCTGGTAAAGTAAATCCGGGCATCCTTCAAGAATATTCAAGCGATGCTTCATTTCTTCTTTAAGAAATTTAGCTGCAGCTTTATTTTTGCTGCGTGTAGTATCGTCATCCGGCGCGATATATACTTCAATACCAAAGCTGTCAATATCATGCTGCGGGCATTTTTTAATGAATGCCTGTACGGCTTCTTCTTTGGAATCAGCATAAATTCGGTCGTATATAATACTTCCGCTTACATCAGACCAGATATCTTCTTCGTCAAATTCTTCAACATCGCTGTCTTCCCATTCGTCTTCATCTGACGGTGGAATGCAAGCCGGCTCCAGATAATCCTGCGCGTCTCTTGTTTCAACGGTAAAAACATAGCACTTCTTTTTTGGCGCCATAGCCTCAAGTGCTGCCTGGTATGCCTGACAAAGTGCGTCAGGCTGGCCTCCAAGGTGTTTCAGCCGGGAATCAAGCTCCTCCTTCAGATATTTTTCTGCAAATTCTTTTGCCATTTTGCTCATAATATAAGCTCCTTTCTTGTTTGAAAAATTTTGTTATCAGATATAAAATGCTGAAAAATATACAAAAGAAAATCCACAAAAATTGCTGTATGAAAGAAAAATCAAGCATATTAAGTATAAGAAAAAATATGAAAGGGTTTGAAAAGATGGCAAAACCGAGACCAGCAACAAGCGAAGAAGTTGAATTCGTACGCAAATATATTGAAAATGCAGGCATAAAAATAGATAATTGTGAAATAAGAGTCAGTGCAGCAGGAAATATTGTATGCAAAAACCTAGCAACACAACAGGATATGTTGGTTATTCCAAAAGAAAAGACAGCTATACCGAGTGCTCAGCTTTCCAGAAAACAGTCAAAAAAGGTAAGAGAAAAAGAACGGAAAAGAATTGAAAGCGAAAAGAGGGCAAAAGCTGATAAAATACAAAAATATATTAAAGAAGCACTGATTCCAAATCTTAATGCAGCAACAAAAAACATTAACGAAAATCAAAAATCCACAAAGTATAATCCATTTATCGGTAAAATACGAACTGATTTAACTACTCATCGCTCGTATGATTATGATGTTGATACATCAATCGTTATTTCTCTTGATGTAATAAAAGGTAAGAAAGTAATCGGGTCTCTTACTGGAGTAGAAAGAAAAATTGATTGTGAGAATCTTGAAAAAGAAAGTTCTATTGATGAACTTGAAAAAAGACTGATGGGTGCAGTAAAGAGACCAACTCAGCGTATTACCGTAGAAGAACATGTCTTGAGGCATATGTTTGGTATGACATGTCAATATCTTAAAAAACAAAAAGATTTAAAAATTGACCAGGAAATTTTATCTGTTATTGAATTCGAAGACCGAAAAATTTTCAACACAATTAACATAATCTCATCAAGAAAAACCAGTAATCCAATATACATTGAAGGTATTTTATCTGATTTAAAGTTCAAAAGTGGAAGAATCCTGTTTACATACTGTAATTGCAGATTTTCCTATGATATTGCAGCCGATACAGTAGAATTTGAAAATGAAGAGAAAGAACAGCTGCTTATACTTGCTGAACAGCTGAACGCTCAAAAGAAAAATATAAAGCAGTGTAAGAAATCAATTAATACTGTAAAGATGGCTTTAATTAAAGAAAATATCTGGTCTTTTATGAAGCTTGAAATGACAAATGGTATTCTTTACATTACAGAAAGTGACTGTATTGGCGAATATGGAATTAAGCCAGACGAATCCATCACATCTGCAAAATTGAAAAAATGGTTTAAACAAGCGAGAACGGAATACCAGGAAGAACAACACAAAATAAAAGAAGAAAAATATGATAAAATCCGTATACTGAAATCATACAACAACCTGCTTTGTATTGACGCTCTCAGGGTTATTGCTAAGAATGAACGCTATATCACAGAAACGGCAGTAGTTAAGAACTTGAGAGGCATGACTCAGACATTAAGTTCAAATGTTGAAGACATAGAAAACAGCGGCAAATATGAAATATTGACAAATGAAGAAGTTGAATCCGCAGTGCGTCAGCTTTTAAGAGACAAACTAATTTACGAAAAAGACCTCAAGGGAACATATGGTCACTTTGATATTTTAAAGTTAGAAGATAAAGCAAGCGAAATTTTTGCCACGCCTTTTAAAGAAGAAAGCAAATCTTTCACTTCCTTCACTGACCTTGATTGGGTCAATTACCTCAAAAAAATAAAAGAAAGTGGAAAAGAACCACGCCTTTCTAAAGCCAAAAAAGAGCAGCAGCTTACACTGTTAGAACATAAAGCCGTCATTGCGGTGCATCCGGAACTGGTAAAAGACTTCTTAAAAGTAAAATCAAAAGAATGGCAAGTTTATATTGAAACAATGTATTCAATGGCGGAAGGAGTGGAAAAGAAATACTGGAAATTCCTGAGGGATATGGTGGTGGAGAAAAAAGAGGGGAAGAAGAAAAAAGAGACTGAAACAATAGAAACAAAAATAGAACAAAAAACAGAAACAAAGACAGAGCCCGCCGCGTAAGCGGCGGGCATAGCGTTCTAATTCTTCTGCTACAAGACATGCATACTATCTGACAAACAAAAGCCGGTTCTTTTTTGTCTCCGGCTAAATCCCGCATATTGATTTTGTAAATATAAAAAATTGTCTGATTAAGAAAGGAGACAAAAACATGAAGAGTAATATTACACTTGAGACATTTGAAAACACCGTAATTGAACAACTGAAAGAACGAGGTTACAGCACAAAAATCATTGAAGTTCCTGGAAAACTTGGCCCGGAACATCGTCTTATTAATATAGACGAAGCAGCCGAAAAATCTGACGGGTGCAAAATGTCTGCTTCAATCCATATTGAGCAGGTTTACAATGATTATATGGAACAGTATATGAAAGGAAGGCCACCAATGATGGAATCTGTGGTAAAAGAAATCATTGGTCTTTTTAATGACAATGGGAAGCCAGATTTTGTTGATAACTTCGTTAAAGCTGTAAAATCCTTGGATACAGCAAAAACAAGACTAATCCTGTCAGTTTGTAATGCAGAGATTAACGCGTCTTATCTTAAAGGAAAGGTTTTTGAGCGTATTGAGGACCTTGCACTTGTACCAAGAGTATGCGCAGATATTACTGATGGGGTTGTTTCAAGTTCTATGATAAGTAAGGAATTAATGAAGTCCTGGGGTGTCACAGAAGATGAAGTAATGAAGGAGGCAAAGAGAAACGCTCCAAAATTACTACCACCTGTAATAATGGATTCATGCGCAGTTGCCATGAAAATGATTTCTGAAATGAAGCAGAGCGGAGAAGTTCCGAACTTCATGGATGAAAAAGATATGTTGTCAACGATTTCACACTCATCAATGATAATCGTCACTACTGCAGCGCAGTTCACAGGGGCATCATTATTTTATGATGGAATTCTGGAGCATTTTGCCAATGCACTTGATGGATATTTCTACGTTATCCCCTCCAGCTCTGCAGAGTTTCTTATTTTACCAGGAAATGATACTTATTTGACGCCGGAAGAGATTTCAGCTATGATTCAGAGCGTGAATGTTGACAAAGACATTATTGACCCAAAGATGGTGTTATCAAATCATGCATATGTTTATAAGGGTGGAAAGTTCTCTTCATTCGTGTAATTCTTCTATTTTTACATAAAAGCCCGATACAATCGGGCTTTTTTTTCTAACTGAACAAATCTGCAAGAATCTGGTCAGCAGTCATATTCATATATCCGTCAGGGTCTGAAAGCGTTGACCCGTTCCATCTCAAATAATTACCATTCCTAATGTAATTTCCGCACGAGGTATGATAGTTATATTTTGAAAATCCTGCATATCTTGACATATACTGTGCTGCAAGACACGCTGCTTCACTGCTGTAATTACCTCCTGGCGTGCTGGTACCTGAAATTTGTACACCGGCGTTTGGTGTGGAGTGAACAATAACAACGCTCTTGTCAGAACACTGTCCGATAACAATCCATGTATGTCCACTATTAAACCCTACATCACCAGGTTTTAAAGTCCATCCGTTTCCTGAAAGATAAGCCTGATTCAGAACTGTACCCCAGCCAAGGTCTTCATAATAGGAACCAACTTCTTCTGCTACAACTGTATATCCATATCCAATATTAGACTGAGGCTTCATTACCTGATATGCTGACCATCCAACAAAACCAGAACAGTCAAAACCTTTTGCCCTTGTTGAGGTACTAAGGTCTTTATAGTCCTTGTAATTATAATCGTTTGTCTGGTTATTATAAAAATCTGTCATCGTCTGACTCAGGCCTTTTCTTGTTGAGTCATTCCAACCGCCTCCCCATACGTAAAGTGCTTTACCGACCGGCTGCAATGCGCCTTTTAGATAATTTTTAATCGTTTTTGCTGTGGAGGTGTTTTGAGGAAGCTGAACAGGAATCGGGGTAGGAGTGCCAATCAGAACACCGCTGCTTGCAAATATATAATCAGTTCCACTGATATTTTGTGAACCGACTGCCATGACACCTGATTCATTAAAATATCGCTTACTTCCATTTTTACTTGTCAGCCATCCACTTGCCATTGTTCCGCTTTTAGAATAAAAATAATATGTCTTATCGCCTATCTGCTGCATCCCGGTAAGCATATATCCGGTTGAATGGCTAAAATACCGTGTTTTCCCCTTCGAATCCTTTGCCCATCCGGTCATCATAATCCCTGATTTACTGGAAAAGTATCTCTTTCGTCCTTTTTTATCCGTCTGCCAGCCAGTTTTTAAATAACCGTTTTTTGTACTGAAATATCTCTTATTTCCATTTGAGTCCTTAAGCCACCCGGTAACCATATAACCGGCGCCTTTAGTAAAATATCGCTTCTTGCCGGTGCTTGTTTTTACCCAGCCCTTTATCTGTGCACCTGTTATTTTGTTAAAGTAATACCGTCTTTTTCCAATCTTAAGCCAGCCCTTCGCCTTACTGCCGTCAGATTTAATATAATACGTTTTTCCGTTCATCTTTTTAAAGCCTGCGGCATGAGCAGTAGTTGCTGAAAAGCCGCAAATAAACAAGGCTGTTAATATAAGTAACAGCATAAATAATCTCTTATGTCCCTTTTGCATTTTTAATCTCCTTTTTAGTGTATTCTTTTGTTACACATTTAATATGTAAAATTTTTGTAACAATTTAACGCTTTTGAGAAAACTTTTTTCAAGAAAAAATTCCAATTTTTATTTTTTCCAGCATATTGTAATTGCAATAAAAAACAAAAACTAAAAACAGGAGGAAAAAATAATGGAAAAATTAACTTTAAGACAGTTCTCAGATGTGGTTAAAGCACTTGTGGAGGCTGGGCTTTCAAAAGAGAACAAAAAGTATAATCTAAAAATCACGGAAACGCCAAATGCAGGAGAAAATGAGAGCATCCGCATTGTCATGACTATTAAAGCAGAAAAGGAAAAGGAAGAAAAAGCAGAACAGTCGTACAGGAGCAGAAAGTATTCTTATTCCATGACATTAAACATGAACGCGCAATACCACACATATATTATGATGCTGGAACACGAAACACCTCAGGCGGAAGTATTAAAACATATCTCAAATGACATCATTAAGCGTATTCTGGAGGAAAATACATGTTTTGACGGTGAAAGCGAAGAGCCGTGCCAGCAGAGCGAAAGTTGTAAACCGAAATACGACAGTGCAGAAGAGTGTAAATACAGTGAATGCAAAAACGATGATGAAGACCTGGATGAAGACTGGGCTGACGAAGAGCTGGATGATTTGGACTGCATGCGGCGCAAATGCATTGCAAAAGCCTGCCTTATCTTTGCGGCAATCCCGGTTGGATTGTTTATTGTAAAGAACTTGCTAAAAAAAGACTGAAAAATATTTTTAAAGCAGCTGAAAAATTCGGCTGCTTTTTTTGTTTGTAAAAAAATCAAGCATATTGGATATGTCAAAACAAAATAAGGCAGAAAAAAATCTAGCCTACAAAGAAAAGGAGAAAATGAATATGAAAATGAATTTAAGAGAATTTGCAACATTAGTAGCAGCATTAGTCAACAAAAACGGAGTCGTGTGTTTTGTTGACAATCATGGCGATGATGGTCAGATTGTGCTGACATGCCAGAACGGACCTACAACAATTAAGTCAGAGCTTAATTCTCTGTGGCAGGCGTATAATGAAGGCTCTGTTGATATTAACCATATCGCACAGGCAGTTACACAGGCTTTTACTGAAGTTATGAAAAACGGAAGCAGAACAGTAGCGAATGCGGCTACCAAGAAACAGCCGACCATGTCAAGCGTAATGCCAAAAACTGCACCACAGCCGAAACCGCAGCCTCAAGCAAATACAGAGCCAGAACCTCAGTCTCTTGCTGATTTGGTGAATGCATTATTCAACAATAATGAACAGAAACAGCCAAAACAGCAGACAGCCAAAACAGAAGGCAGCTTTGCTGATGTCTTAAAAAAGAAAGAGCCAGCAGCTCCTGTAAATAATGGTATGTCACGAGAGTATGACCCTATTGAAGACGTACCTGAAGACCAGAGGGAACTGTTCAATCAGGCCCTTGAAAGTCTGGCAAAGCAGTTTGGAATTGAAGGCGGCATGAGAAAACGTATGCCGATGAGAAAGGAAGAGAGAAATGAAAAGGAAGAGGTTAAAAATAACATTTTAAACAACGTTCTTCCGCTCCTCATCCCAAGGATTCCAAGAGATGTAGCAGAAGGTTGCTCAGATGCTGTCGGAAGGGATATCTTTGATATGTCTGTTGTCTATTATATTGATAACGATTTTATCAAGAGGACAAACCAGCCAGCAGACGGTACTGCTGTATTATCACGTAGAGTTATCAGTGACCTTGATATGACAGAAGAAGAGATTTATGATGCTGCTATTGAGAACCTTACAAGAAAGGTGACCATTGCAGACAGCAAAGACATTGTTAGCGATAAATTTCCGGTCAGAATTCTCGCTTTATCGATTGATAGTATTGAACACGGAGCAGCCGCAATCCTTGGAAATAATATCCTGTACGGAATCGCAGATGCCATGAAAGAGGAGACTCTTATTGTTGCTCCTATCCTTGATTCTATGTCTTTGATTTTCCCTGCATCAAAAGTGTCTGCCGGAGATGTGGAAGACGCGAACAGGAATGTCCTGTCAGGCATTAACGGAAATATCCTCACTGATGAGGTATATCTTTACAGCAAGAATAACAATTGCCTTGTTGCACCGGCTTATAAACTTTAATATTCAGAAATACAAACACCGATGATTTCTCATCGGTGTTTTTTTTGTAAGCCGTCCGGCAGTCTCACATAAGATGTAAGCGCTATACATCCCGGCCTGACGGACGACTTCTTAGAAGAATATATGTAAACTGTCTGACAAAAGGCCAGGCAGGAAGCCGGAAAAAGGACTCGAACCTTTGTTTCAGACACCATGTCATTCCGGCCGGCATTTTTAAATGCCAAAGGAGGTCTACCTTATGCATATATAATATATTACATATCCAATATGCAAAATAAATAAAAAAAAGTAACGTTTTTTCGTAAAAAAAATTGTGAGAATTTCCTTATTGCAAAAAGAAAGAAACACTGTTATAGTATGGGAACAGTGTTTCTTGTGTTTTAGATTATTTTTCTTGATTCACCTGCTATGTCGGCAGAAGTAATTAGATTTGGCTTTGCCTTTTTGTCTCGTGTAAGTCTAAGCGCATGCTTGCTTATTGATTCATCCAGAATATTTCTTACAGTTCTTGCATTACCAAAATCGGATTTTGTAAGTTCAATTTCATACCGCTCCTTAAATTTTTCAATACCTTCCCGGCTTACATGCAGGCCGGCTCTTTCAGCCATTGATTTAAAAATAGATACCGCTTCATCAACCGTATAATCAGGGAACTCAAGATAATCCTTGATTCTGGAACGGAACCCAGGATTGGATGAAAGAAGGTTTGCCATTGGCTCTGTATAACCAGCCAGAATCAAAACAAACTGGCCCCTCATATCTTCCATCAGCTTAATCAGTGTATCAACAGCCTCATTTCCGTATCCTTCAGCCATAGAGTATGCCTCATCAATAAAAAGGACACCGCCCATTGCGTATTTTACAAGAATTTCAGCCTTCATACCTCCTTCTCCAGGGGCAGATGCCTTGAGAAGGTTTCCATCAACTTCAATGCACTGGTTTTTTGCAATGATTTTGTTTTTGTACAAAAATCCTGTAAGTATTCTTGCAAATGTAGTTTTACCTGTTCCTGGTGCACCGTAAAAAACATAATGTGAACTGAACCCTTCACCTTTTTTGCCATGTGCTTTATCATAATTTGCACGGGCTACGATTTCTGTTATTTTTTCTTTCACCTCATCCATACCGGAAAGGGCAGCCATTTCCTGCTCTGGCTTTTTTGAACCAGGATGTGTTGCCTTTCTTATTGTAGATTCTGGCATAACACGGTTCATTTCTTCTTTTCGCTGTTTATCATATTCTTTTCGTTCTTTATCTGACAAGTCAAAATAACCAAATTTACTTGTCATACCAAATGCATCAACGTTCTTATTGTATTTTGATTTCTCATACCATCTGTTACATGACTTAAACAATGCAAGCCATACGACAACGGCAATACAAATCTGCATCGGGTATTCCATCGCAAATTCGGTGATATCAAACCCAGGCTGTGTTGACAGGTAATAGATACCTCCACATGGAACTGCAATCAAAAGAATTAGTGATAAAAAAGACAGCCAATATTTTAATGATTTCATACTTTTTCTCCTTTTCAACTTTTTTGGCTTTGGATTTAATATGCCAAATTCATTAAAAAAAAGAACATATTCTATACAAAAAAATTAAAAAGCGGAAAAACCGAACATATATTCGTTTTTGTGTGGCTTCAGTCCGTTTTATCACCCACTATTATGTTTATAATGAAATTAAATCGAACGGATGTTCCTGTATGTAAAAACAGTATTCCCAAAGTTTCCATTTTTAGAGGTTTCCAGCATATTAAACCTGCAATACAAAATAAAGAAAAGGAGATTGAAAAATGGATAAAAATAATAATGCAAAGTTCGCACATCTTCATGTGCATACTGACTACAGTTTGCTGGATGGCCTTGGAAAAATTGATGATTATGTAAAAACCGGTCTTTCACTTGGAATGAATGCTATGGCTTTTACAGACCACGGAACAATGTCCGGACTCGTTACAGCTTATGATGCATGCAAAAAATACGGCATGAAATTCATTGGAGGGTTTGAAGCATATACGGCACCTTATGGAACATCTCGTTTTGATAAAAAAATGTTGGGTGAAAAAGCATACAATCATCTGGTTATTTTATTTAAAAATGAGATTGGCTATAAAAACGGCTGCATATTACTGACAAGAAGCAATACAGAAGGTTTTTATTATAAACCACGTATTGATTTTGAGCTGCTAAAAGAGCATCACGAAGGCCTTATCGTAACGTCAGCCTGCCTCGCAGGAGCAATCCCTAAAGCCATACTGGCTGGTGATATTGACAAGGCAAGAAAAATCATCATGGACTATAAAGAAGTTTTTGGTGAAGATTTCTACCTTGAGATTCAGGACCACGGTTTTGCAGACGACAGGGTAGTAATCACTGAATTACTACGGCTTTCGTGTGAATGCGGTGTAAAACTGATTGCAACAAATGACTGTCATTATGTTCATAAAGATGACAAAGAGGCTCATAACTGGCTTCTCTGTATGCAGATGGAGAAAAAAATCGGCGAAGAAAACCGTATGATTAATGATGGAGACTACTATTTAAAATCAGAACAGGAAATGCTTGATTTGTTTCCATACTGCACCGAAGCTGTCTATAACACACAGGAAATTGTTGATAAATGCAATTTTGAGTTTGATTATGGACATTACAGAATGCCAAAAGTCCGTATTCCAAGAAAATATGGTGACGACTATTATAAATATCTGGAAGATGAAGCCTGGAATGGATACGAAATGAGATATCCGGCCGGACACATCAACAGACAGAAGGCAAAACCACGACTTGAATATGAACTTGGTATTATCAAACAGATGAATTTCGCTCAGTACTTTATTGATATCAGAAAAACAATTCTGGAAGCGAGAAAGGCTAATATCCTTGTCGGACCAGGACGTGGCTCAGGAGCAGGAAGCTGTTTAAACTACTGCCTGGGAATCACAGACCTTGACCCGCTTAGATATGATTTGCTGTTTGAAAGATTTTTGAACCCGGAAAGAATATCGATGCCGGACATCGATACGGACTTCGAGTTCTTAAGAAAGGATGATGTACTAAAGGAAGAAGCAGAAGATTATGGGTATGACTGCTTTGCCAAGATTGAGACATTTGGAACAATGAAAGCAAAAAATGTTTTAAAAGGATGCGCAAAAGTATCCGGAATTGAAAACCATGTCGCAATTGGTAATAAGCTTGCGAAGTTTATTCTTGATGATAAGCAGACATTAAAAAAAGCCTGGGATACAAATGAAGACTTTCAGGCATATGTTCATAGCGACCCAAGACTTGAAAAAATCTTTGAAATCGCTTTAAAACTGGAAGGAACCAAAAAATCTGCCGGAACTCATGCATGTGGACACATTCCAACACCGGTACCATGCGAGCAGCTTTTCCCCTGTCGCCTGGATACTGAATCCGGATATCTCGTATGTGAATATGATATGAACCAGGCAGAGCATCTTGGAAACCTGAAAAAGGACCTGCTGATGCTGAGAAACCTCACAATTATTGATACAGCGCAGAAAGAAATTGAGCGAAGGACAGGGAAGAAGATTCCACTGTGGACAGAAGAGATACTCAACGACAAAAAAGCGCTTGAAATGATTGCTGCCGGAGATACAAATGGAGTATTCCAGCTTGAATCTGACGGTATGAAGCGGTTTATGAGACAGCTGCAGCCAGACTGTTTTGAAGATATCATTGCCGGAGTGGCGCTGTACCGTCCAGGCCCGATGGATTATATTCCTGATTACATCAGAAACAAACACAATCCTAGCGGAATTAAATATGCGGCGCCTGAATTAAAGCCAATCCTGGAGTCCACATACGGAATTATCGTATACCAGGAGCAGGTCATGCTCATTGTCCAGGCAATTGCCGGATTCTCAACGGGCAGGGCTGACTTAGTCCGTAAAGCGATGGGAAAGAAAAAACAAGATATCATGCAGCAGGAAGGAATTCATTTTGTTTATGGTGATGAAGAACTTGGTATTGAAGGATGTATTAACCATGGAATCAAAAAGACAGTAGCAGAAGACCTGTGGAGCCAGATGGAAGACTTTGGAAAATATGCATTTAATAAATCCCATGCAGCCGCTTATGCAGCAATCAGTATGCAGACAGCATACCTGAAAGTAAATTATCCGCTTGAATTTGCAGTCGGTCTCTTGACATCCGTAATGGATGATTCCAAAAAACTGATGAAATATGTAAATTCATACAGGGCAATGGGAGTTAACATCCTTCCACCTGATGTGAGAAATTCTGAGTATGGATTTTCTATTGAAGAAGACAAAAACAAAAATGAAAGCATCCGTTTCGGTCTTTTCGCACTAAAGGGAGTTGGAGAAGAAATCGCAACAAGCATTCCAAAAGAAAGGAAAAAACGTTCCTATGAAGATATTGAAGACTTTGTGACACGCCATCTTGATTTTAATAAGAAGGCATTTGAATCACTTGCAAAATCTGGTGCGCTTGATTCCTTCGGATACACAAGACACACACTTGTAGAAAATCTTGGCGATATTCTTAATAATATTAAAAAAGCAAACAAAAATATTGATAAAGGCCAATTGACATTATTTGATATTGGACTTGAAAAACCAAGTAACTCATTCTGCATGAATGAACTTCCGGAATATGATTTCCTGCAGAAATGCAGATTTGAAAAAGATGCAACGGGAATGTATATATCCGGTCATCCGGCATCAGAGATTGAAGAAGCTGCGAAAAAACACGGAGCTGTTGATATCGCTGATATACTTGATGAGAATTCTGTATTTGAAAACAATGATAAGGTCTCAATCTATGGGGTTATCACTGAAATAACAAGAAAGGTTACTAAAAATGGCAACCCGATGATGATATTGAAAGTAGAAGATGAGACAGAATCAATAACTGTAATGCTGTTCGACAGGGCAATCCAGCAGTACGCTTCCGAACTACATGAAGACGGCCTTGTATTCATACAGGGAAAAGTAAGGGGAGGAGGAGAAGACAGTTCAATCATGCTTAATAAAGTATGTGAGATGAAAGAAACTCCTGTAATATTATGGATTGCAACACCTGATACTTCATTAATCAATATCAAAAAGCTTGCGTCTGATTTTATGAGGGAAAATTCAGGTCTCGGCGATTACGTTTATGTAATGTCACTAAAGACCAGAAAACCTGAGCTTCTCGGCGAAATCTCAGTCACACCGGAAGTTATACAGAAAGCAAGAATAAAATTTGGTAATGAAAATATCAAAGTAACTGAAAAGAAAAAGAAAAAATTTGCAGGCTTTCATCCTGCGGCATAGAAACAGTTCTCGGGACCCACTCTCGACCCACAATATTTCTATATTTTTTGAATCCAGACACACAAGGCGGCTGCATTTTTGCAGGCAGCTGCCTTTTTTATACAAAAAAACGAACCATTCTGTATTCTTTTTGCATTTTATCTTTAAGGCAGACAGCCAAAAAGAAAAACAAAAAGGAACAGAAAATAAATGAAAGGAAACTGGATTTTAAAAACATATCCAAAACAATATCAATTAAATACCGTCAAAAAAATATGCAGAAAAAAAACACAAAAAGATAATACTTACAATTATATAGATAAGCCAAAAAAAGAAATAAAAAAACTTCAAAAAGCAGGGATTAAATATACATGTTACCGCGTGGAGTATGAACGTGCAAGCAATTACAGACAGACTTTTTTTCAGAGGACAAAAGGGCCTTACCGATGCAGATATTGTAATAAGAAATTAAGCAAGGATAAAGTATTTGTTGACCATATAATCCCGGTAGCAAAAACACAAAAGACAGCCCGTGCAAAAATGATGCTGGCAATGAGGAGGTGCGGAAGCGTAAATGATATACGTAATCTTGCACCGGCATGCAAAGAATGTAACTCAAAAAAATCAGATAAAATGGGGATTTGGATAATCCGAGGATGGCTTGGAAAATATAAGACATACTGGATTTGCTTACGCATACTGCAGTTTCTATTAGTATGCCTGGTTATACTTGGCCTTTTTTGGGTGATTCAGATGATAAGAGGAGAGTTTTGGCTGCCTGGAACATTTGGAATTACATAAAAAAAGAAGCGCATGTAAAAACACACGCCTCTATGGAAGAATGACCAAAGTATAGACCCTAACGGTGATTCTTCCATACATCAAAATAACGTTTCAACATATCAACTTTCGATGTTATTTTTACAATTGCAAAAATAACAGCCAGCGCAGCAAAGCAAAATATGACAACCGGAATAAGAATCTTCTGCGCATAATACCCGGTCGCTTCCTGCGCACTTGCAGCAGTGTCAGAGAACAATGATTCAAATGATTCTAATTCATCGCTCTGTCTGTACTGACAATTCCCAAGGTCTGCACCGTATACAGGAGTCTTCATAAACTCAGATACGACAAGGAATGAAAATAAAATGGTTCCAATCATTCCAAGAACAAAAAGAAAAGATGGTCTACGAGTTTCCTTCTTTGTTTTTGCAGACACTGCGGCCTGCTGATACATAACGTTATCCATAGTATGTATCTCCTTTCTTTATGTGATTTTTCATATATAACATGCCTGAATCACGAAAAAATAAAATCTTACAAAATAATGGCAGTATGCACAAAAAAAATCGTAAAAATTTATTTAAAAATAATTCGCAAAAATTTACAGCAGCCATAAAATTTCGGCATATCAAATAAGACGAAACGAAAACAGTGTTTTTTATCAACGAAGAACGGGGAATCCCCGTTCGAAGTCTGGTAACGAGTCCAGCGAAGCTGGCGAGTAATCAAAAAGGAGAAATCAGAATATGGAAAAGAGAACAGAAAACCAGGGCCGCATGAGTGATGTTGAAATCATGGCAATCTACAGAAAAGACAAAAAAGCAGGCAATGAACAGATGATTAATAAATACTCTAAATATGTGTATGATGTAATCAACAGCAGCTACCCGACATTCCATAAGGAAATCCCTGAAATGTACCAACAGGGCGTTATCGGTATCATGAACGCCATGCATTCTTACGACCCTGAAAAAGGTGCCTTTACTACATACAGTACTCCTTTTATCAAAAAGGAAATCAGTAAGCACGTGCGGTTTATTGCCGGGGAAAGCTCCGAATATTTCGCATCCATTCATAACTCCATCAACCGCGCAAAAAGCAGGATTGAAACAAATGGCAATATGGCCACAGTCGAAAGCCTTGCGAAAGAAACCGGGCTCAGCCACAAAATCGTAAAAAGAGAAATGAAGGTTGACCACACAAAGGTGTCTTACGATGTACTTGAAAATACACCGTCAGACATGTCCCTGACAGATAGTTTCGTTGTTAATGATATGCTTTCAGCAGTTGACGAACTCAGCCGCAGAATCATCCGGCTGAAAGCAATTGAAGGCGTATCATTCACTGCAATTGCAAAAGAAACAGGAATGACACCACATAATGTTAAAAAAGTGTACAGTAAAGGAATCGCAGTACTGCGTGAGTCACTGGAGGCATGCTGAAAAAAGATGCTGCGTTTCGTTAGACAGGCCGGAAAATGTTCCGGTCTGTTTTTTTTGTTTCTACGATATTTTGCATATTAAGTATATGAAATTAAACAAAATATACCGGAAACAACCGAAAATTGGCATAAGGAGGAATAAATTATGACGTATGAAAGAGAAGATGAGCTTGTAAAAAAGCTTGAAAATAAAAAAAATAAAATAGAAGACCTTGAAAAAATGCTGGAAGAAAAATTCAAAGAACAGCATCTTGAAGGAAGTGTGTGTAAGCAAAAATATGTGAACAACTTATATGCAAATATAAATGGCGATGCATTGGATAAATTAGATAAAGTAATTGATAAATACAATTCACGTCAGCCTGAAGAAGAAAAAATATTAAAAAAAGATTCGGTAATTGAAATGCATAAAGATGCAATTGCAGACATGACTGTGTTATTTTTACAACATGGGCATGCATACGGAAGGGAAAATACGAACCTTGATGATTATATATATGACCAATTTAAAGACTCCATGAAAGATGTAAAATCGTATGATTTACAGAACATAGTTGACGAAATAACGAAGAACTTGGAAAATGCAATTGCAGAGCAGGGCTTTATGACAGATGATGACAAACTTAGGATGGAAAATTTTGAAAAAGTAATAAAATTATACAGCAATGAAACACTTATCAGGCTGAATGTCCCTGATTTCGCAAAAGCAAATAAATTGGCAGAGGATATGGAAAAGAAACTTTACGTGGATAAAGAAATACTAAAAAAAATGCCAAAAGAAAAACAGGAAATAGAAAAGGCTAAAATAAGAAGCGAATTTAAATATGAATTTAAAAAACTGGCACGTACAGAAAGACCGGAAGACCTGCAGATTGCAATAAATATATTAGACAAGAGAATCAGTCGGGAGGACCGTAAGACATTAGATTCTGCAATAAAGCTAAATAACAAAGAGAGAAGCAATAAATTTGAAACAAGAAGGATTAAACTAAGCGAAAATGAAAAAGATGACTCCTGGCAGAAAATAAAATCAAAAACAGTACTCATGCAGCAACTTCAAAACTTCAGGAAAGAGCTGGCGGAAATGAAAAGACGGCCTGGCTATGGCCCTGTTGATAAATATGATACAGGAATAGTGAGTGGGCTCATAAGAAAAGCTACACATATAACTAATTTTATAGAAAAGGTTTCAAATTTTATACACGACACAATAGAATATCATAACCCTGAATTTAAAAAAGATGACAAGACTGAACAGGAATCAGTTCAGGATGAAAAAAACCAAGAGGCTGAAAAGCAATCATCACCATTTTTTGCCGTAATGCATGCGGCATATGAAGAGAAGGGGCAGGAACTTGTCTTATTACTCAGCGCTGATGCAATATCAAAAAAACAGGCTGAGCAAATGTTCATAAAAGATATGGCATACATAGAAACATTAGAAGGTTCGAAAAAAAATGAGATGTACAGTGCATATGCAAACAGCCTCAGCAGTGGAATGCGGTATGATGAAGTGTCAGTCGCAGCCAAAAATGTAATAAGAGAACTGCTTGCAAACTATGAGCAGGGAAAATATACTGAACAGATTAGCAAAACAGTAGACGAAAAAGATTTTGACTGGGAAAGCATAACTCCAAGAGAAGTAAATAAAGATAAAAAAGTTATAAAAGAGCCAAAGCAGGACAAACATGAAAAGGTAGAACAAAACGATATCAGTAATGAGAAAACACGATTTGAAGACATAAAAGAAGCCTTTTACGGATTTTCAGCACTTGGCAATGTAATAACAGTAACCGACATGAAATCATCAGATTTATTAGATGAAGCCTTGGATAATTATAAAAACCAGTTTGATAAAATAACAAAGGCAAAAAGAGAGGACTTTGCACAGCTTGCAATAGCGATTGCTGTATCAAAGACATCAGATGACAAACTGCTTTATCAGATTGCAGAAAAATATAAAGAAAAAAACATGAGGCTGAACGTCATAGATAAGGCTTCTATTGCAGACAAATTGCTATATGGAGCGGCGCTTGAAAGCACATACAGAAGCAAGAATGGAATAACTGAAAATACGCATGAATATATACAGAAAACAGTCAACGAAATGGAAACACCGGAAGAAAAGCAGAATTTTATTTCAAAGCTTATTGATAAACAAAGTAACGACAGGCAAAGATTTATCATCACAAAAGAGGCAGCATCTCTTGGTATTGAAGCAAAATCACAAAAAACAATCAGTGAAAAAGAATGTAAAGCAGTAATTTCTTCTTTTGCAAGTGAGTACATAAACAAAATAGAAAAAAATAATTATAGACTTCCCTCTGAAGAGCTTACAACTTCAAAATGCACACAGCTTTCATCGGCACTTTCTCCACAAGAGGTGTTTGAACAGGTTATCCAGAAGATAAATGCAAATAAAAATATAACAGAAAACATCAAAAATAAGGCAATTAATAATCTGTTAGAAGATGCAGCATTTTACAACAAAACACTACAGAAAGAAATTATTGATATATCAGATTTAAAAAAAATTCAAGAAAAAATAAGCAAGCCTAAAGAAACACAAAATGAGACTAAAGGCCACATATTCTCAAACGAGATAAGTAAAAATGCTCCACAAAACACAACAGAACCAGCCAAAATGAAAAGCATCATATCTAACGATGATATGGCAAAAAAACATGCAGAAAATTTTAACAAAGAATCTAAAAATGCGGCTGCAGATTTTATAAATGATATTAAGAATTATACACCAAAAGAACAGGAAGAAATAGTAAAAAAAATTGATAAAGATATAAAAAATGACGCAAGAATCGCAAAGGCTTTTATTGATGCAGTAAAAGAGTCAAAGATAAGCACAGATACGCCGGAATGTAATAAGATTGTTGATAACGGAAAAAGCGATATAGAAAACGAAGAACAAGAAATAGAGGAACAGGGCGGACGATAGGAAATATCAACAAAGAACGGGGAATCCTCGGCCGACAATGTCGTCCGCGGGTCAAATGTTTTGATTTTAACTTCGCACGCGAGTCTGAATCCCCGTTCGAAGTCCGGTAACGAGTCCAGCTCTGCTGGCGAGTTATCAAACTGACAGCGTGTATGATACATACATGCTGTTTTTCTGTATTCGCAAAAATTATCTTTTTTTATATTTTTCTGCATATTGTAATCAGGTGCATAAGCAATGTACCGATTGGAGAGAAAACATATGGTAAGCGTAATAATATATTCATATAATGCAGAAGACCGCCTCAGGCAATGTGTAGAGTCGGTGCTCATGCAAACATATGAAAGTTTTGAAATCATCATTATTGATGATGGGTCGTCAGATTTATCTGCTGTAAAAGCATTACAGCTTGCGGATGAAGACTACCGGATACAAGTTTATTGCCATGCTAAGAGAACCGGTCCGGCAAATGCAAAAAATAATGGAATATATTACGCATCTGGAAATTACTTATTATTTCTTGACAGTAATGACTGCCTGGAACCAGATGCATTAAAAAGAATGGTTATAAATGCAAAACGTTATGATGCAGACCTTGTTATCGGAAATTTTAAATACAGCCCAAAAAACCAAGTTGATATAATTGATGAATCATGCATTTTAAACCATAAGGTATATTCAAAAGAAGAAGCAATAAACTGCATACATATTCCTGGTATTTGCGGAAATAAGTTATGGAAATCATCGCTGATTGGAAAGTATGATATAAAATTCCAGGATAAATGTCTCGGTGAAGACATGGTATTTTTTCATTACGGCCTTGCAAGGTGCACAAAGATTGTTACAATAACAGATTTCGTACTAGAATACAGGATTCCAGAAAAAAATGATGCAATATATACATGGCAGGACGCAGTAAGGGAACCATTTGATTTAATAAGGATAAATTATCAGAAAACAGGCAAACCCGAATATGCGGAAAACGTTATGTACAATGAGCTCATATACAGAGGGAGAGCAGAATGGCACAGAGGTACTCTGCGGCCTACGGG
>ERZ836441.1239-NODE-1239-length-25738-cov-4.995678_pt1 | contig 25738 bp, 20 predicted proteins | sample MGYA00519686_ERZ836441 | MGnify/ENA primary metagenome ERZ836441 (study PRJEB31850, sample SAMEA3708800) | human gut metagenome | biome: human gut; feature: human-associated habitat; material: faeces | place: China | collected 2014 ... | reverse complement strand
ATGGTATTCAAAGTGCTTCAGTTGTTTTCCAAGATTGTGCTGTTGGCTGTTGTTTTTATCGTCTGTGCACAAGTCGTTTCAAGAAAGTTTTTTCACTACAGCATCATTTGGTCCGAAGAGGTTGCGCTGCTTCTGATGGTGTGGACGGCCTTTATTTCCATGGCAATCGGCGTGGCGAAGGATATGCACATTCGCATTGAAATGTTCTATCAAATGTATCCGGCGCCGATCCAAGCAATCTGCAGATGGCTGGGGTATATTGTGGCGTTGTTTGTCGGCTGGGTGCTGATGGTCTACGGTGGAAAGTTGATTCGGTTTACACTTCACTCTACGTTGCCCACAACCAAGTGGCCGAGTTTCATGTTGTACCTGATGAGCCCTGTCGGCGGTTTTTACATGGTGTATTGTACGATTCTTCACATGTTTTTTCCCAGTGCGGCAAGAATTTTTGCTGATGCTGACAATGAGAAGGAGGAGACAAAAGGATGAGCGCAACCGGAATTGCAATTCTCCTCCTTGTTGGAGGGTTCTTGATTCTGATCATAGCCAGAGTGCCAATCCCTTTGGCGTTGATGGCCTCAACTGCCGTAACGATGCTTTACCTGAATCTGCCGCTGATGACGATGGTGCAGCAGATGGCGAAAGCGATCAACAGTTTTTCTCTGATGGCGGTGCCGTTTTTTATCCTTGCGGGTGAGATCATGGGCGTCGGAGGTATTTCGGATAAGATGGTTGACTTTGCGAATGCCGTTGTGGGGCGTTTTCGCGGCGGCTTGGCATATGTGAACTGTTTAGATTCGATGTTCTTTGGCGGAATCTCCGGTTCTGCGGTAGCCGACGTGTCTTCGTTGGGGTCTATCGTGGTTCCGATGATGGAGAAATCCGGGTACGATCGTGATTTTTCCATTGCGTTGACGGTGACCACATCCTGTCAGGGCATCTTGATTCCCCCGAGCCACAACATGATCTTCTTCGCGCTGGCCGCAGGCGGCGTTTCTGTTGGCAAGCTATTTTTAGGCGGAGCGATTCCGGGCGTTATGCTTGGATTGATGTTGATGGTCTACTGCAGGTATATTTCGCACAAGCGCCAGTATCCGAAAGGCGAGGCATTGGGGTTACGTGAAATCCTGAAAATCACTGCTGATGCTTTACTTGCACTCTTTACTGCGGTGATCATCATGGGTGGCGTTACGCTTGGCTGGTTTACTGCGACAGAATCCGCGGCTATTGCTTGTATTTATGCGTTTATCATCTCCTTCTTCGTTTATAAGAAGCTGAAACTGCGCGATATTCCTCAAATTCTGGGCAATGTTATCCGTACGCTGTGCTTGTCCTTCAGTTTGATTGCGGCGGCCGGCGCATTCGGCTATGTGTTGGCATTTTTGAAGGTGCCCGCTCTGGTGACGCAGTTCCTGCTGGATGTGACCAACAATAAGGTGATCCTGCTGTTACTGATTAATCTGATGCTTCTGGTTCTTGGGTGTATCATGGATATGGCGCCGATTATTTTCATTGTGACGCCGATCCTGTTGCCGGTTGTGAAAGCACTGGGGATGGATCCAGTTCATTTTGGCGTTATGATGATCTTCAACTTGGCTATCGGTTTGTGCACACCGCCCGTGGGTTCCGCGCTGTTTGTCGGCTGCGCGGTAGGCAAAAGCTCGATCGAAAGGGTTACGCGAGAGATGTTGCCGATGTACACGGTTATGCTGATTGGGCTGCTGCTTGTTACTTTTGTGCCTGCGCTGTCGACTTGGCTGCCGAACCTGATCATGGGCTGATGATAGGCTGATAAAGGAGAAGAATATGAAACAGCATTTCCTTCCGGAAGAAACGAAGCGGCTGCTTTGTCCTGAAGATATGGGATTGGTATATTGTTCTGTTCAGCGAATCGAGGTGGCTGGCGAGATCAAGCTCAAGAGCGGGGAGGAGGAGCTCTGCCTGATTTGCATTCAAGGCGTAGGTGCTTTTGAATGTGAGGGACAATGCGGAAATGTGGCAATCTGCGATATGCTCTATGTTCCGGTTCAAAGTGAGATTACGATGACCAGCGATTCGATGGTCATCATGCGCTATGGTGCGCCGTGTTCGAAGAAATATGCGTTCAGCCACATTGCGTTTGAAGATGTGGACAAGGATGAACGCCATAAGGTGTTTGGCAAAACGGAAAACGGGACGCGGCGCGACGTTTGGAATTTTATAGATGATGCCTTCCCATGCGGACGATTCCTGACCGGTATTTGCTACGGAAAGGATGGCGGATGGACGGCATGGCCGCCTCACGAACACGGCAAGGAGCGAGAGGAAGTTTACGTGTATTTCAACATGGACGAAGGCTTTGCTGTGCAGTGCGTGTATGATGACTTCGAGAAACCGAATGCCTATGTGGTGCAGGACGGGCATTTGATTGCGATCCCGCATGGTTATCATCCCAACGTCGGGTGCCCCTGCGGCGGAATCCGTTATGCCTTTGTGATGGTTTCCACCACGGAAGGAGATCGCTGCTTTATGAACCTGCGCACACAAAAGATCTACGGGGACAAGCTGGAATGACGGATGGGGGAGTGATCCGCAATGATAAACTCGGCTTCGATCATCAACGTCAGTTTTCTAAATATGAAAGAGGAAGTTGACCAATTGGTGGCGGGCGGAACAACGTTTTTCCATATTGATTTGATGGATGGCCACTATGTTCCGAATCTTTGCTTACCGATCAAGATGCTGGCAGAATTGAAGGCGGCATACCCGCAGATTACGATGGATGTGCACCTGATGGTAACGAATCCGGAGGATTATGTGGAACGTCTGCGTGAGGCGGGCGCCGACTATGTGTCGTTCCACACGGACAGCACCCGCTTTGTTCGTCGCGTGATCAATCAGATCCGTGAGGCGGGCATGAAGCCGGGCATTTTGATCAATCCCTCTCAGCGAATTGATCACATTGAGCCGTATATCGAATATGTGGATATGGTGACCTTGATGGCGGTGGAGCCAGGGTTTGCGGGTCAACCACTGCTGGAGGGTAGCATGGAACGCCTGCGGGAGATTGCAGATCTGAGAAGAAAACACCATTGCAGCTTTATTCTTTCGGTAGACGGCGGTATCGACTATGAGAAGGGAAAGATCTGCAAGGAAATTGGTGTAGATGCGATTGTGGGAACGGTTCATACGGTGTTCAAGCAGCCGGAAGGAATCAAAGCTGCATGTGAACGTTTCGCGCGTGAACTGGGCTAAAGAACGAACTGAGCTTCTATACGTTCCGAGAGAGGACGTAGAAATAGAAAAAGGAGGACTCGAAAATGAAGAAACTGGTAACTCTGATCTTGGCTGTTGCGATGCTGTTCTGCGCTTCTGCGCTGGCAGAAACTACGCTCCGCCTGGCGTCCAACCACACGGAAGATTTCGTTACTTCCCTGGCTTGTATTCGCTTTGCGGATCTGGTGAAGGAAAAGACCGATGGCGAAATTGTGGTGGAGTGTTATTTCAATGCGGTTCTCGGCGAGGAAAAGGCGACGATTGAGCAGGCGCAGTTTGGCGGCATTGATCTGGTGCGTGTGAACATCTCTCCGCTGGCTGAATTTGTGCCGGAGTACAACTCCATTCTCTTCCCGTATATCTTTGCGAACCGTGAGCATTACTGGAAGGTTATGGATTCCGATGAGGTTGGAAAGGCACTGTTGCAGTCTCAAAAGATGCTGGACAACAACCTCTACGGCTTGTGCTTCTATGATAACGGCACTCGCAACTTCTTCTTCTCCAAGAATGAAGTGCATACACCGGCCGATCTGAAGGGTCTGGCTGTCCGCGTGCAGGAATCTGCGCTGATGCTGGGCATGGTTCGCGCGATGGGCGGCAACCCGACGGCCATGGCGGCTTCTGAACTGTATAGCGCTCTGCAGACCGGCGTTATCGACGGCGCTGAGAACAACCTGCCGTGGTATCTGTCCATGTCCCTCAACGAGGTTGCACCGATCATCACCATGGACGAGCACAATCGCTCTGCCGACTTGCTGGTGATCGCCAAGTCGACCATGGATCGCCTGACCCCGGAGCAGATGGCCGCTATTCAGGAAGCAGCTGATGAATCCAGCCTCTATCAGCGCGAGTTGTGGGCCGAGAGCGAGCAGAAGGCTCGCGAGCAGTGCCTGGATGCTGGCTGCACCATCATTGACCTGACGCCGGAAGAGCGTCAGCAGTTCATGGACGCCGTCGTTGAATTGAATGCAACGGAAGGCGCGCCGTACAAGGATATTCTCGACAAGATTGCTGCGATGCAGTAAACACGGAAAAACGGCGGAGAAGGTTTGCCCAAGCATGCATTGACATGAAGGTGCAAAATCGTCTTGCCGAATGACATGTCCCCCATAACGCGGGCTCTCGAACACGGAAGGAATTCGGGGCTGCATTATGGGGGATTCTGTTTCATGGAAAAATGAAAGTTTATATTTCTAGGAGAGATGAGTATGAAATTTAGCGCAACCGTAACGCTTCAATACCCAACCGTGTTTTCTGCATTTTCGGTTGAGGACTATCTCAAGGGGCTTGACTGGATAAGGGATAGCGGGTTGGATGGTGCCGAGCTTTGTATCAGCCATTACAAAGGGCTGGATTTGGAAATCGTAAAAAAGCAGCTTGAGGAGAGGAAATTAGGCTGCTCCACGCTTTCAACGGGCCAAGCGAGAGGGATGGAAGGGTTGTCGCTGGTTGGCGTGAAGGAGGAAACCAAGAAAAAGACGCAGGAGCGTTTTATGCAACATGTTGACGCCGCAGCCTATTTGGGCAGCAAAGTGACTATGGGGCTGATGCGTGCGAGTGATCGGGCGACGATGCAGGATCTAGGAGAATTGGCGGAAGCCACGAAACCGATTGTTGAGTACGCTGATAAAAAAGGCGTTGTGATCGCGATTGAACCGATCAATCGATATGAAACGTCTGTGCTGAATTCCGTGGATGAAACCATGGATTTTATTGAAAATTGCTTGGGAAATCCGGATAATGTCGGCATTTTGTGGGATTTGTTCCATGCGAATATCGAGGACGTAGATTATCGGCGGTGTATTGCACGAATGGGAAAGCGCCTAGTGCATGTGCATTTGGCGGATTCAAACAGGATGTTTCCGGGTTACGGCCACACGGACGTGAGGGGAATTCTCGCTTTAATTCGAGACTCGGGTTTTGAGGAATATGCGTCCTTCGAATGTTTGAATCTTCCGAGCCGTCATGCGGTTCTGAATGAAATAGGACCGTGGGTGAATTCGGTTCGAGAAGAAAAACGATGAATCTTTCCCGGCGGTACCAAACTCCCTCCACGGCGAGACGGCGCTGAATTGCGCTGTCCGTCATGCGGGGAGTTTTTCGTGTTTCGGCCGGTTTTGCCGGAGGCGGGCGGATTGGCCGCGACGCGGATGATTCGCGGAATCTGCCGCCTTGGAGAAGGGACGCTGTTTTCGCTTGAAACGTATCTTTTTGGCGTGACAAAGGCGTTTTGACATGATACAATAAAACGGATTCGAGCCTGAAAACGGACGGTGTTTTTGGGCGCTTGTCGATGCGCCCCGCGAGGGGGCGAGGGCCGCGCCGGAGCGCGCGGGGAGGATGACGGCGCGATCACCTGTCGCCGTGAACGAACCGAAGGATCAAACAAAGATTGAGAGGAACCAAAACCATGAACAAAAAGCTGAGCGGCAAGGACGTCGCTAAAGAAATGCTAATTCTGACCGTGGCGGTGGCCATCATTGCGGTTGCGGTCTATTTTTTCCTCGTGCCGAGCCACACGTCCATCAGCAGCATCTCCGGCCTCGGCATCGTGCTGACCAATTTTATACCGCTCCCGCTGTCGGCCATTACGATGATCCTGAACGTCGTGCTTCTTGTCATCGGGTTTATGACCTGCGGAAAGGAATTTGGGCAGAAGACGGTTTACACGAGCGTGCTGCTGCCGGTGTTTCTGGGGCTTCTTGAAAGGTTGTTCCCGAATTTCGTCTCCATGACGGGCAGTCAGGAGCTGGATGTGCTCTGCTACATTCTGGTGGTCAGCATCGGCGTCAGCATCCTCTTCAACCGAAACGCTTCATCCGGCGGGCTGGATATCGTGGCGAAGATGATGAACAAGTATCTGCACATCGAGCTGGGCAGGGCCATGTCCCTGTCGGGCATGTGCGTGGCGCTTTCCGCCGCGCTGGTCTACGATAAAAAGACCGTGGTTCTGAGCCTTCTCGGCACGTATTTCAACGGCATGATTCTGGATCACTTCATCTTCGACCACAATAAAAAGCGCCGCGTCTGCATCATCACGGAGAAAGAAGAAGCGCTCCGCCGGTTCATCATTCAGGATCTGCACAGCGGCGCGACGATCTACGAGGCCATCGGCGCGTATAATTTTGAAAAGCACAACGAGATCATCACCATCGTCAACAAGAGCGAGTATCAGAAGCTGATGAACTTCATCAATCGGGAAGACCCGAAGGCGTTCATCACCGTTTACAACGTGTCGGATATGCGCTATCAGCCGAAAATCTGGGAGAAGGAAGCCAAAGAAAGATAAGGGGAAGCCTACAAAAACGCATATAAACGCGCACGGGGCTGTCAAGCTTAAATCGTACATTTCAAGAAGTAAATATCTAGGCATTTTGGATATGGGGCTTTGCCCCATCGCCCCACCAAAGGGCTTTCCGATCGCCCTTTGGAAACCTTCGGGCACAAATGCTTCGTTTTTCTCTTGAAATATCGGTGTTGTTAGCTTGACAGTCCCGTGCTTTTATAACACTATGAATGGTTTGAAATCGTCCGTGGGCGCAAAGCTATGGCGCTTTGCAGACCGCGGCGAAAGGAAATCAGATGCCCTTGAAGCTGAACGTGAAGCTCATGTGCTTGCTCGTGTCGAGCAGGTATTCCTCGTGCGTCTGCGCGCCCCAACTATCGTCGCCCGCCACGCCCATCTGCTGCAGGTTCGCGCGGATGACCGTGTAATGGATCGGCGGGAGCTCGTAGTCGTGCATGGCGTTTTCCAGCTCGTGCGGCGTGTACGGCAGCGCGGAGAACTCCATGCCGTCGCCCGTGAAGCGCAGGCCGCGGCCGCGGTAATCCGTGACCTCCGCCCAGCGCACGCCCGTGCGGTTGCCGCACTCCTGCGGGACGAGATACTTGGATACGTTCTCGCGGGTCGTCGTCTTGAAAATGCCCAGACGCGCGCCCTCGCGGCGATCCACGTAGTTTTCATTCGGGCCGTAGCCGTAGAAGCGAACCTGATCGTAGTCCGCGTCCATCTTGAGCATCACGCCGAATTCCGGCATGTCGCCCAGCTCGGCGACCGGATCGTAATCCAGCTTCACATCCACCTGTCCGCAGGGATGCACGGTGTAGGTCAGCTCGCACTGCGCGTCCGGCCTCGTGCCCAAGCCGTAGGTGTAGCCGATGGTCACGGAGCCGTCCGGGTTTTCCGTCGCGGAGGGGTGGTTGTTCTTCTTCGCCAGCTCGGCGGTGGCGTTCGTCGCCGCGTACAGGGACGCGATCTTCCACTGGGCGTAGCGGAGCGGCATGCTGCTGCCGCAGTCGTTGTCGTTCGGCGCGCGCCAGAAGTTCGGCTTCGGGATGGACTTGAGCATCTCCTTGCCGCCCCAGCGGTAGCTGGTCAGGCCGCCCTTGAGGTCGCCGAAGAGCACGCTGAAATGCTCGCCGTGCACGCCCGTGTTGTAATCGCCGCGGACGACGCGCAGCGGCGCATAGCGCTCGAACTTCGCTTCCTCCTCGACCCGATAGACGCCCTGCGCAAACGCGACTTCGTATCCGCGCGTCGCCCACGCCGTATCCGCCTTCAGGCGGAAGGAGAGCGTCACGGCGTATTCGCCCCCGCGCGCCTGATGGGCGAACGGCAGGTCGTATTCGCGGCTCTCCAGCGGCGGAACGTCGGTTGCAAGCGGCGCGGAGGCGATGGTCTCGCCGTTGCGCGCCAGAATCACAACGCAGTCATACGCGCTCGTGTTGGTGAACATCGCGCGGTTGGTGACGACGGCCTTCGTATCCGTCACCTTGGCGAAGATATCCTGATAGTTGTATTTGACCTCCTGCATCTTCGGGCTTTCCCCGCCGTCGCCATAGGCGATGCCGTTGCCGCAGAAGTTGTAATCGCAGGGGCGGTCGTCAAAATCGCCGCCGTAGGCGTAGGTCGTGTTGCCGTAGCGATCCTTCGTGCGGATGGACTGGTCGATGTAATCCCAGATGAACCCGCCCTGATAGAGCGGCTCCTCATAGGCGTATTCGGTGTACCAGTGCATCGCGCCGTTCGAGTTGCCCATCGCGTGCGTGTATTCGCAGAGGATGAACGGGCGCTCGCGGTGCTCGGCGAGGTATTTCCTGATCTGCGCGACCGGCGTATACATCTGGCTTTCCATGTCGGTCGTCTCGCTGCGGCGGCGGTCATGCGCCACGCCTTCGTAATGCACGAGGCGCGTGTCATCCAGCTGGCGGAACTTCTGGCTCATCTCGAAGATGACGTCGCCGCCGAAGGATTCGTTGCCGCAGCTCCAGATGAGGATGCTGGCGTGGTTCTTGTCGCGCTGGTAGGTGGAATTGACGCGATCCAGCAGGATCGGCAGCCAATCCATGCGCTCGCCCGGCAGCGCGTATTCGACCGGCTTTCTGCCGCGCGCCACCATGTCCCAAATGCCGTGCGTCTCCATGTTGTTTTCGTCGATGACGTACAGGCCCAGCTCGTCGCAGATGGCGTAGAGCGCGCTGCTGTCGGGATAATGGCAGGTGCGGACGGCGTTGATGTTGTTGCGCTTCATGGTCAGCAGATCGCGGCGGATCTTCTCCTCCGGGATGGCGCGGCCGCTCTCGGCGCAGAAATCATGCCGGTTTGCGCCCTTGAACACGATGCGCTTGCCGTTGAGATACATGACGGCGTTTTTCAGCTCGAACCGGCGGAAGCCGACGCGCTGGCGGACGACTTCGAGCACCTCGCCGCTTCCGTCCTCGACGGTCAGCAGCAGGTCGTAGAGGTTCGGCGCTTCGCTGCTCCACAGGCGCGGCGCTTTCACCGGAAGCTGCACGGCGATTTCGCCCTCCGCCACGCGCTCGGCCGCCGCGATGACATCGCCGCCGTCGAGCAGCGCCATCTTCACGCGGCAGGCGCCGACGGCCGCATCCAGCTCCATCTTCATCGCGAGGTCGAGCGTCGCGTCGGTGAAGCTGTCGTCAAGCAGCGTCTTCACGCGGATATCCGCAATGTGCGCCTTGGGGATGGCGTAGAGATAGACGTCGCGGAAAATGCCGGAGAAGCGCATGAAATCCTGATCTTCCAGCCAGCTTCCCGCGCTCCAGCGCTCCACGCGGCAGGCGAGCTTGTTTTCGCCCTCGACGAGGTAATCCGTCAGCTCGAACTCGCTGGGCGTGAAGGAATCCGACGAGAAACCGACGTAGTGCCCGTTGAGCCAGACGGCGATGCAGCTCTCCGCGCCCTGGAAGGAGACGAAGACCCGCTTGCCGACCATCTGCGCCGGCACGAAGAACGTCTTGATATAGCTGGCGACGGGGTTGTATTCCCGCGGAATTTCGCCGATTTCCACCGCCTGATAGCCGTCCCACGGATACTGAATGTTGGCGTACTGCGGCGCGCCGTAGCCCTCCATCTGGATATGCGCCGGGACGTGGATATCCGCCCAGCCGCGGCTGTCGTAATCCGCCGCCTCAAAGCCGGGGATGACCTGACCGGCGTTGAGCGCGTGGTGGAATTTCCAAAGCCCGTTCAGCGAACAGCGCAGGCTGGTTTCGCCGTGGGAAAGCTCCTCCATACTGGCGTAAGCCACATGGTCGGAATGGGCCGCGACCCGGTTTTCGGCAAAGAAAAGGGGGTCTTTGAGTCTGCTCACGTCAAAATTCATATGCTTCTTTTCCTTTCGATTCAAAAAGAGAGGCTGGCAGGCTGAATGTTCAGCGGTGCAGCCCCTCTGATTGGGCTCATTGTACCATCATTTGACTGCACCCGCAACCGCGTTTGTGAAACTCTTTTGCAGACAGAAGAAGATGATGACCGTCGGCAGCGAGCAGATCGTGACCGCCGCCATGACCACGCCGTAGTCGATGACATAGCCGCCCATCGTGTTGGCGACCAGCATCGGCATGGTAATCGCCTCGTTGGTCTGCATGACGACCTTCGGCCAGAGATATGCGTTCCACGCGCCCATGAACGTGATGGTCGCGGCGGAGGCGTAGGTCGGCTTCATCATCGGGATGAACATCCGAATGAAAATCTGGAATTCGTTCAGGCCGTCGATGCGCGCAGCCTCGAGCGTGTCCCGCGGGAAACTGCGCGCGCTGTTTCTGAAATACATAATCAGAAACGGCGTCGCGATGCTCGGCAGGATGAAGCCCGTCCACGAGTTGATGAGCTTCGCCTTGGTGAACATCTGGAACAGCGGAACGAGAACCGCCACAAACGGCACCATCATCGCCAGCATCAGGATCGCCATCACGGTGTCCTTCGCCTTGTCGTGATAGATTTCAAAGCCGTAGCCCGCGATGGAGCTGACCGCAAGCGCGGCAAAGGTTTGCAGGAGGGTCGTCGCGAACGAGTTTTTCAGCGCGCGCACGACGTTGTGCTGCTCGAACAGGTGCTGTAAATTTTCCAGCAGGTGCGTGCTCGGGAGCAGCCAGCCGCCCAGAATCTGCTGGGTGTTGTTAAACGCGGAGATAAAGCTCCAATACAGCGGGAACACGGAAATCAGCGACACGGCGATCAGAAAGATGTACATGACCGCGCGCGTAGCGTTTTTGCGAAGGGCGCCTTCTCTCATCGCTTGTCACCCACTTTCATCTGGATTGCAGCCAGCACCGCGACCATGACCAAAATGACGAAGGACATCGCGGCGGCGTAGCCGAAGTTCGGGTTCTTGGTGAACATGGTGTTGTAGATATAGTGCGACATGGTGATCGTCATGTTGCCCGGCCCGCCGCGCGTCAGGTTGACGGATTCATCGAAGAGCTGGAGCGTGCCGTTGGTGGACATGATCGCCGTCACCAGAATGATCGGGCGCAGCAGCGGAATGGTGATGCGCATGAGCTGCTGATAGGAGTTCGCGCCGTCGATGCGCGCCGCCTCATAGATCGAATAGTCGATGCTCTGCATGGCGGAGAGGTAGAAGACCATGTTGTAGCCCGTCCAGCGCCAGACGAGGCCGATGATGATGACCGCCTTGGCGTAAACCGGGTCGTTCAGCCAGTTGATCGCCTCGGAAATCAGGCCGAATTTGAGCAGCATGTTGTTGACCATGCCGTCGTAGGTGAACAGCGTGCGGAAGATCATCGAATAGGCGACCAGACCCGTCGCGCACGGCAGAAAGATGCAGGTTCTGAACAGGCCGCGGAACTTGAGATCCCTGTTGTTGAGCAGGGACGCGAAGATCACGGCCAGAATCAGCATGATCGGCACCTGAATGATCAGATACGTCAGCGTGTTGGTCACGGACTGGATGAAGACCTTGTCCTTGAGCATGAACTGGTAGTTTCTCCAAAGCGGTTCGGACCAGACCAGCGCCGTCGGTTTGCCGCGTTTGAAGGAGGTCAGCAGAGCGCTGAACATCGGATAAAAACTCATAATGAAGATCAGCAGCGTCGCAGGCGTCAGGAACGCCCAGCCCGCCAGACTCTGCTTCTGGTGCATGGACAGGCGCTTCTTTTTCTTCGGCGCGGGTGCGGTGTTGGTCATGGTAAGCCACCTCTCTTTGATATAACCCCGGATGGGAAGAACTGCCGCCCCGGAAGACCCAGAGCGGCAGTTGATCTCAAGAAAATTCCGTCAGGATCAGAAGCCCATGGTGAAGTTCACCGTATCCTCGGCAGTGGCCAGCTCGGTATCCACGTCGCCGCCCTGGAGAATGATGTTGGTGATCGCCGTGCCAAGCGCCTCGCGGGCGTCGTAGTAATACGGGCCGGTGATGTTGGACGGGGTCTGCGCGCCGAACTCGACGATCTCGGCGAAGATCGGTTCGCCGTTGAAGAACTCGGAGCCCGCAGTGTAGTTGGAGCCTTCCTTCGCCGGGGTGTAGGTCGCGATGGCGGAGGTCGCCGGCAGAATCTCGTTGTAGAATTCGACGTTGCGGTACATCTGCATGAAGTCAAGCGCAAGGTCGATGTCCTTGCCGTTGATGATCGCCCAGCTGGAGCCGCCGTTGCTGGAGTAGTTGGTCGCGCCCTCGGCCTTGACGAGCTTGGGCAGGTTGGTCATCGCCCACAGACCCTTCTGATCCTGCAGGCTCATAACGGTAGAGAGAATCCAGCAGCCCTGAATGGTGCCCACGACGGTCTGGTTGGAGAGCGTGCCGATGTACTCGTCCCACGTGTTGACCTCGATGAAGATGCCTTCCTTGACCATGGTGGCGTAGAAGTCGATGACTTCCTTGAGCTGTTCGTTGTTCTTCAGGTTGACGGAGCCATCCTCGTTGAACATGGACGCGCCGCAGCTCTGGAGCATGATGAGAACGGTATCCACCGCGCCCGCCTGACCGGAGAGCATCGGGCGGCCGGTCTTGGCCTTCACGTCGCGGCCGATCTCGATGAAGCGCTCCCACGTGATGTCCTTCAGGTCGGCGGCGGTGTAGCCGGCGGCCTCGAGGTAATCGGTGCGGTAAGCGGCGACGGCGGTGCCGGCGTCAAACGGGATGCCGTGGTTCTTGCCGTCCACGATGGAATACGCGAGCTTGCCCTGAGCAAAGCCCTCGTAATCGTACTTGCCGGTCAGGTCGGCGTACACTTCCGGATAGTTGGTGACGAACTTCTGGAAGGAGTTATCCTGAACGAGCAGGATGTCCGGCAGGGTGCTGGTATCGCCGTTGGAGGCGATGACCGCAGTCTCGATATCCTCGGAGAGCTTTTCCTGAATGTCGATCACGGCGTCGGGATGATCCTTCAGATACATCTCCTTCGCAATCTGCATCGCCTTGATGTTGAAGGTCGGGTCCCACGTCCAGATGGTGATCTTTCCATCCGCCTCAGCCAGCACGCCGACCGCGCTGATGATCATCGCGAGCGCCAGCATCAAGGTAACGAGCTTTTTCATAAAAATCCAGTCCTCCTCTTTCTTGGTCGTCTTTTCGTTCCCTCGGCAAAAACAAAATGCCGTAAATCGACAAAAGTTTTTTGTTGATTCTGCACGGCATTTCACTTTCCTGTGCCGATTTCTTGTATACATTTTACCATACTTCTCGGCACAATACTATTCAATTTCGACTGCAATATGTTCAAAAATGACTATTTCCTCGCAAAGTGACCATCCGGCTGCTTTTCCCCGCACGCCCACTCGTGCGCTTTTTGGGCATTTTTTCTCCACGCGGAGGGACTCTGCCCGACACAGCGCTGAAAATTCCGGTTGAACGTCGTGATGGAAGGGAAGCCCGTCCGCGCGGCGATGTTCTGAATCGGCTCGCTGGTCGAGCGCAGGAGGTTCAGCGAGCGGTGGATGCGGTAGCGGTTGATGTATTCCAGCGGCGCGACGCCGACCAGCGTGGTGAACATCCGCCGGAAATGGCTCTCGCTCATCATGCAGCTGCGCGCCATCTGCTCGATCAGAATCTCCTCCGCGTAGTGCTGGGAGACGTACAGCAGCGCCGGTTCCAGCGCGGGCGGCACGAGCGGCGTATCCAGCCCCGCCATCACGTTCGTCTTGGCCGCGCGGCTGCGCAGGTTCGCCAGCCCCGTCAGCAGCAGGAGCAGATAGGCTTCCAGCTCCGGCAGGACGTTCCCGCCGCTCCGCTCCAAATCGAACATCGTGTGGATGATCGACGCGGCGCGCGCGCCGTCCTCGTCGCCGGGGGGCAGATAGACGCCGCCGTGCCACGTCGTTTGCAGCGCGGTGCGGATGGCCTTGGCGCACCAGTGCGGCGACTGCGCCAGCATGCGGTCGCTGTCCACGGCGATATAGCGCCAGTGGGTGAACGGGGTGCCCGCGTTGTGCTGGGCGTGGTAAACGCCCTTGGGCGCCATCAGCAGCGCGCCCGCTGAAAAGCGCCAGCTTCCCCCGCCCATCTCCGCCATGCCCTCCCCGGCGAGGCACAGCCCGATTTCAAGGCAGTTGTGGTAATGGCTGCCGTCCGGCGTGTACGGCGGATACCACGGGATATCCGTCAGGGAGATAATCATGGAAGCGGCGGCGGGCGGATAATTTCGGCATTGCAGATTTGGCGGATTCTCGATCATGCTCTGCGTTTCGTTTTCATATTTCGCCATCCGTCATCATCACCTTTCCGGGGCAAAGCGCCCGTATCGCGCCCACAAAATCCGGATACGGCAGGAAGCACACCCGAACGAAGCGCCCGCTGTCCGCGCCGCTCCCCTTGGCGTAGAGGAACGCGCACGCCCGATCGGGGTCCTGCGCGGATACGTCGTAGCAGACGCGCCTGCGTTCGCCGCGCAGGGTCAGCGCCTCCGCGTCCCGCATGGGCTGCGTGCCCTCGGCGGCGACCGCGATGAGGTCGTCCAGACGGAGGGTGAAAAACTCGATCTCCTTCTGCCGCGAGCGCATGCCGCTGGTGCGCATGACGGTCAGCGTCCGGCCATCCAGCCGGTATTCATAGATCACGCGCGCCTCGCCCATCAGATACCACCCGCCGAAGAGCGATCCCAGCGCCAGCGGCATGAAGAGAATCCCGAACATCGCGCCCAAGATCGTAAAGAGCAGCGTCGCGGCGTAGAGCAGGGCGACGATGACCCGCACATAGCCGGGCACCTTACGCTCCACGCTCCTGCGCAGCGTCCTATTCTGCTTCTGCATGGCCGTTCACCTCATCCTTAAAAACTCCAACTGACGTTTGTGGGCGATACGCAGGCGCTCCAGATGTTCAGGTTCGCCAGCGTGCCGTCCGCCCGCTTCAAATAGGGGAGCTTTTCTTCCGTCAGTTCGGGAATGTCGTCAAGCCGCCCCTGTGCGAACGCGCCGATGCGCTCCCTTGCCGTTTCCAGCCGGCCGATCTGCGCGCTCAGGCGGATGTCGATGACCTCAAACCCGAACGGGCGCAGGCTGTTCATCCACAGCGCGCGCCAGCAGCGCGCAAGCGCGCGCATCTCCTCGATGCAGGCGTTGCACAGCGGCAGAACGTCCTTTTCCGCTGCCCGACGGTCGCCCCTGCGCACGGCGGGCGCGGCGGCCGCCCGATAGGCGCATTTCGCCGCCACGGCGCGGCCGAGCTGCGCGTAGAAGCCGAAGAAATCCGCAAAGGCCGGGTTTTCCTCGGCGTAGCGCGCGTATCGTGCCGCGAGAACGCGGTAGTGCGCCTCCGGCTCAAGCCCCGCGAAGTCGGCCTCGAACAGCGGCATCAGCGGGTCTTCGTAGAGAAGCTGCTTCACCGGGTTCATCACGTCGCCCGGCCGCGCGTCAAGCCCGATGCGGTTGAACGCGCCCAGCGCGCGGAAGGGCTGCGCGGGGCAGCCCGTGCAGGCTTCAAACCGCGCGTCCAGCGCGTCGTCGTCCCGGCCGCCGTTGTACGCGATTTCCGCAAAGAGCTGAAGCCCCAGCAGGCCGCCGAGCAGCGGGTTGCACTCCGCGCCGTCGTCGCCCCACATCGTCGCGAACGCCTGCCGAACGCCCGCCTCGCGGCACGCCGTCATCAAAACGCGCGTCGTCGCTTCCGCCTTGTCGTAATCGGGGACGGGGCCGTTCCACGTGTATACGCCGCCCGCAAAGAGGGTATCCGCCGAAAACCGCGCGTGCTCGGCGAACAGATGGCGCGCCAGCGCGCCGTCCTCCGTGTAATAATCCCAATAGACGAGGTCGATGTCCTTCGGCGCGGCGGCGACGATGGCCTCGCTGAGCGTGCAGCCCGCCGGATACGCGGCGGCGCTGCCCGGCTGCGCCATGTGGAAATACATATCGCTCCACATCATCGCGTGCAGGCCGTGCTTTTTGAGGATATCGCCGATCCGCGCCAGATGCTTCCGCATCAGCTCGCTCTGGGGCACATAGCCGTGCCTGTCCATGTATTTGCCGCGCCCCAGCCCGTAGGCTTCGTCCATGCCGATGTGGATGCGCCGCGTCGCAAACGGCCTGCTCGCGGAGACGATCATCTCCTCGATCAGCGCATACGTCTTTTCCTCGTCCAGGAGCAGCACGTCGTCCGTGTCGCGCACGTCCTCCATGCAGGGCCAGCGGAGCGCGCGCGCCATGTGCCCCAGCGTCTGGATGCAGGGGATCATCTCGATGCCCAGCGCGTCGGCGTATTGATCCAATTCGCGCAGCTCCGCCTGCGAAAAGCGCCCGCGCAGGTAGCCGAAATACGGCCTGCCCGCCACCTCGTAGGTATCCTCGGTGTAGAGCAGCACCGCGTTGTAGCCCATGCGGCTCAGCCTGCGCAGGAAGGTCTTTGCAGCCTCCATCGTCGGAACGGCGTTTCGGGAGCAATCCAGCATCGCGCCGAGCAGGTCGAGCGCGGGCGTTTCCCGCACGCGGAAGGGGCGCTCGTCAAACCGCGCGGCGAGCATCGTCAGCCCGCGGAAAAATTCGGCGCGGCTCCCGCAGAAAATCGCGCCGCTCTCCGCCTCCGTCAGCACTTCCAGCGGCCCTTTTCGAATCGTCACGGCGACGGGAAAGCCGTCTTCCGCGAGCGTCAGGTTCAAATCGGCTGCCTGCGCCCTCGTTCCTTCCATGATGTGGGCAATATCGCCCGTCAGGCGAATGGATGGCATTTGAAAACCTCCTCCTTCGGGGAATGATTTGACGTTTTTGCAATCATTCGAAACGTTCGTTTCTTTCATTATAGGGTTTTTGCCCCGTTCTGTAAACCGCGAAACCGCAAATCGCGAAAAATGCGGATTTTGCGCGGGTGGATTTTATCTCCGCGAAAAAAGGGGAGAAAAAAAGGAATAATTTAACAAACACGGAAATATATTACATAATGGGATGCTTCAACGAGCGCAGGAACAGGGGAGTGTTGCTATGCGGAAGAAAAAAGCCGCCGCCTTTTTCAGCGCGCTGGCGTGTATCGCGCTGGCGTGCGCCGCGCTGCTGATCGGCGGATGCGGCCGCGCAAACGCGGCCAAACGGGCGAAGGACGACGACAGACCCGTTATCGTGGTCGGCAGCGACAATTATCCGCCCTTTAATTATGAGGACGCAAGCGGCCTGCCGACGGGGATTGACGTGGATCTGGCGACCGAGGCCTTCGGGCGGCTGGGGTATCGGGCGGCGTTTTCGGTCATCGACTGGGAGGATAAAAAGGAACTGGTGGAGTGCGGCGCGATCGACTGCATATGGGGCAGCTTCTCCATCGACGGCCGGGAGGCGCAGTATCGCTGGACGGAGCCGTATATGCTCAGCCGACAGGTGGTCGCGGTGCGCCGGGACAGCGATATTTACGCCCTTTCCGATCTGGCCGGAAAGCGGGTGGCCGTTCAATCCACGACGAAGCCGGAGGAGCTTTTCCTCTCGCATGCCGACCCGAGGCTTCCGGCGCTGCGCGAGGTGTTTTCGCTGCAAAACCGGGAATTGATCTATCCGTTTTTGAGCAAGGGCTACGCCGACGCCATCGCTGCGCATGAAACGGCGATTCTGCAATATATGTCGGATTACCGTTTGGAATACCGCATTTTGGATGAACCGCTGCTGACCGTCGGGCTGGGCGTGGCCTTCGCGCCGGACGATGCGCGCGGGCTGGAGCGGGCGCTTTCCGACGTCTTCGAGCAGATGCGGGCGGACGGAACCATGGAGGAGATCATCGGGCGGTATCTGGATGAGCCGCTGCGATACATGGAGGGGAAAAGCGATGAAGGCGAAATCAAAAGCTGACCGGCTTTCCGTTCGCCTCGTCCATATGGAAATTCTGCTGGCGCTGGCGCTGCTGGGCGTCGTGTTTCTGACGGCGGCTCATTCGGACACGGTTTCCGCGCGGCAGCAGATGGCGACGACCATTCGATACATCCGGGAGCAATGCAACCGCTACAACCGCATCGAGCTGGCGAGCGAAACCAAGAGCCTGATGCGCGTGATGGAGAGCGTCGGCCAGATCGCCCGCCAGATGGAGGCGGACGGCGAAGCGCGCGCGCCGCTTTCAGAGTATGCGCAGATGGGATATGTCTCCGGGCTGGTTGTGATGGACGAGACGGGCTGCGTTCTGTCGGATTATCACGGGACGGGCGAAGCGCCCCGGCAGCTTGGCGAATATCTGGATTCCCCCGCGCTGCTGGACGCGGCGCTTTACCCCGAAAAGCGCTACGCCACGCGCTTTGCCTGCGCGGACGGGAGCATGATTGATCTGGCCGCCGTCGGGCGGCGGGATGCGCCGGGCGTCGTCGCGGCGTATTACCGAACGCCGGTGGAATATCTCGATGCGTTTCGACTGTCCATCGCGCTGATGCTTTCGGGGTACAGCCCGGAAACGAGCGGCACCATTGTCGTCACCGGCGGCAGCAGGGTCGTGGCCAGCAACGACGAGACGCTCATCGGCGGCAACGCGGAGGAAATGGCGATTCTGCGGCAGATTCGTCAGGCGTACAGGAGCGGCGAGCTGGTGCGCGCGAGCCGGCTGGAGGATTCGTTTCGGCGGTATTACGGCATGATGGGGTGCGGGCGGAATTTTTACGTCTATGTGTATATGCCGGAAAAGGCGGTGTTTGCAACGACCCCGCAGAACATGCTGTTCGCGCTGATTTTCTACGCCGTCGTCCTCGCGTTCATCAAGGTGGTTCGCTTTCGGACGGCGCAGAGCTATCAGGAGCGGCAGTATCGCGTGCAGAAGGAATACGCGGAGAAGCTGCGCGCCGCGAACGCCGAGCTGAGCGCCGCCGTGGATCAGGCGGATCGCGCCAACGCGGCCAAGACCAGCTTCCTTTCCCGCATGAGCCACGACATTCGAACGCCGCTGAACGGGGTTATCGGTCTGCTGCAAATCGACGACGCGCACCCGAGCGACGTCGCGCTGCTGACCGCGAACCGGGAGAAGATGAAGGTGGCGGCCAACCATCTGCTCAGCCTCATCAACGATGTGTTGCAAATGAGCAAGCTGGAAAGCGGCGAAATCACGCTGGCGCACGAGCCGCTTGATTTGAACCGGCTTTTGCGCGATATTCTGACCATCGTGGAGCAGCGTGCCGCCGAGGCGGGCGTTGCGCTTGAATACGACAGGCGGCAATTCGAGCGGATGAAGCCCGGCTGCGTATACGGGAGCCCGCTGCACCTGCGGCAGGTGTTTTTGAACGTTTACGGCAACTGCATCAAATACAACAAGGTCGGCGGCAGCGTGACGACGCTTTGCCGGATCGTCGGCGAGCGGGATGGAATCGTCACCTATCGCTGGGTGATCCGCGACACGGGCATCGGCATGAGCCGGACATTTTTGGCGCACATCTTTGACCCGTTCGCGCAGGAGCACACCGACGCGCGGAGCGTCTATCACGGGACGGGGCTGGGCATGGCCATCGTCAAGAGCCTGATTGACAAGATGGGCGGCAGCATCGAGGTGAGCAGCCGGGAGGGCGAGGGTTCGGAATTTGTGATTACCCTGCCCTTTGAAATCGCCGAGGAATTGCCCGAGCCTCAGCAGGCGGCATGGGAGACGGAGACGGCGGATGTGCGCGGCCTGCGCATCCTGCTGGCCGAGGACAACGCGCTGAACGCCGAAATCGTCAAAAAGCTGCTGGCAGATCGCGGGGCGGAGGTCGAGGTCGCGTCGGACGGGCGGCAGGCGCTGGAGGCGTTTGAAAGCCACAAGCCGGGCACATATGCCGCCATCCTGATGGATGTGATGATGCCCAACATGGACGGGCTCGACGCGACGCGGGCGATTCGCGCGCTGGATCGCGCGGATGCGAAGGTTGTTCCCATCATCGCGATGACCGCCAACGCCTTTGAGGAGGACGCGCGCAAGTGCATGGAGGCGGGCATGAACGCGCATCTGCCCAAGCCGATTCGAATCGAGCGGCTTGTCGCTGTGATTGCGGGGTTCTGCGGCGCGCGTCAGGCCTGAGCGGGGAACGCGAAAAGGGCTGCCAGGTTTTCAGCTTGGCAGCCCTCAGAATGTAGACCCTTTCCGCAAACGAAAGAATAGCTGAATTTCTTGATTTTGCTCAATTCTTGTAAAGCGACAGGGAAAGCGCCGATCAACGCGCCTCGGAAACCGCGCGCCTGATTTGCAGAAGCAGCATCACCATGCTCACGCCCAGCAGGATGTGGCCGATACCGGCGACGCCGGAGATCGCCGCGGTCATCCCGGCGGAAAGCTCCGTGCCCAGCACCTGCGGAATACCGCGGACGACGAGCATGACGGCGGTCATGTTCAGGCCGATGTGATAGGTCGTCAGCGCCCGCTTCGTCTTCGCGCCGGTGAAGGAAAAGCTCTTTTCCAGCAGAAGCAGCAGGAGGAAGAACACCATGCCCAGCAGGAAGTAGTGCGTATGCACCACGCCGAGGGCTGTTCTGGCGGTGAAGCCGTTGAACTTGGTGAACTCGCGGTAAAACACGCCGCCGACCATGGCGAGAAGAGCGTACAGCAGGGAAGCGTTCATGTAGCGTTTCATTTTCTTTTTCCTCCTTGTGTGAACGGGAATGTGTGATGTCGCGGATGTGTGACGACGGATTACCTGCACTCCTTCTTCATCGCGAAGAAGCCGATCAGAACCGTCCACACGTAAGCGCAGGTCTTGGGGATCATCAGCATGCCGATCATCGGGACGGCGTCCGCCCAGAGCACGACCGGGATGTAGAAGACGAAGCTGAGCACGATGGTCAGCCACATCCAGCGGAAGGCCGCGTCGTTATGTTCCTTCGCGCTGCGGTAGAACAGCACGATAATCAGCAGACCCAGCAGGGCGAAGGGAATGTTGCGGTAGATGCCCCAGGAGAGCGGAGAGGTGGCGCTGAGCCACTGGTTCTGCGGCATCATGCAGAGCACGACGCGAACGGCGGAGAGCAGGTAGATGGAAGCGGTCAGGCCGCTTTTGCCCTTGATCTGGTAGCGCTGCCGCCAGACATAGTAGAGCAGCACATAGAAGACGGTCATGGTGACGGAGGTGATCCACTTGCCGAGGCCGAGCGGCACGGTGTAGTTTTCAAGGCCGGTGGTGCACAGCGCCAGCGCGCGGGGGATCAGGTGGAAGGAGTCGCCAGCGCCCAGCACGACGGCCATCAGACCGAACAGGCGGAACTGCTTGTTGCCCTTGCTTCCGCGGATCATCAGAATACCGATGGTGATGACAGACACCAGATAGACGGCGTCGAAGATGGTTTCGATAACAGCCTGCATGATAATTTCCTCTTTTCTGATTGCTTGTTTTTGTATGAATGGTTATCTCCGGCGGGCGGCGGATACCGTCTTGCCGAAGTTTATGCCGAACAGCAGCGTATGTCCTTTGTGAACACTGTTCAGTTTGCGGCTAAGAAAATGCCCGCAGAGGGCTGAGGATTCAATAAAGCGTTCTGCGGACGATCTCCAGCACCGCTGAGGGATCATAGTCCTGCCGAAGCAGGGCGGAGAGCGTCAGGGAAAACAGCACGTCGGCGAATTTTTCCGGGGTGAACTGATCCGTAAAAGCGTCGGGGCGGATTTTTTCATCCTGCCTGAGCACGTCGCACAGCCCAGAAAGGATGTGATGCCAGGTTTTCTGCATGCGCCGCTTTCCGTCGGACTTCTCTTTTCCCATGAAGCCGAGGGAATGGAGGGTGAAGAAGCCGGGGTATTGCTCGCCGCCGTAGGCCATACGCTCGTAAATCCACGTCACGCAAACCTGAACGTCGCGGAACACGGCGTCGTTATCCGGGCGGTGAAAGATTTCGCACCAGACGCTTTCCACCGTAGCGCCGACCAAATCCGATTTAGAATCAAAGTAATTGTAAATCGAACCGACCGACACCCCGCAGGCCGCCGCGACCGAGCGGATGCTGATCGCCGACCAACCCTGCTGCCGGATCATCTCGCGGCTGGTTTTCAGAATCTCCTCTTTAGAGGTCACGATTGTATTCATGGGGGCACCTCAATATGAACGATGTTCACTATCATTATACACAATGTCTTCCCGATGTCAATAGGGAAAATGCGCCGGCTTACGCCGGGGCTTTCGGCAGCTCGGCCGCGCCCTGCGCGATATGCAGCGTGAAGGTGAAGCAGCTTCCCCGCCCAGGCTCGCTGGTGACGCTCATCTCCTCGCCGAGGTGCTTCATAATTTCGTAAGCGATGGCGAGGCCGAGGCCGGTGCCCTTGCTGTGGTGGGATTTATCGACCTTATAGAAGCGGTCGAACACATGGGGCAGATCCGCCGCGGGGATGCCCACGCCGGTGTCGCGGACGCGGACGCGGACAACGTCGCCCTCCGCGTAGGCGCTCAGCGTGACGACGCCGCCCTCCGGCGTGTACTTGAAGGCGTTATCCAGCAGCACGATGAGCACCTGCTGGGTGCGATCCGGATTGCCCCAAACGCTCGGCAGGTCTTCCGGCACGTCGTAGACGAAGGTCTGCTGATAGTCCTCGGCGTAGGCGGAATAGGTTTCGTGGATGAGGTTGAACAGCGGGAGCGGGGCGAAGACGCTTCGGGAGAGCGAGGCCGTGCCGCTTTGCAGGCGGGAGAGCTCCAGCATGTCGTTGACCAGCCGCGACAGGCGCATGGTTTCGCGCAGCACAACGTCATAAATCTGCTGCCGCTGTTCCTCGGTCTTCACCAGACCGTCGCGCAGCGGCTCGATCAGCGCGCGCATGGCGGTCAGCGGCGTGCGCAGCTCGTGGGAGACGTTGGCGACGTAATCGCGGCGGGTCTGCTCCAGCCGCTCGGCGCTGGTCACGTCGGAGACGATGCCGACGCAGCCGGTCACCTCGCCGCTTTGCAGCAGCAGCGGCGAAACGGAGATATGCAGCGCGACGTCGCCCTGCCAGACCGTCTTTTTGACGGCCTGCGCGGAGGAGAGCGCCTGATCGAACATGGCGAACACATCCGGCGCGGCGGCGCGCACATTGTCGTCGGTGGATTGAAGGTTCAGCAGGCCGTAGACGGCGGGGTTAATCAGTGTGGTCGCGCCCTTCGCGTCCACAGCGATGATGCCTTCGGAAAGGCCGTTAATCAGGCTTTGCAGCCGGTTGCGCTCCATTTGCAGCGAGGAGATGGTGCTGCCCAGCTCGCTGGAAAGGTGGTTGAGCGCGCGCCCCAATTCGCCGTATTCGTCGTTGGAGCCGTCCTCCGCACGGGCGGTCAGGTCGCCGCCGGCCATCGTCAGGGCGACGGTGCGCATGCGCGTGATTGGCCGCACCATGCGGGAGGCGAAAAACAGGACGACCGGGAGCATCAGCAGCCCGACCAGCAGCAGCGAGAGCGCCAGCGTGTTGGTGAGCGCCTGCATGCCGCCCATGATCTCGGTCATGGATTGCGCCATGAACACCGCGCCGATGACCTCGTCCATGAACGTGATCGGAACGGCGACGACGACGAGGTTGCCGTTCATCACCTCTTCGGTGGAATCGGTCTCGGGCGTTTTGGCGCTGCCCTCGCTCAGGCCGTTCATCACGCTGGATGACCAGGCGGATTTGCGTTGGCTCGTGCCGTCGGAGACGGTCAGATCCTCCATGCTGCCCACGTGCGTGGCGACCTCGCCGGAGAGCACCTGCGGCAGCATGGATTCGCTGAGCTTGGCGGGCAGTCGGCCGACGCGCCGCCCCTCGATCTGCTGGGTGCGGATGAGGGTGTCGCCGCTCGCGTCCACCACCCAGACCGTCGCCTCCCACTGGGAGGTGCTGCGGCCGATGAGCGGCACGAGGTAGGTGGAGGAAAGCTCGCCGCGCAGCGTGCTCTCGATATACCCGGCGATGATCTGCCCCTTGGGGATCAGGTCGCTGATCTTATTGCTGGCGAAAATCTGCGGCGAAACGACCGTGTAAATGCCGGTAATCAGCAGCGCGAAGAGGATCACCGTGCCATAGACCAGCACCAGCACGCGGCGAAAGGAGGCGCTGTGCCGTTTCGGCCTGCTCGCCGTCATGCTTCGGCCTCGAACTTATAGCCCACGCCGTAGACGGTGATGATATCCCATTTCTGCCCCATCTCCTCGCAGGTGAGCTTTTGGCGCAGGCGCTTGATGTGGGTATCGACCGTGCGCGTGTCGCCGAAGAAATCATACCCCCAGATGCGGGAGAGGATCTGCTCGCGGTCGAACACGCGGCCGGGGTGGCTGGCCAGCAGATACAGCAGCTCCACCTCGCGCGGGGTGCAGGCGACGCTCTGCCCGGCGAGCTTGACGCTGTAACGCTCGGGCTGGATTTCCAGCGAGCCGTAGGTCAGCGTGGTCAGCTTTTCATCCTGCGCGGTATCCGGCGCGGCGCAGGTGCGGCGCAGGACGGCCTTGATGCGGGAGACGACCTCGCGCGGGCTGAACGGCTTGACGATGTAATCGTCCGCGCCCATTTCAAGCCCCAAAATGCGGTCGATTTCCTCGCCGCGGGCGGTCAGCATGATGATGGGGAGCTGGCTGTCCTTGCGGACGGCCTGACAGACCTCCATGCCGGTCATGCCGGGCATCATCTGATCCAGCAGCATCAGATCGTAATGCTCCTTCTTAATCATGTCCAGCGCCTGCCTGCCGTCATAGGCGGAGTCGTGCAGAAAATCCTCGTTATCCAGATAGAGGGAGAGCGACTGATGAACGATGGGATCATCGTCGCAAATCAGAATACGTATCGTTTTGCTCATGGCGATCACCTCGGAGAAAATATCATCACGATTCTAACCGAAAGCTGTGGCGGCAATGTGAACGGAGGGAAACGAAGAAGAAAACCGCGCGGAACGCGCATTTCCCTTAAAGCACGGGCAAAACGGCCAGACGGATCGCCGCCTCGGCATACGGCACCAGCTCCGCGTCGAAGGCCAGCGCGATGTTCGCGTCGCTCAGGACGATCGGCGGCTGGTCGCAGCTTGCGGCGCGCATGCCCCAGCGCGGCAGCGGCGTCACGCGGGCGGAGAGCGCGACGGAACCATCCATGCGCTCGATTACGCGGATTTCCTCCGCGCCGACGAGGGCGACGGCAAAATCCATGCCCGCGCTGAGCACGTCGTCGTGCGCGACGGTTTTCGGCGCGTAGACGAAGCGGATCGGGCCGCGGGCGACGCTCACCGCCTGATGGAACGCGGGCAGCTTGCGGACGGCCATCGGCAGCGTCAGCAGCAGCTCGTCGCCATCCTGCCAGTCGCGGTTGAGGGTGACAAAGCCGCCCGCCTGCGCGGGGAGGATGTCGCCGTCCGCGGCGACGGTCGCGCCGTTGGCCCATTCGGGGATGCGCAGGTGAATCGGGAACGCGGCTTTTTTGTCGGTGTGCACCGTGATGCGGACGCTGCCGCCCGCCGGGTATTCGCCGGAAACATCGACGCGAACGGACGCATCGGAGAGGCGGTAGCGCACCGAGCACGGCGCGTAGCCCATCGCGCAGAGGCCGTCGTCGCGGGAGACCATCCACTGGCTCTGCACAAAGCGCGGCCACGCGCTCAGCAGCGCGCAGAGCGCGTCGCCATCCTCAAGGCCGAACAGCCCCGCGTCGTCGCCGCTGAGCGGGAAGCGCGCCGCGCGGGAGAGCATCGCCTGATTGGCCTGCTGCATCGGCTGAACGCCGCGCCCATCCGGGGCGAAGGCCGCGTCAACGGTGTTGTACATCAGCGTTTCGAGCTGATCCGCGCCGAATTCGCCGCCGGGGCAGGCGAGCAGCGTCTCCAGCGACGCGGCCAGTTCGCAGGCGCTCACGGCGGAAACGCCGCGGCTCGGGTGCGTGCCGCCCAGCAGGGGATCGGCCGT
>ERZ836441.1229-NODE-1229-length-25903-cov-6.273445_pt1 | contig 25903 bp, 21 predicted proteins | sample MGYA00519686_ERZ836441 | MGnify/ENA primary metagenome ERZ836441 (study PRJEB31850, sample SAMEA3708800) | human gut metagenome | biome: human gut; feature: human-associated habitat; material: faeces | place: China | collected 2014 ... | reverse complement strand
CGGCGGCATGCTGCTCGCGGCGGGCATGAAGCCGGGGCCTCAACTGGCCGAGGCGCTCGCGGCGGCGCGGCGGCGCGCGCTGACGGGCGAAACCGCCGAGGAAGCCGTTCAGAATGTTTTGAGGAAAAGACAATGACCGATATCAACGGAATTTTCAGCTTTTGCGAGGCCGTCGGAACGGCGGCCTTTGCCGTGTCCGGCGCGATGGTCGCGGTGGATCGGGGAACGGATATTTTCGGCGTGCTGCTGATGGCGGTGTTCACCGCGCTGGGCGGCGGCACGCTGCGCGACGTGCTCATCGGCTATTTTCCGCCGCGCATGTTCACCAATTTCCACTATGTGCTGCTGGCCTGCCTGTGCGCGCTCGTCGTGTTTGTCATCGCGCGGGTGTACAAGGAGCGCTATGTCGCCCGCGAAAAGATGATCGAGCAGATCAACAACGTCTTTGACGCCGTCGGGCTGGGCGTGTTCGCCGTCTCCGGCGCGCGCATCGGCATGGAGGCCGGGTTTGCGGATAACATGTTCCTGACCACGTTCCTCGGCGCGACGACGGCCATCGGCGGCGGCATGCTGCGCGACGTGCTGCTGCGGGAAATGCCGTTCGTGCTCAAAAAGCGCGTGTATGCCGTCGCGGCGATTCTCGGCGCGCTGGGGTATGCGCTGCTGCTGCGCGCCGGGGTGGGCGAAATCATGGCCTACGGGCTGGGGATGACGATGACCACGGCGGTGCGCATTCTGGCGACGGTGTTCAGGTGGAATCTGCCGAAGGCGATTTGAGCGGGTGAGAGGTTCATCTATGGTTTTCACGCAGCGTTACGCTTCGCCCCTCGGCGGCCTTCTGCTCGCCGCCGACGAGCAGGGGCTGATCGGGCTCTGGTTTGACGGCGCAAGGCATTTCGCGGCGAATCTGCCGGAGGCGCGCGAGGAAAAGCGCACGCCGGTTCTTGACGAGGCGGCGCGCTGGCTGGACGACTATTTTTCGGGCGGACAGCCGGATTTCACCCCGCCGCTGCATCTGATCGGCTCGGCGTTCCGGCTGCGCGTGTGGGCGCGCCTGCTTGAAATCCCATACGGGCAGACGACGACATACGGCGCGCTGCTGGGCGACGGCGCGAGCGCGCGGGCTGTCGGCGGCGCGGTCGGGCGAAACCCGATTTCCATCATCGTGCCGTGCCATCGGGTGATCGGCGCAGACGGAAGCCTGACGGGCTATGCCGGGGGCATGGACAGGAAAATCCGCCTGCTGGCGCTGGAGCGGCAGGGAACCAAAAGACGATAAAAAAGCGGCAGCGCCCGGTTCTTCGCCGGGCGCTGCCGCGGTTTTATGGCGCGTTTTTTTGAAACGAATCGGTTTTATCCACAAAAACCGGACGGTTTGTGGAAAAATCACGTCTCCGGCGTTTCCGCGTCGTTTTCGCGGCTGTGGATGCGCTGGGCGGATTTGAAGTGGTGCGGCAGGGTGCGGAAGCTCTTTTTGAGCTTGACCTTCTGCACAAAGCAGAGGATGACCAGCAGCGCGGTGACGAAGATCAGGATATCGGTGTGCGAGAAGCCGCGAACGGCGCACGCAATGGTAATCAGGCCGCTCATCAGGGTGATGACGAGCAGCCCCAGCGTGTTCAGCTTGCGGCGGAGAATGAAGTTTTTGAAGCGTTGACGCTTGGATGGTTTCGGATTCATGCGGTGCGTTCCTCCCCGGCAAAATAGCGGCCTTCCGGCCGTGACTAGTGTATTCTTTCGCCGTGAAATGAAAAACCCCTTTTCAATTTGCGTTAAGAAATCGTAATTTCAATGGGTCAGATGGGGAAAAGCGGGGCGGATTTTCCACAAACCTGTGGATAAATCAGCGCGCCGCGGCGCGGGCGGCCATGGCGGCCATCCATGCGGCGCACAGCGGCAGAACGTCCTCGTCCACCTTGAACATGCCGTGGTGATGCGCGTAGCGGCAATCCTTTTCCGGCGCGAGCATGCCGACCTGCACGAAGCAGCTCGGGGCGATGGCGCGGTAAGACGCGAAATCATCGCCGAGCATGCAGGGGTGCTGCGGCTGAATCCTGTCGGGCGAAACCAGCTCGGCGGCACATTCGTTGGCGATGCGGCAGAGCGCCTCGTCGTTGACGACCACGCCGGCGACCTCGTTGATCTCGATTTCGGCGGTGCAGCCGTAGGCGGCGCTCACGTCGGTGATGATGCGCCGGAAGTGCTCGAGCAGGCGGCGGTGCACGTCGTCGTCAAACGCGCGCAGCGTGCCTTCCAGCACCGCGTCCTGCGCGATGATGTTGCAGCGCGTGCCCGCGTGGAACGAGCCGACGGTGACCACCACGCTGTCCATCGGGGAGATGAAGCGGGAGACGATGGTTTGCAGGGACTGCACGACCGCCGCGCCCGCGGTGATCGCGTCCACGCAGACCTCCGGCGTCGCGCCGTGGCCGCCCTTGCCGTGGATGGTGACCTTGAACATGTCCGGCTCGGCCCAGATGCCGCCGGGCGTGGCGTGCAGCGTGCCGGTCGGATACAGGCTCCAGACGTGCAGGCCGTAGAAAGCATCCACGTCGCTGACCAGCCCGGTGGCGATCACCTCGTCCGCGCCGTGCTCGCCCTCCTCGGCGGGCTGGAAGATGATTTTATACGTGCCGCAAAGCGCGTCGGCATGCGCCTTCAGCAGGCGGGCGACGAACACGCCGCAGGTGGTGTGCGCGTCGTGGCCGCAGCCGTGCATCAGGCCGTCCGTTTCGGATTTATAGGGCACGTCGCAAAGCTCCTGCATTTGAAGCGCGTCGGTGTCAAAGCGCAGGCCGACGGTCTTGCCGGGTTTCGCGCCGCGGATGACGGCGATGGTGATGTTGTCCTTCGGGCAGAGCATGTCGATCTGATGCGCGCGGAGCTGCTCGCGAACGCGCCGGTTGGTTCGGTTTTCAAAGTGGGAAGGTTCGGGATGGCGGTGGAGATCCTCGAAAAAGGCGCGCATTTCGCCTTCGAGGGCTTGGGCTTCGTTCAAAAAATTCATGGCATTCACGCTTTCTGTTTCGGTATGGGAAAATGATGAAGAAAGGTTTCTCTGCCGAAACGAAAAATCCTGTTTGCCCCGGCGCTATTGCAGGATTTTTATCTCCGCGCTCACGCGGACGGGGCGGGATTTGTATTGCGCCGCCCAGCCGGAGCGCTCCCACGCGGGGATGGTGGCATAGCGGCGGATCTGAATCCGGCCAAAGCCGACCGCGTCGCAGGAGGCGGCCTGGAGCTTGTGCAGCACGCGGACGCAGTCCTGCGCGAGCGAGGCGGCGATTTCCTCCCCGGTGCGCTGCTGCTGTCCGGCGGAGAGGGTGAGCGTCAGACGCAGGGCGACAAAGAGCGTGCCGTCCGGGTCGATCCGGCGCTTGACGCGGGTTTGCAGCCGGGTTTTGTACTGCGCGCCGTCGATGACGGAGACGCGCTTGCTGGCCTTGCCCGTCATCAGGCAGAGCAGGCTGACCTCGTTGCCGGTGAGCGTGCCGGTCATGCGCGGGCCGGAAAACAGCGCCGCGCCCATGTATTCGTTCGGCGCGGGGGCGGTTCGGGGCAGATGGCCGGGCAGGCGGTCGAGGTCGGATTCACTTTGCAGCAGGAGGGTGTTTTGAAAGTCGTTCCCGGCGGCATAGACGGCCGCCGCGTCGGCCGTGCCGGATTCCATCGCGGCGATGACGGCGGAGAGGCTCGGGCTGGGCGGAATGACGTCGAGCTGTTCGTAGTGCTCAAAGAGCACCTTGAGGTATTTGGACAGGCGCAGGCCGAGCACGGCGCGCTGTCTGCGGATGAAATCGCCCGCCTGATCCGGCGTGACGACGACGACGGCCTCGCCGTTGGCGCGGTAAATCGCGCGGATCTCCTTGAGGATGGAGAGTGTGGCGTCCGTTTCGGCGAGGGTCTGGCTGACGACGATCTCCCGAAGCTGGGAGAGGTTGACCGTGCGCGGCGTGGTCGCGCCCAGCAGCCTCAGCGCGCGCAGGCAGCTCGGCGCGGTGGCGCTGAGCACGATATAGCCCGGTTCGGTCTTTTCGAGCCCGGCTTCTGAATCGGATGCGCTCTCGCCGCCCGATGCGCTCTCGCCGCCCGACGCGCCCGATGCGCCGTCCTTCGCGCCGGAAAGCGCCTTGACGGTGACGGTCAGGTTGCCCTCCGGCGCGGCGTCCACCGCCATGGCGATGACGAACAGCCCGCTTTCGATCTCCTGCCCGCCGGTGCAGCCGCTCAGCAGCAGGAGAAGCATGAGCAGCATCAGCCCGAATTTTTTCAAAGGATGGTCACCTCTTCACAAACGACCAAACGAGCAGAATCCCTTCGGGGAGCAGCAGCAGCGGCGACGCGCACAGCAGCACGTCCATGCCGAAAAACGCGGCGGCCAGCAGCAGCCCCAGCGCCCCCAGCGCGCAGAGCCACAGGCTGAGCGGCTGAATCCTGGCAAAGGCGCGCCCGAGCGCCTGCGCGGCGGCGCAGAGCATGGAAACCGCGCCGATCAGCAGGGCGAAGAGCTGGGCGAGCGTCAGCAGCGCCTGCACCAAGCCCTCGCGCGGGCGCGCGCTGGAGAGAATCGTCATCCTCGCGCCCCAAACGTGCTGATCGCGCAGGAGCTCATAGGGGTTGCACAGGGACAGCGCGGCCAGCGTCAGCACGCCGAACAGGCCGCCGAGAACGACGCGCAGCGCGAAGAAACCGGCCTTCGGCACGGGCGCGGGCGTTTCCAGCGCCTGCGGCGGCAGAAAGAGCATCAGCGCGGGCGAACCGGCGGAAAGGCCGAGCAGCGCGGCCAGCAGCAGCGGCCGAACGCCTGCGCCGAGGAGCGGAAAAAGCCCCGCCGCCGAGGCGGAAGAGAGCGAGAACCCCGCGAACACGACCAGCGCGACGGGCAAAAGCAGCCGGAGCGCGAAGGCCACGCGGCACACGCCCGTGCCGCCGGGGCGCGCGGCGAGCAGGCAGAAGCCCAGCGTCAGCATCAGGCAGGTCAGCAGATGGCCGTTTGGCAGGAGCGTCTGCTGGGCGAGCGTCGCGCCCGCGCTGAGCAGCAGCGCGCCGCAGACGAGCAGCGAAAACGCCAGCACCGCGCAGAAGGCGCTTCCCGGCGCTTTGGAGAGCCGTTTGGGCGCGGCAAGGCCGATGACCCCGCCCAGCAGCAGCGCGGGCACAGCGGCCCAATACGCGGCGTTGAGCGCAAGCGGGAGCAGCAGCCCCGTGCCGACGACAAAAATCTGCGCGCCGCAGGCAATGCCTGCCGCACAGGCGCGCGCGCGGTAAGCGGCGCGGACGCGCTGCTCAATCCTTTCGTCCTGCAAAAAAAGCCCTCGCTTTCTGCCGCCACAGAGGGAAACGAATCAGCAGATCCGGGTTTCCGGGGCGCCTCGGCGTGAGCGGCGCGGTCAGCGGCGAACCGACGGAGCGCATCGCGCAGGCGGCGCAGAGCAGCGCAAGCCCCAGCAGCGCCATCAGATACAGGCCGCCGAGCGCGCCCGCCGTCAGAAACAGAAGCTGAATGATCTTCATGCCCACGCTCAGCGCGTAATTGGGGATGCAGAAGCCGCCCAGCCCGCTGGCCGCGACGACGATCAGCAGCAGCGGGCTGACGATATCCGCGACGACGGCGCTCTGCCCCAGAATCAGGCCGGAGACGATGCCCAGCGCATTGCCCATCGCGCCCGGCGCGCGCAGGCCGGCCTCGCTGACGAGATCGAACGCCAGCGTCATCAGCAGCGCCTCCAGAAAGATCGGCGCGGGCACGCGGGAGCTGGTTTCATAGACGCTGGCCAGCAGAATCGGCGAAATCAGCTCGGTGTGAAACCGAAGAACGGCGATGTATGCCCCCGGCAGAAACAGATGGATCAGCATGCCGGTGAACCGCACGATGCGCAGAAACGTGCCGTACTGCCAGCGCATGGAGGCGTCGTCCGGCGTGTGGAGCTGGTGCCAGAGGGTCGAGGGCGCGCCCAGCGCCAGCGGCGAGCCGTCCGTCAGCACGACGATCTGCCCCTCCGCCAGAAACGACGCGGCTCTGTCCGGCCGCTCGGTGGCGACGCATTGCGGAATCAGCGCCATGGGGTGATCCTCGATGATCTGCCCGATTTCGCCCGCCGACAGCGCGAAGTCGCTCTGGCAGGCCGCCAGACGGCGGCGGACGCGCGCGAGCATGGCCTCGTCCGCCGTGCCGCGCAGATACAGCAGCGCGCACCGGGTTTTCATCGCGCCGCCGACGCTGAGGAATTCCGTCATCAGCTCCTCGCGCTGCACGATGCGCCGAAGCAGCGTGATGTTCGTGCGGATGGATTCGCCGAAACTCTCGTGCGGCCCGAGGACGACCTGCTCCGCCTCCGGCCTGCCGACGGCGCGCTTTTCAAACCCGCGCGTATCCATCACGCAGGCGCACGCGCAGCCGTCGCAGAGCAGCACGCTCTGGCCGGAGAGCGCGTCGGCAATCAGCTCGTCAAAGCGCGATTTGGTTTCCGTCGGCAGGACGGAAACGGCGTTTTCCATCAGGTAGCCGACGCGCGCCTCGGGCGGAACGTCCGCCCCCGCGTCGTGCGGCAGCGCCATGCACGGCTTGAGGATGTTTTCGTCGATTTCGCGCGTGTCGGTCATGCCGTCGATGGTCACCAGCGCGGAAAAAAACGCGCCGGAACGGAAACGGCGGATGATGACGTCCGCGTTATCCGACGCGCGGAAGCGGTCGCGAAAAACCCGGACGTCGCCGGATAAATCGCCGCTGAGCGAAATGGGGTCGTCCTCCATGAAATAAAAGCGCCTCCTTCCGAGCGGAATACGCCGTTAGGATAACCGGAAACGCGGCGCGTCATGCAGGGCGAATTCATCGGACGACTTGTCAAAAGTGAACGATAGGAAAACAAAAAAACAAACAATTCTGCGTGTCGGCTATGGTTTTTACAAAGAAGCTGTGTTATACTGATAGCGAGAGGACGTTTGAACCCATCAAGAAGGAGGACATACCTATGCAGCTTACCGTTCGCCAGCCTTCCGCTTCGGAAGACGCCAAGCATTATACGACAGAGCGCCTGCGCGGCGAATACCTCATCGAGACCGTGTTCGCGCCGGACGACGCGATTTTGACGTATTCCCACTTTGACCGCATCATCGCCGGCGGCGTGATGCCCGTCAGCAAGAGCGTGGAGCTGGTCGGCTGCAAGGAGCTGGCCTCCGATACGTTCCTTCAGCGCCGCGAGATGGGCGTCATCAACATCGGCGGCAAGGGCAAGATCGCCGTGGACGGCGTTGCGTATGACCTCAAGCAGTACGACGGTCTGTATGTCGGCATGGGCGCGAAGACGCTGAGCTTCACCAGCGACGATCCCGCCGACCCGGCCAAGTTCTACATCAACACCTGCCCCGCGCACAAGACCTATCCGACCGTCAAGATCGACATCGACAAGGCCAACAAGCGCCCGCTGGGCAGCGTGGAGACCTGCAACAAGCGCGTCATCAACCAGTACATCCATCCGGCGGTCATGCAGAGCTGCCAGCTGTGCATGGGCATGACCCAGCTCGCGCCGGGCAGCAACTGGAATTCCATGCCCTGCCACACGCACGAGCGCCGCATGGAGGTCTATTTCTACTTCGATCTCAAGGATAACAACGTCGTCTTCCACATGATGGGCGAGCCGACCGAGACCCGCCACCTGCTGATGCACAACGAGCAGGCCGTCATCTCCCCGTCCTGGTCGATTCACACCGGCGTGGGCACGAGCAACTATACCTTCATCTGGGGCATGTGCGGCGAGAATCAGGAATTTGACGACATGGACAACATCGACCCGATCGACCTGCGCTGACGCGCGCCGGGGGTCAGGCGAAAAAACGGCCAATCACACGGCAGCCGCCTTTTTTGAAAAAAGGCGGGTCGTGCGGAAATATACAGAAGGAGGCTTCTTTCCAATGAACGAGTTTATGAAGAATTTCAGCCTGGAGGGCAAGATTGCTTTCGTCACCGGCGCGTCCTACGGCATCGGCTTCGCGATTGCCAACGCGCTGTCCGCGGCGGGCGCGACCATCGTTTTCAACGATATCAATCAGGATCTGGTCAACAAGGGTCTGGCTGCCTACGAGGAGAAGGGCATCAAGGCGCACGGCTATGTCTGCGACGTGACCGATGAGGAAGCGGTGCAGAAGACCGTCGCCCAGATTCGCGAGGAAGTCGGCGTGATCGACATCCTGGTCAACAACGCCGGCATCATCAAGCGCATCCCGATGCTCGAAATGAGCGCGGCCGATTTCCGCAAGGTGATCGACGTTGACCTCAACGCGCCGTTCATCGTCTCCAAGGCCTGCATTCCGGGCATGATCGAGAAGGGTCACGGCAAGATCATCAACATCTGCTCCATGATGAGCGAGCTGGGCCGCGAGACGGTTTCCGCTTACGCGGCGGCGAAGGGCGGCCTGAAGATGCTGACCCGCAACATCTGCTCCGAGTACGGCGAGGCCAACATCCAGTGCAACGGCATTGGACCGGGCTACATCGAGACCCCGCAGACCGCGCCGCTGCGCGAGCGTCAGGCGGACGGCAGCCGTCATCCGTTTGACCAGTTCATCATCTCCAAGACTCCGGCCGCGCGCTGGGGCAAGACCGAGGATCTGCAGGGACCGGCGGTGTTCCTCGCTTCCGATGCGTCCAACTTCGTCAACGGCCACATCCTCTATGTGGACGGCGGCATTCTGGCTTACATCGGCAAGCAGCCCTGATCCGGACGGAAACGCGCCGTATAGGCGCGTAAGCGCATAAAAAAAGCCGAGCTTCCTCTAAAGAGGGGGTTCGGCTTTTCAAACGACGTCTATAAAACGGAATAAGGTGCGGGCGGCGGATTACGGCGCGCTCCGCCTGAAAACGGCGCGTCCAAGCGCGGCTTTCACCCATCCGAGGCATTGGGCAATCCCCAGCGGCAGCGCCAGCCCGCAGAGCAGATACAGCGCGTTCCATTCCGAGCGGCCGTTCGGCGCATACATGTAGTTGGCCACGGTGCGGAAGGCGCGGACACTGAAATCCGCCGCGCCCAGCCCCAGTGCGTTGAGCGCGAGGAAGAAGCAATCGAGCGCGAAGAAACCCATGTAGTGGTGCATCATAACATCGAACGTGTTTCGGCTGATGGCCAGCGCGAACCGGCTCTTGACGATATGCGGCGCGAGCAGGCGGGAAATCCGCAGATAGAACGCAATCGCCAGCGCCGCGCCCGCATACACGCCGAATGCGCCGCAGCCGAAATACGAGCAGTTGGAGAGCAGATACGCGAGGCTCTCGTATCGGGTGGAGAGCAGCACGCGCAGCACCACGATGCAGAGCAGATACGGCACGGTGGGCAGGCTGTCGCGCTTTTCCAGCACGCGGCGATAGAGCTGGCCGCCCGCAAGCCCCGGCAGGAGAATCATCGGGCGCAGCAGCCAGAGGGGGAGGGCGGCCTGCCGCCCCGCGAAGCAGAGCTGCACCGCCGCGCAGCCGGGAATCAGGCAGAGCAGGAAGGTCATGGCCTCGTTTTCGTGCCACAGCCGGGACAGCCGCCGGATCAGCGCATAGGCGATCTGCGCGCAGAAGAGCGGGAAGATGAACCACGCGCCGAGGTTCCAGACGAAGTGCTCGCCGTCCGTGATCGGCGCGAGCAGAAGGGTGTAAGGCGAAAGCGGCGCGCCCAGCTCAAACCCGCCGAAACGGCGCAAAAGCGCCGCGCCCACGCCGTAAACGGCGTTCCAGAGATACAGCGGCACGAGCAGCTTTTTCGCCCGGTGCGCTAAATCCGAGCATGCGCCGCCGTACAATTTGAAGAAGTAGCCGGAGCCGAAAGCGAACATCATCAGGTGGAAGGAATAATAGCGAAACAGGCCGTTCATCTCGAACAGATGGCCGTTTGTCGTGTGTCCATCCACCACAAAGACGATGGCGAGCAGATAAAACACACGCATTGTATGGTTTTCAGACTTGTTCTGCACCGATAAAACCCCCTGATATTCAGAATCTGTGAAAAAATAATCAGATGAAAACCCCGTATGGAATGATTATATCATGTTTTGCCGCCGGGTCAATGCGTCTTTGGCGGGGACTGGCAAAAGGAGCGGGGGACGCGGGCTGGCTGATCGCCGGAAAACAGGGCGGAAAACGGCAAAAAAGCGAAAACAGCACCGCATTTGGAAAAAAACATGCATTTTGTCCGTAGACGATTTTCATAAAAAATGTATACTTATAACACATCATCAAGATGGTGAACAAACATTCCGATGGAGGTGCCGTTATGGTTAAGTTTGGTGAACGGATGAAGGCTGCCCGTACAGCCAAACACATGAGTCAGCAGGCTCTGGCGGATATCATCGGCAAGAGCCTCAACACCGTGGGGCTTTATGAGCGCGGTCTGCGCCAGCCGAGTCTGGAAACGCTGTGCCTTCTGGCGGATACGCTGGAGGTTTCCAGCGACTATCTTCTCGCGCGCACGGACGTCAAGCGCACGGCGACGTTTTCCGGCGTTTCCGAAAGCGATCTGGCGGCGCGCGTGGCCAGAATCGAGAATCATCTGGGGCTGAATTGAACAAAGAGCGCTTTTCCTTCCGGAAGGCGCTTGCAGCGGGCTTAGCCCGCTTTTTTTTGATGTGCCGCCGTACCCGTCATAGGGATGCGCCCACGCGATTGATTGCTTAGACGGAAAATAACCGAATCAAGGAGCTCCCTCTTCGAGGGAGCTGGCACGGCGCAGCCGTGACTGAGGGAGTTAGGCAGGCGCACAATGCTCCCTTCGTTTTTTTGCAGAAATGATGAAAGAGTCTTTGCAAAATTGGTAAAGTCGTTGACTTATTCCCGCGCAATCTGTAAAATAGAGACAGTTACAGCATGCGAAAGGAAAGCCGGCCTATGAAAATTCTGTTTGTTTCAAGCGAATGTGCCCCCTTCAGCAAATCCGGCGGTCTGGCGGATGTGGCGTTTTCCCTCCCCCCGGCCCTTCAAAAAACGGGCGACGACATGGCCATCGTCACCCCGATGTATCGCGTCACGCAGGAAAACTGCGGCGATCAGTTTGAATTGGTCAAGACCTGTTCCGTCGCGCTCGGCCAGCGCAGCCTCGCCTGCACGCTGTACCGCGGCGCGCTGAACGGCGTGCCGGTATACGCCATCGGCAACGAGCATCTCTTCCACCGGCCGCGCCTGTACGGCTATGGCGACGATTCGCTGCGGTTCGCGTTCTTCTGCCGCGCGGTGATCGACCTGCTGCCGGAATTTGGCGCGCTGCCCGATATTCTGCATTGCAACGACTGGGAAACGGCGCTGGCGATTCTGTACCTCAAAAACGACGCGGTGCTGCGGCCGGAGCTTTCCCGGATCAAGACGGTGTATACCATTCACAACATCGCCTATCAGGGGCAGTTCGGCAAAGGCGAAATGGAATCGACCTTCGCCCTGCCGTCCGGTTGGTATCACGGCGGCCTGAGCTATGAGTTTGAGGGGCGGCAGGATATCAACCTGATGAAGGGCGCAATGCTGATGGCGGACGCGGTGACGACCGTTTCCCCGACCTACGCGCGCGAACTGCACTATCCCTACTTTGCCCACGGCTTGCAGGGCGTGGTCGATCTGGTGGATCACAAGCTCTACGGCATCCTCAACGGCATCGACGTGGCGCATTACAACCCCGAGAGCGACCCGCTCGTGCCGTATCACTTCACCATCGAGGATCGAACCGGCAAGGCGCGCTGCAAGCGCGAGATCCAGCGCCTGTTCGGGCTGAATCAGGAGAGCGAGTGGCCGCTGCTGGCCAGCGTCGCGCGGCTGGTTGAGCAAAAGGGCATCGAGCTGATCCGCGAGATTCTGCCGCAGCTGATGGATATGGGCGTTCAGCTCATCGTGTTCGGCCAGGGCGACCCGAAGTACATTGAGTATTTCAACTGGGCGAAGGCGCAGTGGCCGGGGCAGCTCGGTTTTTCCAGCGATTACAACGAGCCGACGGCCAGCGCCGTGTTCGCGGGCGCGGATATGTACCTGATGCCCTCGCGGTTTGAGCCGTGCGGCCTGTCGCAGATGATGGCCATGCGCTACGGCACCGTGCCGATCGTCCACGAGACGGGCGGCCTCAAGGACTCCGTGCGCGCCTATAAGGATTTTGACGGCGTCGGCGACGGCTTCGCGTTTTCGGATTATCAGGCGAAGGATTTGTATCTGGCCATTTCGGAGGCCGTCAAGCTCTATTTCGGCGACGAGGCGATGTTTGACCGCCTGCGCGTGCGCTGCATGAAGAAGGATTTCTCGTGGGACAAGAGCGCCGAGCGCTATAACCGCATGTATGAGGATATCTGCGGCGGCGCGGGCGCGGGCGAGCCGATTCCCTTTGAGGAGGCCTTTGACCAGCTTCGCCACTGCTACATGGAAAACGAGCGCACCAACCGCGTTCGGCACGAGAGCGGCTATCAGCGCGTGGTGCAGATCACCATCATCGGGCGCGGCGCGGGCACGTTCACCATCCGCTTCAATGAAAACGGCATGCAGGTCGAGCCGACCTCCGCGAGCGACGCGGAAGCCTATGTGCATTGCAGCTTTGACAATCTGCTGGCCATGGCGCGCGGCTTTGTGACCGTCGATAAGCTCTATTTGAGCGGCCAGCTCCGGCTCAGCGGCAACCTGTCCAAGGGCTTTGAAATTCGGTATCTGCTGTCGCCGGCCAAGCAAAGGGCATAAAACCGCCCGCTCAAACGCCCAGCAGCCGGACGCGCTTCATCCCCGCGATGTTTTTCACGGCCTGCGTCAGCGCTTCGCGCTTTTCAGACGGCGCTTCGTCCAGATCCACGACGGAGACGGCGATGTTTCCGCGCGAACGGTTGACCAGATCGGAGATGTTCAGCCCGAACCCCGCGACGGCGGAGGTGATCGAGCCAAGGACGTTCGGCACGTTTTCGTGGATGCAGAACAGGCGCGGCTTGCTGACCGGCGCGACGTCCACGGCGGGCAGGTTCACGCTGTTGCGGATGATGCCCGATTCGAGGAAATCCCGCGTCTGTGCGGCGGCCATGACGGCGCAGTTCTCCTCGCTCTCCGGCGTGGATGCGCCCAGATGCGGGGTGCAGATCACGCCCTTTGCGCCCAGCAGCGCGTCGGAGGGGAAATCCGTGACGTAGGCGGCGACGCGGCCATCCGCCAGCGCTTCGAGCAGCGCGGCCTCGTCAACCAGCCCGCCGCGCGCGTAATTCATCATGCGCACGCCCTTTTTGCACAGCGACAGCGCCCGGCGTCCGATCATGCCGCGGGTCTTATCGGTCATCGGCACGTGCACGGTGATGAAATCGCAGGCGGCGAACAGCTCGTCGAGCGAATTTTCGTGCCGGACGCGCTGCGCGAGCTTCCACGCATGCTCGACGGAGATCATCGGGTCGTAACCGACGACGTTCATGCCCAGCACGACGGCCGCGTTGGCGACCAGCACGCCGATGGCGCCCAAGCCGATGACGCCGAGTGTTTTGCCGCGCAGTTCCGGGCCGACAAACGCCTTTTTGCCCTTTTCGACGGCCTTTTCAATGCCGTCGCCCTGCCCCTTCAGGCCGCGCGCCCACTCGACGCCGCCGACGATATCGCGGCAGGAGAGCAGCATGGCCGCCAGCACCATTTCGCAGACGGCGTTGGCATTCGCGCCCGGCGTGTTGAACACGCAGACGCCCGCCTGCGTGCATGCGTCGATGGGGATGTTGTTCGTGCCCGCGCCCGCGCGCGCAATGCTCAGCACGGAGGGCGCAAGCGGCATGTCGTGCATGGAGGCCGAACGGACGAGAATCGCATCCGGCTGCCCGGCGCTGTCGCTGACGTGATAGTGTTCGCCGAGCTGGGTGTAAATCGCGGGGGAAATCGCGTTCAGCGTTTGAATCTGATAGTTCATGGCTTAATTCTCCGTCTCAAATTGCTTCATAAAATCGACGAGCTTTTGCACGCCCTCCACGGGCATGGCGTTGTAGATGCTGGCGCGCATGCCGCCGACGATGCGGTGCCCCTTGAGGTTCACCAGCCCCTGCGCGGCGGCCTCCTTGACGAATTTCGCGTCCAGCGCCGCGTCGCCGGTGACGAAGGTGACATTCATGCGGCTGCGGTCGCGCTTCTGCGCCGTGCCGGTGAAGCGCTTGCTCTCGTCCAGATAATCGTACAGCAGCTTGGCCTTTTCGATGTTGCGCGCTTCCAGCGCCGCGACGCCGCCCTGCGCCTTGATCCACTTGAAGGTCAGCCCCGCGACGTAGATGCCGAAGCAGTTCGGCGTGTTCAGCATGCTGTCCGCCGCGGCGAGCTTGGCAAAATCCATGACCTTCGGTGTGATCGGCAGCGCGCGGCCGAGCAGATCCTCGCGCACGATCAGGATGACCACGCCCGCAGGCGCGACGTTTTTCTGCGCGCCCGCGTAGATCACGCCGAATTTGCGCACGTCGCAGACCTCGCTGAGGATGTTGGAGGACATGTCCGCGACCAGCGGCACGTCGCCCGTGTCGGGAATGTGATCCCAGCGCGTGCCGTAAATCGTGTTGTTGGTCGTGATGTGGACGTATTTCGCATCCGGGGAGAGCGTATAATCCGGAATATGGGTGTAATTTTCCGCGCGGGAAGAACCGGCGACGTTGACCGCGCCGTATTTCTGCGCCTCGACCAGCGCGTTGTGCGCGAAGTTGCCGGAATCGACGTAATCGGCATGGCCGCCGTCCATCAGGTTCATGGCGACGGCCGCGAACATGGCGGTCGCGCCGCCCTGCGGAAAGATCACCTTGTAGTGATCCGGAATGGCCATGACCTCGCGCAGGTCGGCGACGGTCTGGTTGAAGATATCCAGATACATGCTGGATCGGTGGCTCATCTCCATCACGGACATGCCGGTACTGCCGTAACACAGCAGCTCCTTTTGAACCTGCTCGAGCACGGGCAGCGGCAGCATGGACGGGCCGGGCGCGAAGTTGAACACACGTTCCATAAGACAAGCCTCCTACAAAATCAATTCGCCTTTCGGTTTTCAAATCGTCAAGGGGAAACCCTGATCCTTTATCGCGGAAAAGCGTTTGAAACATCTTATCACGTTGAAAAGCAAAAAGCAAGAAAAAGAGGACGATTTTCGCCCGGAATTGACAGATGATCTATCTATTCCTGTTTTTCGAGGGGCTTGGTTCGCGGAAAAAGAAGCGGGTGAACGTTCGCAATCGGTTGCATCCGTTTCATTTTTCCATTATAATCAAATCATCCAATCTTTGTCTTATTTTTCGTTTGGCTAAGGAGGATGTCTATGTTGACCGATATTGAAATCGCCCAGTCCTGCGAGATGCAGCCCATCGGAAAAATTGCCGACAAGCTCAATATCCCGGAGGAAATGCTCGAACCTTACGGCCGCTACAAGGCGAAGGTCGATCACATCGCGCTGAAGGATCTCCCGCAGAAGGGCAAGCTGGTGCTCGTCACCGCCATCAACCCGACGCCCGCCGGAGAGGGCAAGACCACCGTTTCCATCGGTCTGGCCGACGCGCTGCGGCTGGAGGGCTATAACGCCTGCCTCGCGCTGCGCGAGCCGTCCCTCGGCCCGGTGTTCGGCGTGAAGGGCGGCGCGGCCGGCGGCGGCTATGCGCAGGTCGTTCCGATGGAGGATATCAACCTGCATTTCACCGGCGACATGCACGCCATCACCGCGGCGAACAACCTGATCGCCGCCATGGTGGACAACAGCATCCAGCAGGGCAACCCCTGCCGGATCGATCCGCGCCGCGTGACGTGGAAGCGCTGCATGGATATGAACGACCGCCAGCTCCGCAGCGTCATCGACGGCCTCGGCGGCAAGCCCAACGGCACGCCGCGCGAGGACGGGTTTGACATCACCACCGCCAGCGAGATCATGGCGACGCTGTGCCTTGCGTCCTCCATCGCCGACCTCAAGGCGCGCATCGCCCGCATCGTCGTCGCCCGCACATACGACGATCAGCCCGTGACCGCCGGGGATATCCACGCGCAGGGCGCGGCGACCGCGCTGCTCAAGGACGCGCTGCGCCCGAACCTCGTGCAGACGCTGATCGGCACGCCCGCGTTCGTGCACGGCGGCCCGTTCGCCAACATTGCCCACGGCTGCAACGCCGTGATCGCGACCCAGACGGCGCTCCGTCTGGCCGACGTCGTGGTGACGGAGGCGGGCTTCGGCGCGGATCTCGGCGCGGAAAAGTTTATCGACATCAAGTGCCGCATGGCGAACCTCGTGCCCAGCGCGGTGGTGCTGGTGGCGACGGTTCGCGCGCTCAAGAGCCACGGCGGCGTGGCGAAGGCCGAGCTGGGCGAGGAGAACCTCGAAGCGCTGGAGCGCGGCCTGTCGAACCTGCGCCGCCATCTGCGCAACATCCGCGAGGTCTGGGGGCTGCGCCCGGTCGTCGCGCTCAACCGCTTTACCAGCGACACCGACGCGGAGATCGAGCTGGTTCGCCGCGCGGCGGCTGAAACCGGCGCGAAGGTCGCGCTCTGCGAGGTCTGGGCGAAGGGCGGCGAGGGCGGCCGCGAGCTGGCCAAGCTGGTGATGGAGGAGGCGAGCCACGCCGATCCGGCCGCGTTCACCTTCACCTATCCGGATGAAATGCCGCTGGCGGATAAGATTTGCGCCGTTGCGACGCGCATCTACGGCGCGAAGGACGTTTCCTTCACGCCCGCCGCGATGAAGACGCTCAAGCAGCTCACCGACGAGGGCTGCGGAAAGATGCCGGTCTGCATCGCCAAAACGCAGTATTCCTTCTCCGACGACCCGAAGAAGCTCGGCGCGCCGGAAGGCTTTACGCTCACCATCCGCAGCGTCAGGGTCAGCGCGGGCGCGGGGTTTGTGGTCGCGCTCTCCGGCGATATTATGACCATGCCGGGGCTGCCGAAGGTGCCCGCCGCCGTCAATATCGACGTGACCGACGACGGAAAGATCACGGGACTGTTCTGATCAAGGCGGGGTGAGCTTGCTCACTCCGTTATCGAAATTTTGCACAAATTCCAATAACGGGCGCGCGATGCGCGCCCCTACAATGTTGCGGAAAAAAGGAACTGCGCATTACGCCGCCGTGCCCGTAGGGGCGCGCATTGCGCGCCCGCGCTTTGTGCAACATTCGCTTTTTGCTCGATGATTGTATGAATGTAAAAATGGAGCCGTTGCAGAAGTTTGGATTCTGCAACGGCTGAATGTGAGCCTGAAAAATACTTGAGATTTCTGGAAAATTCTGCTATAATACTGCCGTATATTTACGGGGAAGCGGGGTTATTATCCCTAAAAATTACGGAAGGAGGGCTTGACGATGTTAAACGGAAGTGCGACACTTGTTGTTGGCTTGGCTTGGCTTGGCTTGGCTTGGCTTGGCTTGGCTCGGCTTGGCTCGGCTCGGCTCGGCTCGGCTCGGCTCGGCGAATAGCGCCGTTTTTTCAGCGCGTCAAGTCTTCATTCATAGAATTTATAACAAACCAGCTACCGAAGCAGGGCGTATTATGCCTTGGCTTCGGTTTTTTGCGTTTACCGGGAAGGCGGTGGTTTGATGATGAAAGCCCTCGCTATGGCCGGTAAACATATCTTTTCCGGATAAGCCTTTCCGTATCTTCTCGGTGTGTCCGCCGCCGAAGAAAGCAAAAGCGGACAGAAAACACTTTGGAGGAATGAAAATGAAGAAGAAAATGCTCGGCCTTCTGCTTGCGGCGTGCATTGCGATGGCGCTTGTTCCCATGGCGGCGTTTGCGGAAGGAAACAGCAAAACCTCAATCACAACGGTGGACGAGCTTTTGCAATTCGCAAAAGCGGTAGATCAAGGCGAATATGACGATAAAACGGATGCGGTTGTATCGCTTGACGCGGATTTGGATTTGACGGGCGTTGCGTGGACACCGATTGGAAGTGTGTTTGCCGCCGATGGAACGCTGCTACATTACTTCAGCGGTAAGTTTTACGGAAACGGCCATACGATTTCCAATTTGGATTTTTCCGAAAACTATGGAAAGACAGAGTATCCGTCTTTCGGATTTTTCAGTGAGGTTTCCGGCGCTGAAATTTCCGGCTTGACAATTCAAGGCAAACTGGATGTGTCCAATTCGGGGTATGTCTATTTTGGAACGGTAGCGGGCGTTGCGGCAGACAGCAAAATTTCTGACTGCGTTTCAGATGTGTCGTTCACGGATACAGAAAAATATATTAACGGTACTGTGGCTTTGTGCGGATATGCGATCAATAGCACAATTGAATACTGCCAAAACAAAGGAAATTTTTCAATAACAAAGGATGTCACCTCTTTTCAGATGGGCGGTATCGTAGGCCTTGCTCAAAACAGTACCGTACAGTATTGTGCTAATACAGGCGATATGACCTCTTGGGCATCCTGTACCGGCGGAATTGTTGGGCAGTTGTATCAAGCCTCAAAGATTACCAATTGTTATTCCACCGGGAAAATAGTTCCTCTTGGTAAGGGAACTACGGATTTCGGCGGCATTGCAGGCGTAGTTGGTGCAGGCACAGAAATCAGACATTGCTATTTCGCCGGGGAAGTGGATGTATCTCAATATACTGCCACTACACCTTATAAGCGTTTAGGCGGTATTGCAGGCGGCGTTTCCTCTGAGCCACCTGTTTTTGAAAACAACTATTTTACCGAAACGGAAAATGTTACGGCTTGCAATAAGCATGCGGAAGCAGGTACAGCAAAGTCTCTTGAATATATGAAAAGAGAGGATTTCTTTAATGAGATTACCGCTGCTGGCGGCAATTATCGGTTTAATCCAAACGGCACGCCGGTTCTGCCTGCGCCGAAATATGCGGTTTCGTTTGTTGTAACGCCTGCTGGGTTGACAAATATAGGGATTAAAGTAAATGGTCAGGAAGTAACAACTCCCGTTGCTTTGGAAGCGGGTACGCATACGGTTGAAGTCAGCGCAGATAATTGTAAGGTTTTCAATTCCAAGATGACGATTACGGCTGATACGGCAACACATACGCAAATCGTTGCGATGACTTATTTGCCTGCCGACTACGCCAAGGTCGATGCAGCCATTGCCAAGGCAAACGCGCTGAACAAGGATAATTATAAGGGCTTCGCCGCCGTAGAAGCCGCTGTCAACGCTGTTGCCCGCGGTAAGAACATCACCGAGCAGAGCGAAGTAGATGCCATGGCAAAAGCTATTGAAGACGCGATAGCGGCGCTTGAAAAAAAGCCCGATATTAAACCCGAAATTATCGATAATCTTCCTCAAACCGGCGACACAAGCAACCCCGCTTTGTGGATTGCCCTGCTGTTTGTCAGCGGCAGTGCGGCTATTGGCACGGGAATTGTCAGCAGAAAGAAAAAGTGCAACAGATAACTGAATATAACAAAAGATGCGAGAAGGGATGACCAACTCGCATCTTTTATTGTGGTTTAGTGTGTTACAGATCGAAAAGCGCTGTTTTGAACGTTTCAAACGCTGATCCCCTTCTCGGCATAGGGGCAATACGTCAGATAGGCCAGCAGCAGGGTGGAGGTATCCGGCAGGGAGAGGCAGTAAACCGCCTGTTCGCCGTGCCTGCCCGCCGTTTCCAGCGGCTGAGAGAGCAGAAACATGCCGCTGACCTGCGCGCGGCGGTGAACGTAGCCGAAATGCACGTCTTCCCAAGGCATATAGACGCCCACGCCCGCGCGGACGCCCTCCTCGTTGATCCACGGGCAGGTGGTGACGGCGACGATTGCGCGATAGAGCAGGAAAAGCCCCGCGGCGAACATGCCGCAGGCGGCGAGCGTCAGGCCGACGACGGAGAGGGGCAAGGCCAATTCGCTGGCGCGCAGAAGCATCATCGCGCCGGTGAAGAACGCCAGCGCCGCGCCGGGGATGAGCAGCAGCATGTACATGGCGGCCTGCCGCCAGAGCGGGCGGAGGGGATTGACGGGATGCTTGCGCGGCGCGGGCGCGAAGTCGATGGTCTCCGGGCAGAGGTCGAGCACGGCGCTGACCAGCCGTCTGCTGGTCGGCACGACGAAGCCCCAGCTTCCGCAGCCGGGCGCGCGGTGCAGCAGCTCCAAAAAGCCGTTCGAGCCCTGATACAGGCCGTAGAGATAGGTTCGGCGGCTGTTGCAGCTCAGCACGCCGACGGAGGCCAGCTCGTGCCACGGCGTGCGGCGGACGCGCAGCAGAAAGCCCACGCCCACGCCCAATTCATCCGCGAAGAAGCGGCAGGAAAGCAGCGCGAAGCAAAGCCCGAGCAGCACGAACGTGCAGACCAGCAGCACGCGCGACCAGCCGAGCAGCCCCTTGCCGACGCAGAGATCGCGGGCGACGGCGCACGATATGGCGCACAGGCAGGCCGCGCCGGTCAGGTATGGATAGCGCAGAACGCGAACCAAGCGCATCCCTCCTATTCGAAATAGAAAAAGGCCCTCTCGTCGCTATGTCGCGTCTTTGCGGGCCTTTGCTGTCCGGAAAAATTCAATTAGGGGTTGGTCGGCGGCAGCGTGGCCTCCGGCACGGGGGTTGCGGTGGCCTGCGGCGCGGGGGTCGCGGTGGCCTGCGGCGCGGTCGTTGCGTCGCTGAAGCCGTAACCCGCGTTCGTGCCCGGCAGGTTGTCCACGATCGTGATATCCGAATTGCGCTCCGCTTCGGCCTTGGCCTTCGCCTCTTCCTCAGCGGCTCGCTGCGCGGCTTCCGCTTCGGCCTTGGCCTTCGCTTCGGCTTCCTCGCGCATGCGCTGCGCCTGCGTCACGGCGGCGGCGGTGATCGGCTGACGGCCGGATTCCACCACGCCCAGCGCCTGCTGCATCACGGCGTAGGGGCAGTCGCTGGTCAGCACGATGTCGCGGTACGGGCTGGAGGAGGTGTGGCGACCCTTGCGCAGTTCCACATGGGTGTAATGCGTCTTGTCGCCGCCCTTGATGTTCTTCTTGCCCTCTTTGGCAATCATCGCGCCCGCCTCAACCGTGTCGCCGCGGCGGACGACGCTGTTTTCGCAGTGCAGATACAGCAGCGTGATATCGTACTCGGCGTTGTAGATGGCGACGGTGCCGTTTTTATCCGTGCCGCGCGTCACCTCGCCGCCCAGAATCGCGTACAGCGGCGCGCCCTTGACGTTCACGAAGTCGATGCCCTCGTGGATGCCGGTGTAGCCCCATACGCCCTTGCGATCCTTCTCGCGCTGGCAGTACTGGCCGTAGTAGAGCGCGGTTTCGCCCACGTCCGCGCCGTAGAGGCGCTCGCGCATCGCGTCGGTGATATCCAGCACGATCGGCGCGATGGCCAGCGTGCCGTTCTCGTCGGCGACGAAGTATTCCTCCGGCACGGTGCTGGCGAACGGGGTCAGGCCGTATTCGCCGTGGTTATAGGCGTACACGTTGTCGAAATAGGAGACCTTGCGCTCGCGGATGTAGTGATACTGGCTGATGAAATAGCGGTATTTGGTCGTGACCTCAAGCTGGTGCTGCGGCTCGGCCGCCGCTTCCGCCTGAACGGGCGCGGCTGTCTCCGACGGCGTGTTTTCGGCGTAAGCGCCCGTGGTCAAAAGCAGACCCGCCAGAGCGAGCGCCGCGATCCATTTGTTTTTCATAATATGCCCTCCGATAATCAGAGTTTACGCGCCCAAGGCGGACGCAGGGTAGCTTTTTCTCCCTTCATTATACCTAGAAGATGATGAAAACTCAAGCGTTTTTTGCCATTTTTGGCGCGCAGTGGATTTTCGCGCGGCAGAAAGGTTTGCGCGGCTTTCTTTTTCCGTCGCCCTGTGCTATGATGATGCCAACGGATGACGGAAGGGGAAAGGACTGGCGGAATGAAAAAGGCGGCGGCGTGGGCGCTCTGCGTCCTCTGGATGATGGTGATTTTTATGATGTCCGAAATGCCGGGCGACGTTTCCGGCGCGCAGAGCGGCTTTGTGACCGAGCTGGTTAAAAGGGCGCTGGCCTTCGTGCTGGGGGCGCAGACGGCGGCGCGGATTCCGACGGACACGCTGGAGCTTGTGATTCGCAAGGGCGCGCACATGGGCGAATACGCGATTCTCTTCTGGCTGTGGGCGCACGCGCTCGGCCTGAGCGGCGCGAAGCGTCCGGCGGTCACGGCGCTGGCGGTCTGCGCGGCGTATGCGGCCAGCGACGAGTTTCACCAGTGCTTTTCCGACGGGCGCGGCCCAAGTCCCGTCGATGTGATGATCGACACCGCCGGCGCGTCGATTGCGCTGGGGCTTCGGGCGGCGGCGCGGCGCATCGGGCGCGGAAAGGGGGAAAAAGGCCGTGACGGATTATAAAATCGGCGAGGTCGCGCGGCTGCTGGGGCTGACCACGCAGGCGCTTCGCTTTTATGAGCAGGAGGGCGTCGTCACCCCGAAAAAGAGCGAAAACGGCACGCGCTATTATGACGAGGATCAGCTCATCCTGCTGCTGTCGTTCAAAAAATACCGGCAGGCGGATTTCTCCGTGCAGGATATCGTCACGCATTTTTTCAAGGAGGACGATCTTTCCGGCCTGCGCGGGCAGACGCTCGCGCGGCGGGATATGCTGCTGGAACAGAGCGCGCTGCTGCGCCGCCGCGCGGAGGCGTTCGGCGCGTTTGAGGCGCGGCTGGCCTACGCACAGCGCCATCTGGATGAGCCGACGCTCTGCGAGAGGCCGCTTCTTCACATGCTCAGTCCGTCGCTCAGCGAGCTGGATTTTGTGGATTTCAAAAGCCGCGATTCGCTGGAACAGTTCATCGCCGCCATGCCCGATACGCACATCAGCTTCGCCCGCAAAAGCGCGCCGGGAAGCGAACGGGATTTCCGCCTCTGCGCGAACGACGAGGCCTGCGCGGCGTGGCACCTGCCGCTTGCGCACACGCGGCCGCTCGCCCCGGCGCGCTGCGTGCGGGTGATCCACCGGTTTCCGTGCCAGCCGTGGGACGACGAGGCCATGCCGGAGCTGACGGCAATCGGGCGGAAGGCGGGCTATGCCATCGCGGCGGATCAGCCGTATCTGGGGCTGCATCTGGCGACGGAGAACCATCAGGAGCACATCTATTTTTACGCGACGTTTTATCTGCCGGTTCTTGAAGGATGAACCGGCTTGCCATGCGGGGAAAATTGCGCTATAATGCTTTACAACGCTAAAGCATCGGAGGAATCGCGCCATGATCGTCCGCTATATTCCCGCAGACCCGGCCGGAAACCTGACCGCCATCGTCCTTTCGCCCGTTGCGCCGCAGGCGCGCGCCGCGCGCATCGAAATGGGCGGGGCGGTCAGGCTGGGCGAGGAGAGGAAAATCGAACTGTAAAGGTAAAATGAGGCCGTCAGGCTAACAAAACCGATATTTCAAGAATAAAAATAAGTATTTTTGCCCGAAGGTTTCCAAAGGGCGACCGGAAAGCCCTTTGGTGGGGCGATGGGGCAAAGCCCCATATCCAAAAAATGCTAAGATATTTGTTCCTGAAATGTTCGGTTTTGAAGCTTGACAGCCTCTTTTGGTACTCGTCAATAATGAAAAATGCTGCGTCCGTTATCAGCGTCGGCGGACGAGACATCCGCCGTCGAAAAAATTTTCACGGGTGCAACAAAACGCGCCCTTCCCATCGTCTATACAGGTGAAACACGAAGGAAACAGAAAAAGCCGCTCGGCGGACGCGCCGGGTGAGGAAAGCGAGGGATTCCCTTTGACTGAACCCATGCGGGCGTGGACGGCGGAAACGCTGATAGACGCCTACGGAGACGAACTGCTTCGGCTCTGCCTGCTCTATCTGGGCGACAGGCAGCTCGCCGAGGATGCGTTTCAGGAGACGATGGTGAAGGCGTGGCGCGCGCTGCCGGGCTTTCGCGGGGAGAGCGGCGCAAAGACATGGCTGTTTCATATCGCGGTGAATACCTGCCGGGATATGCTCAGAACCGGCTGGATGCGCATGCGCAGGCGCAGCGTGCCGCTGGAGGTCATGCCGGAATTGGCCGGGCAGGAGGATGAACGCCTGCGCGAAATGACGGCCGCCGTGCTGGCGCTGCCGGATAAATACCGCGAAACCGTCGTGCTCTTTTACTATAAGCAGATGAAAATTCGTGAAATCGCCGAGGCGCTGCACATTCCGCAGAATTCCGTATCCAGCAGATTGCGGCGCGCGCGGGCGATGCTTCAAATCGACATGGAAGGGGGAAAGGACGCATGAAGGAAAGCCAAATTTCGGATGCGCTGCGCGAGTCGATGAACGCCGTGCGCCTCTCCCCGGCGCTGCGCGCCAAGGCGCTTTGCGCGATGCGCGGCAGCGAGGAAAGGAGACCGAAAATGAAACGTAAATTTTCCGCGGCGCTGGCGTTTGCGCTGGTCGGCGTGCTGGTTGTGGCCGTCGCGCTGGCGGTGGCCAACCGCAAGGGTGTGCTCGATTTTCTCAGTTATTCGGAAGCAACGCTTCCCGAAAACGCCGGCGACTATGTGCAGACGGATATCGCGTCGGACGAGCGGGACGGCCTGCACGCCGCGGTGCGCGAAGTCGTTTATGACGGCCACAGGCTGTGGGCGACGGTGGATATCAACATGGACGGCGAAAAGCCGCTGCTTACGGGTCTTGATTACGGCTTGGACGAGGAAAAATGGGCGTGGCTGAGACACGATGAAAGCGAGACGGACGACCGATCCATTCTGGAGGTCTATCGAGAGGAAGGGTATACGGACGCATGCTATATCGTGGCCGCTATCTATGACGAAGACGACGAGCAGAATACGTCCTGCGAAGCCCATTTGCAGGACGACGGAACGCTGACGTTTTACGAATCCCTCGTGTTTGAACAGGAAAAGGCGGAACGCGAAATCACGGTGTCCGTCCGGGCGTTCAAGTATGAGGAAAAAGACGGCAAGATGAACGTGAACCAGAAACCGATGGCGGAATTGAAGTTCCATTTCACGGCGAAAGCATCCGCCGTAGATGAGGAAAAAACCGTCAGCGTCGAGCCTGTCGAATACGAGCGCATCGGCGTTCGGGTTGACCGGGTGACGGTGACGACCAAGCCGCTGGAAATGGATTATGCCATCGAGTACACCGTTGTGGACGCCGAAAAATTTGCGCAGACGGACGACGGCCTCTGGTTTGAATTCATCGACCCAGACAGCAGGGAAGAACAGCCGTATGACCAGCGGCTGAAAGAAGGGTTTTCCAGCATGAGATCGGTCGAGCCCGTGGACGACACGCATTTCCGGCAGATCGGCACGCTGTCGCTCAGCGAAAAGGCCGACCGTTACACCCTCCGCGCGTATGAGTGCTGGGAAAAACGGCGGTTTGATACGCATGAAATTCGGATGAAAAAGGCGGAATAATACTAATTCTTGTTAAAATGGCTTAATCCGCGCACCATCTTTTTCGCTCTGACTTTGCCTCGTTCCGTTCAACGTACCTCCAGTACGCCTCACTTCACTTGGCTTCGTCAGAACAAAAAATCTGATGCGCTCTGTTAAGCATTTTAACTGCGAATTAGTATAAAAACAGGCGCTCCCCGTGCGGCGAAGAATCGTCGCGCCGGGGAGCGCCTTTTGGCGGCATGGCGTTAGAACGCCGCTTCCAGCATCCCGTTTACGCCGACGTAGACGGGCATCTGGCTCTGCTCGATGATTTCCGCGCCTTTGGAGAGGGTGGCGCACAGCGTCAGCACGCAGGCGTTGTTTGGCAGGGCACATTCCAGAATGCCGATTTCGCCGCCGCGCGGCGGGCAGGGGCGCTTGAGCGTCGCAAGGCGTTTGCCGTCGTCATCCTCAAGCCACGCGCAGGCGATCAGCGCGTCGTCCGCGTCCCGCGCATCGACGAACGCGCAGACCGACGCGCTGAAGGCCGAACCCGCGAACCACGCGCCGCACAGGGGCAGGACGCTCAGGTGCGTCGGCGCGAGCGCGGTTTGCAGGGCGGCGAACACATCCTCGTCCTGCCAGACGCCGGGCGGGCAGAGCGCGCCGGAAAAGCGCCCCTGCCGCGCGGCCTCGGCCAGCAGCCGGATGCGGACG
>ERZ836441.1224-NODE-1224-length-26101-cov-3.973662_pt1 | contig 26101 bp, 32 predicted proteins | sample MGYA00519686_ERZ836441 | MGnify/ENA primary metagenome ERZ836441 (study PRJEB31850, sample SAMEA3708800) | human gut metagenome | biome: human gut; feature: human-associated habitat; material: faeces | place: China | collected 2014 ... | reverse complement strand
AATAATGGTGAAAAATTGACATCCTCAGCAGCATTTCCAGATAAATTTTTAACAGTCTCAAAGTCCGGAAAACCTTGTAAAATCGGCATTTTTTTAACAATCAGCATGTTTATACTCCTTTCATGGATTGTATTTAATTATACACAATTTTTTTATTTTTAGGTAGTGAATTTTTTCATAAAATGCGGTATAGTAGAATGTATAGAATAGTCAGAATATATAAAGAAAAGGAGAAACCTATGTGGGATTTAGCAATTAATGGAGTGGATTTCTATCACATTGCCAATTGGTTTTACATATACAGTTTTCTTGGCTGGCTTTGGGAAACCTGCTACGTGTCTGTGCGAAAGGGCAAATTGATAAACAGAGGATTTATAAATGGTCCCCTGTGTACCATATATGGCTGTGGAGCTCTTGCTGTATACTTGATTCTTCTTCCCATCAGTGATAATCTGCTTCTTTTATTTGTGGGTGGAGTTGTAGTCGCCACTGCACTGGAATATGTGACAGCAGTGTTGATGGAGAATATTTTCCACACATCCTGGTGGGATTACAGTGATAACAAGTTTAATTTCCAGGGACGTATCTGTCTGGGCTGTTCCCTTGGATGGGGGGTGTTTACCGTTGGGCTTTTCAGAGTGCTTCATCCGGTAGTTCAGGAATTTACAGAATTGTATACCAGAAGAACTGGAGAGGTGGCTGTCTGTGTAATTACAGTCGTTTACATTGTGGATTTTGCTTTTTCTGCAGCTGCCGCTTTCCATTTGCACGAGCGTATTCCTGCATGGGAGCAGGCACTGGATCAGATGCGTGCAGAACTGCTTGTACAGGCGCGTGAGAAGATGGAGAATCTGGAGGAGAGCAGCGGACTTTCCAGAGATAGAATCAAGAAACAGCTGGAGAATAAGCTGGGACGCCTTGATGATGTTGCACTGATCAAGGAACTGGAAGAGAAGAGAACTGCTATGATGTCAGATATCTCTGAAGAGCTTCAGAAGCGTAAAGAGGCTATGGCTGGAAAGGTCAGCCACAACATGCAGCGTTTTGTAAAGGCATATCCAAATCTGAACCGTGGATATAAGCTCCATAAGAAATATGGATTTGGCAGGAAAAATAAAGACGCTGAATAAATACTCAGACAAAAGTGATATTAATAATATAAATCAAACAGACAATAAATCAGGTTGCTGCAGACAAAAGAGTCAGTGATCAATAATATAAAGGCGGTGAATATTAGTGCGATTAACTTTTAAAGGAGGCGTACACCCCTTCGAGGGGAAAGAAATGTCAAAGGACTGCCCGGTGGAGAAATATCTCCCTAAGGCAGATCTGGCGTATCCATTGTCCCAGCACATTGGTGCTCCGGCGAAGCCTGTGGTTGCAAAGGGGGACCACGTGCTTGCAGGCCAGATGATCGCAGAAGCAGGCGGATTTGTATCTGCCCCTGTTCATGCTTCTGTATCCGGTACGGTGAAAGGCATCGAGAAACGTCTGACAGCTACCGGAAGTATGGTAGATTCCATTATAGTGGAGAATGACGGACTGTATGAAGAGGTGGAATTCCACCCGGCAGATCCGGCTTCGCTTACCCGTGAGGAGATTATCGGAAGGATTCGCGATGGCGGTGTAGTAGGTCTTGGTGGTGCAGGCTTCCCCACACATGTGAAGCTTTCCCCCAAGGAGCCTGACAAGATTGAATACATATTGGTGAACGGTGCAGAATGTGAGCCCTATCTTACAAGTGATTACAGGCGCATGATGGATCATCCGGAGAAGGTTGTGGAAGGACTGAAAATCGTAGTCGGACTTTTTCAAAATGCAAAGGGTTGTATCTGCATTGAGGACAATAAGCCGGATTGTATTGCCAGAATGAAAGAACTGGCTGCCGGAGTCCCGAATATCGAAGTAAAAGAACTGATGACCAAATATCCCCAGGGTGGTGAGCGTACCCTGATCTATGCAGTGACAGGAAGAGAAATCAACTCATCCATGCTTCCAGCAGATGCCGGATGTATTGTAGATAATGTTGAAACAATATGCAGTATTTATGATGCAGTGGCACTTGGAAGACCGATCATGAAGCGGATTTTCACAGTAACTGGTAAGGGCATCAACCGTCCGGCACATTTTGAAGTCTGTACAGGAACGGATATGGCCGAACTGATCGACGCAGCCGGTGGCCTGAAGGAGCATGCCGGTAAGGTGATTTCCGGCGGTCCTATGATGGGATTTGCTATGTATGATCTTCATGTACCATGTGTGAAGACCTCTTCTTCCCTTCTGTGTATGCAGAGTGACCCGGTATCAGATGCGAAAGAGGAAGAGACAGCCTGCATTAACTGCGGACGCTGTGTAAGTGTCTGTCCCGGACATGTTATTCCGGCAAGACTTGCGACCTTTGCACAGCGCGGCGATATGGAGAGCTTCCAGAAGTTTGATGGAATGGAATGCTGTGAATGCGGCTGCTGCAGTTACATCTGTCCGGCCAAACGTCCGCTGACCCAGAGCATTAAGTCCATGCGTAAAATGGTTCTGGCAAGCAGGAAGAAGAAATAATAAGGGGGAAGAAACGAATGGAACAAATGTTTAATGTATCATCTAATCCCCATGTCCGGGCAAGGATGACCACTGCAAAAATCATGCAGCTGGTTGTCATAGCGCTTTTGCCTGCTGCCCTTATGGGAATTTATAATCATGGATTAAAGGCTCTTGCCGTTCTGGTGGTATCCACCGGTTCAGCAGCGCTTGCAGAGTGGTTATATGATCATTTTATGCACAAAAAGAACACTGTGAAGGATTTCAGTGCAGTGGTAACCGGACTTCTTATCGGCCTGAATATGCCGGCAGGAATTCCGCTCTGGATCCCGGTGCTCGGCAGTATTTTTGCAATTATTGTGGTAAAACAGCTTTTTGGCGGTCTTGGACAGAACTTTATGAATCCGGCCCTGGCAGCCCGCTGTTTCCTTATGATTTCCTTTGCCGGCAAGATGACAGATTTTTCTGTATCAGACAGCTTTAAAGGTGCAGTTGACGGTGTGACAGGCGCCACTCCTCTGGCCGCTCTTCGTGACCATGGCTTTGTGGCAGGCTCCTCCGTTCCGGTTAAGAATCTGATTTTTGGTAATATCCAGGGAACCATCGGAGAGACTTCTGTAATTGCCATCCTGATCGGTGCAGCAATCCTGCTTTGCTACAAAGTGATCAGCGCCAGAATTCCGCTGACCTATATCGGCAGCTTTGCAGTATTTGTGATCATCTACATGCTCGCTTCCGGCAAAGGCTTTGATGTAAATTATCTGCTCACCCATCTCTGTGGTGGTGGTCTTATGCTTGGTGCATGGTTTATGGCGACGGACTACGTTACAAGCCCCATTACACCAAAGGGGCAGTATGTATATGGCGTCTGTCTTGGTGTTCTTACCGGAATTTTCCGTATTTTCGGAGCTTCCGCAGAGGGCGTTTCCTATGCGATTATTTTCTGCAACCTGCTGGTACCTCAGATTGAGCGTTTCACCCGTCCGGTTGCTTTTGGAAAAGGAGGCGCGAAGAAATGAAAAATAAGATCGTAAAAGATACTCTTGCGCTGACCGTGATCACACTGGTTTCCGGGCTGCTTCTTGGTCTTGTAAACGATATTACAGCAGGTCCGATTGCAAGCCAGCAGGCGAAAGAGAAAGAAGAGGCATATAAGGCAGTATTTGCTGATGCAGCCAGCTTCGAGACAGTTACAAGCGGTGAGGATACGGATCTGGAAAGCTATCTGGATGAAAACGGTTTCAAAGCTCAGAATATTGATGAAGTCATGCTGGCAAAGGATGACCAGGGAAATGAACTTGGCTATGCCTTTACCGTAACAACCTCAGAAGGCTATGGCGGGGACATTCAGTTTGCCATGGGCGTTCAGGATGATGGAACTCTGAACGGAATTTCCATTTTATCCATCAGTGAGACCGCTGGTCTTGGTATGCGTGCAACTACAGATGATTTTAAAAATCAGTTCAAGGATAAGAACGTAGAGAAATTTACCTACACAAAAACTGGTGCCACCTCTGATGATGAGATCGATGCTTTAAGTGGTGCGACAATTACCACAAATGCCATGACAAATGGCGTCAATGCAGGACTTGCCGCATTCCGTTATGAGAAAGGGGGCAGCCAGAAATGAAAAAGAATACACCATCTGAACGACTGATAAATGGTATTATCAAAGAAAATCCTACTTTTGTGCTGATGCTTGGTATGTGTCCAACACTGGCCATCACCACATCTGCAATCAATGGTATCGGAATGGGACTTACCACAACGGTGATTCTGGCAGCATCCAACCTGATGATCTCCCTGCTCCGTAATTTTATTCCGGACAGTGTGCGTATGCCTGCTTACATTGTTGTTGTAGCATCCTTTGTAACAATTGTGCAGATGCTTCTCCAGGGCTTTATCCCGTTTTTGTATTCTTCCCTTGGAATTTACATTCCGCTGATCGTTGTAAACTGTATCATCCTGGGAAGAGCAGAGGCTTATGCATCCAAGAACAAACCAATTCCCTCACTTTTTGATGGTATTGGAATGGGACTTGGATTTACTTTAAGCATCACCTGCATCGGAGCAGTACGTGAGCTGATCGGTGCCGGCAGTATTTTCGGCAAACAGATCCTTCCTCTTGCAGACGCTGCAGCAGGAAAAATGGGCTATGAGCCGGTAACCATCTTTATTCTTGCACCTGGCGCATTTTTTGTCCTTGCATTTTTATCTGCGCTTCAGAACAAATTCAAGATTGGTGCTGCAAAACGGGGCATCGATCCAAGCAATCCGGATTGCAAGGGTGGCTGTGCTTCCTGCGGAAATTCCATGTGTTCGGGAAAAAGGGGGTAAGAGAAGATGAAAGAATTATTACTGATCATTGTAAGCTCTGCGCTGGTAAATAACGTAGTCCTGAGCCAGTTCATGGGACTTTGCCCTTTCCTTGGAGTCTCCAAGACTACAGATACGGCAGCTGGTATGGGCGGTGCGGTTATTTTTGTAATCACCTTGTCCTCCTTTGTAACAAGTGTGATCTACAAGCTGATCCTTCAGCCGCTTGATCTGACTTACCTTCAGACCATTGTGTTCATTCTGATCATTGCAGCACTGGTGCAGTTCGTAGAAATGTTCCTGAAGAAAAGTATGCCTTCTCTTTACAAAGCACTTGGCGTGTATCTGCCTCTGATCACCACAAACTGCGCAGTTCTTGGTGTGGCTCTTACAAACGTGCAGAAGGATTACAATATTCTGGAAGGCACTGTAAACGGTTTCGCAACAGCATTTGGTTTCTCCATTTCTATTGTGCTGATGGCAGGAATCCGTGAGAAAATTGCCTACAACGATATTCCGGAAGCTTTCCAGGGATTTCCAACCGTTCTTCTGACAGCTGGACTGATGGCGATTGCGTTTTTCGGATTTTCAGGATTAATTTAAGGAGGCGTCGGGATGAATATTAGTGCGATTATAGCAGCAACAATTCTGGTTGCAGCAGTAGGCCTCTTCATCGGTGTTTTTCTTGGAGCAGCCGGAAAAAAATTTGCTGTTGAAATTGATGAGAAGGAAGTTGCCATAAGAGAAGCTCTTCCTGGAAATAACTGTGGTGGCTGCGGATATCCGGGCTGTGATGGTCTGGCAGCAGCAATTGCCAAAGGTGAAGCGCCTGTAAACCGTTGCCCGGTAGGCGGCGAGCCTGTTGGGAAAATAATTGCCGGTATTATGGGACAGGCGGCAGTTGAGACTGCCCGTCAGGTAGCTCATGTAAAATGCTCCGGAACCTGTGAAAAAGCGAAAGAAGAGTATATTTACACTGGAGTGGAAGACTGCGAGATGCTTCCTTTCGTGCCAAACGGCGGAGCAAAGACCTGTACATATGGCTGCTGTGGCTTTGGAAGCTGCGTAAAGGTCTGTCCATTTGATGCCATTCATATTGTAGATGGCATTGCAGTAGTAGATAAAGAAGCATGTAAAGCCTGTGGTAAATGTGTTGCCAAATGTCCGAGACATCTGATCGAGCTGATTCCGTACGATCAGAAGATGGCTGTGGACTGCAGTTCCCATGATAAGGGCAAAAAGGTAATGGCTGCCTGTGAGATTGGCTGTATCGGTTGCAAGAAGTGCGAGAAGACCTGTCCGAACGGTGCAATTACCGTGGAAGATTTCTGTGCACATATTGATTATGAGAAGTGTACAGGATGCGGAGCATGTAAGGAGGCCTGTCCGAGAGGGGTTATCCGGGAGGCGTAAAATAAAAATGAAAAGCCTGTATTTTCAGACTGTTGGCATAGAATGTAATTTTTATGAGAACCAGCAGCTGGAATACAGGCTTTATTCTTGGGGGCAGAGCGTGTTTGAAAAATTATTCCCACAATCTGCACGCCCCACCCCGCGGTATATTTTGCCCGAATTCAGTTGTCGTAGCCCGTTACGGCGCCTTTATTGTGACATACATCTTGCAGAAAACCTTTTTCAAACACGCTCTATTGTGCTATGATATTCTAATCGGGTTTTCCCGGAACGTTTTTATATTTCAATAAACAAAAGAGGAGACATGCATATGATCTGGAAATTACTATGGCTGTTTCTCATCTATTCCTTTGCAGGATGGGTGCTTGAGACAGTCCTTGCTTCCTTGAAACAGAAGAAATTCGCAAACAGAGGTATTATTAATGGACCATTCTGTCTGATCTATGGATTCGGCGGATTCTTCATTACTGCATTTACAAGAGAACTGACGGGCATCTGGCTGTTTCTTGGCTGTGCCATTGTAGCTTCCCTGCTTGAATGGATCGCTGGTCATTTAATTGAGATGTGGTATCACGAAAGATGGTGGGATTACCGCAAGATCAAGTGGAATCTGGACGGCTATGTCAGTGTGCCGACCTCCTGTGTCTGGGGTATTCTTGGTGTATTTGTGATCAAAATCGGAAATGGGCTTTGCATGTCCTTGTATGGCATGCTCCCAGGTCTTATAAGCAGAATTATCATACTGGTTTTGCTGGGGTTTCTGGCAGTGGATGCTATTGCCACACTGACCATCCTTTTTGGGCACAGCAAGAATCCTGAAAGATGGATTGCTGCTGACCGGGATATTGACTCTGTAACAAAGAAGCTTGGGGCAAAAATTGATGATGTTGTAAATCGTCGAATTACCAAAGCCTATCCTCAGAAGCAACACACGGAGAGCGAAGAGGCACATCCGGAGATTTTTGCCTACGGCTGCAGCTTTTATAAAATCGTACTGCTGTTTTTTATCGGCGCATTTCTTGGAGATATTACAGAGACTATTTTCTGCAGGATCACAGCCGGATATTGGATGAGCCGCAGCAGTGTGGTATGGGGAGATTTCAGTATTGTGTGGGGACTTGCCATTGCAGCGGTTACAGCCCTTCTCTATAAATACAGAAACCGCTCCCAGCAGTTCCTTTTCTGGATGGGTACATTTCTTGGCGGTGCCTATGAATATATCTGCAGTGTTTTCACGGAAATTGTATTTGGAACTGTATTCTGGGATTACAGTGATATCCCATTTAACCTTGGCGGCAGGATTAATCTTCTGTATTGCTTCTTCTGGGGATTTGCAGCAGTGGCATGGTTTAAAATATTCTATCCGCCTGTTTCCAGGCTGATCGAGAAGATTCCGGTGAAAATTGGAAAAATCATTACCTGGCTCCTTATTATATTTATGCTTGCTGACGGAATTGTATCCAGCGCTGCACTGGCGCGTTATAATGCCAGAAGCAATGGCATAGAAGCGGAAAACAGCTTTGAAAGCTGGGTGGACAAACATTTTGACGATGAGCGGATGGCGCAGGTATATCCCAAGGCAAAGAAGGTTGGTTAAGGACTTGTTTTAACCGAATAATTGCTTGATATAAATTCTAGAAGTTATAATAATGCTGTCAGTGTGAAAGGATTTTTTACACCGACAGCTTATTTTTTGCCGGAATTTAACAGGGGGAAAACAGCGGATTTTACAAATAATGTATAAAATCATACGTGTTCGAATTAATCGCTTTATGAAAAAGAAGGAGAAAATGTACATGAAAGCAAAAAAGATCAGCGCATTATTATTAGCAGCAGCAATGACCGCTTGTGCGGTTCCGGCACAGGGTGCAGCAGCAGATGAACCAAAAGTTCCGAAATATATTTTCTTGTTTATTGGTGATGGAATGAGTTATCCTCAGGTTCAGACAACAAACTATTATCTGAATGCAATTGAAGATGATGGAGATGATATTCTTACAAGTGAAAGCAAACTGAATATGATGAAATTTCCGGTAGCAGGCTCTGCGCAGACCTATGACAGCACTTCATTCTGTCCGGATTCCGCTTCTACAGCTACTTCCATTTCCACAGGCCATAAGACTTACAGTGGAACAATCAATATGGATGAGAAGATGGAAACTTCTTATGAGACAATTGCTGAAAAATTAAAAAAACAGCTTGGCTATAAGGTTGGAATTCTTTCTTCCGTAAACTTAAATCATGCAACACCGGCTGCATTTTATGCTCATCAGGCTTCCCGAAATAACTATTATGAAATTGGTCAGGAACTGATTGCAAGTAATTTTGATTATTTTGCAGGTGGTGGTCTTAAGAAAACAACTGGTTCAGAGGGAGACCAGACAGATTTATATGAGCTTGCTCAGGAAGCTGGATATAAAGTGATTAAGACAAAAGCAGAGGCAGAAAATCTTACTGCAGAAGATGGAAAAGCAATTGTAATTGATGAGACACTTGCTGATGACGATGCGATGAGCTATGATATGGATCTGAAAGATGGCGAATGGGGTCTTTCTGACTATGTGAAAAAAGGTATTGAAGTTCTGGATAATGATACTGGATTTTTCATGATGGTTGAGGGAGGAAAAATTGACTGGGCCTGTCATGCAAATGATGCAGCTGCAACTATTACAGATACTGTTGCAATGGATGAGGCAGTGGGAAAAGCTGTTGATTTTTATAACGAGCATCCAGACGAAACTTTGATTTTGGTAACAGGTGATCACGAGACAGGTGGTCTTACCATAGGATTTGCAGGCACCGACTATGATACATTTCTTGCAAATATCAGTAATCAGAAAATCTCTTACGCAAAATTTGATTCTGATTATGTAGCGGCATATAAAGAAAACAAAACTGATTTTGATACAGTAATGGCTGATATCACAGAACTCTTTGGTCTGCAGGCACCTACTGGTACAACAGAGTCCTCAAATCAGGCTGACAGCAAGGATGTGCACCCAGAAGGCGAAGAAGATAAGGGAAGTCTTGTAATGACAGATTATGAGTATCAGAAGCTTCAGAATGCTTATGAGGAAACAATGAGCAGAACAGGAGAAGAGGAAGAGTTTGGTCAGGAAGAATATCTGATGTATGGAAGCTATGAACCACTTACTGTAACAATTACTCATATTCTGAACAACAAGTCTGGCATTAATTTTGCATCTTATGCACATACAGGACTTCCGGTGGAAGTATTTGCCATGGGAGTCGGACAGGAGCAGTTTGAAGGCTATTATGACAATACCGATATTTTCAATAAAGTGGCTGCAATTACAGGAGTAAAATAAATGGTAAGAGACAGACTTAAAAAAAGTTCTGTTTCTATAATAGCAATATTGTTAATCCTCATCCTCATAGTTCTTCCAACGTGCTATGAGGATGCTGCTATTTATAAGGGAACAGACAGAGTAAGAGCAAAGGTGATTTCCACAGATGAAAGCTCTGTGATTAATAATGGCTTGATTCAGTCAGGCGAGCAGTATTGTAAGGTGAAAATACTTGATGGAAAGTTTAAAAATGAGACTGCAGATGCAGTAAATATGCTGAGTGGCTCTTTGGAAGCGGACAAAATATTTCAGCAAGGAGATGTTGCTCATGTAGTAATTAGTTATAGCAAAGATAAGATTCTTTCAATTATGATGAGTGACCATTATCGTCTGGATAAAGAAGCTATTCTGGCTGGATTATTTGTTTTGCTTTTAATCGGGTTTGCAGGAAAAACAGGTTTAAGAGCAGTATATTCGTTTCTCATTACAATTTTGGCAATCTGGAAAATTTTGACACCAGCTTATTTAAAAGGTGCGAATCCAATATGGTGGGGAATTGCGTTGACTGCCTTTCTTACTCTTCTTATTATATTTTTGGTGTACGGATTTGACAGGAAAACACTGGCTGCATCTTCAGGTGCTTTGCTGGGGGTGTTTGTGACTTGTGTTATGGGGTGTATTTTTACAGACGCTTTTAAAATTCACGGAGCAGTTATGGCATATTCGGAAAGTCTTTTGTACGCTGGTTATCAGAATCTGAATCTTTCTCAGATTTATATGAGCGGTATTTTTATCGGAGCATCAGGTGCTATGATGGATCTGTCCGTTGATATTACTTCGGCAGTAAATGAAGTAATTTGTAAAAAGCCGAATATTGGATGGAAAGAAGCAGCCAGATCAGGAATGAATGTTGGCAGAGCAGCAATGGGAACTATGACTACCACATTGCTTCTTGCTTATTCTGGCGGTTATATTGCTCTTTTGATGACGTTTATGGCGCAGGGAACACCAATTGATAATATTATGAATTACAAGTATGTTGCAGCTGAATTACTGGATACTGTAGTTGGAAGCTTCGGGCTTGTGACAGTTGCCCCTTTTACAGCCCTGACAAGTGCCTGGCTTCTTACAAAGAAAAAATAATACTACACTTTTACTATTATTTTCTGAAAATTAAAGTGCTATACTCCTTTCGGACAGGGAAATAAGGGCCCGCAAGTTTCCTTCCTGCAACTGAAAGGAGTATTTTATTATTATGAAAAGAAAATATATCGCTTGCCGGCGCGTCCTTTTTGAAAAAATCGAATGAATGTTTGCTTTTTTCGGTGGAATATGGTATGATGACAAAGAATTTCGAATATAACTCTTTACAATAGATAAAACAGGAGGTCCTCCCCATGATCTCATTCATCCGAGGAACAGTAGCAGACCTTACCGAGAATTCTGCAATCATAGAATTAAATTGCATCGGATTTGAAATAAATATGACCGGAAACGCTCTGGCACAGCTGCACATTGGACAGGAAGTGAAGCTTCATACTTATTTTCAGGTAAGAGAAGATGCAATGGTTCTCTATGGATTTTTCAATAAAGATGATTTACAGGTGTTTAAACTTCTTCTTGGTGTAAACGGAGTTGGACCGAAAGCTGCTCTGGGAGTTCTGGCAGGAATCACTGCAGATGAGCTTCGCTTTGCTGTTCTTTCCGATGATGTGAAAACTTTGTCAAAAGCCCCTGGAATCGGTAAAAAAACAGCCCAGAAGCTGATCCTGGAGCTGAAGGATAAGCTCAGTCTGGAAGAAGCCTTTGAGCAGAAGCTTGCCAATGAACAGGTTCAGGCTACTACAGCTGCAGCTGGAGCAGGAATGACAGATGCCAGACAGGAAGCAGTAGAAGCACTGGTGGCACTTGGCTACAGCAGTACAGATGCCCTCCGCGCAGTGCGCAAGGTGACAGATGTGGAGCCGACGGATGTAGAAGGGATCCTGAAAGCTGCATTGAAGAATTTTTAGATTCCATAAATTTTTTCGCAAAGGGTGCTATCGTGAATGAAATGCATCCCGGTATATAAATGCAAACACTAATTTCAAGAGGTAAAAAATGGACAATCGTATCATAACCACTGATGTTATGGAAGAGGATTTTTCTCTGGAAGGGAATCTTCGCCCACAGACCCTGGACGAGTATATTGGCCAGGAAAAAACCAAAAATACCTTAAAAGTATATATTGAAGCTGCCAAACAGCGTCACGATTCCCTGGACCATGTCCTTTTCTATGGTCCTCCGGGACTTGGAAAAACTACCCTTTCCGGTATTATTGCCAATGAAATGGGTGTGCATATGAAAGTGACTTCCGGCCCTGCAATTGAGAAGCCTGGAGAAATGGCGGCGATTCTGAATAATCTTCAGGAAGGGGATATTCTTTTTGTAGACGAGATCCATCGCCTGAACAGACAGGTGGAAGAGGTGCTTTATCCTGCCATGGAGGATTTCGCCATCGATATTATGATCGGGAAGGGCGCTTCCGCCAGGTCGATCCGACTGGATTTGCCGAAATTTACCCTTGTAGGTGCTACCACCAGAGCCGGGCTTCTTTCTGCGCCGCTCCGTGACCGTTTTGGTGTGATTCATCATCTGGAATTTTACAGTAAGAAGGAACTAACCACAATTATCATGCGCTCTGCCCAGGTACTTGGAGTAGAAATTGACGTGAAAGGTGCCGGAGAGATCGCCATGCGCTCCCGGGGAACGCCCCGTCTTGCAAACCGTCTGTTAAAGCGTGTCCGTGATTTTGCCCAGGTGAAATATGACGGAAGGATCACTTACGATGTAGCATGTTTTGCTTTGAACCTTTTGGAGGTAGATCAATATGGTCTGGACAAACTGGACCGCCAGATTCTGACTACTCTTATTGTAAATTTCAAAGGCGGCCCTGTTGGACTTGACACTCTGGCAGCAGCCATCGGTGAAGATTCCGGTACTTTAGAAGATGTGTATGAGCCGTACCTTCTGAAAAATGGCTTTCTGAACCGCACCCCGAGAGGGCGGATGGCCTCCGCACTTGCTTACGAACACCTTGGTTTTCCTGTTCCGGAAATATAAAAGATAAACTTTTGTAAAAAATCCTATACTTTTTACCTTGCACGTATTATCAAGGCTTATCTGGGTGTGTCATTTGTTGTTTAAAAAAACCGGAAAGCCTTGATTTTACTAGGGAAATTTATAATTATGGTTTTATCTTTACTCATTATGTTACATCACGTGTCAGTGGGGTAAAATCTGTTTTGTGGGGTAAAAATTGGGGTAAACTGTGGGGTATGAAAACGCAATAGATATGTTTTGCTGCATGGTGATTTAGATGGTACACAATGTGAGAAACCAATAGAAAAGATATGGCGGTTCGGTTATAATAAAGAAAAAGCATCGAAGCAGGAAAGGAGAAAACATTATGCCGGTAACGATAAAGATGCTGTTAGATCAGTATACCGAAATATTACGGAAGATATATGGAAGTCATTTAAAGACAGTAATTTTATATGGATCCTATGCAAGAGGAGATTATAGGGCAGATTCTGATATAGACATAATGATTCTCCTGGACTTGTCAGACATGGATATTAAACAGTATCGTCATGAGCTGTCAGGAGAAACTTTTGACTTCAACATGGACCATGACCTTGACATTAAGCCGATAGCAAAAAGCCAGCAGCATTTCCAGAACTGGGTTGATGTATACCCGTTTTATGCGAATGTAAAGAAAGAAGGGGTGAAATTATTTGATGCAGCCTAATGAAAAGGGAACACAGAAAGATTTGGTATTGTATCGTATTGAAACCTCTAAAAGTGACATCAAAGCAGCTGAAATCCTTTTAGCAGCCAAAGAGTTCCGTGGAGCGAATAACCGGGCATATTATGGGATTTACCATGCAATATCAGCGGTGCATGCACTGGATGGTAATGCATATAAGAGACATAAAGATGCCATGGCGATTTCAATAAGAATTATGTGAAAACGGAGATCTTCCCGAGAAAACTTGGAAAGAAAATTGTTGAATCAGAAGAAATACGTCACGCCAGTGATTATGATGATTTCTATATAGCGACAAGAGAAGAGGCTGAGGAGCAAATCCAGACCGCAAAAGAGCTCGTGGCACGTGTGGGAGAATATGTACAGGTAAGATGGGGGAAAGAGTCTGGAAAGACAGTTTGAAATGCACAATACTTGAATATGATAGACAGAGGAATCAGTCAGTTGTCAGCAGGCAACGGACAGAAACATGAACTGGATGAGATAGACTGACATAAATGAGAATGGATTTTATCAGATTATCACCTGTAAAGGTGATTATGAAGAGTGAAGAGAAGGACTGGGAGCGTAAAAGATTCCGGCTTTTTTTGTACAAAGATGTAGCTTTAATTTGTCGGAAAATGTCGAATATATTTTATTGTATTAAAGCTGAATTGGAAGTATGATGAAAGAAAGTATATATGGGAGGTATATGAAATGGCTGGTTGGAATGATATTTTGGATGAGGTTAAAAATACACCACCTCAATTTGATTATGTAAGACGGAAATATATAAAAAAATTGAGTGAATATACAGGAAGAAATGTCATTTGCTATTATTCTGGGTGGTTAACTAAAAGAGGAGCAAGTAACTTAGATATTAATGATTCGGATATGACTGGATTTATGAATGCAATAAAAGGAATGGACTGCGCTAAAGGATTAGATTTGATTTTACATACACCTGGCGGAGATCCGGCGGCATCGGAGGCGATTGTTAATTATTTAAGAATAAAATTTAATAAGGATATACGAGCTATAGTACCACAACTTGCGATGTCAGCGGGAACAATGATTGCGTGTTCTGCAAAAGAAATAATAATGGGAAAGCAATCCAGTTTAGGACCAATAGATCCGCAATTTAATGGAATTCCTGCATATAATATAAAATCAGAATTTGAAGAAGCTAAAGAAGATTTGTTGAATAATCCTAAACATGCACAATACTGGATGATAAAGCTTCAACAGTATCCGGCGGCTTTTATGAAAACTGCATTAGATGCTATTGAACTGTCAGGAAAATTGGTGAGAGAATGGCTTGGTAGTTGTATGTACGATAAAAATACAGATAAAGAGATAATAGATAAGATTGTAAATAGCTTGAATGAACATGATAATAGTAAAAATCATGGTCGTCATTTGAATATGGAATTTTGTAAAGATATTGGATTAAAAATAAATGCATTGGAAGATGATGCGGAGCTTCAAGATTTGGTGCTAAGTGTTCATCATGCATATATGATTACGCTTGATGGAACAAGTGCAGCTAAAATAATCGAAAATCAGAATGGAAAAATTTTAATATCAAACATTCCTGGATAATCTTGTTTTTTGTGTAGATAATGATATAATATAAAAACATGATAAGGAGGAACACAATGAAAATGGCTATGGCAATAGAAATCAAAGAGTTATACAAAAGATGTGGTGTGGAATATGGTAGAGATTGTAATGTAAGGAAGGAAATTCACCAGGGGAATTTGAACAATGTTTTGAATGCAAACTTTTCTAGTGTTTATGGTAAGAGTGTTCCAAATAATTTTAGCAATATGACGATAGTAAAGTAAATGACAGGGAGCAGTCTTTTCGAAGAATGTTTTTTCTTAATATTTTCAATGTAAAATAGAATATCGAAATAGACAAAAAGCACTCAACGCCTTAATTGGTATTGGGTGCTTTTTATATGATTACTTGTCAGGAACATCATTCAAATAACTTTCTAAAAGTCTATCGTACATTTCTTGGTCGAGATTTCCCTCTTTAAACATTTTGGAAATATTTATTAATCTATGGATAAATTTGTTTATAGCGACATTTGTAGAAATTTGATTACCTATTTGCGAAGCAATACATTGAGATTCGTAAGACTCTTCGACAGGTGCCCATTCTGGGAAGTATAATGTATCGTAAATATGAATTTCATTTACTCGATCGCAATCAATGTCTCCACGTTCATCTGCGTGAATGTAGTAGCAAGTTTCTGTAATATGATGTTTACCAAAACGAAAGGAAGAAGATGATTCATATATAGATATTAACAGCTTGCAAATATCTTTTGCAGAAAGTTTTGAATTTACTTTGGGATTTTTATTTCGTCCAAGTAGCCAATCGATGGAAACATTGAAGCATTCTGCTAAATTGTATAGCATTTCTGCGGTTGGAAAGTCTTTTTTTAAGGGATTCAAATATTTTGATATAGTCCCCTCTGAACATCCCATAATTTCAGCAATTTCTTTTTGCTTCTTTCCGGTGGAAATCTCAGCAAGATTTTTAATAAAGGTTTCTTTTAAACTCATAATTCATTAAATTCCTTTCTAATACTGCAAAAATGTTATGAAAAAGTTTCTTCTTTCGAAATGGAAATTTCTTTCCTAAATTGATACAATTATAGCATAAAAGAAACACATAGACAATGATGAAGCGATGGAAAGGAATAAAATTTATGCAAAAAAGAATTGTAAAAAACGATTTTGGAATTGATGCAAAAACTGGACGCATTGAACAGGCATGTGCGCGATATGGCGTTGGGCGAAGCACTATGAGAAACATAGCTAAAGAAGCAGGTGCCGAGGTGAAAATAGGCAAGTGCTATTTGATAAATTTCTCAAAAGTAGATGCTTATATGGATAATATGTGTGAGTAAGGCGGTGATTCTATGGAAGTATATGAAAACCTGTTGCCGGGGAAAGAAAACGCACTGACACCGGAGTACCTTACTGTAAAATGTCACTTTTCCAGTGTCCGAATGCTTCAGAAACAGATTGAGATGGAGCGCAGATCGGGGAAGGTCATATTATCTAGCACCACTCCGCCAGGAGGATATTATCTTCCGGCAGCAGGAGACACAATGGAAATTCGAAAATTTATTCGTACTTTAGAGAATAGAGGTGAAAATACATTGAGAGCTTTGGAAAGCGCAAGGGACTTATTGAAAGAATTGGAGAGTGATGAATGTTGATCAATCTCCAAGAGATAAAGGATTTTGTGTCTATCAGTGCTGTAGCGGATTACTTAGGGTTGGAAGAAGAATATGGAAAACGTAAGTTTCCAGGTGAAAGAACTGCAAGTATTGAATTATATCCAAATACTCAGACATTTTACGACTTTGGTCGTGCTGTTGGTGGAGATATCTTTGATTTACTTTCTCACATAAAAGGGATTGGCTTCAAGGAAGCACTTGACGAAATTGTTGATTTTTTTAAGATTGAGGTTTCAACAAGTGAAAATGAAGAGACATCTCGTCCGCGCTGGATTAACTATTTGGAAGAGAAGAAAAAATGTCGATATATTGAGCATTATAACTACTCTTTGATTAGTCTCAAAGGGGAATATTTAGGCTATGCATTCACTAAAGTGCGGGTAATGCACCAGATAAAGAAAAAAGATGATAATGGCGATGAGGTTTTGATATGGGACAAGACCCTGATTTATGGAACGCTTAATGGTGATTATATCAAATGCAAGTTAGAGAAGAAAGCAAAGGACACTTTTGCCATTTATGGTAGTTCTGTTTTTGCAATTCAGGAAGCGATAGATCGTCAGGAGACAATCTTTTATACGGAAGGCGAAAAAGATGTAAATACGCTGATGGAAAAGGGATATACAGCAGTTACCTGTGGCGGATCAGGAGACTGGAAGTCAGATGCTTCTATTCTTTTTCAAAATGCGCATGTAATTGTTCTAGCTGATAATGATAAGCCGGGGGGAAAACTGGCATCTACTGTTGTAAAAGACCTAAAGGGCATAGCCAAGAGCATTAAAATAATTGTTCCAATGCCAAATACGCCAAAAGCAGATATAACCGATTATTTTGAAGCGGGACGTACTGTTGAAGAATTTGAAAATTTAATAAGGAATGTTGATGATACAGAGAGCATTTGCATAGATGTTCAGCAAAATCAAAAGCAAGGTATAGGCAGAAAACAAGCTGTAACACAAGAAAACAAGGCTGATATAACTGGCGATCCGGTATTAGTTTTCAGGTCCCTTGATTGCAACTATGATGAAGATGGAAATGTAAAAAGTGTAAAGCAGCTTGTACATAATTTTGAAGTCGTCATGGATATGGATTCTCGTTTTGCTGGGAAAATCCGCCTTAATGAGTTTGCACAGCAACCTTATCTATATGGTAATGTGCCATGGGAGAATGAGAATAACTGCAGAGCCTGGAGCAGTCATGACGATTCAGCCTTGTTTTCACTGATACAGGCTGATTATGGGCTTAAAAGTCGGCAAGACTTCGCAGATGCGCTGAAAAATGTTTCTATGCGTAATAAATTCCATCCGGTAAGAGAACTACTGGATTCTCTTACATGGGATGGAAAGGAGCATATAAGAGGACTGCTACCGGAGTATCTTGGAGCAGAGGATTCAGATTATACATACCAGGTAATGCGCTTATGGATGTTAGGCGCTGTTTCAAGAGTGTATAAACCTGGAAGTAAATTTGATTATACTATGATTTTACAAGGCTCACAGGGAATTGGCAAGAGTACATTTTTAAAGCAACTGGCAATGGATGATTCTTGGTTTAACGATTCCCTGGATAGTTTGGATTCAGACAAGGCGGTGCAGTCCCTTACAGGATCCTGGATCATTGAGCTCGCTGAATTAAAGTCACTGGCCCGGACGGCTGGAGGCGTTGAGAGTGTAAAAAGGTTTTTGACCGCAACGCAGGATAAATACAGGATTCCTTATGAACGGCGGGCAGACACATTTTACAGACAGTGTGTATTCGCCGGAACTACCAATAAAGATGATTTCCTACAGGATGAAACGGGAAATAGGCGTTTCCTAATTGTCCAGACAGGCGTTAAGAAACCATCAAAAAGTCTTTTTGTGCCAGAGATTATGGATACAATCAAGTTGGCTTGGGCTGAGGCTGTGTATATTTGGAAAAATGAAAAGCCACAGTTGATACTTCCAGAAGCATATATGCAAGAGGCAAAGGAACTTCAAGAGGCGAATATGGCGGATGATGGCAAGCGGGGGATTATTCAGGAGTACTTGGAAGGTAAAACAGAGGTATGCGCTAGACAGATCTGGTTTGAAGCGCTAAAGGAAACTATACCGCCGAGAAACTGGCAGGCATCAGAAATAAATAATATTGTTGCTAAAGTACCGGGATGGGAAAGGCTTAAAACTCCACGTAAATTTGAGGGATATGGGCAACAGCGCGGATTCCGAAAAGTCACAATACAAACTACAGAAGGAAAAGCAGAGTTTCCGGAGTTTGTTGTTATTTCAGAGCAAGAACAAATGGAACTTCCATTTGACTAAGCGATTTTATGATCTGTTTTGTATATTGTAGTGAAGTTTGTAGAATTAATGTAGTACGCTCAAACCCAGTGTTTACAAGCGTTTTTACTTATTCTACAAATACTACATTATTTAAAAAGAAATATATATAAGATAAATATAGAGGGAATATAGCAGTATATAAAGAGAACTTTAAATTCTTTGGAACGATTGTAGTTGTAGTCTGTAGTTGGATATTGTAATGGATTTTATAGGCGGTGATCCGTCGGAAAGGAAAATGATATATGAAAATTTTAATGCAAAATTTAAGTGAGGTTACTGATTTTATCCCCGACAGAATACAGATATTACTTACCCCATATAGCGATTCTTGGGCGAAAGTAGCAATTGTATATGGGGGACTTGTGTCAAATTCTTATAAAGTTTTGGGCTCGTATAAAGATGAGAGACGGGCAAAGGAAGTTACAGAGGATATGTTAAAAAAGAATGAAAGTAGAGAAAGAGTCTATATCATGCCGGAGGCGTAACCTGTGGACAACAATGAAGAATTAAAACAGGTCTATGATATTTTCACGGACTGCTGGAGGCTCTACAGGAAACTGTATCCTCCGGGCAAGCCCAAGGATGATGATTACTGGCAGCAGGCAGTAAAAGAAATGGAGAAACTGGAAAATAAACATTGTCATTCCGTATTGTGTCAGGATCTTTTGTGTGCGGTGGCAAAAGACCTGGAAAAGAAAGCAAAATTAACCTGTCCTGCTGCCGAAAAGAAAGTGTAATGTTGTTCTCTGAACTTATATTAGCATAGCGAGGAGGATAACACAATGAGAACCAGAGAAATGAAATTGAAGCATTACGGAATTACTTTTGAGGAAAATAAGTGGGCGCTTGAGCAGGCAAGGTTAAAGGAAAACGAAAAATTAGTCCGTCTGGCAGCAGAACAGAGCAACCCGGATATAGCGGACGGAATTATTCGTTCTCTCATGATAGGGGAAAGTTTTGATAAGATGAATAAAGACATTGATATGAATATCAAGCGTGATGATTTCTATGCATATCGGCGGCAGGCTACTTATATTTTCTGGATATTGCTGAATGGGCGAGAACTGGACAGGGAAAATATAGATAGATCTGACAATGATTATAGCTTGTAAGATGTTGAAAATTGTTGAGGTAGCAGACTATATAGCGGTAATGTCGGAAGAACCATACAAAACCTCACATATCACTCTATATAGGGGAAAACTTACGGAAACCTACGATTTCAGCATATATAGCCGAAAATATTAGCAAATATTAGCATCTTCTCGGATTAGTAACCTGTCAAAACCGTCTGTTTCTCTGTATAGGGAATACATCTTGGAAAAACGTGGAGCTTCAGGGTATATAGTGGGGAAGTGTGTTGATAAGAAATGATAAGGTTTCCGCATATATAGCCGAAATCTTAGTATTTTTTAGTGCTTTGATTGCCTAGTAAAAACTAGGATTTTAGTTCATATAGCTGCCTTTTTGAAAACCTCAGAAAACTTCATATTTTTCGGGTATACGGCGCCAGAGCTTAACAAAAGTTAACATTTTGAAGTATATAGGCAGAACTTAAGAAAACTTAAGGTCTCTGGGAATATAGTACAGAACTTGAAAAAATTGAGACTCTTTGTGTATAGCTGGAATGGTGGAAAAGGGGGGATTCAGGACAATACTATAATTCGTTGACACGATAATGCGCGAGGAATTTTGTAACACGATACGCGCGCGAAAAGAATTCATGGACACGATGTACGCAGGAGCATATTTGGAGATTTTGGATGCTTTAAAAGGTTAAAGAAATTTTGGACGAAGTCCGAGTGAACTCCGAGCGAACTTCGAGAAAATAGCAAAAATCTCTTTGTACAAAGAGCGAACAAAGAGAAACCGAACAAAATAGAAAGGCATACTATTATTAGTAAAATACGGTCATTTACGGTCCTGGTATACTGACGATTATTCACTGCTTAATTGAACAGGCGAGGAACAGGCGAAAAACGTATTAGAGTGGTTTCGATATTTCAGAAAGTTATGAGATAGATGAAGCCGCTGGAAAGCCGCACAAAGCCGTGAGGAAGCCGTGAGAAATGGAATAAAGCGGTGAGGAAGCGGTGAGAACTGGGGGTGCATGAACGAACTGTCGATTAACAGTCGATAATATTGTTGAAGCGTGAGGAAAGCGTGAGAAATTAATAAAATTGATGGAAAAAGATGGTATTTTGGTATATAGCTAAAGAAAGGCGTATAGCATGAACGAACTTGTTTATTTGAAAAATGATGAAGCGGTATGTGACAGTCTGCAGGTAGCAGAGAAATTTGGGAAAGAACACCGTAATGTATTGAGAGCTATTGATGATTTACTGGAAACGCTGCTCAAAATTGAGCAGCCCTCAAAGCTGTTTATTGCCAGCAAAAGAAAGGCTGATGATGGACAGTACCACAGAATGTATTTAATGAACCGGGACGGATTTTCTTTGCTGGTAATGGGCTTTACTGGGAGAGAAGCTCTTGAATGGAAATTGCAGTATATCCGGGCATTTAACCAGATGGAAAGCTTTATCCGTGAGAAATCAACTCAAATGTGGATTGAAACTAGGAAAGCAGGGAAGTTCACTAGGAAGGCGGAAACTGACACGATCCAGAAACTTGTGGAATATGCAAAAGAGCAAGGCAGTAGTCATGCAGAAAAGCTCTATATGACATATTCCAAACTAGCTAATAAGATGGCCGGAATCAACAAGCGGGATGAGGCTACCGTAACGCAGCTAAACAATCTGTCACTAATGGAAAATATTATTCTGCATGAGGTTGATCTTGGAATCTTGAAAGGAAAGCCTTACAAGGAGATATACAAAGATTGTCGGAAGAGACTTGAAGCGGTAAAAGATCTGGCTTATTTGGAAGCGGTATAAAAAATGAATAGGTGGCTAGGAATGGGAAATTGACAAATCCCAGAAGCTGGCATATAATATACTTATCAAGACAGCCAGTAAGGGAAGTCAAGGTTCCCCGTCCTGGCAAATAAGTGTTAAATAAGATTTAGCCGCCTATTCTTTACCAGAGAGCAGGGCGGCTATTTCTTATGTGTGTATGTAAGGATAGATACAATTAAGCTGGCTGTCGTCAGAATTATCATAAATATCTCGTAATCGCTCATAAGCATCCCCTCCTGTCAAGGCTCAGGATCAGGGGAACCACAGCCGCTCTACTGGCTGCCTGGATAAATATACTATATTCAGTTTTAGCTTATTGAAATCCCATGTTTTATTGCCTGCTCTTTGAGTTTGAGAAAATTTTTTGTTTGAGCATTTTTCATTCTGCTATAAGCACTAAAAGATTTGGGGGCTAGTTCAGGCAATTCATAAAAAATATGATAGTATTCTTTACGCATCAAATTTTTCTTATGAAATGCCTTCTGCTGTTTTATGTATTCAGGATTATCTTTTATATGATTGATCAATTGCTGATAGTTTGCATCATGATCAAGTACAGAATATATATATTTCTCAGCCTTGTCAGCTTCGTCAAACATTCCCATTTCTACGTGCCATTGTACTATCCGGTAAAAGTGGCTTTCGTCCCAAGATAAAAAAGGATGAGCAAACATTAATTCAGTACATTTCCATAAACAGGCTGAACATCTTATTTTATCTTTGCGATTATAAAAGCTTCCAGCTTTCATCCTTAAAACATAATCTAAATTTCCAGTAACGCCATATCCCTCCATTATATTTTGATGTGCCGGGAATTTTGGTACAGGAATGCGCTTTAAATCGTCCAGATTCTCCAGATCATATTTTACTCCATCTGAAACCAGATATCTGGCATCGTACCAACTTTCCTTATCGGTGGGGTACACTTTGTACATTTCTCCGTTTTTAAAATAGATGGTTTGCGCATCAGGAATATCAATGGATGATGAATTGAAAACATTTTTGATTTTGCTAAAAAGGCTCATATAATCCTCCTAATAAATGGAACAGTAAAATAACAGATGTTGTTTTATTTTTTAACGATAGAAAGACGATAGGTAACGTGATGCTCCTCAGATGGTGGATTCTGGAAAACTTCTTCGTCAATCTCTAAATCTGTAAAGTCATCTGTGTAAATTATTCCGTCAAGTAGCTCCACCCGGATAAAATCAGGCAGATTCATAATGTCATCATAGGTATATAAGCGTTTTGCCATGAGAGCACATCCTTTCGTGAATAATAGTAGCTATGCGTTGTCGCGTTCCATCCGCTCATCAACTGCTTTTTTGATATAACCGTTTACGGATTCTCCGGCAGCAGTCGCAGCGGCTTTGATTTCTTCGTATTTTTCCTTTTGGACATCAAGAGGAATACGTTTAAGTTTATTTTTTGCATATTCGATATCATATTTGGCTTTAGTTGAAATTTCAGGCATTAGAGATTTCCTCCTTGAGATACTTGTATGTATTTATTTAAAATGTCTCTATCCCATAAAAGAACGTTTGTTTTTTGGGCAAGATCTTTTGCTTGTCTGGTGAAATAGCGATTTGTCATTACTACTGGAACATGGCAATTATAATATCTACATCCGGAAAAGGCTTCTTGCACTGCTTTGTTTCCGATATCAGAAGAATAACATTTGCACTGTATGCCATATTTTACACCGCCTTTCTCGGCAAGAACATCGATTCCCTGATCTCCACTACCTTGTGTAACACTAACATTGTAGAAACCATTATTTTTGAGCAGCTCAGCACAATAATATTCGAAGTCGTGTCCTTCCATTGTATCGTAGACAGGAATTTGTGGTTCTGGTGATACATAAGATTCAACAGTGTCTTCTGGTTCAGAAGCGGATTCAGGAGCATAATCACTTTTGCTATATGACGGAATAATTGGTTCTACGTCATTAGAATCAGTAGAATTTGCTTTGATGATTCCTGAAAAAGTTCTGGCTATAGAAGAAATGATGGCGCATACAAGAGCTATTATTACGGCACCAGGAACAAACATAACTAAAGTAGTAACAAGTCCGGCTATAATATGTGAACTGTCTTTCTGAAAACCAGTAATTGCAATGTAAACCATAAAAATAAGCCATAAAGCTGTAAAAAACGCTGCGACTTTGTGGTGAATGTAAAATGTTGTGATTTTTTTCAAATTTCTCTCTCCCTATAGTTGATATTAATTCCTCAGAATTATATCAAAAATATGAAACTGTGTACATAGTAAAAAGATACAAAAAACTACGTACATATTTGTGAAAAAAGTCAATAGACAGGAAACTACGTACGTAGTATACTATAATCAGTTCAAGGGAACAGAACAACAGCGAAGGGTGAAAACGAAGTGATCGTAAGATGTACCGGAGACACCAACATAATACCGGGTAAGGGTAAGCAAAGGAACAAAAGTTGCCAAGATTGGTTTAAGACCTGCCGGAGCTGATCGAGATTCCCAGAAGAGAAAGGAGCTGAAAGAAATAGCTAAATTAACACCGATAAAAGCAATCCGGCAGAAATGCCTTGATTGTTGTTGCGGACAGTTGGCAGAAGTAAGAATGTGTACTTGCAGAACGTGCGCATTATACGGCTACAGAATGGGGCATAGACCTAAAGGCGAACAATTTACCATTGAAACAGATACAGAGGAAAAATCATCACGTAGCCTATAGTTTTTCGTGACAGAAAGGGGATTGTGATATGAAGTACAACCTTAGCAAGATCATGCTGAAAGCATGGAAAGTTTATCGCAGTGGTAAGCAGATTAGTTTTGGTGAAGCTCTTCATAGAGCATGGTTATCTGCACAGGCTGAGGAAGTAAACAATACTCGCATTGAAACAGCTAAAAAGGCGGCAAATGTAACCGAGCCTGTTAATACATGGGCTAGGTGGAAAGAACTCGGATTTGAGGTTATTCACGGAAGCAAGTCATTGTTTAGCGCAGTGTTGATTTGGGGAAGCCGGGGAGATGGTGCTACCTATAAGGCGAGCTTTTTCGGGGAATCCCAGGTACAACCGATATGACAGCAGATGAGGTTTTGAAATACATTCAGCTGGTAAGCAGAAAATCTTTTGTTATTTGTCATAGCGGTAATGACTGGAAACCAGAATATGAGATTGAAATGAAGCAGATTAATCAAGAACTTGCTTTGCTTCGTCCCTTGGTGGATGCAGAGCATGCTAAAAGAAAGGAGCTTGAAAGATGTTCACAGCAACAGAAGCAGTATTAATTTTCTTTTCTGGTGTGATGTGTACCATTTTATTTCAGATCACACATGATGGAAAAGGAATTTAATAAAAAAGCCCTTACCAGAGCGGCAACTCTGATAAAGGCAAAGTAGCCCGATAAACGATCAAAATTGAGGGGCTGTGCGTATTATAACATACTCATTCCCCTCAGACAACAAAAGAAAGGAATGGACAGAATGATCTCAGTAATGGATGTTCTTACAATTTTTATCAGTGGCTTTGTGATTGCCAAGGTATGCGATTACATTAAAGAACTGGATAAGGAGAATGAGATATGAGTAAAAAGGAAGTATTAATGACACAGGAAGAAACAGAAGTGATGCAGGCCACAGGTGTTCCGGCACAGGAAATAGACGGTGTAAGTGTGGTTATGGCAACTGAGATTATTGCGGATCTTAAGAAACAGCTGGAGGAAGCAAAGGAAGAGGCAAAAGACTGGGAAGAAAATTGGAATGTGTGTCGCGAACAGGCTATAGTACTGTCCAGACAGTCAGATATTATTAGCATGGTGTTAAGAATGGATGATGTAAAACTATTAGATTTAGCTTTTGGATTTGTTAGAGGCTGTTGTAACCAGCAGATTAAAAAGGAACAGGAGGCAGAAAACAATGGAGAAGTGTAATTTAACCCAGATCCCTTGCAGGGAAGCAATCATGGAAGTTGTTCAGAACAACAAGAACAGAAGATCATTGCAGCACACTTATGAACTGGCAGAACTCTTTCGGAACGCTTGTTCCAGTAATGAAGCATTTATGGAACTGCCGGAGGAAGAACAGGAGCGCTTCTTGCTGATTACAGATGCTTTAATGATGAATGATCTGGAAGACCTCAAGAGGGTACATAACCTTGCAAATTATCTGATGATAAAGCGGATTAAGGATAATGTGAAAGTGGCGGAGGTATAACATGGATTATAAAAAAGAAATTGCAAATTTTCTGAATGAAATCCAGAGCGAG
>ERZ836441.1221-NODE-1221-length-26125-cov-3.875182_pt1 | contig 26125 bp, 24 predicted proteins | sample MGYA00519686_ERZ836441 | MGnify/ENA primary metagenome ERZ836441 (study PRJEB31850, sample SAMEA3708800) | human gut metagenome | biome: human gut; feature: human-associated habitat; material: faeces | place: China | collected 2014 ... | reverse complement strand
CGCCGGGGCCGCCGCCCTCGCAGGCCTTGCGGGTTGCGCGCCCAAGACCCAGGCCGAAGTCGCGGGCGAGACCATCGCCGCCGACGATGCGGCGACCGGCGGCGCCATGCAGACCACCGATCCCGCCAAGGCCGTCTGGCCGGTGGTAGAGGAAGTGGAAGTGGGCTCGGCCGGCGAGGGAGTGGTCGCTTTTGTGGCAGAGCCCATCGCCGCCGATGAGATCGTCGCCACCCACGACGTGGACGTCGTCGTCTGCGGCCTGGGACCGGCCGGCGACGCCGCCGCCCTGGCCTGCGCCGAGCAGGGCCTGAAAACCGTGGCCGTGGAGAAGCAGAACCGCGGCAACTACAACTCGGCCACCATCGGCGGCACCAATTCCGAGCTGCACAAGTTCTGGGGCATGGAGTACGACACCACCGAGTGGATGTCAGACGCCATGATCGGCTGCTCGTTCCAGGCGGACATGACGCTGTACCAGCACTACCTCGAGAAGAACGGCGAAGCCGTGAACTGGTACATCAGCCACTTCGACAACCAAGACTTCAACGACTACCCCCTCACCTTCGCCGCCGGCGACTTCCCCGACTTCCGCGAGCAGTACGACCCCACGGCGCTCAGCCGCTCGTGGAACACGTCGCTAAATCTCCCCTACCCTCCCGGTGAGCTGGCCGATATCCTCGCCGGCATCCTCACTGAGGCCGGCGTCGAGATCCGCTACGAGACCCCGGCCTGCCAGTTGGTGACCGACGAGGCGGGCTCCGTGACCGGCGTCATCGTGAAGAGCGCCGACGGCTATGAGCAGTACAACTGCGCCAAGGGCGTCGTGCTCGCCACCGGCGGCTACGAGTTCAACCAGCAGATGCTGAAGGAGCGCTGCCGCCCCCGCGGCGTACCGGGCCGCTGGCTCACCGGCGCCTTCGGCAACACCGGCGACGGCCTTCAAATGGGAGTGGCCGTCGGCGCTGCCGAAGATGAGTTCCCGCAGTCCATCATGCTCGATCCCGAGCAGCTCATGCCCTTCGTGCGCGTGAACAAGCTCGGCAAGAGGTTCACCCCGGAGTACGACCCTTACGGCCAGCTGGCCATGGCCATCCAGTACCAGCCCGGCACCTACGATTTCTACATCGTGGACAGCGCCCTGGACACCAAGATCGACAAGGTTTGGACGCCGAGTTCTTCCTGCTACGGGCCCAAGGAGCAGTGGGTAGCTGCTGCCCAGAGCGAGAACGCCTTCAAGGCCGACACCCTGGAAGAGCTGGCCGAGCTCATGGAAGTGCCCGCCGACACCTTCGTGGAGACTATCAACCACTGGAACGAGATGTGCGCCGCCGGCGCCGACACCGACTTCGACATGCCCGGCTCCATGATGATGACCATCGATCAGCCGCCGTTCTACGCCACCAAGGAGTTCGCCGACGGCCTGTGCACCACGGGCGGTCTCATCGTCGACACCGAGTGCCGCGTGCTCGACAAGGATCGCCAGCCCATCGAGGGCCTGTTCGCGGCAGGCATCGTGTCCGGCGGCATGTTCTACAACACCTATCCGCACCACCTGAACTGCCTCTCGCACACCCGCAACTGCCTGATGGGATACACCATCGGCCAGGTGCTCGGCGACAAGCAGTAGTCGCGCACGTCACCTACTCCGGCGGGGCGTCTTCCCCTCCCTACGTCCCGCATGCGAAACGGGCGGCCGCCAAGCGCGCGCCGCCCGTTTCGTTGTCTCCGACATCAAGGACAAGAGCCGTCAGCTGCCGCCTCTTCTATCCGCGCACCGCGTCCGAGGGCACGATGGTCATCGATTGGAAGCGGTCGGCCATGTAGGTATCGCCGAACTCGCGATCGTAGAACTGCTGGATGGGCGTGTCGATGGGGTCGTGGGACAGGCGCATGTACCAGCAGTCGAGCGCTTGCAGGGTCATGACGGCGTCCACCAGCATAAAGCAGGCGGCCACGGTGGTGAGCACGTAGCGCCAGTTCCACGGAATGAGGTTCACGAGCCGCAGCATGAATGGCAGCAGCAGCTTGATCCACACCACGCCGAGCAGGCCCCAGCAGGCCATGAACGGAAGGCAGGTGCGGCCGCCGAACAGCGAGCCGGGCATGTTGGAGTAATCCCAGGCCACCGCGCCGAACGCGTACTGCATGAACAGGCTCACGAAGGCCTCGAAGGCGCCACCGATAACGGCTGCCATGAGGAATATGATGAGCCAGTTGCTCTTGTGGAAGCGGTTGAGGAAGATGGTCATGAGCACCGCGCCGCAGCCGTAAATGGGCGAGAGCGGCCCGAACAGAAGCCCCGCGCGGTCCTGCCACTGGCCCGGCACCACGAACAGGAAGTGAACGACCTCTTCCATGAGCAGCCCCAGCACGCTGGCCACGACGAAGATCCAGAACAGGTTGAAGAAGTTCAGCGTGATGTAGCCCTTGCCCGACGGATCGCGACCGAGCGTGCCGGCCTCCCCTTCCGCGTGCTCCTCGGCCTCGCGGGCCTTCCGGTGGGCGCGGCGCTCTTCCAAAAGCGACGGGTCCAGGTAGCTTTGCAGGGCCACGGTAACCGCGAAGCCGATGCCGTAGGGAATGAGCTCGTAGCTGATGCCGGCCAGCATGATGGAGCACAGGGCGCCGGCCAGAAGGAGCACGTACAGGCCGTAGGAGAGCAGCGCCGCCCAGCGCCGCTGATTACGGATGAGGCGCACGCCGAACACGATGAGCGTGACGGCCAGCGCTACGAGCACGGCCAGGTTCAGGAAGGTCACCACAATGGTGGAGATGCCCTCGCCCCGCATGGCGCCGGAGCCGAACATGGTCACGGCCTGGTAGATGAGGTTCACGATGGCCGGCAGCGACGCGCCCGAGCCGACGATGAGCACCACGCCGAATACGCGCAGCACCATCGGCAGACGCTTCTTGTCCGTGGCACTCGTGAACTCGGCGGCAATGGTGGCGGTGGTCTCGTCGAAGGCGTGCTTCTTTTCGGCCAGGGCCTCTTTGGCATCGTCGGCGATGACGCTCGGGTGCTCCACGGCATGGGCGACATCGCGGGCCTCGTCAGCGGCATGGGCGAGCTTCTCCTCGGCCGCGTGAGCGATGCGCTCCGGGTGGCGCACATCGTCGAGGGTTTCGCGGACCTTCTCCTTGTCGCGGGCGATGTCGGCCGCCAGCTCGGCGCGATCGTTGTGCAGCTGGTCGTGCCATTCGCGATGGGTCTCGGACAGGTCGGCCTTCTCGAATTCCACGGCCTTCCTAAGGCCGTCCCGCAGATCGGCCTCGGCCTTGCGGGCGGCCTCTTCCAGATGTTCTGCGCGGCGCTTCTCGTCTCCCATGGCCGGCCTCCTTTGCTCTGAACGCACGTTTTCTCAGCATCCAGTGTAAGGGGGCAGCACGGGAAACCATGACCAGCTGACGCATCGTCTGCCAACCCGATAAGCCCTCGTTATGCAGCGGTTACGGGAACAGACGGATAGCGCCGGCGCCTTGCGGAGATGCGATGAGGGGGCGTTCCAAGTGGCCCGAAGGCCCGACGCCCTAACCCCAGCAGGCGATGAACATGGCGATGCCCACGAACACGACGGCCAGCCCCATAACGGCCATGATGTCGCTCAACTTGTGCACGTCAGCCTCCTCGCGCTCGCGCCGCTTTGCCTCTCTACCTACTAGACGTTTCGAAAGCCCGTTTTGTTGCACACCCCGCCCACCTTCCACAAAAGCAGCACGAGCCGCGACGCCTGCGGTCGCAGCAAGAGAGGCAAAGAAGACTGCCGAGGTCAGAATGCCGCGAACCGTCGAGCCGATCTATCGCCCAAGAACTCCGTCAATGTAGGCATTGCGCGGGGGCACCTGGGCGGCATCGCGGGCGCTCGCCAACTTCAGGGCAACGATGCGCCAGGGATTGCAGTCGAAGTACGCGATCTCCATAGTGGAGAGGTCAGCAGCGTCGATGCCATCCCGCTCGGCGAAGCTGTTGCGGTACACGACAAAGCCGTAGCGGATCACACGCGTCTCCCCCGGCATCACTGTGTCGTACCCGCCGGCGAGACCCACCGCGAAGTCACCGCCATCGAGGGGATAGATCGCCGCCTGGGCAGCGTTATCCGGGACCATTCCCGTATCCATCATCTCGTAATCCCCCGCAAAAGCCGGGCAGCGCAGCAGGGGGCTCGGAGGCGCCATGGGCTCGGTGCCGAGGTTGCCGATCTCCGCATCGACCACCACCATGCGAACATCCTCGTCGGCGTACAGCATCCCCCTTCCCTCCGAGATGTTCGTCTCGGCATAGAGCGGATACCATTCCGCGAACGCTGGAGGGGACACCAGGGCGCAATCGACGACGCGGGCCGAAAATGGCGCGATCTCCTCATCCCAGCCTTCGCTTTCCATCATGGTCATCTTGTCGGCCTCGGTCATAGAGGCCCAGTCCTCCTGCAAGTAGGAGCTCGTTTCCAGGTCGTATTTCATCCCTTCGGTAAGATCGTCCAGCACGACGGTCTCGCCAAAGGGCACTTCCTCGATGCTCTCGGCCTTCCAATGAGGGGCATGGCCCGAAGGTATCCCCGTTGGCGTCTCCTGAGCTAAGGTGGCGCGCTCGGGCTGGGCGATGAAATGCGGCACCATCCAGCCAAGTGCCGCCAGAAGCAACCCTATGGATGCAATTCCAACGGCCGCGCGGACCGCCCGCTTCGGCGTCGGTCCTTTCGAACCTGTCTTTTCGGCCACGGCCCGCTCCTTTCTTCTCCGTCTTCAAAACCAAGCTAGCATGGGAACGGGTCGAAGGGCAATGGTGAGGTTTTTCACCCTGGGTCAAACGCCCCCAATAGGATAGAGTGAAAGGCAACAAGCAGCTCATTGAGAAAGCGAGATCGCGCTTCAATGCACGAAATGACGATCCGTAGGGTGCAAGCTTCGCTTCATCGGCAAGAGTAGGTCATTTCGACCCTACCGAACGTCATTTCGTGCACTTCTCAACTTGATAGACCCTACCGAACGTCATTCCGTACAAGAAAAGAGCAGAGGAGCACTCGTGATTCCCTTCGCCAGCTTCATTATCGTCTTTTTCGCCCTTGTCGGCGTAGGCGCAGCCTGCGCGGCCATCGGGCAAGCTTGCTTTCGCGAGCGCAGCGACGACGTGAGCGTGCGGCTGGCGGTACTTTGGTCGGTCGCAAGCATCGGGCTTAGCATTGTCATACCGGCGCTGGATGGGTTCCAGTCGTCTGGAACGGCCGCGATCGCCTCGGCGTCACTGCTGGCAGCAACCGCACTGGCCTCCTTCTTTCTAAGTCGCTATTGGCGAGAGGGCGCCATGAAGCGTGAAGCAGAACGCTTGCAACTGGCGAGGAGTGGCTGCGCCGATTCGCGGTCATCCGACCCAGAGGCGCCAAAAGAGCCCGACATCGAAGCCCTCTGCGCCAAGGCTGCCCGCACCTACGACCTCACCCGTCGCGAGGAGGACGTACTGCGGCTCCTCGTTGCAGGCCGCACGGCGCCGCAAATCGCCGAGGAGCTCGTCGTCTCGCCCAACACCGTGAAGACCCACGTGCGTAACCTCTACCGAAAGCTCGGCATCAACCGCCGCGCCGACCTCGCCTGCCGCCTCGGAAGCTAACAGCGATCCTTGCTAGGGACAGCACGCCGCACGGTAATTACCCGCCATATCGCCAACGTGTACAAAGAGGGCGAAGTAGACCGCGAGTCAACTTGTGTAAAAATTGCACAAGTTCAAAAAAGGGAGATTGCGCGCTGGAGAAGGCGGCAGTTGCCAAGGATTTCTTGACAACTGCCAAGGACGACAAAGGGAGGAAGATCGCCTCGAGGGCTAGCCCTCATAGAAGCCCTCGTCGCTCAGCTCCGGCCACTCTTGAAACTGAAGTACTTCGGCATGGCTAGGCCACCAGATACTGCTTGTTGCAAGCGTAGTAATCTTGGACAATCCCTAATTCAATATCGTCCATCGCCATCTCCCACACCTCGCCGCCCAGGCTTAGTGCAGCGGCGCTCGTGGGCCGATTCAGATTGCGAACCCGCACACCGTCCTCGATCTGCGTAAAGGCATACCCGTTGATAATCATAAAAGTTAGAAAATTCGCCGAAACCAGCTGTCGCAAAATTTGCGACAGCTCGCGGCGCCCCCGCACAATGCCCCCTAATCCCCGTAGGGAATGACTCCCGTGAAGGGATAGGAGGCGTCGGTGGCTATGAGGAGGTAGTTGTCGGCGCCACCGAACTCGTCGTCGGAGGCGTCGATGACATACACGTTGGCGAAGTGGCCGCGCAGGCGTTCCACCTGGGAGAAGAGGCGGTACATGGCATCGCCGGTGTACTCCACGACGCAGTTGGCCATAAGCAGACCGCCCGGCGTCAGGCAGTCGCGGGCGCAAGCGATGCCCTCGTCGCTGGCGAAAAACGGCACCGCCTCGCGCCCGACGAAGACGTCGTTGATGATGACATCGTAGGGGCCACAGTCCGACCGCTGCAAGAACGCCTCGCCATCTTCCACGAAGATGCGCAGATCGTCGGCGCGGCCCTCGGCGGCCAGCTGCGTCTCCAAGCGATCGAGAAAGAAGCGCTCGCGGGCGATCCGCACCATGGCCGGATCGATCTCCACCACGTCCAGCGCAACACCCGGATGCTCCAGCAGCAGCTGCTTGGGATAGGCGAACCCAGCGCCGCCGAGCATGAGCACGCGGTTTACGACCAGCGGATCCGACGCCTCGGGAAGCGCCGCCTCGAAAAGATGGTCGAATGAGCGCAGGTACGCAAAGGGGCACGTCGCCCAACGCTCGTCCAAATAGGTCGCCGACTGCAGCACCCCGCCCACATTCAGCATGCGCACGAGCGACCCGTCCTCCGCCGGCATCGCATACACCGCCGCCTCCCCAAACCGCGCCGGGAACACTTCTCGTTTGGCAAGACCATTTCGAGCCCTATGGAACCAATCAAGCAGCACAGGCATACTCCATGATTTTTCGCGCAGTCGCGCGACTCACCTTAGTGAGGTCGCCCTTATTGAGGTAAGCATACACATTCCCCTTGTTGAGGCCGAGGTCTTCGCATAAACGATAGGCCGTAACCCCTCTTTCCTTCAACGCCGTCAGGGTTTTCTCTCGCATGAGCCCCGAGATGCGTCTATCGGCCACAACAGCATCGCGCTTCGAAAGATAGGCCTGCCACACTTTGCGGTAGCGTTCGGGGGCATTTTCCGATTGGAGAAAATCGGCCACATCGTTGTCGCCCTCAAGATACGGCAAAGCCGCCATATAGCCCTCTTCCATCCAATCGCCACGGCTCAGCCCCGCCAAATAGCGCGCCTTGTTCTGCACGGCGGCAAACACCATGACCGCCTCTGCGGCCGCGGGCGCGCTCGTCGCAACGGCCTGTGCCAAACGTCTCAAATTGTCCGTATCGAGTCCCGTCAATTCGCGACAATATGCTCGCAGGAACCCCTTAAACGTCAGATTCACGGCGCCACCTTTCGCGAAAGCGCTCATAGGCGCCCACCATCTCCCGATAGCGCCGCTCGAACAAGCTCGCCTCTTCGTCAATCGCGAGGAGGGTATCTATCAAATCATCTCTACGCATGTCGCTCCGCTCAAATACTATTATTCATGATGAATAATAGTAGCACAATTCTTCAGAGAGCGCCACAGGCTAAGAAAATGCCAGCTCTCAGGAGAGAAGCCCCGTGTTAGTTTCAGTTGCTTGCCCGATTGGGAGGCAATCGCTATGGTTGAGGGGTAAATCGGACGGTCGGCGACGAGGAGTGCTTGTGCTCAGTGAAAATCTTCAGCGGCTCCGCATGCAGAGCGGGCTCTCCCAGAAGGAGCTTGCCGAGAAATTGCACGTCGCCCGCCAGACGGTCTCGAAATGGGAGAAGGGCCTCTCGGTTCCCGATGCGGACATGCTTCTGAAGCTCGCGACCATCTTCCACACGACGCCCAACGCCCTTCTCGGCGTCGAGGAGCCCGCGCCACTCGACGCTGAGGAACTCACCTGGCGTACCACCGTCATCAGCGAGCAGATCCAGGCCCAGACTCAGCGCTTCGACCGCGCGCTCGATACCGTGAAGCGGGTAGTGCTCCTTGCGGTCGTCCTCTTCTTCGGGCTGCCCATGCTGGCCGTCGCCCTCTACGCCATACCGGAGTTCTCAGGCTCCATAGCAACCCAAGAAGCGGCGATCAACCGCACTGTCATTGGACACGAACTCAATGGCCAAACAAGCCAGTTCGTCATCGACCTGGACGCCTACGACTTCACGACAGCCATCGGCTGCACCGGTTCCCCCGCCATAGCCGACGCCGTGAACGCCCAGCAGTTCTACAACATCCCAGGCAGCGCCAGCGATTTCGAAGAAGCCGTCTGCGCTTACATAGAAGAGCACGGCGGCACCGTCACCTTCGTGGAGAGGATCTCGGAGTCGTAGCCAAACCGCCAGCGGCATAATGCGACGAAAAGCATTCCGATTGAGGAACACTTTTCGTCGCACCTATTCCGCAGAAAAGTATTCCGAATGCGGAATACTTTTCTGCACCACTTCGTGAATCACTCTTTCAGCCAGGCGTTAACGTCGCATATCGGAGATTTCGTTGAAGCGCCATCGCTTGCGAAATGCCCCGCCTTCAATCCCGCGCGATCACCATGGAACATCTTGATCGTCAGAATCAGCATAAAAGCTAACCGAATAAGGCATATCGTCATTGGTGGGATCATCGTCTTCGCGACTAGCGGCGGGAAGCCACAGCTCGTGACGAAGCACGGTGCCGCCCATCGCCTCTATGGCTTGATTCGCGCGCTCAGACAGCGCATCCAGATTCCCCGGCTCGTTGAGCAGCTCCTCTGCGTCCATGGCCTCCGCCATGCCCGGCTCCCCGGCGCAACCGATAACGCGCCCACGATCCTCAGGATCCAGGAGAAGCCGCAATGATTTCTCCTCGCCATCGAGGCGATAGACAATCTTGCTGTAATCTGGATCGTCGGCCACGCTGTCCCACCATATCACGTATGAGAACTGCTGGTTTAGCAGCCAGACGAAAAGTCCGAGGACCAGCGCCATAGCCGCCGCGCCGACGAGCGCCCATTTGAGAGAGCGCACGAGACGATCGAGCCGTTGCGACTCGCTGGTAACGCGCTCATCCAGAAGAGAGGCCTCCCACGCAAGATCACGGGGCTCTTTCTCTACCATCGCGCTCTCTCCCAACAGTTCGGCGGCGCTTACGCCGAGAGCTTGCGCCAGGGCCATGAGCGAATCGGCGTCGGGAACCGAAGTGCCGCGCTCCCATTTCGAGACGGTCTGGCGCACCACATGGACACGCTCGGCCAACTCGTCCTGGCTCAGTCCCTGCTCGATCCGCAGCTTCTTGATGGTGTCCTTCAGCATGGCGCCGGCCCTTCTCGGAAACGTTCTTACCGCCTCACCGTAGCAGGGAGGCTCCGCGCACACAAGCAACGATGTTTAACAAAGGGCCGCCGATCTGGGAAGTCGTCAAAAAGTACGCCGGAGGAATAGTCCCCCGGCGCGAGGTTCGCTGCGAGCCGAAAAGCGAATCGTCCTACAGGGCCGCGGTGGCAATGCAGCCGGCGAGGACGAAGACGGCGGCAGCGAGCAGAGCGGCGGCGCAGAGCGTGGTGATCATGATGGGCTCCTTTCGCTCGGGCGGGACGCGGGCTACGGGCAGTGCCCCGTTACGCTTTTCGGCGGTTCCGCATCCCTCAATTTCGATGATTCCATCATGACAGCGCCTACTTACGCCGCCGTTGCGCGTACCTTACGGTTTTGTCGTTTAAGCTTCCGCTTTGCCGAGGAAAGTGTCGGGATCGAAGTCCTCCCATGAGGCGATGAGGAACTCAGCGCGTTGGAAAAGCTGGTCGCGGGTGCCGGAGATGTCGTTGTCGTAGATGGCGCCAGTGCGGTAGCCGGCCGCGCGCAGGGTGTCCAGGGCGTAGGCGGCATCTTCGAAAGCCCAGGTGTGGGCGCGATCAGTGCCGAGGAAGCTGCGGGCGTGGTCGTAAACAGCCGGTTCGCGTTTGCTCGTCTGCAGGTCGTCCACAGACACGACGGTCTTCATGTAGGGGGCGAACCCACAGCGTTCCACGCACGTGGCCAGCATGTCGGCCGGCGTGGACGAGGCCACCGCCATGGGCACGCCGCGCTCGTGCAGGGCCTGCACGAAGGCCAGCGCGCCCGGACGAGCCTCCACTTCGTTGGCGTAGAAGGCGCGCATGCGGTCGAAGATCATCTCGAGCACCGCCTCGTTGCTCTCGCCGAGACCGCATTGCTCATGTAAATAGGCGCTGGCCTCGGGCAGCGACATGGTGGTGATGGCTTCGGCGTCGGCCTCGGTCAGCGTGATGCCGGCCTCGGCCGCCAGGGTGCGATCCACCTCATGCCACGCTCCCATGGAATCCACCAGCGTCCCATCGCAATCGAAAATAACTCCGATGTCATTCATTTCACAACCTCACATTCTAGGCAAAGTCAGCGAGAGGCTCTGACGCGTTTCAGATTCGCCCGCCTTTGGGCCAAGTTGGCTTCGCCAACGCCGAGCCCAAAACAAGGGTGAATATGAAATGCGTCAGAGCCTCGCAGCGTCGAGTGGTCCGTGCGGCTGTCAGGCCGCACGGAACAGATTACTCTTCTACGCGGATGACGGAAGGCGTGTCCAGCACCACGTTGTCCAGGGCCAGGGCCTCTTCCAGAGCCTCGCGGATGTCGCGCTCGCGGCAGCGGTGGGTGACCACTACCTGGTCGACGCGCTCGGCGCCGGAGCGGCCGCGCTGCACGATGGACTTCACCGAGATGTTGTGACGCGCGAACACACCGGCCATGGTTTCCAGAACGCCCGGACGGTCGGTCACCGAGAAACGCAGGTAATAGCGCATGACCAGCTCGTCCATGGGCAGGATGGGCAGGTCATCGGTGCAGGTGCAGCCCACAATGGGAGCCACGCCCTGCTGAATGTGGCGCGCAACTTCCAGCACGTCGCCCATGACGGCGCTGGCCGCGGCGCCCGCGCCGGCGCCCTCGCCGAAGAACATGGTCTCGCCCACGAAGTCGCCCACCACGTAAATGGCGTTGAACACGCCGTTCACGGTGGCCAGCTGGTGGTTCGTCGGGATCATGGTGGGATGCACGCGTACATCGACCCCGTCCTCGCGGCGATGGGCGATGGCCAGAAGCTTGATGACGTAGCCCATGTCGCGAGCAGCCTCGATATCCACCGGCGAGATATTCGTGATGCCGTCGGTAAAGACATCGTCCAAGGTCACGCGCGAGTTGAAGGCGATGGAAGCCAAGATGGCGATCTTCGCCGCCGCGTCGAACCCGCCCACGTCCGCCGTGGGGTCGGCCTCGGCGAAGCCCTTCTGCTGCGCCTCGTGCAGGGCGTCCTCGTAGGACAGGCCGTTGTCGGCCATGCGGGTGAGCATGTAGTTGGTGGTGCCGTTCACAATGCCCATGACCGAGGTGATTTCGTTGGCGATGAGCGAGTGCTTCAGCGGATCGATGATGGGGATGCCGCCGCCCACGGACGCTTCGAAGGCCAGTTCCTTGCCAGCAGCCTCGGCGGCTTCCATAACCTCCTTGCCGTGGGTGGCCATGAGTGCCTTGTTGGCCGTAACCACGTTCTTGCCGGCAGCGAGTGCGTTCAGCACGACCGTGCGGGCGATGGTGGTGCCACCGATGAGCTCCACCACGATATCGATCTCGGGATCGTTGATGATGTTGTTGAAGTTGTCGGTGAACAGGTGGCCGACCCCGTGGGCCTCGGCCTCGGCCGGCGACAGCGAGCACACGCGCGCCAGTTCGATATCCACGCCGAAGTGGCGCAGGAAGTCGTCCTTGTGCTTCTGGATGATGTCGATGCACCCGCCGCCCACGGTGCCGGTGCCCACCAAGCCGATTTTCACTGCCATGTTACGTCCTCTCCCGAGCGCGAAAGTTCTCTATGATCGGACGATTATACAAGCACCGCGAAAGAAGTCGTGCATCAGAGCGGGGAGAGGGCGGTTTCCCAGACCTCTGCGCGCTCCACCATCAGCTTCTACGCGAAGATCTCTTTCTCAACCACCAGCTCATTCTTGATATGCCCCACGAGCTTCTGCAGCGCGTCGATGCAGTTGGGGCGGATGTCGGCGCCGATGAGCACGTACATGAGCGAATCGCCCACCTCGCAGCGCCCCTCGTTCAGCCAGGTGCGCACATAGTAGACGCCGGGCCACGTAAGAGCTTCGGCCTCGGCGGCCGCCAGCCCTTCGGCATCGTAAGAGAACTCCACGGCCACCACCTCGCCGAGGCCTTCCACGCCCTCGCGCACCTGGGCCTTCGGAGTGATACGCACCACGCCGTTGTGGGTGAGGAACATGCCGCACTGGGCCGCCGCCGGATCGGCCTTGGCCTCGCGCAGCCACTGATCGACGGAAGGTTCGGTCTTCGCCATCTCGCGTCCTTTCGTTCGGAGCTTTCCAAAGTAGAGCATTTCGCTCGATATTATCTGTCGCGAGAATATACCACAGGAGCTGGAACCTCGGCCGCACGCCGCCATTCCCTCCCAATTATCACACGGAAGGCCGCCGATTTTAAGCGCTTGAAACAGAGCCTTGTTACCATAGGCGCCAGACCATGAGAGACCTGCGCTGCGGCAACGCGGCGCTGCGACACGCCGAGAAAGGACGCGGCCATGAGCTTGCCCGCCTCAGACCTGACGAAGAAGCCCGATATGCGCACCACCATGGAGCTGGGCGCCGTGCTGCCCGAGACCGCCGAGGTGCGCGACGACCACCTGTTCATCGGCGGCGTCGACATGGTGGAGCTGGCCCGCAAGGAGGGCACCGCGCTCTACGTGTTCGACGAGGCCGACCTGCGCCACCGCATGGAGGCCTACCGCGAGGCCTTCCGCAGCCGCTACGAGAACTCCGACATCATTTACGCGTCGAAGGCGTTCCTGAACAAGGAAGTGGTGCGCATCGCCGAGGCCGAGGGGCTGTGCCTGGATGTGTCCGGCGGCGGCGAGCTGGCCTGCGCGCGGGCGGTGGACTTCCCCATGGAGCGCGTGTTCGTCCACGGCAACAACAAGACGCCCCGCGAGCTGGAAGAGGCCATCTCCGCCGGCGTGGGGCGCATCGTGCTTGATTCCCGCATCGAGCTGGCCCGCGTGAACGAGATCGCCGGGCGCCTCGGCGTGGTGCAGGACGTGTACATGCGCATCACCCCCGGCGTGGAGGCCGACACCCACGAGTACATCCGCACCGGTTGCGAGGACTCGAAGTTCGGCTTCACCATGCGCGAGGACTTCGCCTTCAAGTGCGTCGGCGACGTGCTGGCCGCCGAGAACGTGCGCCTGGTGGGCCTGCACTGCCACATCGGCTCGCAGATTTTCGCGCTGCACTCCTTCCGCGAGGCGGCGGCGGTCATGGTGGAGTTCATGGCCCGCATCCGCGACACCTACGGCCACGAGATCACCGAGCTGGACTTGGGCGGCGGCTTGGGCATCGCGTATTTGGCCGAGCATCAGCCCTCTTCCATCGACGACTTCGCCGAGGTCACCTGCTCGGCGGTGCGCGATTTGTGCGCGCTGCACAACCTGCCGTTGCCGCGCCTTCTGGTGGAGCCGGGCCGCTCGCTGGTGGCCCCGGCCGGCGTCACGCTGTACACCGTGGGCATCTTGAAGACGCTGCCGGGCATCCGCAAGTACGTGGCCATCGACGGCGGCATGTCCGACAATATCCGCACGGCGCTCTACCACGCCGACTACGAGCCCACCATCGCCAACAAAGCCGGGCAACCCCGCGAGGAAATCGTCACGCTGTGCGGCAAGCACTGCGAGAGCGGCGACGCCGTGGTCATCGACATGCCCCTGCAGAAGGCCGACCTCGGCGACATCGTGTGCGTGTTCGGCACCGGCGCCTACAACATGACCATGGCCAGCAACTACAACGGACAGCCCCGCCCGGCCGTGGTGTTCGTGCGCGACGGCGCATCGCGCGTGGTCACTCGCCGCGAGACCTACGAGGACCTCTACCAGCGCGACCTGTAGGGCACCGGCTTCTTGTCGGTTTTATTGCGGCGGGTTGGCGGAACCGTAATAAGGAACGGTTCACACCCTGGCAACGAAACCAGCTTGCTAAGGTGAAGGCAATCGCGGAAAGCGGCACCCACCCTCATGCCCATTTCCGCTCGTCCCTTGAGGCTCTGGGGCTCGTCGTTGGCGCGAGGCCTTGCGCCGCACGTTCAGGATCGAGGCCAAGCCCTATGAATGCCATTTACCTGCGCAGCAGCGTCCGTCAGTACACCGACGAGCCGGTGGACATCCGAGATATCGAGAAGCTGATGCGTGCCGCCATGGCCGCCCCCTCCGCCGTGAACCAGCAGCCCTGGGAATTCTACATCGCGCGGGACGAGACCACGCGTCTGGCTCTGGCCGCTTCAAGCCCCTACGGCACGCCGGCCAAACTCGCCCCCTGCGTCATTGTGGCGTGCCAGCGCACCGAGGGCCTGCGCGCGCCGCAAGACGCCTCCTACGACATGAGCGCTTCCGTGGAGAACATCCTCATCGAGGCCGCCAACCTGGGCCTGGGCGCCGTGTGGCTCGGCATCGCGCCGGAGAAGGATCGCATGGCCGCCGTTGATGTAGCCCTGGGAAGCCCGGGCGGCGTTACGCCCTTCGCGCTCATCGCCGTGGGCCATCCCGAGCACAAACCGGAGCCCAAAGGCCCCACGCGCTACGACGAGACGCGCGTGCACTGGATTTAGCATCACTCGGCCTTGGCCTTACGCTGGGCATCGCGACGGGCGCTGTTACGCTCGGCAGTAACGTCGCTGAAGGCGCGGGTGAGGCCGCGCAGGGCATTCAACATGATCGTGCGGTCCTCCGCAGGCGCTCCCATCACGCCGTCGCGCAAAATCGCCCACTCGCGGCCGCCCTCGAAGAGTTGGGAGGCATCGGTGATGCCGGCGGCCTTCAAAGCAGCGAACAGCGCGTTCACCATGGCCTCGCGCTCGCTGCTGTCCAGAGAGGCGAGCCAGCGATCCAGCGCCTCAGCGCGACGCTGCGTGCGCTCGGGAAGCTCGGGGAGCGTGGCAAAGGCCTTCAACGCTCCGCTCACGTTTCGCGCAGTCTCTGCATCCCGCACCTCGCCCGTATCGCGCGCACCTTCCGCATTGCTTCGACCCGCCTCGCCGTCCGCGCCTTCTACGACCCACCGGAACACCGAATGCTGCTCGAAGCCGCGCCCGGTGGCCTGCACCACCTCCACGGGCATGAAGGATTCCATGAGGATGCCCACCATGGAATCGGCCGGCACCTGCTTGGTCATGCGGCCCGCAAGCGGCTCGTAGTCAGCCGCCGCGAACAAACCGGCTTTGAACCCGGGGCCATCGTGGTTGTACAGGCGCGCGATGCGGCCTTGCACCTCCGGCACCGCCGTGAGCGCCGCGTACTCGGCCAGGTTGCCGCCCTTGGAATGTCCACCCACCAGGAGCGTCTCGGGAAGACGCGGATCGGCGGCCACTGCCGCCAGATAGCGGGCCGCCAGCACCTGGGCCTCGACCGGCGCCCGATAGGCCATGTTGAAGTCCTCGCGCCACCCCGTGAGCGTCGTATCGGTGCCGCGAAAGCCCACGTAAGCGAAGTGCCCGGGGCACACGTAGGTCGTGGCGGCGAACTGCAAGTCGCGCGCCTCATCGAACGCAGCTGCGTGATCGTAGATGAGCAGATCGCGGAAACGCGGGCTGGCAGCCATCCAGAACAGCTGCTGCTTCATCTGCGCCGCGTGCATGCCGGAGAACATCGTAGGGAACAGCTCGGCCCGCATAAGGTCGGCGAACCGCACGGGATCCAGCGGCGCCGTCGCGTCCTGGGTCATTTCGGCTCGGTCCCGCCTCGCCGCCGGAGAAAGCTCCGCGACCTTCTCCATACTCGCCGCTTTCGTCCCCGCAGTGCCAAGACCCTGGGGGCCGGCCAGCGGATCGTCGGCTCGAACGTCCGCGCCCTCCTTCGCGGCCCGCAGGCCTGCGCGTTCACCTGCACGTTCGCCCGCACGCCCCCGCAGGCGGCCGAGCAGACCGCGCAGCTCGCCCAAAGCCCCATGGCCCGCACGCGCCTTCGGGGACGCAGCCCCACCCGAAACCTGCGCACGGTACACCTGGGGCATGACGCCTTCGCCCCGTGCCATGCAGAACTGCGCGAGCAACGCCGAATCCACGGCATTGAAAGGCACTTCATCGAAAGTAGCCAGCTGGGTTTGCAGATATGTGAGCACATCGTTCATGACTGCATTATGGGATACCGCCGCGCCGCGCACGGCCGCCTCCCCCACCAGACACGGAGCCGTTGCCAAAGCAGCCTCGCGCCACCATGACCTTTCCACTTATCTTCCGCTACAATGACGCTGCAATTTCATTCAAAACGCTCGGGAGTCCAATGCAAAAGCATCTGGAATCCTGCACCAGGAAGGTTCCCATGACCACCGACACCCCCTCCGCTTCCCCAGTCCGCACCTCGGGCAACAACGCCGACGCCCCTACTTCGGTCGCCGCGCCCCGCGAGCACTTCGCCAGCCGCCTCGGCTTCATCCTCATCTCGGCCGGCTGCGCCATCGGCCTGGGCAACGTGTGGCGCTTCCCCTACATCGCCGGCGAGTACGGCGGCGCGGCCTTCATTCTGATGTATCTCATCTTCCTCGTCATTTTGGGCCTGCCCGTCATGGTCATGGAGTTCGCCGTCGGCCGCGCCTCCCAGCGTTCGGCCGCCCAAGCCTTCGATATCCTGCAGCCCTCGCGGCGCTGGCACTGGTTCTCCTGGTGGGCCTACATCGGTTGCATGCTGCTCATGATGTTCTACACCACGGTCTGCGGCTGGATGCTCGCCTACATGGCGAAAATGGCCACGGGCACCTTCGACGGCCTTGACCCCGACGGCGTCGCCGGCGTCTTCGGCACCATGCTCGCCAACCCCTCCGAGATGGTGGGCTGGATGCTCGCCGTCGTCGTCATCGGCTTCTTCGTCTGCAGCTTGGGCCTGCAAAAGGGCGTCGAGCGTATCACGAAAGTGATGATGATCGCCCTGCTCGGCGTCATGGCGCTGCTCGTGGTGCGCTCCGTCACGCTGCCCGGCGCCGCCGAGGGTCTGGAATTCTACCTGGTTCCCGACTTCGGCAAGATGTTCGCCGGCGGCCTGTCCGGCTTCGGGGACGCCGTGTACGCCGCCATGGGCCAGGCGTTCTTCACGCTGTCGCTCGGCATCTCGGCCATGGAGGTCTTCGGCAGCCGCATCGGCAAGCAGAACTCGCTCACGGGCGAGGCCCTGCGCATCTGCGGCCTGGACACCGCCGTGGCCATCCTCGCGGGCCTCATCATCTTCCCCGCCTGCTTCGCTTTCGCCGTCGCCCCCGACCAGGGCCCCTCGCTCGTGTTCGTCACCCTGCCCAACGTGTTCAATCAGATGCCTTTGGGGCAGCTGTGGGGCACGCTGTTCTTCGTGTTCATGAGCTTCGCGGCGCTCTCCACCATCATCGCCGTCTTCGAGAACCTCATCACCTTCACCATGGAGAAATGGGATCTCGACCGCAAGCGCGCCTTGGCCCGCACCGCCGTGCTCGTCACCGTGCTGAGCCTGCCCTGTGCCCTGGGTTTCAACGTGCTTGCCGGCATCACTATTCTGGGCATCGGCGACATTCAATCCATCGAGGACTTCATCGTGTCGAACAACCTGCTGCCCTTGGGCAGTCTGCTGTACGTGGTGTTCTGCGTGTCGCGCAAAGGCTGGGGCTGGGACAACTTCCTTGCCGAGGCCGATGCGGGCACGGGCATGAAGTTCCCGCGCTGGGCCCGCGGCTGGCTCACCTTCGGGCTGCCCGCGCTCATTATCATCATCTTCATCATGGGCTACGTGCCCAAGATCATGATGTGGGCGGGTTTGGCGTAGCAGCTTGGCATAGCGGCGTGACGTAGTTCGGGGAATTCCCTAAGCATCGCCGATTTCACCTCGACGTTGGCGAACCCTTCCGCTATACTGCACTGGTGCCCCTGAGCCCGAGTGGTGGAACGGCAGACACGACGGTCTCAAAAACCGTTGCCGAAAGGTGTGCGGGTTCAAATCCCGCCTCGGGCACCATCGAAAACCAACGGCCCCGTCCCACGGGGCCGTTTTGCATGCTTGAGTCGAAGACCTACTCCGTCGGGTGATAGTAGATGTACATATCCTCGTAGACGTCGTCTTTGTTGCGGAAGCCGCCGGGAATCATGCCGATGCGCGCGAACCCGAGGCTCTCGTAGAGCGCTCGGGCCCGTTCGTTGCTGGCAACCACGGCGTTGAACTGCAGGCCGCGGAAGCCGCATGCGGCCGCTTGGCGCAGACAGTCCTCCACGAGCAGGCGCCCAATGCCCTCGCCGCGGCTGGCCCCCGCCACGGCGAAGCTCGCGTTGGCGACGTGGCCGCAGCGCCCGATATTGTTGGGATGCAGAATGTACAGCCCGCGGATGCGCCCACCCACCGTAGCCACGGCCGTATGGGACTGCTCGGCAAAGAAAATCCGCGCCTCTTCCAACGTCATCGGCTCGGTCTGCGGGAAGGCATTGCCCGCTTCTACGACCTCGTTCCAGATCTCCGCCATCGCCGGCAGATCGTCCTCCCGGTAAGGCCGGGTAATCTTCAAGGCTAATGGATCCAGTGTGCTCATAGTGGCTTTCTTTCCATGGTATTCTCAAGAAGCGATCTCTGCAGGGAGCAATTTCCGTAGGGGCTGACCTTGGTCAGCCCCCCCGCAAGCGGCACAATGCCGCACGACAAAAAAGGGGCGACCGAGGTCGCCCCTACGGAATCGAACGCAAGGTTGGCGGACGCTCTGGGCGCGAAGCCGCCAACAAGCTCCGAGGCCGGACTAGATGTCGGCCAGGGTGAAGTCCTTCTCGCCGTTGAACACGGCCAGGGCGTCGGCGACGGCCCAGTCGGCCAAGGTGATGGCGGAGATGGCCTTGGTCAGGCGCACCGCCTCGTCCAGGGAGCGCTGATGAATGTTGCGACCCGTGGCGTTACCGTCGGCACCGCCCACGTGAATCTGGTCATACAGCTGGGTGAGGAAGGTCTCGGCATCCACGGTGGAGCCACCCGCGCACACGAGGCCCGTGCGGCCGGCGGCGGTGGAGGCCACCTTCAGGGCCTCGGCCGGAGTGCAGCCGTCCTCGGGCTTCGGCGGGTTCACCTTCACGAAGTCGGCGCCAAGGCAGAGAGCCACGCCGGCGGCACCGGCGATGAGGTCGGGATCCTTCTCGGCAGTCACGGCCTTGCCGCGAGGGTAGATCCACAGCACGACGATGAGGCCGTTGGCATGGGCCTGGGCGATGAGCTCGCCCGCCTCGGCCATCATGGTGGCCTCGTACTCGGAGCCGAGGTAGATCGTGTAGCCGAGGCCCACGATGTTCACGCCGGCCTCCTTCATGGCCAGCACGGCGTCCAAATCGTACAGCTGCGGGGAGTAGGGATCCTCCTGCTTGGTGCCGACGAGGTTGGTCTTGGAGTTCATCTTGATGAGGTAGTTGATCTCCGGGTAGTCAGCCGCGTACTGGGCCACCAGCCCGCGCTGGCCGGCGAGCACGCCGCACACGCCCTCGGAGCCGATCTTGAACAGATGCTCCGGATCGAGATCGGCGATGTCGATGCCCTCGCCGTAGAAGTCCTTGTTCAGGTGCTCGATCTTCTGATCGCAGGCGAACAGCATGAGACGGCCGGTCTCGCGCGTGGCCTTCAGGTAGTTGGTGATGTACTCGTCACGGGCCTCGGGCATGACGTCGGCGGGAACGCGCACCTCTTCCCGGGTGATCTTCGGCATGGGTTTCCTCCTAGAGAGTCGTTAGAGTCGTTGCAATAACGCGCCTATTGTACAGAAACAAAGCCTGACCGCGCCTTCTTTCACAAAGAAAGTAGGCGCAGAACCTCTCGTTGCGCCCAAGCGCTGGCACGGAGGCGGCGCGGCGCGGATTACTTCTCGGAGCCGTTCGACTTTTTGGTCACGCGTCCGTATACGACAAGCGCCACGATGGCCACAGCGGCGGTCACGGCGAAGATGATGACCGATTCCACGATATTGCCCGACACAAGCCCCGCTGCCGCGTAGGTGGAAAGCACGATGCCGGGAATGCGGGCGAAGTTCGAGATGAGCACGAAGTTCTTCATGGACATGTGCGTGAGCGGCGTGATGTAGGTGAACACGTCCTTGGGCAGCCCCGGAATGAGGAACAGGATGAACACGATGACGTTGAACTTGTCGGAGGTCTCCCAATCGCGGAACTTGCCCATGTACTTCTCGGGCACCATGGCCTGGACGAACGGGGCGCCCAACTTGTGCACCAGCACGAAGATGAACGAGCTCGAGATAATGCAGCCGAGCCAGATGATGAGCGCGCCCACCCAAGGCCCGTAAATCATGCCGGCGGCCACCTGGACTACCTCGCCAGGGATGAAGGCCACGACGATCTGAAGGAACTGGATGGCCAGCAGAATGAGGAAGCCCCAGGGGCCGGCGTTGCGGATGTCGGAGGTGACGCGGTCGACACCGCCGGGCTCGAACAGCTCGTGGATCATGGGCCAGATGAGCACGACCACCACGATCATGATGACGAAGAACGCGATGAGCCCCACGAACTTGAAGATGTCCGCCGCAGGCATCGGATGCCCGGCGACCGACTTCTCCTCGTGGGCCTTCGCCTCGAGCTTCTCAAGCCGTTCGGAATGGTGGTGGTTGTTCGGGTGCTTTTCCATGGCTTCCAGTCTAATGCAGCCGCCCCACGACGGGGGCGGCTTTCAGGAACTCTTTACCTTAGTGACGAAATCGTAAGCCGCAGGCCCGCGGCGCGCAGGTCGGCGCCTCGGCGCCCAAAACGTCGGCGCCCAGCGCCCGCCCACAGCGCGCGGCCTAGTCGTCTTCCTTGCGAGCCTTGTCGTACTCCTCCTTGAAGGCGGAGAACATGCCGCTGGCGCGCTTGATCTGGCGGCCCGTGGCGTAGGCCCCCTTGTTCACAGCTTTGCCCGCAGCCTTGGTGGCAGTGGACACGGCCGGCTTCACGGCCTCCACGGTCTCGCGGGCGCGGTCGGCCACCACGGCCGTGGCCTCGCCGGCTTTCGCGGCCAGGCCACCCTCGACGGAAAGCTCGGCCACCTCGTCGGACACGAGGATGGCGCCTAAAATCGGCTCCTCCCCCTCGTCCTGCCCGTTCACGGAAAGCGCCGTGCCGATTCCACGCTTGAAGCCGCGGATGAGGTGCCCGGGGATCTCGCGAACACCGAGCAGCGCGTTGGCCGTGGCCCCCTGGGTCACCGTGAGCGAGCGCACCTCGCCGGTCTTCGGGTCGAAAGACACGTCGCCCACCGTGCCGTACACGGTGCCGTCCTCGCCCATGACGGGCAGCCCCGCCCACAGCACGCAGTCATCGTAGTTCACGCCCATGGCCTTGCAGGCGCCCTTGCCCGTAGCCTCGGGGGCCTGAGACACCACGATACGGCCGTCCACCACGTCGTAGCCGTTGTAGGCCACAAACACGTCCTTGCGGCGGAACATCCACAGCAAGTCGGGGCGTTTCACGATGAAGCCGACAAAGCGGCGCTGGGTGGGGTGGAACACGCAGTGGCGCACCTTCCCGAGCCGCTTTACCGCCTCAGGTTTCTTCGGCGTGCTCTTGTCGAGAAGCACGCGCTTTCCAACGATCTCGCCCGTGGTGCCGTATCGCTTGGCCATGATTTACTTCTCGTCCTTCTTGCCCTCGGCAGCCTTCGCCACCTCGCCGGCGGCTTCCTTCACCTCGGCGGCCGTCTCCTTGGCGCCTTCCTCCGCCGTGACGGCGGCGTCCTTTGCGGCTTCCTTGGCCGTCTCGGCGACGTCCTTGACGGTCTCGGCGGCATCGGCGTCGGCGTCGGCGTTCTTGGCCACCTGATCGGCAATGCGCTGACGGGCGGCTTCGATCTTGTCGCGCAGCTCGTCGCCCTTCTCGTTGATCGTCGGGGAGATGTTGCTAGCGGCCTCCTGGATAGTGGCGGCCACATCGGCCCCGCGAGCGGCGGCCTCAGAGGCGATCTCCTGGCCACGGGCCGTCACGTTGTTCACGACCTCGGCACCCTTGGTGGCCGCTTCCTGGTAGATGTGCTGGGCCCCGGCGGCGGCGGAATCGCCCCACTGCTGGGCGTTGCCCGCGAACTCGCCGGCTTTGTCAGCCACCATGGCGCGCGTCTCAGCGCCAGAACGGGGCGCGGCCAGCAGAGCTGCAACGGCGCCAACGACGCCACCGATGAGGAACATTCCAAATTTGTTGGCCATAACTGCCTCCTTTATCGACAGAGTATCAGGTTCGCCCATTATAGGCGGAGAGCCCCGCGCGGGGGCTCTCGCTGCTCATTGCTCACCTTACGGTAAACAAGTTGTAATTCGTCATAGATGAGGAAATCTCTCAGAGAAAACCTCAGTCCGTGCGTCCCTAGAAACAGGCACCGCGGGCGTAGGCCTCGTTCACGAGCGTGTCGAGCACCGCGGGCAGCGACAGGCCGGCCGCAGCGCAGGCCATGGGGAACAGGGAGCGCTCGGTCATGCCCGGGGACACATCTACCTCGAAGCAGCGGGCCGCGCCGCCGTCCCAGATGAGGTCGACGCGCCCGAGATCGCGCACGCTGTAGGCGCGGTAGACTTCCAGCGCCGCCCGCTCGATTTCCGCGCGGATGGCCTGGGCATCGGCCGCGTTGGGAGAAAGCGACTCGTCGCGCACGGGGCAGAAGAACTCCACAGCGTCGTCGGCCATACGGGCCGCCGCGTCGTAAAAGCCCTCGCGAGCCACAATCTCTACCGGCGGCAGCGCGTGGGCGTCCCAGCCGGTGCCGAGGATGGACACGGAAAGCTCCACGCCATCGACCCACTGCTCGATGTTCACGGCCTCGTCGTAGGACAGCGCATCGAGCACCGCCTCGCCCAACTCCTCCTGGCTTTTCACCTTGTGCACGCCCAGGGCGCTTCCGCCGTGGGCCGGCTTCACGCAGACCGGATACCCGCCGATCACACGGTCGGCCACCATATCGAGCGCCGTGGCCGCACCCATGCCCTTGAAAGCATCGCGCGCCAGGTAGACGCCCTGGGGCCAGGACGCGCAGCCCTCCTCGCCGGTCAGGTCGCGATACTTCGCCAGTGACGAGTGCAGGGCGTCCTTGTTCCAAGCGCGATGGCAGACGCTCGCCGGCGAGCCCACGAACGGGATGCCGAGGAACTCCAGCAGGCTTTGGATGGTGCCGTCCTCGCCGTGCTTGCCGTGCAGGGCGTTGTACACCACATCGGGCCGCTCGCTGCGCAGCGTGGGAACCAGATCGGCGTTGGTGTCCAGGGGCACCACCTTGTGGCCGGCCTCTTCCAGCGCCTCGCACACCACCTTGCCGGAGGCCAGCGATACCTCGCGCTCGAAGGACTTGCCTCCCATGAGCACTGCAACTTTCATACACGTCTCCTTCGTTGTTGGAACTCCTCGGGGGCGGCCTTTATTCTGCCGCGGCTTCCTGCGCCTCGGTCACCTTCTCCTCGGCGATCTCGATCTGCTCGGCATCGCCTTCGCGGGCCTGCATGACCGCTTCCTCGTTCTGCTCGGAATCGACGATGACGTCCTTCCAAGAAGTGGCATTCTCGTCCATGGCTGCATCCTTTCTGTCGTAGCCGGGCAGCGCGCCGGCCTCAATGAACACGCGGTAGAGTTCGAGGCGCTCCTCGATCACCTTCGCCAGGCGTCGGATGGCCTCGGTGATGGATTCGGGCGTCTCGAAGCTGAAGTTCACGCGCATGGAGTTGCGCCCGGTTTTGCCATCGGGGAAGAACGAATTCCCCGGCACATAGGTTACGCCCGACTCCAGCGCTTCGGCAAGCATCGAATCGGTATCCATATAGTCCGGCAGCGTAATCCAGAGGAACATGCCGCCGGCCGGATGCGTCCAGGTGGCCTCGGGCGGGAAGAACTCGTCGAGGGCCGCCAGCATAGCGTCGCGGCGCTCCTTGTACAGCGCGATGAACTTCTGCAGCGTGCGCTGCCAGGCGACATCGGCAAAGTAGTGCTGCACGACCAGCTGGTCGAAGGCGCTGCCGCACAAATCGGCACCCTGCTTCACCAGGTTGATGCGGGCGAGCACGGCCTCGGGCGCGGCAATCCAGCCCGTGCGCAGCCCCGGCCCCAGCATCTTCGAAATCGTGCCCAGGTAAATGACCGAATCGTCCATGGCCTTCAGGGGCACCTGGTGGCCGCCGTCGTAGCGGAGACGGCCGTAAGGGTCGTCTTCCACCACCATGAAGTTGTACTCACGGGCCAGCTCGAGCAGGCGGCGCCGGCGCTCAGCCGTCATCGTGACGCCGCCGGGGTTCTGGAAATTCGGGATGGTGTAGCAGAACTTCAGGCGCGGGTTGTCCTTGCCGATACGCTTGAGCTCCTCTTCCAGAAGATCCATGCGCATGCCGTCCTCGTCGAAGGGGATCGCGCGCACATCGGGCTCGAAGGCGGAGAAGGCCTGAAGAGCTCCCAGATAGGTGGGGCCCTCGGTAATGATGATGTCGTCGGGGTCGATGAAAGCCTCGGCGATGAGCGTTAGGGCCTGCTGGGCGCCCGTGGTGACGAGCACCTGGTCGGCCTTCACGCGGATGCCCAGATCGCGCATCATGTCGGCGAGCACGGCGCGCAGCCCGGCGAGCCCGTCGGTGGGGCCGTACTGCAGCGATACCGCGCGGGCCTCGGGGCTTTCAATGGCGGCCAGCGTGGCGCGGCGAATGTCCTCCTCGGGCAGAAGCGACACAGCGGGCATGCCGCCCGACAGCGAGATTACATCGTCGCGCGTAGCAGCGGCGAACAGGTTGCGCACGGCCGACGGGCGCATCTTGCGCACGCGTCGGGCGATCTTGTCGCCGGTGGTGTCGAAGGTGATGTGAGCTGACGACATCTTATTCAACCGTCCCTTCCAGAAGCGCCAAGGCGTCCTTCAGGGCGCCCAATGCGATGAGGTCATCGGTAAAGTTTACTGTAACACGGGCCAAACCGTCCCGCTTCGAAAGCCATTCCGTCGTACCTACAAACGTGGCATCGGAGGCGCAAGCGGGGTTCGCAGCCTGCAAATCGATGACCAGATGCTCCAGCGCGTGAGGCAGCGACGTGCGGGCGAGCACCTCGGCAAAGGGGGCGTCCTCGTCATTCAAGCAGGTGTGGAAGGCGAGGGAGGGGCGCGCGGCAAGCAGCCGATCGGCGCCGCACGTGCCCAAAGAGGCATCCGCGCCCTCGGGCACGCGCACGAGCAGGGCCATGCGATCGCGCTCGAAGGCAATGCGCTCGACGGCGAGCCTAGGCACGGTCGTCAGCTTTGTCCGAGGTGTCGGGGGCCGACGTGGCATCGGCCTTGCCGGGCTCTGCACCGCCGTCGTCGTTGCCGGATTTCGAGCCATCACCGGTGTCGGCCTTGGCGTCTTCGCCAGCCGGGGCCTCGGGCGTGTCAGCCGCCTCGGGAAGCGACGGCGTCCCCGTGGGCGTGCGGGAAAGCAGCGTGACGCCCCGGGCCGCCTCCTCCGGAGCCAGCACGCGCCCCTGGGCGCCCTCGGCCAGCGCGCGCAGCGTCCAGGCGATATCGTCGCCCAAGGTGTCGGCGCCGGAGAAGTCGCCGTCCACCAGGGCCAGCTGGTTGCGATCGAGCGAGAACCGGTAGCGGCCGCCGCCCTTCAAGTTGCCGAAGGATAGCTCGAAGGTTTTGTCCTGGTCGTTCAGCGCATAACGGTAGGACACATCATCGGTCAGCTGGATGCGATCATCGGTGATGGTGATGGGCGTAGCCGTGCCGGCCAAATACCAGGTGCCCGCGAAATCGGCCGCATCGTCCTCGGAGAACCAGTGGAGCCACGCGAATCCGCCCGCCGCCGCACCGACAAGCAAAACGACAACGACAACTACGGACACCACCGCCACCCGCACCGGATGGCGGCGTTTGCGAGAAGGCGCAGTGTTCGAACGGCCTCCCCTCCCCCTCCGCACTTCGCGGCCGCCATCGCCTTCACCGGACGACGCCGCGCGACGAGACGACGGCTTCTGCGCCGTCGCCGTGGCGGCTGTCGTCGCAGCGGAGCGGAGACGACCCTCGGCAGGCGGCCGGCC
>ERZ836441.1216-NODE-1216-length-26200-cov-15.839013_pt1 | contig 26200 bp, 22 predicted proteins | sample MGYA00519686_ERZ836441 | MGnify/ENA primary metagenome ERZ836441 (study PRJEB31850, sample SAMEA3708800) | human gut metagenome | biome: human gut; feature: human-associated habitat; material: faeces | place: China | collected 2014 ... | reverse complement strand
TCACCGCAGTCAATGAAAAGAGACTTTCGACCGTTCAAAAATCGCACCGCTGTAATCAAAGAAGAGCCCCGGCAGCGCAAAAATTGCACCGCCATAGACAAAGATAGGGCAGCGTGGTCTAAGCGCAAATGATAACTTTCTGATAACTGTTCCGCCTTTGGATAGCTTTCCTCTGTTGGTTACGGTATTGTTCGTTGGCAAAGGAGGCTGATACCATGCCAAAAAGACGAGCAAATGGGGAAGGGAACATCCGAAAGCGCAAGGATGGACGCTGGGAAGGCCGGTACACTGTCGGTCACGATCCAGAAACAGGAAAGTCCATCATTAAAAACGTCCTTGGAAAGACGCAAGCGGAAGTCAAGGAAAAGCTGAAGAAAGCCATCGAGGAAAATGTGGGCATCGACTATGGGCGGGCCAAGACCTACACCGTGGGTAACTGGTTAGAAGTGTGGTACGAGAACTATGCCAAAATCAAAATGCGCCCATCCACCTACCTGACCTATCATGGCTACATCGAAAACCACATCAAGCCGCAGCTCGGAAAGATCCCGTTGAATAATCTGACGACGCTGCATCTGCAACAGTTCTACAAGAAATTGTTGGCGGAAGGGCGGGTAGAGCGAATCGAATCACAGAAACAGCCCAAGGGACTGAGCGCCAAAACAGTGCGCAACATCCACCAAATCATTTCCTCTGCCCTGAAGCTGGCAGTCGAGCAGCGGCTGATCGCCCGCAATCCGGCAGACGGCTGCGCATTGCCGAAGGCGGAGCGCAAGGAAATGCAGACGCTTCCTGTTGAGCAGCTGACGTCCTTCCTCCGCGAGGCAAAAGACAGCGGCGTGTTCGCCCTGTACTACATCGACCTGACCACCGGCCTGCGGCGGGGCGAGTTGCTCGGATTAAAATGGTCGGACATTGATTTGGAAAAAGGAGACCTTCGGGTTCAACGGCAGATCGGGCGCATCGACGGCAAAATCATTGAGATGCCGCTGAAAACGAAAAACGCCTACCGCACACTGCCCCTGTCGACAGATGCGGTAGATGTTCTGATGCAACAAAGAAGAAAAACGGGTAACAGCGAACGGGTATTCCCATCGCCCACCGGAGGCCCCATGTCGCCGGACAGCGTCCTGCACATGCTGCACCGAGTCCTGAAGCGGGCAGGGTTGCCGAAGGTGCGTTTCCATGACCTGCGCCACACCTTCGCAACGCTGGCACTGCAAAATGGTGTGGACATCAAGACCGTGTCTGGTATGCTGGGGCATTTTTCGGCAGGCTTCACGCTGGACACTTATGCGCATGTAACGACCTCCGCCAAGCGTGAAGCGGCAAAAACAATGGGCAGCCTTCTCTCTGGTGCGGTATAGTGCTTTCCGCTATCCGCTCCCGTTGGGGTCAGCGTTCGGGTCAGAAAAAACAGCAAGTAAGTTATTGAGCAAAAAAGTACGGAAAAAGTCCTGATTTCGCAAGAAATCAGGACTTTGCTGGTTGCGGAGGCAGGACTTGAACCTGCGACCTCCGGGTTATGAGCCCGACGAGCTGCCAACTGCTCTACTCCGCGATATTCAGAAGAACCGGATGGTGCCGGTGACCGGACTCGAACCGGTACGGTATCGCTACCGGGAGATTTTAAGTCTCCTGTGTCTGCCATTCCACCACACCGGCGGATATCGGCAACACCTAATATACCACATCCCCGGCCCGGTGTCAACACTTTTTCCCGAAAACATCAAAAATCGTGGAGTGCCCCGGCTAAATATGCGGTCTGCCTCATTTTGCTGGATAAATAGATGTGTATCCAACGGAGTTTGCGGAAAAAATCGTTGTATCTTATGTTAAAATGCTGTATAATATTTAGAGTTTTATGCGTTATGCACCGGAGAGGAGAAACACACGATGAACGATCGCAAGGGCTTCGGTTCAAACTTCGGTTTTCTGATGGCCGCTGTGGGCTCGGCTGTGGGGCTGGGCAATATATGGGGCTTCCCCAACAAAATGGGTGCCAACGGTGGCTTCCCCTTCCTGATCCTGTATCTGGCGCTGGCGCTGTGCTGCGGCGTTATCATCATGCTGGGTGAGCTGGCGCTGGGCCGCAAGACGGGCCATGGCGCTGTGGGCGCTTACCAGAGCATCTCCAAGCGCTTCAAGTGGCTGGGCTGGCTGGGTATTGCCGCTGCGGCGTTGATCTTCAGCTTTTACAGCGCTCTGGGCGGCTACTGTCTGCGCTATGTGGTGGTGAACTTTGGCAACCTCATCGGCGCCGAATTTGGCACTAACGGAGTGGGTGGCGCCGACGTGTTTCAGGGGCTGCTGAGCCAGCCCGACGTGTCCATCGCCTTTGCACTGGCCTTCATGCTCATCACCATGCTGGTGGTCATGAGCGGCGTAGGCGGCGGCATCGAGCGGGTCTGCTCCGTGGGGATGCCGGCCCTGTTCTTCATCCTCATCATCTGCATCATCCGCTCCTGCACCCTGCCGGGTGCGGTGGACGGCCTGAAGTATATGTTCGTCCCCGGCTGGGCCGTGGCCAACGGCATCATCGACGAGGCCCCCGGCTTCTGGAGGGTCCTCACCGCCGCCGGCGGGCAGATGTTCTTCTCCCTGTCTCTGGGCGCCGGTGTCATGATTACCTACGGCTCCTATCTGGATAAGAAGCAGGATCTGGGCAAGAGCACCATGATCATCGTGGGCATGGACACCGTGGTGGCCCTGATGGCCGGTCTGTGTGTCATTCCCGGACGCTTTGCCCTAGACCCCAACGGAGCTTTGGGCGGCCCGGAGCTGCTGTTTATCACCATGCAGAACGTGTTCGATAAGATGGGACCCGCCGGTCCCGTGTTCGGCATCCTGTTTTACCTGCTGGTGTTCTTTGCCGCCATCTCCTCCTCCATCTCCATGCTGGAGGTCATCGTGGCCCATTTCTGCGATAAGGCACGGGAAAAGGGCAAGGGCGACCGCCGCAAGCTGTATTCCGCCATTGCGGTGGTGATCTGTGCGGCCCTGTGCGCTCTGGTCTGCGCCGACGGTATGGGCAGCAATCACATCTCCCCGGCGGAGCTGCTGGGTCTGGCCGGCGCCAAGCTGCCCGGCTGGAGCACCAGCTGGCTGGGTCTGTTCGACAGCGTGGCCGAGGGCCTGCTGATGCCCTTGGGGGCGCTGCTCATGTGCCTGATGATCAGCTGGGAGCTGAAGCCGGATGCCCTGCGGCAGGAGATCCTCCTCAACGGCGAGAACCGCCCTTGGGTCTATGATTTCTTCCGTCTCTGCGTGAAGTATATCACGCCGCTGTGTATGCTGATGATCCTGTACGGGCAGATCTCCGATTTCTTCATTGTCTGATAAATAAAACCAATAGGGGGACGCCATGCGTCCCCCTATTGGTTTTATGGGGCCGGGTCATCAGACCCCGGCGTGCTTTCCGACTGCGGACGCCCGTATCCTTCTTGTCATCCCCTCTGGTCAGACGCAATGTATTTTTCGTCTCCGTGGAGAAAAATTCCGGGAGTGCCGGTATCGAAACAGGCCCCGTCCATCGGACGAGGCCTGTTCTTGCGCTTTTGGGGAATTTGCAGCTCCTCTTACCGCAACCTGACTTACCCGTAGTACGCCATGAGCATATCCACCACGGTGCCGTAGCTCTGGACGCCACGGCTCTCGCCGTTGCTTTTGAGGAAGGAGTCGTAGACCTTGCTGGCAGCGTCGTTCACCGGCCCCTCGAAGGCCGCCCAATAGGCGCTGTTCTGCCGCAGGTCCGCCACCACCGTATCCGGCAGTGTATCCCGGATGACCTGCCACCGGTCCGGGTCCGCCCGGTACAGGGCGTTGCCCAGATGCACATATCCCATCAGCAGCCCGGAATACCGGTACACCGGGTCGCCGCTGGCCAGAGACACGGCAATGGCAATGAAGTTGCACTCCTGTTCCGAGGCGATGCCCCGCTGATGGGCCATCTCATGGACGATGGTGGAGGGCAGGAAGCTGGCAGGGCAGTCCACATTGAGATTGGCCTCTCCGGTGAAGGGGAAGTAGAAGCCCGTGAAGTCCATGGCGCTGAGCGCTGTGGAGCAGCTGATGGCCTTGGGGGTGTGATCCTTCATCCGCAGACAGGGGAACTCCTCATAGGAGGGGGCGTACACCGACGTGGCGGCGGCGAAGATCTCCTGCCGGGACACGGCAAAGCAGCCATTCTCGTCCCGCTGCACATTGTCTGCCGCCTGTGCCAGCTGGTGGGCAAAGTCCGCCGTGACGGCCTCTAACTCCTCCACGGTACAGGAGCGGGCATAGATGCCGGACTGCTGCTGGAAGGAGTCGGCATAGTAGTTGACGCCCCACAGCAGGCAGAAGCCCGCATAGATGCTCAGCCCGCTGCACACCACCGTCAGGAAGAAGCGGTACAGAGTCCGGCCCCGGTGGGGCTGAGTCACCAACCGCCGGAGGACATTGGCCACATAGAAGATAGCCACCGATAGCAGCACGATATATGCCACCTCTGCCATAGAGGTGCGGAACAGATAGCAGACGCTGGCCACCGCCCGCTCCCAAGGCATGATGACGTGGCGGCTGAGCCAGTTCATCAGCCCCGGCACCGGCCGCAGGGCGAAATACACTGCCAGCAGAGCTACCACGGCCAAAAGCCACCGGTGCAGTCCCCGGTGGCGTCTGTAAAACTCCCGCATAGCGCTCACAGCTCCAGCGGGCGGCCCGTCAGATCCATCACCGTCCGCAGCGTCGCCAGCAGGCGGCCCGTCTCGTCGGTGATGTCCGTGTGGCAGAAACAGAGGGACTTGCCCATGCGATCCACGTGGCCCACGGCGATGAGGGTGCTGCCCAGCCCCGCCGCATCCAGAAAGACGATGGAGGCGTTGACGGTGAGGCACACTTCCTGCCGCAGGGTCAGGACCGCCGTTCCGGCGGCGATGTCCGCTAAGGCAAACAGGATGCCGCCGTGGGCCGTCCCCCAGCGGTTCAGGCTCTCCGGCTGAAGCGTCAGCTCCACACGGGCCTCGCCGTCCTGCAGGTCCGTCACCCGGATGTGATTGTGTACGGTAAATGGCTCGGCCTTGGTGCCGTAGGCCAGTAATTTCTCTTTCAGTTGGTTGGTCATATGCTCTCACTCCGCCGCTGCTAACAGCGCCTTGGTATAGTCCTCCTTGGGATGGTCGTAAAGCTCCTCCACCGGTCCCTGCTCCACGATGCGGCCCCGGTGCATCACAAGGCACCGGTCGCAGATCTCATACACCACGTTCAGATCGTGGGAGATAAACAGGTACGACAGCCCGTACTCTCGGCGCAGCCGGGCGATGAGCTCCAATATCTGAGCCTGAATGGTGACATCCAGCGCCGACACCGCCTCGTCAGCGATGATGAGCCCCGGCTTCTGGATCAGCGCCGTGCCGATGCACACCCGCTGCCGCTGGCCGCCGGACAGCTCCGACGGGTACATTTTGCCGCACTCCGGCGGCAGGCCCACCAACTCCATAATTTCCGCCACCCGCCGCCGCATCTCGGCGGCGTCGTATTTCCCGTAGATCCGCAGGGGTTCGGACAATATCCACTCCACCGTGCGGCTGGGGTTCATGGCGCTGGCCGGGTCCTGAAACACCATCTGAGGGCGCTTGCTGTGATGGATGATCTCCCCCTCACAGTCCGGCAGCATCCCCAGAATGGCACGGGCCAGCGTGGATTTACCGGAGCCGGATTCGCCCACCAGCCCCAGTATCTCGCCCCGGTACAGGTCAAAGCTCACGTCGTGGAGCACCTGCTGCCGTCCCCGGCGCAGCACGCCGGAGGGCCGATACCACACGTTCAGGTGCCGTACCTCCAGAATGGGTTCGCTGTTCATAGCTTCCTCCTTGTGGGAATGGCGGCAATGAGCCGCTGGGTATAGGGAGCCTGCGGGTGGAAGAAGATCTGGTCCACCGGACCGGTCTCCACGATGCGGCCCTTTTCCATCACCGCCACACGGGTGCAGAGCTTACGCACCACGTGGAGGTTGTGGGAGATGAAGAGGATGGACATCCCTAGCTCCCGGTTTAGCCGCTTCAGCAGGGCCAGTATCTGGGCCTGAATGGTGACATCCAGCGCCGTGGTGGGCTCGTCCGCCAGCAGCAGACGGGGCCGGGCCACAATGGCGGCGGCGATCATCACCCGCTGGAGCATTCCGCCGGAGAGCTCGTGGGGGTACTTGCGATAGACCCCCTCCGGGTCCGGCAGCTCCACGTCCCGCAGAGCCTGCAAGGCCCGCTGCCTCCGCTCCTGCGCCGACAGGTCCGTGTGGACCCGCAGGCACTCCTCCACCTGCTTACCGATCCGCATGGTGGGGTCCATGGCGCTCATAGGCTCCTGAAACACCACACAGATATCCTTGCCCTGAATGGCACGGATGCGCTGGCCGCCGGCGTGGAGCAGATCCTCGCCGTCCAGCAGGATGCGGCCCCGGAAGTCCGCCTGCTCCGGCCGCAGCAAACCGGATACCATCATGGCCGTTACGGTCTTGCCGGAGCCGGATTCGCCCACCAGTCCCATAATTTCACCGTCCTGCACCGTCAGGTCGATGCCCCGTACCGCCTCGTGGTCGGAGGTATGGAACTGCACATGAAGGTCCTTGATCTCCAGCATGGCGCTACCTCCCCCATTTCTTCTGCTGCAGGCCCTCGCCGATGAGGCTGACCCCTAAGATCAGCAGCACGATGACACTGCCGCAGGTGAGCATATACCACGGCGCACGAACCATGTAGCTCTGGGACTCGGACATCATGTAGCCCAGAGACACCTCCGGCGGCTTGACACCAATGCCCAGAAAGCTCATGCTGGCCTCCGCCAGAACGGCGTTGTTAAACCCGATGGCCAGCGTCGGCAGCAGCACCTGCCGGGTGTTGGGCAGGATGTGTACCAGCATGATCCGCAGGTGGCTGGCCCCCATGAGCCGGGCGTTTTTCACATAGTTCATCTCCCGCTGCCGGGCGAACTCCCCCCGTATGACACGGGCGTAGCTGGGGATGAAGGCGATGCCCAGCGCCAGAATGACGTTGTAGGTGCCGAAGCCCAGCAGGGAGATGAACACCAGCGCCAGCAGGATACTGGGAAAGGCGGTGACAGCGTCGTTGACCCGCATCAGCAGCTCGTCCACCAGCCCGCCGAAGTAGCCGGTGAGGGCGCCCACCAGCGTTCCCACCACGGCGCCGATGGTCACGGTGCAGGCGCTGATGAAGAAGGTGGTGCGGGCGCCCACCATGACCCGGCTGAAAATATCCCGGCCGAAATTGTCCGTACCGAACAGGTGCCGCAGGGAGGGCGCAGCGAATTTCTCGCTGCCGGACATGGCCGTGGGGGTATAGGGCGTCCAGAAGCAGCCCACCAGCGCCATGGCCGTGATGACCGCCGTGATGGCAAGGCCGATGCGGAGATAGTGATTCTTTTTCTGGTGCAGCAGCAAGAAGCCCGCCCCCCTTTCCATAGAAATTTCTCTTTACAAATGTGTGCGGCTCAATCTGTCAGCCGCAGACGAGGGTCCAGCCGCTGGTTCAGCAGATCCCCCAGCAGGTTCACCAGCACCACCCAGAAGGCCACCAGTACCACAATAGCCTGCACCACCGGATAGTCCCGGTTGGAAATAGAGGTCAGCAGCAGCCGCCCCAGCCCCGGAATGGCAAAGACCTGCTCGATGACCACGGAGCCCGCCACGATATCCGCCACCGTCATGGCCAGAAAGCTCACCACCGGCGGCAGGGCATTTCGCAGCACATGGAGGTACAGGGTGGCCCGCCGGTCGTTGCCCCGGCTGTACGAGGTGCGGACGTAGTCCTTGTTCATCTCCGCCAGCAGCGCCGAGCGCAGCATCTTCACCGTCATGGCGATACGGGGGATGGCAATGGCGGCGGCGGGGAAGACCAGATAGCCGGCGCTCTGCCAGAAGCTCTCCGCCGGTGAGACGAAGCTCCCCGGCACGAACCACCGCAGCAGCAGGCCGAACAGGTACGTCAGCAGGATGCCGGTAAAGAAGGCCGGCACCGCCATCAGTACCTGATTCACCACCGTCAGGGCCTTATCCAGCGCCCCGCCGCTGTGGCGGGCGGTGAACAGTCCCAGCGGGATGGACAGCACCACGATCAGCAGAAACGACAGCAAGGTCAAAAGCCCCGTCACGGGAATTTTCCCCTGCAGCATCTGGCTCACCGGCATACTGTAATTGTACGACGAGCCCATGTCCCCCCGGACGAAATCCCCCAGCCAGCTGACGTACCGCTCCAGAAACGGGCGGTCCAGCCCCAACTCCTGCCGCAGGGCCTCCACCCGCTCCGGAGTGGCCTGTTCGCCCAGCAGCTTGGCGGTGGGGTCGCCGGGGATGATGCGAAAGGCCAGAAAGGCCAAAAATGAGACGATGACCATGGTCAGCAGCATCCACACGATCTTCTTTGCCGCATATTTCATGGTCATCGCCTCATTTCTATGGGGACGGTCTCGCCGTCCTTATTTCACAAAATGCACCGTGGACAGATCCAGTACATAGATGGGGTAGAACTCCAGCCCCGCCAGATTCTGACGCATGGCCACCAGATCCGCCAGATCCTGAATGTACAGGTTGGCGGCGGTGTCGGAGAGCATGGTCTCCATCTGCTTGTAAACCTCCGCCTGCTGCGTGTCGTCGGAGGCGTTCAGGGCCTGCGTGAACAGCGCATCGTAGTCGGGATTGTTGTAGTTGACAAAGTTCTTGGCGTGATCCGAGGTAAAGCGCTCCAGCAGCGCACGGGCCGTCATGGCACTGGCATCCAGGCCCACCAGCGTGGCCTGGAAGTCCCGGCCCTTATAGACCTGCTCATGCCACACGCCCCACTCCATGGGCTGGATGGTGACGTTGACGCCCACAGCACGCAGCTGCTCGGCCACCACCTCCGCCGTGTCCATATGGGGCTGATAGTTGGAGGGAACGGAGATGGTCATGTCAAAGCCGTTGGGATAGCCGGCCTGTGCCAGCAGCTCCTTGGCCTTGGCGGGGTCATAGGGGTACTTCTGCACCAGCTCCGGCAGGAAGTACTTGGTGAAGGCCGGATAGATGCTGCTGCCCAGCGCCGTACCGTGGCCGTCAGCGATCATGTCCATGATGCTCTGGCGGTCGATGGCGTAGCACAGGGCCTGACGCACCTGCTGGTTGTCAAAGGGGGCCACGGCGTTGTTCAGATACACCGCCTGCACCAGATTCATGGTGCCCTCCAGAACCTGGAAGTCGCTGTCCAGCTGCGCCGTCTGAGACGAGGTCAGATGGGCGCACAGGTCGATGGACTTGCCCTTCAGGGCCGTCACCAGCGCATCGGCGCTCTCGTAAATTTTATAGGTCACCTTATCCAGATAGGCGGGGGTTCCCCAGTAATCGTCAAAGCGCTGGATGACAAAGTTCTCCTGCGGGGAGCGGGACACGTACATGAACGGGCCGGTACCCACGGGATGGGTAGCCTGATCGTCGTAGCCCTTGGGGATGATGGCGCTGGTGAGATAGCTGATGAACTCCAGATCCCGCTGGGCAATGGTGATGGTCACGGTCCTTTCGTCAACGGCCTTGACCTCCTGAATAACAGAAAACGCCGGCACCAGAGGCGTCCCCTCCGATGTATCGGCGCAGCGTTCGATGGAATATACCACATCCTCCGCCGTCACCGTTGCGCCATTATGGAACTTCACACCCTCACGCAGGGTAAAGGTATAAGTCCTTCCGTCCTCAGACAGCTCGTAGCGCTCCGCAACAGCGGGGATCAATTCACCCTTGGAATTGGGCTTTACCAAGCCCTCAAACAGGTTGAACAAGACCTCTCTGGTTCCTGCGGTCACCATCCGGTGAGGGTCAAGACTGTCATCCAGGTCCTTGGCGATGCCAACGGTGATCTCTCCGCCGCTGACTGCTTCGCCGCCGTTATTTCCTTGTCCGCCCTGGCCTTTGCTGCCGTCTCCGCAAGCGGTGAGTACGGTGCAGACCAGTCCCAGCGTCAGGAAAAGAGCCAATAGTCTCTTCTTCATGTCTTCTCCTTCCTTGCCGCCCTTTCGGCGGCAGGCCAGAAATAATGGTCGCCCCCGGCCTGTGTGATCGTGTGGCATCACCCGGCGAGGGCCTGTCGATATGCAGTTGTCGAAGTGCAATGTACCACATTTCCCCACGGTTTGCAAGAGAAAGTTTCGTTTTTGCAAAAAAATGCGGGGAAAGCAGCTCCATCCCCCGGCAAGGGGGCGGGCGGCCCGCAAAAAAGCACCGGCATCCCCTGATGGGATGCCGGTGCGGGAGCTGCGCTGTCAGTTGGTCTCCGTCGGCGGAGCGGGAGGCTCCTCCGGCGGCATGGGCTCCTGATCCCGGTGGACGTATTCGCAGGCCTCCAGCGGCATATGACGCTTTTCCAGCCGCCGGTCGGTGAGGTACTTTACCAGCGTCTGCAGGCAGGCGAAGATGGGGACGCCCAGAAACATTCCCAGCACCCCGGCAAAGCCGCCGCCCACGGTGATGGCCACCACCACCCAGAAGCTGGAGATGCCGGTGGCATCGCCCAGGATCTTGGGGCCGATGATGTTGCCGTCGATCTGCTGCAGAACGATGATGAACACGATGAAGATCAGGCACTGCTTGGGGCTCACCAGCAGGATCAGGAACGCACTGGGCGCAGCACCCAGGAACGGCCCGAAGAAGGGGATCATGTTGGTGACGCCCACCACCACGCTTACCAGCGGCGTATAGGGCAGCGAGAAGATGGAGCAGCCGATGAAGCACAGAATGCCGATGATGAGGGAGTCCAGCATCTTGCCCCGGACGAAGCCGCTGAAGATCTGATTCGTCTTGCGGGTGGCCCGCACCACCCAGCGGGCCTGCTCCTCCTGCAGGAGGGCATACAGCAGCTTGCAGCACCGGGCCAGACTCTTCTCCTTCATGGCCAGCAGGTACACGGAGATGATGATGCCCACCAGGAAGTTGGTGGTGAAGGTCACAAGACCCCAGATGCCTGTCCAGATGCCGCCGGTGATGGTGGTGAGCATCTGCTGGGCGCCGGGCAGCACCTGCTCCGTCAGCACCTTCATGAGGTCATTGTAGTAGTTCTCCAGATTCGTCTCCATCCAGCCGGCGATCTCCGGGTTCTTCTCCAGCAGATTGGTGACCCAGACATATATCTTATTATAGTAGCTTTCGGCGTTGTTGATAAGCATGGCCACGCTGTCGATGAGTTGGGGGATCAGCACGCTCATCAGCAGATACAGCAGGTACGCCACCACGGCCCACGTCAGCAGGATACTGACACCCCGCAGCAGACCGCCCCGGAGCTTGGGCTCCTGACCCTTGCTCAGCCGCTTCAGCCCCTTACGGATCAAGCCCTCGATCCAGTTGACGATGGGTGCCAGCAGATAGGCCATGGCGAAGCCGTACAGCACCGGGGCCAGCACCGTCACCAGCTTGCTCAGATAGCGCTGGAGGGTGCCGTTCATATAGAATGTATCGTAAAAAGCAAGAATGGCGCAAACGGTGAGAAACACCGTCAGGCCCCATTTGAAATAGTGGCTTTTTTGCTGCTTCATGGGTGGACTCCTTCCGCCGAAGTAGGTACGCACAACGTACCATAATATCTTATATCATACCGAAAGCCCGCCGCCAATGCAAGCCCGCCGGGCAAATTTTTCTTTAAGAATGTGTGCAGAAACCGTTCAGGACTTCTCCGGCGGCACCCATTGCTTTTTCCAGCAGAGAGGAGTATAATAAAAATGCTATGCTGTCTTCTGCGGAAACACAAAACCGAGAACCGTGTGCAAAAGAGGAGAACCGGTATGGATAAAAAGCTTCTGTTTATCGTCAATCCACGTGCGGGGCGCACCAAGTCCTTTGCACCGCTGTTTGATGCGGTGGCCTGCTTTTCCAAGGCGGGCTATCTGGTGAAGGTATTCCTCACTGAGGGACGTGGAGACGCCACCCGTGCGGCGGCAGAGTTGGGCGGAGCATACGATCTGGTGGTCTGCGCCGGCGGCGACGGCACCTTCAACGAGATGGTGTCCGGCCTGATGCAGCTGCCTGAGTGTCCAGAGGTGGGCTATCTCCCCAACGGCAGCACCAACGACTTCGCCGCCAGCCTGCATATCCCCGCCACGCCGCTGAAGGCGGCGGAGAGCATCGTAAACGGCCACCCCTTCTATCTGGATGTGGGCCGCCACAACGACCGATACTTCGCCTATGTGGCTTCCTTCGGGGCCTTTACCCGCAGCTCCTACTCCGTGCCACAGGCCACCAAGAACGCTCTGGGTCACTTCGCCTATATTCTGGAGGGCATGAAGGATCTGGACTCCCTGCGGCCCTACCGCTGCCGGGTGGAGACGGGGGAGGAGACCTTCGAAGGGGAGTTCATCTTCGGAGCCGTGTGCAACTCTACCTCTCTGGGCGGCATCATGAAGCTGGACCCCAGCCGGGTGCAGATGGACGACGGAGCCTTTGAGCTGCTGCTGCTGCGGATGCCCAAGACGGCCATCGACCTGCAAAGCCTCATCGCCGCCATCAGCCGCATGGACTACAACGGCCCCGGCGTCATTTTCCGCCATGTACAGCAGGTGACTGTCACCACCGACGAGGATCTGCCCTGGTCGCTGGACGGGGAGTACGCCCCCAGCGCCCCCCGTGTAGAGCTGCGGAACCTCCCCGGTGCCATCCCCCTGATGCTGTGCCGGTGAGCGGACAGAGCGAGCCTGTGAAAAAGCCGAACAGACGCCGTCTGTTCGGCTTTTGTGCGGGGCGGAGGATACTCCTCTTGTGTTTCGGCAAAGTTTCGCTACCCTTTTTCAAGCTTCTATGTTAATATATAGTCGTATTTTTTGAGTGCCGGGCGTAGAACAACAAAATGCGACGGCCCATTGGGGCGTTATATATCACTCACACGGCAAAGGATGTGGACCTATGATCTTTCAGCGCAAGGGCAGCGGCGTCAGCTGGCTGCTGGTGGGGCTGGGCAACCCCGGCTCCAAATACGAGAGTACCCGCCACAACATGGGCTTTCTGGCGGTGGACGGGCTGGCCCGGCGGAAGGGCTTCCGCTTCAATAAGCTGCGCTTCCGGGCGTGGACGGCGGAGTGGATGGTGAACGGGGAAAAGGTGCTGGTGATGAAGCCCCAGACCTATATGAATCTCTCCGGCGAATCCGTAGGCGAGGCGGCCCGGTTCTATAAGATCCCGGCGGACCACGTGGTGGTCATCTCCGACGATATCTCCCTGCCGGTGGGTAAGCTCCGCATCCGCACCGGCGGCAGTGCCGGCGGCCACAACGGCCTGAAGAACATCATCCAGCATCTGGGAACCGATCAGTTCCCCCGCATCAAGGTGGGGGTAGGCGCTCCGGGGCAGGCGGGCTATGACGTGGTGGACTGGGTCATCGGCCGCCCTCTGGGCGAGGATCAGAAGGTGCTGATGGAGGCACTGGACCGTGCCGGGGACGCTGCGGAGGTATTGATCTCGCAGGGGCCTGACCGGGCCATGAACCGGTTCAACTGATTCATTTGTTTTGCCTTTGAAGGGAAGTTTTCCGACAGCCTTTTCTGTTTTGCCTCCGGCGGCCCATCATCCTTTTTGTCTCCGACGGCATACTTTTTGCCAACAGCAGCAAAAAGTATGCAAAAAATGCCGCCAGAAACCGATGGTTTCTGGACTTCCTTTTGTGTGCAAGAGTTGCTTCCTAAATTCCGCCGAAGCAGGGAATCGGCGTTCTTCTACTCACGCTGCCGCTACATTGGGTGGTTGAAGGGGGTAGTTCTTCTACCGGGGGAATCCATACTCCCAAGCGGCAGAACCACCAGTTTCTTCATCTGGGCGGGAGCGGCAGCGGGGTTGCTGCTGAGTCAATTCCCACGACATCTCATATCGAACGAAACTCTTGAAGGTAAAGGAAGTCCAAAAACCATTGGTTTCTGCTGGCGTTCTTTGGCGCCTTTCTGCCCGGAGGCAAACACACATCATTTTTCACGCATATTTCTCTGCTTTTTCAGGTAACTTACAGCATAGGGGCGTATACTGACGTATACGCCCCCGAAGGCGTTCCCGGCCCATGTGCGCTGGGAGCGAACATTTCATCATCGGAAGGAGGCGGCAGGATGGAAGCTCTGCTGCGGGAGCTGTGGCAGCTCCGGGAGATACAGGAGCTGGCGCAGCTGATGGAGAGCGGCGGCGGACCGGCACTGGTGACGGGCCTGAGCCCGGTACACCGGGCCATGACGGCGGCAGCGCTGCGGCTGAAGTCCGGGCGGCCCCTGCTGATGCTCTGCGCCGACGAGGGGGAGGCCCGGCGGCAGGCGGCGGACCTGCGGTCCCTCACCGGCCGGGAGCCTGTCCTGCTGACGGGCCGGGAGCTCCACTGGCGGGAGCTGGCGGCGGTGAGCCGTCAATGGGAATACCGGCGGCTGGAGGCCCTGTACCGCATCCGGCAGGAGGAGGCTCCGGTGATCGTCACCACCGCTGATGCGTTGGCCCTGCGGTGCATCCCCCCGCAGGTGCTGGACCGGTGCAGCTTCACCCTCCGCTCTGACGGGCGGTATCAGGTGGAGGAGTTGGCCCGGCGGCTGACGGCGGCGGGCTATACCCGCACGGAGCAGGTGGAGGGGCCGGGACAGTTCGCCCTGCGGGGCGGTATTCTGGACGTCTACTCCCCCGGCGCCGAGGCCCCGGTGCGATGCGAGTTTTTTGACGACGAGGTGGACTCGCTGGGCTTTTTCGACGTCGCCACCCAGCGGCGGACGGAGAACTGTCGGGAGGCGCTGCTGCTGCCGGCCGGCGAGGTACTGCCCCTGTGGCGGGACGGTGCGGCGGAGGAGACCGCCGAACGGCTGGAGACGCTGGCGGGACGGATGAAGGATAAGCCCGTGGCCCGGCAGCTGCGGTCGGATGCCGACCTGCTGCGTCAGGGCATCGTCCCCAACGGCAGTGACCGGTTTCTGGCGGCGGTATACCCGGAGATGGTGACGGCCATGGACTATCTGCCCAAGGAGTGTCTGGTGTGCGTCAGCGAAAGCGGGCGCACAGCAGAGGCCCTGAAGGGCTGGCTGAGCCAGCTGAAGGCGGACGTCACCTCCGCCATGGAGAGCGGCATCCTGTGCGGCCCCATGGCAGAAGCAGCCCTGCCAGAGACGGAATTTGCCCGGCAGCTGGAGCGCTTCCCCGTGTGCCAGCTGGAGAGCCTGCCCACCAGCCGGTATCTGCTGGCCCCCAAGGCCCTGCTGCAGATCGACGCACGGCAGCTGTCCGGCTACGGTGGATCGCTGGAGACGGCGGTGACGGATCTGACCCACTATCTCACCGGCGGCTGCCGGGTGATGGTGCTGTGCGGCGGACAGGTGCGGGCCAGAAATCTGCTGGAGCTGCTGGAGGCCCGGAGGATCCCGGCGGCACTGGATCTGGAGGGGGAGCGCTCCCCAGTGCGGAACGTGGTACTCATTACGCTGGGTACTCTGTCCGCCGGATGCGAGTACCCGGCCCTACAGCTGGCGGTGCTGACGGAGGGCCAGCTGACCACGCCGCTGGCAGGCAAGTCCAAAAAGACCCGCCCCAAGCGGGACAGCAATCAGCAGAAGCTCCAATCCTACGCTGACCTGACCCCCGGCGATCTGGTGGTGCATCAGCACCACGGCATCGGCCGCTTCGTGGGGATGATCCGGATGCCCACCGACGGAGTGGAGAAGGACTACATCAAGATCGCCTATGCCGGCAGCGACTGCCTGTATGTGCCGGCCACGGCGCTGGATCTGGTGAGCAAGTATATCGGGGCCGGGGAGGATACCCAGCACACCCGGCTCAACAAGCTGGGCGGTACGGAGTGGGCCAAGACCACCCACCGGGCCAAGGCAGCCGCCAAGGATCTGGCGGAGGGCCTCATCAAGCTCTACGCCCAGCGCCAGCGGGAGGCGGGCCACGCCTTCTCCCCGGACTCCCCGTGGCAGCAGGAGTTCGAGGACGCCTTCGACTACACGGAGACCGACGATCAATTACAGGCCATCCGGGAGATCAAGGCGGATATGGAAAAGCCCGTACCCATGGACCGGCTGCTGTGCGGCGATGTGGGCTACGGCAAGACGGAGGTGGCCCTGCGGGCGGTGATGAAGTGCATCTTAGACGGCAAGCAGGCCGCCATCCTGGTACCCACCACGGTGCTGGCCCAGCAGCACTATGCCACCGCCATGAACCGCTTCCGCTCCTTCCCGGTGACGGTGGAGGTGCTGAGTCGGTTCCGCACCCCCAAGCAGACCAAGGACATTCTGGAGCGGGCGGCGCAGGGAAAGATCGACTTGCTCATCGGCACCCATCGCCTGCTGGCGAAGAATCTGGTGTTCAAGGATCTGGGGCTGCTCGTCATCGACGAGGAGCAGCGCTTCGGCGTGACCCACAAGGAGAAGCTCCGGGAGCGGGTGCGTCAGGTGGACACCCTGACCCTGTCCGCCACCCCCATTCCCCGGACACTGAACATGGCCCTGTCGGGCATCCGGGATATGTCCACCATCGAGGAGCCCCCCAGGGACCGCCAGCCGGTGCAGACCTATGTCATGGAGCACGAATGGCCCGCCGTGGCGGAGGCCATCCGGCGGGAGCTGAACCGGGGCGGGCAGGTCTACTACCTGCACAACCGGGTGGAGAACATCGAGTCCACCGCCGGACGGCTGCGCCAGTGGCTGGGGGAGGATGTGCGCCTCGCCATGGCCCACGGCAAGATGTCCGAGCAGGAGCTGAGCCGGGTGATGCAGCAGATGGCCGACGGCGAGGTGCAGGTGCTGGTCTGTACCACCATCATCGAGACGGGCATCGACATCCCCAACGTGAACACCCTCATCATCGAGGACGCCGACCGGCTGGGGCTGGCGCAGCTGCACCAGATCCGGGGCCGCATCGGGCGCTCCTCCCGCCGGGCCTACGCCTATCTCACCTACCGCCCCGGCAAGGTGCTGACGGAGGTGGCCAGCAAGCGGCTGTCCGCCATCCGGGAATATGTGGATTTCGGCGCAGGCTTCCGCATCGCCATGCGGGATCTGGAGATCCGGGGCGCCGGCAATCTGCTGGGGCCGGAGCAGTCCGGCTACATGATGAGCGTGGGTTATGATATGTACCTGAAGCTGCTGAACGACGCCGTGCTGGAGCAGCAGGGGAAGGGCCGGGAGATCCGGCCGGAGTGCTCCGCCGACCTGACGGTGGCGGCGTACATCCCGGAGCGGTATGTCCCCTCCGACCGGCAGCGGATGGACCTGTACCGGCGCATTGCCGCCCTACGGGATAACGATGCGGCGGCGGACCTCATCGACGAGCTGACGGACCGCTATGGCGACCCGCCCCGACCGGTGACGGCGCTGCTGGATGTGGCGCTGCTGCGGGCGGCAGCCGCCGACACCGGGGTGACGGATATTACCCAGAAGGGCCAGACACTGCTGCTGAGCCTGGGCCAGCGGATGGACGTCCCCAGTCTCATGGCGGTATGCACTCTGCCGGCCTACCGCAGCCGCCTGCTGCTGTCGGCGGGGGAGCATCCCAAGCTGACGCTGCACCTGAAGCCCGGCGAGGAGGCGCTGGACGCCGCCGGGCATCTGGTGGAAGCCCTGTCTCTCAAACGCAAGGAAATTTCGGGCGAAACGCCCGCAGAAGGAGGAACCCTATGAAACGTTTTGCTGCGATGCTGGCGGTCTCGGTGCTGATGGTGCTGTGGATCGCCTCCGGCGACCGGATGAGCGCCGGCCAACGAACGGACGGCCTTTATTACGAGGTCACCGGCATCCATCCGGACGCCGTGCTGATGCGCATCAACGGCGAGGACATCTCGGCGGAGGAGTACCTGTACTGGCTGGCCTATGACTGTGAGTACCTGACCTCCTATGTGCCGAATCTGGATTTCAGCGCCGAGGTGTCCAACGGCATGACCTACGGCTCCTATGCCAAGGCCGACGCCGTGGAGACGGTGAAGCTCTATGCCCTGCTGCGGCAGTGGGCCAAACAGTACAATGTATCGCTGACGGAGGAGGACGAGGCCCGGCTTCAGCAGCAGCGGCAGCAGTATGTCACCTACTACGGCGGCGAGGAGGGCTATCAGCAGCAGCTGCAGCTGCTGGGCATCAGCGAGGATACCTTCGACAGCATCAACCGGATGTACCTGCTGTATGCACGGATTCACGATCTGTATACCGCCGACGGCAGCGCCATGCACCCCACGCAGGAGGCCATCGACGCCTTCGCTCAGGAAAAGGGCTACGTAACGGTGAAGCTGCTGTACTGGCCCGCCTCCGGCGGTGAGAACTCTCAGGCGCAGGCAGAGGACTTCGCCGCCCGGCTGGCCACCGCCGAGGATAAGGATGCCCTGTATGCGGAGATGGCCCAGCAGTTGGGCATCGAGGCCGGGGACACCGGCCGCACCTTCAGCGCCGAGACGCTGGGGGATACCCTGTCCGCCGCCTTCTCTGCGCTGGAGCCGGGACAGGTCAGCGATGTCATTGCCACCGATGAAGGCTGGTATGTGGCCATCGGCCAGACGCTGGACGAGGGCTCCGTGCTGGACGAGATGTTCACGGAAAACGTGACTCAGGCCCGCAGCGAGCTGACGGTGGAATACAACCAGGGCCTCTATGACAAGCTGGACGCCGGGGACTTTTACAGCCGTCTCACGGCCCGGCAGTCCGAGCTCAGCAGCCAGTTCAGCTCCGGCAGCGCCGATCCCGGCACGGACAGCGGTACGGGCAGCAGTACGGACAGCGATAACTCCGGCGAAAAGGAGGGCGGCAGCACCGGCTCCGGGGACTGATTTTCTCCCGAAACAAGGGAACTCTGGAATTATTTCCTATTTTTATGAGATTCTCCCCTTGACTATTTTGCTAAAAATGGTACGATAGATAAGGTAATGGAAACCAAGGCAAATCGGAAAGCCAAAAAGGGACCCAAAACAAATTAGGAGGAAAAGATACTATGAAAGACTTGTACGTCGTCAACTGCTGCAGAACCGCTATCGGTTCTTTCGGCGGTTCCCTGAAGAACACCCCCGCCACCGAGATGGGCGCCATCGTGGTGAAGGAGGCCCTGAAGCGGGCCAACGTTGCTCCCGAGAACGTGGATGAGCTGATGTTCGGCTGCATCCTGACCGCCGGTCTGGGCCAGAACGTGGCCCGTCAGGTCTCCGTCAAGGCCGGTATCCCCTACTCCGTTCCCGCCTACACCATCGGCATGGTCTGCGGCTCCGGCATGAAGTCCGTCATCGAGGGCGCCCGTGCCATTCTGTCCGGCGATGCCAACATCGTGGTCTGCGGCGGTACCGAGAACATGAGCGCTGCTCCCTTCGCCTCCCCCGACGCCCGCTGGGGCGCCCGCATGGGTGACAAGAAGATCGTGGACACCATGATCCGTGACGGTCTGTGGGATGCTTTCAATAACTATCACATGGGTACCACTGCCGAGAACATCAATGATATCTGGGGCATCACCCGCCGTGAGCAGGACGAGTTCGCCGCTGCCTCCCAGCAGAAGACCGAGGCCGCTCAGGCCGCCGGCCGCTTCGACGACGAGATCGTTCCCGTCCCTGTGAAGGTCAAGAAGGAGATCGTGGAGTTCAAGCGTGACGAGTTCCCCAAGGCCGGCGTCACCGCCGACGGCATCGCCAAGCTGCGTGGCGCTTTCCCCGTTGGTCCTGAGTCCCCCAACCCCGAGGTCGTTCACACCTTCGAGGTCACCGGTGCCAAGGAGACCGAGGACAAGGGTACCCAGCGTGTCACCGCTGCCAATGCCTCCGGCATCAACGACGGTGCTGCCGCCATCGTGCTGGCTTCTGCCGAGGCCGTGGAGAAGTACGGTCTGAAGCCCATGGCCAAGCTGATTGGCTGGGGCCAGGGCGGTGTGGATCCCAAGATCATGGGCGTTGGCCCCGTGCCTGCCTCCCGTGCCGCTATGGCTAAGGCTGGCCTGACCATCGACGACATCGACCTGGTTGAGGCCAACGAGGCCTTTGCCGCTCAGTCCATCGCTGTGGCCCGTGAGCTGCACTTCGACATGAGCAAGGTCAACGTCAACGGCGGTGCCATCTCTCTGGGCCACCCCGTGGGTGCTTCCGGCGCTCGTATCATCGTCACCCTGCTGCATGAGATGCAGAAGCGTCCCGAGGCCAAGCGTGGTCTGGCTACGCTGTGCATCGGCGGCGGCATGGGCGTTGCCACCATCTACGAGAAGTGCTGAAGCGCTGAGGCGTAACAAAAATCAAAATAGCCGGGGACGGAGCTTCCGTCCCCGGCTATTTCATCGGCAGACCTGCGCCGGTGCATAAAAAATCTGCCGGGAGTCCTCTCCCGGCAGATTTTTTATGCAGTGCGTTATTCCATGTCCACGGAGATGTGGTCGGTGCCGTGGGCCTCGAACTCCCCCAGATAGGCGTTCATGCGGTTCATGACCTCGTCGTAATTCTCCTCCGTGATGGGGGGATCATCCATGTCCCGCAGGGCCAGCTCCTGCGCCAGTATCTCGAAGAAGGTGGTGTCCTCATAGGCCATGATGGCCTCGTGGATGCCGCCCTCGGCAAAGGCCTGTGAGGGGATCAGCTGCCCCTGATACAGCTCCGTCAGCGGCGCCATCCCATGGGCCAGACACTGGGAGAACACCAGACTTTCCACCTCGTCATACTGGCGGATACGGTCATCGCCCCGAGTGGAATTGAGGATCCAGTTGCCGATATATACCAGATCCAGCAGACGCCGGAACTGCTTCTCTGTCATTTTGATCTCCATATGGATACACCTCCACGCCGCCGAAGGGGCCTTTACTGTATGCAACAGTATAACAGACCCGGCGGGAAAATACCACTGAAAAAACCGGGGAAATCCGCCAAATTTTCACTTGAGAAAGAAGCGCTCCCATAGTATAATATGATTGTTTTATTATGCAGCGTGATACACTGCGGCATCACGGGGATGCCGGAAAGGAGGCCCAGTCATGGACCAACGGCCCATCGGAGTGTTCGACTCCGGTCTGGGGGGACTGACCGCCGTGCGGGAAATGCGGCGGCTGATGCCCTCTGAAAACATTATATACTTCGGAGACACGTCCCGTGTCCCCTATGGCGGGCGCTCGCCGGAGATCCTGCTGAAATACGCCCGGCAGGACGTCCACTTCCTGCGCTCCTTCGATATTAAGGCGGTGCTGGTGGCCTGCGGTACCGTATCCACCACGGCCCTGCCCCAGCTGCAGGCGGAAAACGACCTGCCCATTCTGGGGGTGGTGGAGCCCGCCTGCCGGAAGGCGGCGGCCATGACCCGGAACCGGCGGGTGGGCCTCATCGCCACCGCTGCCTCCGTCCGCAGCGGCGCCTATGAGCGGACGCTGCACCGGCTGGATGAAACCATCCACGTGGTGAGCCGGGCCTGCCCGCTGCTGGTGCCGCTGGTGGAAAACGGCCGCTATCAGCCCGGCGACGTGGTCATCGAGACGGTGGCCCGTGAGTATCTGGAGCCTCTGCGGCAGGAGGGGCTGGACGTGCTGATCCTGGGCTGCACCCACTATCCCCTGCTGACGGATATCATCCGGGAGATCATGGGGCCGGAGGTGTCGCTGGTGAACGCCGGTGCAGAGTCCGTCCACACCCTGCATGATGCGCTGGCCCGGCGGCAGCTGCTGGCCCCGGAGGGGACCGGACAGGCGCTGCTGTGTACCAGCGACCGGCCGGAGGGCTTCGGTCAGATGGCCCGTCGCTTCCTGCAGGAGGAGCCTACGGCTCCCGTGCGGCTGGTGGACATCGAGCGATACTGAGGAGGCCGTCATGGAAGGAAATGTGAAGGTCCATGTGGAGAGCCGCACCCGGCTCCCGGACATGGAGGATGTGCTGCACTTCCGGGGCAGCGGCACGCTGGAGCGCACCCCGTCGGGGTGGCAGCTGCGGTATCAGGCCCGCAGCGATGAGGACGGCAGTCTCATGACCTCGGAGCTGTGGCTGGAGGACTGCGGCTGCGTGACTCTCCGCAGCGGCAACAGCTACCGGATGCGGCTGGACCCCGCCGCCCCCACCGCCCTGCACCTGCCTACGGAGGAGGGCGTGCTGGCGCTGGACGTAGCCACCCATGAGCTGCTGTGGGAGCTGGAGCAGGAGGAACAAGGACACATTACGCTGGATTATTCCCTGCACATGGGACAGACGCCGGTGTCGGCGCTGACGGTCCGGCTGGAGCTATATCAAGAATGAAGGAGGACCCCGCAATGAATATGATCCAAAGCGCAAAGGACCAGGTGCTGGCCCTGACCACCGCCGCCTATCAGAAGGCGGCCGCCGCCGGCCTGCTGCCGGAGGGCGTGACGGTGACCCCCTCGGTGGAGATCCCCAAGGATACCGCCAACGGCGACTATACCACCACCTTCTGCCTGGCTGCCGCCAAGGCCATGAAGATGAACCCCCGGCAGGTGGCCCAGATCCTGACGGAGCAGATGGACCTGACGGACACCTATTTTACCTCCGTGGAGCTGGCCGGCCCCGGCTTTCTGAACTTCCGGCTGGGCAGCCGCTGGTTCGGCGATACCGTGGCCTGTGTGGAGGCGGAGGGCGCCGACTACGGCCGCAACGACACGCTGACCGGAAAGAAGTACATGGTGGAGTTCGTCTCCGCCAACCCCACCGGCCCCATGCACATGGGCAACGCCCGTGGCGGCGTGCTGGGCGACACGCTGGCCTCCGTACTCCAGAAGTCCGGTGCCGACGTGTGGCGGGAGTTCTACGTCAACGACGCCGGCAACCAGATCGATAAGTTTGCCCGGAGTCTGGATGCCCGGTATCAGCAGCTGATCCGCGGCGAGGACGCCGTGGAGTTCCCGGAGGACGGCTATCATGGCGACGATATCCGGGAGTTGGCCCGACTGTTTTATCAGCAGGAGGGCGAGAAGTATCTGGACTGCGACGAAAAGACCCGGCACGATGCGCTGGCCAAATTCGGTCTGGATCACAACATCCCCAAGATGAAGACCGATCTGGCCCGGTACGGCATCCAGTACGACGCATGGTTCTTCGAGTCCACCCTCCACGAGAGCGGCTATGTGGCGGACTCCGTGAAGGCGCTGACCCAGCGGGGCTATACCTATGAGAAGGACGGCGCCCTGTGGCTGGCCACCAGCCGGATCCTGGCGGAGAACCTGAAAAAGGCCGGCAAGTCCGACGAGGACATCGAGAAGCTGGGCCTGAAGGACGACGTGCTGCGCCGTGCCAACGGGTTTTACACCTACTTCGCCGCCGATATTGCCTATCACCGCAACAAATTCGCCGTCCGGGGCTTCGATAAGGTCATCAACGTGTGGGGCGCCGACCACCATGGCCATGTGGCCCGCCTGAAGGGTGCCATGGACGCTTTGGGGCTGGACGGTGAGCACCGGCTGGATATCGTGCTGATGCAGCTGGTGAAGCTGGTGCGGGACGGCGAGGTGGTGCGGATGTCCAAGCGCACCGGCAAGGCCATCAGCCTGACGGACCTGCTGGACGAGATCCCCGTGGACGCCTGCCGCTACTTCTTCAACGCCAAGCCGGAGACGCAGATGGAGTTCGATCTGGGTCTGGCCGTCCGGGAGGACAGCGAGAACCCGGTGTACTATGTGCAGTACGCCCACGCCCGCATCTGCACCCTGCTGAAAAATCTGGAGGCCGAGGGCTATACCGTCCCGGCCGCCGATGCCGTGGATTTCAGCCTCCTGACCGACGAGACGGAGCAGGCCCTCATCAAGCAGATCGCCTCCTATGGTCAGGTGGTGCTGCTGGCGGCACGGGACTACGACCCCAGCCACATCAACCGCTACCTTACCGCTCTGGCGGCGGCGTTCCACAAATTCTACGCCGCCTGCCGCATCAAGGGCGAGGAAGAGCCGGTGCTGCTGGCCCGGCTGAAGCTGGCGGATACCACCCGTGCGGTGCTGAAAAACGCCATGACCCTCATCGGCTGCAGCGCCCCGGAGAAAATGTAAGAGGACCCTGCATCAGCAATTTCTGCAGATACGGTCGATCCCTGCATAGAAAAGGAACCCCTGCGGCCTCGCCGCAGGGGTTCCTTTTTAGGCTGCGAATGGACGCAGCGCCCGTCGCCGCATCGCACCCATCCGAAAAAATTTCCCCAAGCGGGAGAAGCATCTTGTGTTTGCACGGAACTGGCAGTACGATCCATATAGATAAGACAGACAGCTTATGGGAAGGCCGCTGACGGCGGCCTTTTGAAAGCACGGAAGTTGGTCTATTCTAACCGAAGGGAGTTGACCGGATATGGAGGAACAAAGCTGCGTGCTGCTGGAAAACGGCAGACGGATCAGCGCATTTGCATCGCAGCTGCCATTTATGAGAGGAACCGCCCTGCCCCCTGACCCGGGCATAAAAAACCGGCAGGCCCCCTGTGGCGCCTGCCGGTTTTTGGTACGGGTAGTGGGACTCGAACCCACACGCCTCGCGGCACAGGAACCTAAATCCTGCGTGTCAACCAATTCCACCATACCCGCATACAGTAATCAGTATAGCACACCCACCGCCGTTACTCAAGCAAAAATCCCCGCTGCCGCAGAAAAATCTCCCCCGGCGGCGAAAAAAGTCTCGTATTTTCCCGAAACTGTGATACAATACAAGGCAAAGAATACCGGCATCCTGCGGGATGCCTGATACAGGAGGAACCACCATGCAAGTGACCGAACGTTTTTTGAAGTACGTCTCCTTTGACACCACCTCCAGCGAGACGTCCGACACCGTCCCCACCACCGCCCACCAGAAGGAGCTGGGCCGGTATCTGGCCGACGAGCTGGCCCGGCTGGGGCTGGAGAACGCCCATATGGATCAGTTGGGCTATGTCTATGCCGTTCTGCCCGCTACACCGGGTCAGGAGCACGTCCCGGCGCTGGGTCTCATCTCCCATATGGATACCTCCCCCGCCGTCAGCGGCGCCGACATCCAGCCCCAGATCGTCACCTATCAGGGCGGCGACCTGCCGCTGGCCAAGACCGGATGCCTGCGGGTGAAGGACTTCCCCTTCCTCAGCCGCTACGTGGGGCAGCAGCTCATCGTCACCGACGGCACCACGCTGCTGGGTGCCGACGACAAGGCTGGCGTGGCGGAGATCGTCACCGCCTGCGAGTACCTGCTGGCCCACCCGGAGATTCCCCACCGCACCGTGGCCGTCTGCTTCACCCCAGACGAGGAGGTGGGCAAGGGCGCCGACCACTTTGACCCCGCCAAATTCCCCGCCAAGGCCGCCTATACCGTGGACGGCGGCGAGCTGGGCGAGATCGAGTACGAGAACTTCAACGCCGCCGCCGTGACCCTCACCGTCCACGGCGTCAACATCCACCCCGGCTCCGCCAAGGATAAGATGAAAAACGCAATCCTCATGGCTCACCAGTTCATCTCCCTGCTGCCGGAGGCGGAGACTCCCGCCCACACCGAGGGCTACGAGGGCTTCTACCACGTCACCGACGTCTCCGGCAACGAGACGGAGGTGGTGCTCCACGCCATCATCCGTGACCACGACCGTGAGAAGTTCGAGGCCCGCAAGACCTTCGTGGAAAACGCCGTCCGCTACCTCAACGGCGTTTGGGGCGATGGGTCCTTCCAGCTGGAGCTGAAGGACAGCTACTATAATATGAAGGAAAAGCTGCTGCCCCACATGGAGCTCATCGACAACGCCTGTGCCGCCATGCGGGCCGTGGGCGTGGAGCCGGAGATCGTTCCCATCCGGGGCGGCACCGATGGAGCCCGCCTCTCTTGGGAGCGGGATATCCCCTGCCCCAACCTCTGCACCGGCGGCGCCAATTTCCACGGCGTCCATGAGTTTGTCCCCGTGGCCTCCATGGAGAAGATGGTGCAGGTGCTGGTGGAGCTGGTCCGCTGCTGATCCTGCCCATATACCGCCTGAGCGCCCCTCTCTCTGCGAGAGGGGCGCTTTATGTGAAATCGCTATAAAATCGCTATGTAAAAAACGGCAAAAAAATGTCAACTCCTCTTGCAATTTGCCGTAAGGAGTGCTAACATACGTGTATAGACAGTGTGACGAACCGCCCATGGGCGGTTATCGTTTCAAATGAAACGATAAGGAGTTATTCCCCGTGCGAGCGCCCCATCGGTCACACGCAAAAAATAGGAGGAAGATATCATGACAAATCGCAAGTCCACCAAACGGGCCTTGCTGGGCAGCGTCATGGCTATGGTCCTGTGCCTGGCCATGCTGATAGGCGCTACCTTTGCATGGTTCACCGACA
>ERZ836441.1213-NODE-1213-length-26249-cov-3.332213_pt1 | contig 26249 bp, 25 predicted proteins | sample MGYA00519686_ERZ836441 | MGnify/ENA primary metagenome ERZ836441 (study PRJEB31850, sample SAMEA3708800) | human gut metagenome | biome: human gut; feature: human-associated habitat; material: faeces | place: China | collected 2014 ... | reverse complement strand
TTTTGCTGGAGGTGTAGTATCTGGGGACAGTTGCAAAGGGGTAGGTGGTCCAGATGACACTTTCCTCGCCGGTGTCAGCATCGGTGGCCAAGGAGACTACATAAACTACCTTGCCGTCATACCGCCGGTAGTACCCGGCGCAGATTTTTCTTTCTGCCATCTGGTCACCTCACATTTCTTCATATGCTTTCAGGTACTACTTTTAAGAGTAGTCATTGTAATTTTGTAGAAATCACTTACTCCCTCTTCGAGGAATCCTTTGACTCAAAACCATGCTTTATATTTTGATATTTTGGTGCTGGTTAGTGCCGCTGCATAATCATTGACGCGGCTTGCACAGAGAATGGAAAAGAAATAATTAAAGAGTCGTAGCGTGTTAGCAAGCAAAACATTCCGTATAAGACCGAACCACATCCCCGCGGTGATAATACTCAACTTTAATTTCTTTTCTCCGATAATTGATTTCATAATACACGCCTAAAGTGTAGCGGCAAACATGTTCTGGCAAATTGTGATTCCATGCCCACACACCATCAAAGGAATCCTTTGTAAGAGCCATAAGACGTTCGCGGTCTGCCTGTTTTTCATCTGTCCGGCGAGTGGATTTTTTCATTTCAATAGCAATCAATCAAATTATCCTGTTCCATATTTTCGCCCCTGCTGTGAAGAATCAAATCACAGTTTATGGTGATTATTTCTTCATGCTGGCCCCGAATAGTTTTTCGAATGGTTTTGATTCCGCCTCGATTTCTGTTATATTCCACATCTGTGTAATACCCCACATAAGAATCATCTTCCTTAATGATGTCGTGGATATGTAACATCAAGGCACCACATAGAGTTCGCTCGGCAACCCTTGTTCTAAACAAGCCGTGCTCTGTCAACAGGAAAGCGCGATTTGCATTTTCAAAAAGTGTCACTAACTCCTCGTAAGTTTTCATTTTTATCCCTCAATTTGAACTTTGAGTGCATCAAACTTCTTTTTTCTGTCTATATGCTCCAAACGCATAAAAGCCAGCAGACACATTTGATAGACTTCGTCGTACCACTGCTCTAACTGTGTTGTTGTCAAATCAGCGACGGACTTTTTGTATTTCGACCCTGTGGGATCAATGTTGTTATGGCGGATGTTAAAGTTGTTAAAGGCATAAAACAAATCACTTGTAAATAGTTTGTCAACTGATTCAAGATCCTTTCGCTTGGGTTCAAGTAGATCGGCAAAAGTGAGCAAAGTCTGTTTCTTTCGCTCCAAGTCACCTTTCATTGAGTGATGATTGTATTCGATGACTTTATACGAAAGATTTTCAGGAATATATTCCGATTCAGATACTACTATTGCGGTATTATCCTTTGGTAGAAAAATTGTAAAACCGTCTTCAAAGCTTTGCATATATCCGATTGCATCAACAACTTTGTCAATTTGTTGCAAATAAAAGCACTTATTAAATTGCACAAAAAAGAAGTTATTGTCTAAATGTAGGAGCAAGTTATAGATGTATTCACAAAAGGACACCAAATAATCTATGTCGAAATCTTGGGGCTGTTCAGTAAAGTTAAAGCCGTGTTCCTCATCGAATTCATCGAGGGTTAGACATGTTCCGCGAAAATAGAAACCTTCAAAATTCATAGATATCAAGTCTGCTAAGGACTTACCATCTCTACTGTCTTTATTGTAAAAAAGACTATAAAGTTTAGAATATTCTTTTTGAGGGTCTACTTTCCCTGCTCTGAGAACCTGAGCAAAATTTCGCCTCACTGCAATATCACCTCATTCCACCGTGACTTGTCCATTCATGAGCATTGGGAACAGCCGGTCTCGGGGCTTTGTGAACTCACGGTTTTCTTTATATAGAGCTTTTGGATTGTCCATAATAGGGTCATAAACTTACACAAACAATGTAGTGTAGGTGCGGAGAGAATTACCGTCCACATGGACTGGCTTATAGGATTGCTCGGCTCGGGGAACATTGATGACCACGATATAGTCACCCTCGACTTCTTGCACGAACACATCATTGGAGGACAGGATATTGACTCTGGTCTTGTTGGAGTTATTTAGGATGTTCCAGGACTCCTATATGAAATAATTTTAATTTCATATAGGAGGCTCCTTACAGCTCTTTCACCAACTCTACAAACTGGCTTATGCTCACTGCGCCGGGCAGCAAATTATCCTCATCCCGGAACACCATGTAATAACGATACTGATTCCCAGCGGCGTTTTTCCAGGCTCGTCCCAGCTCGATTCTCTTCCGGCTCTCATCATTTTTCAGGTGCTCACCCTTCGGCTCAACCAAGATGATTTTTCCGTTCTGAGTCATCACGATAAAGTCTGGGTAATGGTTGATAAAACCGTTGATACAAAATCCCTGCTTGGAAATATTCCGATGCCACCATTTGATGTTGGTCAAAGCGGTAAACTCCCGGACCAAGGCCAACTCCAGTTTATCCATGTTGCCCTCTTCTGCCTGGTACAGAGAGCCACCGTAGATATTTGTGTGGGTCGTGGGGTGGATGTATGCGGGAAGTTTGTAAAAAGGCCTGCAAACGATCCGCTCAGTTTCCAGCCAGTGGGTGAAGGTTTCCTTGTAATGCTGGGTCAGGAGAGAATCAATTTTGTCTTTGATCTTTACCGCATAACCCAGAGGAGCTTTTTCCATACCTGCCAGCTGATCCTTATCCATGTCGCCTACAATGCGCTCGATATAACTTCTCAACTCACCTGAGTCCACCATATTCAATTTATTAAGCTGGTGGAACATCATATCCTTGCACTGACGGATTCGGGTTTCCGGAGGTAAAGAGCGGAAATGCTCTTTGAAATAACGCTGGTCTGCCTCTTCCATCTTAAACGCTTTGGGAAGTCCTCCTTCTTTTTCACGCACATCGATTTCCGCGATTTCATCATCGGCAGCAGAGAAGTCGATATCATATGCCTTACCCTTCAAGGTAAAACTGTCGGCCAGTTGTTCCTTTTCCAGCAGTTCATACATCCCATTGCTAAACAGAGAGGGTGGAACAACTTGGAAAAATTGTGGGATTTCCAAAGTCTCTATATCCTGCTGAAATTCCGTTTTTATTTGGAATGTGGTCACTTGATTTCGCACCTCCCACGGCAGATTCTGCATATAAGGGTCTTTGTCGAACTGCTCCATTGAGTCGTCATATTCCTGCCCAGCCTGCTCAGCTGCCTCCAGCATGGCGTCGCTTCGGGGATGTTCGGCTGAGGAAGTTCCCTCCGTCTGGCGGCGCTCCAGTTCCTGGCTGACTGCCTGGACATCAAAGTCCAAGAAGTCCTCGGCATCATCAGGCAAAGGAGGTGTCACTGGCGGGATCTCCAACTGCTCTGGCATAGGTTCCGGCTTCTTGGGAGGAACAGGTGTAGAGAGGCGGTAGTCCTTATCACTGAAGCCGGCGCTGTTTAGGCCTTTGACAATTTGTTTTACAGTTTCGTCAAAGTCGTTGGAAGAAGTCAGCACATAGGACAGGTTCAGTGCATGCTGACTGTGCTGTGTGGTGTGGGGAAGCCGCAGAATCCGCCCCAGAATCTGCTCTACATCTACCTGGCTGGTTTTATTGGCAAGAGAGGCAAGAATATAAGCAAAGGGGCAATCCCATCCCTCTTTCAGTGCGTTGACCGTGATGATGTATCGAACGGGACATTCAGGAGATAGCAAATTCTGATTTTTCAGTTCATTGATATCAGCAGTACGGATAGCAATCTGCTCAGCGGGAATACCGATCTCCACCAGCTTGTCCCGCAGTTTTTCAAAGGTCGTGCTGTTTTCTTTGCCCCTTGGTTGGGCCTGAAACAGAACAATGGGACGGATATACTGGTTTGCTTGTTCCGGTCTGGACTCAGCTAATTCCTCCAGCCGGTTTCTCAGATCAATGGCATCGGTCAGCACCTCACCCTGGCTGTCCCAATTGTAGACAATCACCGGTAGTTTTATCATGTTCTCCTTTTTCAACTGCACAGCGTCTACATAGGAGATGATATTACTTTCTTTCTTAGGAGTGGCTGTCAGATCCAGCACAAAGCACGGATTAAAGTTCCTCAGCATTTCCAGACTCAGATCGGAGCGGGCATGGTGACTCTCGTCCACTATCACCAAGGGTGAGAGCTGGTTGATGACTTGGAACAGGGCGGTTTCATCCGCCGCTTCGATGGGATATTCCGGCTTTCCCAATGCCTTGGAAAATGGCTCCAAGCTGCTGTTCTCCTGATAAGCTTTCAGAACTTCTTTACCCCGGCCCCGGAACGAGTCATAGGATAGCACCATAATAGAAAGCTGCTCCGTCACAGTTGTGGGATTGAAATTCTGCCCATTCAGAAGTTCCTGTTTGGTGTAGACCTCTACCCGGCTGCCAAAATCCACATTGATCTTTTGACGGTAACTGTGTTCTGGGTCTTTCAGCGCCTTTACAGTCTGGGAGAGGATAGCATCAGACGGTACCAGCCATACCACAGCTTTCGTTTTGGTAAAGGGTAGGGCGTCAAAAACAGGCCGGATGGCATTACAGGCCAAAAAGGTCTTTCCCCCTCCGGTAGGCACCTTAAAGCACAGATTGGGTACACCGGGTATGATGTCCTGATAATGGCCCAAGGAGGGGGCGCTATGCTCCTGCCAGAAGAGGCGGAATGCGGCAGCATAGTCCCGGGTTTCATTCAAAAGCTGTAAATAACGGGTCAGATCCTTGATGACCTTCTTTTGATAGCCTTTCATCTCCATAATATACCGCCTCCTTACCGTGGAATTTCTGTTGGTAGATATTTCACAAGTGCGTCTACTATTTCACTGTGCATCTTCCCATTGAGCAAGGCTAAAATCGTACTACAATAGACTTTGTTATCTAATCCAAAGAAGTGGCCAATGGAATTAGAAAGCCCTTTTTCGTTAAATACACGCAAAATACCCGCATAATCGGCCCTATCTAAAGACTTTCTAAATTTTGTTTCCTGCTCGGATTTTGTTTTTTCGTAGTCAATCGCATGTAATGCAGCGTTTAAACTGGTTTTGACATCCTCATCACTTTTTTTAGACAATTCAATGGAGGATAGTTGGTACTTCAAGTGAGCGACCACACTTTGGCAAATCTGTTTATCAATTTGATTTGCAAACCTATCATTAATAACATAATCCTTTACACTCTCAAAAATTTCATCTGGGTTTCGCCCTAAATGTGTAGCGAGTAGCCGTATCAGTTCTTCCACTAAAAATAGATTTTCTACTTCTGCAACATCAAGCGTGTATATGGCTTCTTCTTTATACTTGTTAATTTCATAAGCAGAGCGATAGTCACGGTCAATTAGTCCATAAACTTGGCAATGGTGCAATGTGGGGTTATTGCGGAAAGCCTTTGTACGAGCAATCACCTGAGTACAACTACCGCAAGCGATTACATAATAATCAGGGTAGAGAACAGTATATAATTGCGTATCATAGCTGTTCTTTTCTCCTTCAACGAACAATACATTTTTTCTGCTGCCTAAAATGTCAAAGAGCATTTCCTCCGGGAGCTCATTATCTTGGATCTTTTCAAATTTCCATCTGGTTCCATCATACTCTTTAATCCAGATTCTATCAGCCGTCCCGTGAGCAGCAGCAAATTGTGTGTCATGAGTAATGTAGATAAAGAAACAATCAGGCCTATACTTTTCAAGAGAAACCCATAAGCTGTTCATAATTGAGCGGTGTAAATGTAACTCAGGCTCATCAATAATAAGCATTTTATTTAATGGAACGCAAAGTACCTGTGCAGCTAAGTAAAGAACTGCACGCTCGCCATCGCTCATTTGATTTGAATTATATAGAGTTCCGGTTCCATCTCGCATCGAAGCTAAAAACTTGGCATCGCTGACCTGTAATTTTCGTTGAGGAAAAATTTCATCCCAAATTTGAATTAACTTATCAATTGCAGTAAAGGGAGGGTCGGGCCTTTCGTCACGAGTGGGTGCTGCTTTACACTCGTTTACAAATTTTTCATTATCATTGTTTTTCAGTGCAATTAGCGCAGCCAAAACATTGTCAAAGTCATCTATAAGTTTTGTGGTATACTCTTTTCCCCAATTCCACCGATACCCTTTCCCCGACTGTTGTCCTTTATTATCTGTGCCATAAAAAACAAACTCCTCCGCTTGTGAATAACTTTTTAACGGCACATTTTCTTTGAAATTCAAATTTCTTTGAGCTCCAATTCGATGTACATCCTCCATACTCTGCTGCTCAATCCATGCGCCCAGTTTGCTTTTTCCTGCACCGTTTGCACCAATAATAATGACCGCATTGCTATCAGTTCCATATTCAACTTTTTGACCATTTTCATCAGGGAGATAGTATGTAAAAGCCATAATTCAATTCTCCTTACAGTTTGCTGATGTCACGGGGAATTTTCTTAAACACGATCCCCAACTGGGCCAGATTGTCCGCCCCGATAGAACAGCGGTCAGCGTAGATGACCGTACTGCCGTTTTTCTCCGTGAGCGTGGACAGAAACTGATAGTCCAGTACCGTCACTTGGCCTGGCGCATAATAGAAATAATACCCAGTGTCGTTGCTGCTGCCCAGATAATAGGGATTCTCCCCACCAACTGGCGCATAGGGCGATTTGGTATCCATGAACCAGATGTACTCCCGGATTTTTTCCGTTTCGACGGACTCGTTGAGATTCTCACCAATCAACAGCGGCTCTCCCAAATCGTAGAAACTGAAACTGCCACCGGTACCCTCCACCGCCTTTTTGCCCTCACCGTAGCCTTGGATAACCCGCTTTACCCGCTCGGCAGTAATGCTGTCAGCGTAGTCCATCATCTCCACCCAAATGAATTTGCGGTGGCCGCCGTCGGCTTTGTTCATGTTGAGCACAGCATGGGCGGTGGTGCCAGAACCGGCAAAGGAGTCGAGAATCAGAGTATCTTGATTACCTGCAATTGTGAGTACATATTCCAACAATCGGCGGGGCTTGGGTGTGTCAAAAGTGGCTTTCCCATTGAAAATTGCCAACATCTCTTTTTTTGCTTCGTCAGTATGGCCTGTCTCAGAAAACGGCCAGAAATTAGTAGGAAGTTTTCCGCCCACATTTTCAAGGTATGTTTTCCGAGCAATACCACCTTTCCCGCCTTTAGTAAAAAAGAAACGAGGCCACTGACCACGCTTGTATATCTCTTGTGCTTGTGCAGAAGATTCTTCCAAAGATTTTGACAAAACAATAGCCTGAACTCCTTTACGCACTTCGGATTCTGGAACACCGCATACAGCAGCGCGTTCTTTTTCGTCATTCAGATCCCGTAGCTCATAATCACACCAGCCACGCATGATATCCAACATCTGATCTTGCTGATCGCCAACATGCGCCATTACTTGGATATAACATTGCACCTGTAAACGGATGCTGTATAGCATAAACCATGCCTTGATGTGTTGCAGCCCCTGGTGCAAAAGCATTATCAGTTCGCCAAAGCGTTCTATCATTATCAGGATTTTTGTATTTGGAGTTCATTTCTTCTGTACGAGGTAATTTGTTTGGATTCCAGCCTGGCTGTTTGCTGTAAACAATCAGGTGCTCCACTTCGTTCACAATCCCTTTAGAGTCGTTTCGGGTAGAATATGTCCGTTGCCATGAAATATTTGACACAAAGCAATTACTTCCCAAAATTTCGTCGCAAATCAGTTTCAAATTGGCATACTCGGTATCATCAATACTGATAAAGATGACTCCATCTTCCGCCAGCAACTTTTGCAGCAGTTTTAGCCTGGGATACATCATGCACAGCCATTTGTCGTGGCGGGTCAAATCCTCCCCCTCTTTGCCCACAACTTCCCCCAGCCACTTCTTGATCCTGGGATCATTCACATTGTCGTTATATACCCAGCCTTCGTTGCCTGTGTTATAGGGAGGATCAATATAAATGCACTTCACCCGGCCTTCATACCGAGGCAGCAGGGCTTTCAGAGCCTCCAGATTATCGCCCCGGATGATCATATTCTCGCTGCTGTTGTCCTCCTCATGCTGTCCGGCCCCATCATAGCTATACCGCCGCTCCAGCACCCGGAAAGGTACCTCCTGATGATGGTTGATGACTTTATCTTTTCCGATCCATTCAAGTGTCGGCATGGTTTGTGTCCTCCGTTATGTGCAAAGAAATTCTCTGCTGCATTGCAGTGTTTTTAATTTATCAATGCTAAAAATAGGCATCTTTGCAGAAAAGTTGGTTTGAATATTTGCCCCACCGTTTTTATCCACGGAATAGTGGTTACCATGGTCAAAAATAACCATTCTCCACTCGTTTTGAAGCGAATACGAATTTGCAGTGTCTTTTACAAACAGATGTGCCGAGTCTTTTCTATCGTTGCCCAGTTGTTCATAATAATCTCGAACAAGCTCATGGTTATGCTTATCCATATAAGTCATGGGATGGCATTCCCAATCGCATCCTGCAGTTTCAAATGTTTTCCTTAAAGAATTTATAAAAATAATCGCTTCAAAAACTAAAAAATAGTCTCCAAACTGGCTCATCTCAGCTATAAAATCATCGTTTGGAGTATATATCCCATCAGAAATCAAGTGACAATTCTTATGTGATAATACAGAGGCAGAAAAAGAGAGTACCGTACAATTAACAAATTCATAGGAAATAGTTGCTTCTTTTACATAGCGCGAAAAGCCTGTTCCATTAATTAGAAATGGTTTTGATGGGTCAATGTAGTTCTTTCCCTCCATTTTATCCCCACGAAAAGAGGTTGGATCATTTTGAAACGACTCAAGCCGACTAAAATGTACAATTCCATTCCTCAGCTGTTCCAAATGTTCCCTTTTTCCAAATTTAATTAATAAATATCTTTTGTCCATATTAACTCCTATTGTGAACTATCCATTGTTAATTAAGTACATCATTCGTGAGGCTTTCGATATTTTCCGCTTTTGACTCTGGCGTCCGCCGGTTTTTCTGCATCTTCCGGGATGCCCCAGGTGCGGCCAATCAGAATAATACCGGGAATACGCCCTTCTTTACAGAGAATTTGAATCCGACGAGTGGAGACCCCCCACCGCTCTGACATTTCTTTGATGGAAAGATATTTCATAAGGAACCTCCAGGATAGCAGTTGTCACGTTCTGTTAAAACTCATTATAGTCGAATAAGCGAATAAAATCAACTATGATAATAGCTCCACGAATCTCCCAAAGTGTTTCGTCATTTCCCACCCTGCCGGCTATTCCAGTTAGTCCTCTGCCATTGGGCAACAGACGCTGCTTTCTCCGCTGGGAACAAAGTAGTGGCTGTTGGCCCCATTGCACGCTTGACAGCGGTCTACTATTTAGTAGGAGATTATCTGGAACTCCCCGGTCTGGCGCAGGCCGAATTTGAGCAGGCCGTGGCGGATGCGGTCCTTCTGTGGGAACGCTGAACCAAGCCCACACGCAGAATGCCTGGGCAGCTTTTCGAGGGCTGCCCAGGCTGATTTTATATTTCGTCTTCCCATACACAATGAGCGCCCGTTCTCCTGGCCCGACAGGAGAATGAGCGCTCGTTTTCATCATTTTGCAGTTCTATTGAGAGCCTCCACGCCAGTTCAAAGCCGGCAATAAAACTGTCGAGGGAGGTCTGTTCTGTGATATAGTTTTGGGCGTCGATGATCCGCAGCACAAGTTTTCGCTCCGGTTTTTCCAATGCTGCGATCAACGCTTTGTGGCACTCCTCCACTTCGTTCTCCTGTTCATCAAGCTCCGGGCGGACATAAAAGTAATCATACAGCTCTCTGAGCAGTTTGTTTTCCATCGTCATCATCTCCCTGTGACCCAAACATATACCACACCTTCCGCAGAATATCCATCAGAATTTCAGAAGATTATCGAGAATATTTGCTGCTTCCCTGAGATCTTCCGTGGATGCTTCATTGGGCTTGTTTTCGCCTTTGGCGGCAATATGGGCCAGATAGGGGGCATAGTTCTGCCGTGTCATTGCGCTCCTGAAGTGGCCCAGCATCTGAGAAACCTCTTTCGTGTCCATTCCATTTTGCAGCGATAGGACGGCGCAGGTGTGCCGGAGATCTGCGAACCGGATGTGATCCAGCCCGGCCTCTTTGATGATCTCATTATGCAGCCGGCGCACCATCTGGGGTGAGTAGGGCCTCTGGGTGGCCGGGTGCATGAACATGAGCGGACTTCCTGGGTGTTTAGCGTGTTCCAGGCGCAGGAGTCCAACCGCGTCCGGGGTCAGACTGACGATCCTGGTGCCGCCTTCGTACTCCACCAGCTCCCGCCGTTCCACCGAGCGTTTCTCAGTGATGGTCAGCGTCCGCTCCTTCGTGTCCAGGTCGCTCCACTTCAGGGCAATCAGTTCGCCTTGCCGAAGTCCTGCTGTCAGCGCCAGCAGGAACATGGGGAGGTGACCCAGCCGCTCTGCCGCGTCCAGATAGTCCTCCACTTCTGATGCCGTCAGCACATTGGCGCTGACCTTCTTGGGCTTTGGATAGTGAAACGCTCGGGCGGGATTTTCTGCTATCAGGCCATCCCGCATCGCCTGGTCCAGGCATTGCTGGAGCAGCCGGTGGATGTGCCGCATGGTATGTTCGCCCAGCCCTGGGTATTCGGGACTTTCCGGACGGTGTCCGCCGAAGCGCTTGCGTTCCTCCAGAAAATCTCCCACTTGCTCCACTGTCAGTTCAGAGATTGGTATATCCCCCAATCCGGGGAGAATGTGGTTTTTAAAGATATAACCATGGGCTGCGTATGTGGTCGGACGGCTCTGGTTCTTGTCGTAGACCTCCTGCCAGCGGAGAATATAGTCTTTCAGCGTCATATCCCCACCTCCATGCACTGACGCTGCAGGTTCCGGAAGGCCACCCACGGAAGCCCTGCTTGTTTTAGAATCCGCTTGTGCAGATAGTAAAACTCGTGGAGCTGATACGGCGCTCCGGTCTTGGGGTTGAGAAACACATGGCGGCCGGTTTCCGGTATCCGTTCCAGAAGATGCTCCGCCCTGCTGTTGAGGATCAGCAGGCGCTGTCCCTTGAGTATGTACCGGCAGCGGATATGAAAATCGGCCCACGACAAGGTGATGAGTTCACATTGCCGCAGGCCGCTGGATAGTCCTGTGTAGATGAGAGGGAGTGCGCCAAGTTTCTCTGCTGCATTCAGGTATCGCTGGATCTGCCCCAGGCGCAAGGGAGCAGTCTTATATTCCTCTGCCTTCAGTTCCTGGCAGAGCCGCACCGGATTGTAGGGGATACGCTGGTCGCAGGCCGCTTCGTCCATGCAGCGCCGCAGGAGCAGATGGACGCACCAGACGCTTCTGGTGCTCAGTCCCTGGCTCCGCAGGCTATCATAGAAACTGGTGACGGTGCCTTCTGATAGCTCCACCAGCCGGATATCCCCGATTCCGGGGAGGATGTGGCGGTAGATCAGGTTGCGGTATCCGCTCACGGTGCTGCCGCTCCATCTGACCTGGTTCTCGCAGAACCAGCGGTCGCACCACCGGTCTACCGTGAGGTTAGTTTCTTTCTGCATATCGTCGCCTCCTTTCGGCAACCGAACAATACCACAGAAAGAGAGAAATAGCCACTACTTTATCATCCCGTGTATGCCTTTGTTGTCTTTTTTGCGGCGGCATGGTAAAATGAGTTAACTTTCCATGCTACTTGTAAAGAGCGCCTTATTCTTTGTTTGTGCCAGCGCACTAAAGGGTGCACATCAAACCGTCTGATTATTCCTTTTGAAAATTGCCTATTATCTTGAAAACGGCTGTTTTCACGGCACATTTTTCTCTCCTTGATTTTGCCCCGCCACCTTTTGACCACATGTTTGCCCACAGACAGCGAAAACCGGCCCGCCGGGGATTTTTCTCCCCCGGCGGGCCAGTCTGTTTGGTCAGCTGGCTTGCCGGCTCCAGCGTTTTCTTGCCTGGAAGGCGGTCATCGTTCGCTCTTTCGACTTTTCCTCCTGCTCCGTGACCTCCGCCTTGGCGATGCCTTGGTCGATCTTTACCGCTGCCCTCTGCCGCATCTTATCCGTGACATGGGAGTAGGTGTTCAGCGTGGTGGCGCTGGATACATGGCCCAGGATGGTGGACAGAGTCTTCACATCCATCCCGTGGGCCAGGGCGTTGGTTGCGAATGTATGCCTCAAATCATGGAACCTGACCCTTTCGCACCCGGCGTGGTCCAGAAGCCGGTGCAGTCTCTGGTGTACCACAGAGGGCCGCAGCGGCAGGTCCTCCTTCTTTGGGGAGGGGAACAGCCACCGGGATTCTACCTTGGTCCGGTATGCCCGCATTACTTTCAGCACGGATGGCGGGAGGATCAGGGTACGGACCGCCGCTTTCGTTTTCGGTTCATTGACCACCAATTCCGAGCCTACTATGTTCGCCTGTTTGTTGATCCGCAGTTCCCCAGTCGTCAGATCCAGGTCATCCCATTGGAGGCCCATCAGCTCCCCCAGCCGGAGCCCTGTCGCGAATTCCAGAAGGAACAATTCATAGTAGTTTTCTTCTTTCGCCTGGATCAGCAGTCTCTGCATGGCTTCCCTGGAGAGGATCTTCATCTCCTCGCGCTTGAGGGCGGGCAGCTTACAGCCATCGGCGGGGTTGCGGGCGATCAACCTGTCCGCCACCGCTTTCTCCAGTGCCCGGTGGCACAGGCTGTGGCAGTTGACCACCTGGCTGTCCGCAAGGCCGCTCTCCGCGCCGCCGTCTGTTTTCATCCAGGTGAAGAGTTGCTGGAGGTCGTTGGCGGTCAGCTTGTTCAGTGGGATGTGGCCCAGCCTCGGGCGGATGTACAGCCGGATGTAGCCCTCGTAGATCCCCTGTGTGCTTGGCCGCACGGCTGGCTTGCTGTAGTTCTCATACCAGAGATCCAGCCAGTCCCCGAAGGACACGTCCGCTTTGACTTTGGCGGCGGTGGGGGGCGTGATGGTGTTTTTCAGTGCCTTCAGTTTCTCCACGCACTCGCCCTTGGTCTTGGCCAGTACATTCTTTGTCTTGGGGAGGCCCTTCTCGTCGTATCCGATGACCACCCGGCCCTCCCAGCGGCCATCCTTGCGGAGCCTTACAGTCCCCTCGCCATTCTTGCGCTTTCTTCCCATGGTTTCAGCTCCTCCCCGAAGATGTCTGTCAGGAATATCTCCACGATCTCTGCCGCCCGTTTCTGCATATCTCCCGTGGTGTGGGTGTAGGTGTCCAGGGTGAACGCCGCCCGTGTATGGCCCAGAATGCCGGACAGGGTCTTGACATCCACGCCGCTGGCCAGGGCGTGGGTGGCGAAGGTATGGCGCAGATCATGGAATCGAAGGTCAGGCAGTCCCGCCCGCTTCAGAATGACTTTCGTCCGTTCATAGGCCGCGCTTGGGCGGGTTGGCTGTTCCGGTTTCAGCGGATTTGGGAAGATCCACTCGGTCAGGGCAGACTTTTTCCGCTCCCGGAGGAGTTCCACTGTACTGGGAGGCAGGATGATGGTGCGGGTACCCGCGGCAGTCTTGGTGTCCCAGGGCGTCAGCTTACCGCCTTTTTCCTCATGGATGCTGCGGCGGATCTTGAGGGTACCGTCCGCCTCATTGAAGTCTGTCCACTGAAGGCCGCAGATCTCGCCCCGCCGCAGGCCGGTGGTCAGTTCCGTGTAGAAGAAGTCGTACCAGACAGCATCCTGCCGGACTGTCTCCATGAACTTGTCCAGCTGCTTGTCTGTCAGCACCTTCTTGGGCTTGTAGGTGAACTTGGGAGCTTCAATCTCCTCGGTGGGATTCCTCGGGATGATGCTGGCCTGCTGGGCTGCTCCCAGTGCTTCATGGAGCATGGAGTGGATGCCCCGGACGCTACCGCTGGACAGTCCCTCGCCAGTGTTCCGGTTCCCGCGTTTCGCCAGTGTTTCATACAGCCTTTGGATGTCTTTTCCCTTGACCTGGGAGATGGGCTTATCCCCCAGATAGGGTTTGATGTGCCGGTCCACTGTGCCCTGGTACCGGGTCATGGTGTTGGGCCGGATGGTCCCGGCGATATCCTCCAGCCAGCGGTCCAGCCACTCGCCCAGGGTCATCCTGCTCTGCTCGGTCAGGTCCACCCCCTGGTAGAGATCGATGTGCTGGCGGAGTTTGCCGGTCAATTCTTTTTGTGTGTCGGCGTAGACATAGCGGAAGATGGAGTCGCCGTTTTCCTTGTGGCCCACCACGATGCGGCCCTCCCAGCGCCCGTCCTCTCTTTTCCGGACCATGCCGTCTCCGGATGGTCTGCGTTTTGCCATGGCCTTTCGCCTCCTTTCATCCACACACAATACTCTAACTCTCGGAGAATAGCTACCCGGTTTGACCACAGTTATCAGATTGTTATCAATTTGCCCTGGATGTTTCTGGCGGGGCCTTTTTATTGTTTAGGCGGCGCAGCTTTTGAGCTGAGGAGTGGAGAAAAACTTGTACCCTTCCACAAGCTATGGTAAGATTCAGTCACTTCATTCAGAGAGGAGGGGGGAGGTCCATGATCTATTGTGTATCGGACATTCATGGAGAGCTTGATAAATTTGAGCGGCTGCTGGATCTGATCCAACTTTCTGACAGCGACCACCTGTACATCCTCGGGGATGTGATTGACCGGGGCGCTATGGGCGTGGATATTCTTCAGAAGATCATGGCAGCGCCCAACATGACCATGCTCCTGGGCAACCATGAGCAGATGTGTCTGGATACCCTTGGTCCTCATAATGAGTACGGCGCGCGGGACCTGTGGCGGCAGAACGGCGGAGCGTCTACCTACCGGGAACTGCTCTACCACAGGACTCCCCATGAGCGGAATATGATCCTGCGGTTTCTTGCCGGTCTGCCGGACCATCTGGACATTGTAGTCGGTACTCAAAAGTTCCATCTTGTCCACGGTTGTCCCGGCGCTGACCGCGAGACCCGTATCTGGGGCCGTGTGTCCGCAAAGAACGGGAGCCCTTACTCGGACACCGTTTGCGTTGTCGGCCACACGCCCACGAACTTTCTGACCGGGAAGGACGATGAGGATTTCTGCATCTGGCACGGGGATGGGATCATCGACATCGACTGCGGCTGCGGTCATCTCCGCACAGAGCACCGCCGTCTGGCCTGCCTGCGGCTGGACGATATGGCGGAGTTCTATGTGGGCGGTTCCGGCTGTGGAGAGAGCGGTTCCCTGCCAGCTGAGGAACCGGATCCGCTCGATGAGCAGGACCTGCCCGCGTCGCTCCAGCGGGATTTGGACGCCTACCGGAAAGGGCTGGCGGAAAATGTCTCCTATCTGGACTGCCTGTGGTGTGAGCTGTATGGCAGCATCAACTCCGCCCAGTGGAGCGGAGAGATCACGCAAGCCCAGGCCAACTGCCTGCGGGAACTGTATCTCTTTTGAAACATGGACTGTTCCATTCATATTCTCCGCCCCCGCCAGTCTTGGCGGGGGCTTTTCGTTGCTCCACCTTGCTTGGCTTCGGCGGCTTTGCCTGCCATCTCTATACCCCGTCCCCGCCGTTCTGATATTCCACCGCATCATCCAAAGAAATCATGCCGTGGGTCTTCTTCACCTCCTGGACGCATCGGCCCCGCAGCTCCCGCAGCTGCTCTTCCGGGATCTCAATGCCCGCGGCCAGGACATTCATCATCATGTCCATCTCCACCGCCAGCTTGAACAGCAGACGGCAGATGTGGTTCTCGCTGGTCTGCACCGTTGCCCGGATCGCCGCCACCAGCATGGGCGGCAGGACGGAGAAGCAGTCCTGGGACGACACATAGTCGCAGTAGAACTGCAGAGCCTTTTCCACGAACTCATTCTGGCTCCGGCAGTTGGCCAACGGTATGGCGGTTTTGACCTTTCGGTCTGTGGCCGGATCGATCCGCATCAGGAATTTCACTTTCTCATCTGTCATATCGTGGTGATAGCACATTTGAAACCATGGGACCCGCTCGAACTGCAGCACTTCACGGCCAGGTGATAACAGATTTGATTACACCGCCAAAAAAGTGATAGCACCGGTCCCGCCAAAAAGATACGAAAAAGCGGTTGAATACCTCTTGAAAGCGTTTCCCCGGCCCGCGTTGCGGGACGGTGTGGCACAGGGTGATTACACCCTTTTATCCTGCACACTTTTCGCCCCCTCGGTTCACCCGCTCATTTTGGCTCCCAGGCGATCCCGGTGCCTACGGCACACAGCCCCCACACCGCACTTTGTGGTGCGGGAGTGTCTGTACCCTGCCCATACCACCATCTCCGCACACAGCGGCCCATAGGCGGTCACATGCTGGCCTGGGCCGTTGTCGTCCGTTGACGCGCTGCAGATATCTCCAACTGCTCCAGCTGTCGGTCGTAGTGTTCATCTATCACCTCCTGGATCGGACGGAGCGTGTACAGCAGGTTCCCATTGCGTTTCTGACCAGCCCTGGTGGTGATTTCAGTTGGCTCGGTGGAGATGAGCCCGCGCTCCTCAAGGCACAGTGTGTACTTGCGTACCGTGTTCTCGCTCATACGCACCGCCTGCCCGATGGTCCTGTAGCTGGGCCAGCACTGATGTGTCTTTCGATTTTCACACCGTTTCAGGAAACTGTACACCGCCAGCTCGCCGCTGCTCAGACCCAGCAAGAAGATCTCGTTGGGAAGAGAGAAATAGTTTCCCATCCCATACTTCATGTGCCGCCTCCCGTATGCTCATCCACCCAGCAGATGAACTGTTCTTTTGGCACCACCATCCTGCTGCCGATCTTCAGCACCGGGAAACCCGGCTCGTGCATCAGCTCGTAGCCGGATGAGGGAGACACCCCCAGTGCCTTTGCCACCGTTGCCGCGTTCAAGAACAACGGCAGATCATCGTAGCTTTTGTAACTGGATTCTTTCATAATCGCGGCCTCCTTCCAAAAGTTCCTCTCACCTTATTACCCGTTGAGTACAGTAGCTCACAAAATAAATATTCCTTTTCCATCTGGTGAATTTTTCCCTCCACTACTTTACCCGAGGACATTACTCAAGTGACATAGATTTGTCATATCCGGCTTTATCTGCACATTGATTGCCGCCTCTACTTTCTATTGGGAACTTTATATCCTTTTGACATACTTCTGACAGAAAAACAGAGCGCCTGCTTTGTCAGCAGACGCTCCGCCCGGTATTGGGTCGATTCAGTTTTGCGCCGATTTCCGCAGGCGGCACCTGCCCTCGGCCTCGTCCCGCTCCTTCAGCAGACGAGCCAGGGCAGAGAAAAACTTTTTTTGCAGGTAGTCCACGCTGCCCCGGTTGAGCTGATGGGCCTCGGCGTACCTGCGGATGGACAGACCTTCCACGAACCGCTCCCGGAAATAATCCTGGTATGCAGTCAGCACCGTTTTCAGGGCATTGTCCAAGAACTGCAAGTCCTCTTTCAGCTTGGCGAAGTCACTTTTAGTGATGGCGGCGAACCGTTTTTCCTTTACGCAGAAACGGTATTTGCTCCGGTCGAAGTTGTAGTGCTCGCAGAGATCTTTTGCGTATGCGAGGTAGGAGAGAGACTGCTGATACTTGCGGGAGTCGTATTCTTCCTCCAGTTGTCGCCTCTGCCTTTTGCGCACCGGCCCCCGGAAGCCCTCATCCTCCAGCCGCTCGATGGCGGCCTCTGAGACTCTCATATTCGTCAGCCGCTTGTACTTGGCTTTCCGCTCTCCGCCCATTTCCACGAATGCGCAGAAGGATTTTTTGCTGGAGGTGCAGTACCTGGGGACATCTGCAAAGGGGTAGGCGGTCCAGATGACCGTCTCCTCGCCGGTGTCGGCATCCGTGGCCAGAGAAACCACATAGACCACCTTGCCGTCATACCGCCGGTAGTACCCGGCGCAGATCCGCCTGCCCGCCATTGCTGCACCTCCTCTTTTTCTGCTTTCAGTATAGCGGAGCATGGGCCTTCTGTAAATGGCGAAAGGCTTTTCTTTGTTTTATTCCCCCCGCAGAATTTGAGGCGGATGCGTCACTCATTTTCCAAGCAGATTTGGTATCCCACACCCCAGGCGGTTTCAATTAGATGGGCCATACCGTGTTGACCAAGTTTTTTCCGGAGTTCCCTGATATGGTACTTGATTGCGTCATCCGCATAAATATCATAATTTCCCTTCCAGGCAATCTCGAAGAGTTCTTCTTTCGTCACGATCTCCCCAATGCGATCCACAAGGAGCTGCAGTATATCAAACTGTTTCGGAGTCAGGCGAAGATTCTCTCCATTCAGGAAAGCCTTCCGCAGGTTCAGGTTGATTTTCAGGCCGATGTCGGCGATCTGAATCGTAGCGTATTCTCTGGTATTGGCGCTCAGGTATCGGCGCATCAGAGCCGAGGCATGGGCCAGAAGCAGTTCCTGATCCAGTGGTCCTTCTACGGGGAGGTAGGCGTCCGCTCCGGCATTCAGCACCTCGATTTCCTCCTGCCTGGAATAGCAGGTAGACAGGACAAGAATGGGGGCCTGTTCCAACTGGCGCAGACGGCGGACAACTGCCATGCCGTTCATCTCGGAAAAATGAATATCCAAAATTATCAGGATGTAGTGGAATCGGGAGCATCGATTCACTGCTTGGACATAGGAGGCCGCATAATCGATTTCCAGACAGGTGTTCCGCAGGCTTTCTATAAGTTGTTGGTACAATTCACGCCTCTCTGTGATGATCAATGCTTTACGACGCACGAACTTTTCCCTGCCAATTACTCAATCTGAATGGACACGCTCCCGGTCACGCCCTCGGCCCAGACGCCGAGATAGACGCTTCCACCGCCCACCTCGATGGTGTCGGAGTAATCCCCGCTCTCGGACAGCAGGAGCACCGGTTCCTCCGAGCCGGAGCACAGGAAGATGGCGGCCTCCCCTTCCTCAATATCGAGAGAGCAGGTGAGTTCTACCATGTTCCCGGCCTCCCGGTCCAGCGTGGTGCCACCGAAGAGCAGTTCCGTACCGGAGAAGTCATCGTAGTCGGCCGCATAAGTGCCGGTATAGTCATCCTCGCCTGGGACCCGCTCCCCCTGCAGGGAACGGTCCGGCATCAGCGCCCAAGAGCCGGCGGTATCTACCAGCGAGCCGTAGGCGTCTACAAGGGCGTCCTTGACCGAATCGTCCGTGGCGTCAGCCGCGGCACCGAGGGCTGCATCTGTCATATCCGCCAGAGCGCCGGCGACCTGATCCGTTCCCTCCGCCAAGCCATTGAGTACCGCATCCGTCCCATCCGCCAGGGCCTGCATCATGCCAGAACAGCCGGACAGCAGCAGGGCACAGAGCAAGCCGCACGTCAGGAGCAGTCTCCATCTTTTTCGGCTCTTTCTCATCGCGTCCTCCTTCCTGCCTGCCGGCGGCCCCTGCCCTTGGCCTTCTTTCGTTTCATCGGTGCGCCCTTGCTGCTGGGGCGGGACGCCAGCAGGAGCACCACAGTCAGGGCGATGACCGCCGCCATGCCCAGGAGGGCCAGCGGAATGCTGGGGGACTGTGTTGCCCCGTTGTACGCCTGCATATCAAAGCCGGCCAGCACCAGCGCCGCGGAGAAGGGATACGCGGAGAGCAGGAACCCGCTCTTGAAGAACAACATGCAGTACCCCAGGAAAAAGGTCAGGATGGAGCCGCCCAGATAGGCCCCCCGCATCTGGCCGAATATCAAAATCATGGGCATACAGACCAGGAAGGTGGTCAGAGCCGCAGCCACCACCTGTCCGCCCTGCTGGAGGATCACCCCCAGCGTCAGCCCTGGAAGCCCCGCCAGCGTCCCCGTGAGCACCGTCACGGCCACGCTGTAAAGGCCAAACAGCAGAGCCAGCAGGGCGGTGACCGCCAGTTTGCCCACTAAGAGCTTTGGGTAGGACACCGGGATGGTGAGCAGGTTCTTCATCGTGTCGTGGGTATTCTCCCGGTCTGTGAGCCACCCGCCGATCATCACCAGAGAGATGGGGAGAAACACCTGGGTGTTGCCCCACACCACATTGGCGAACAGGTGGATAAAGTCAAAGTTGGGGTCCCGGATCTCCGGATTCACAACCAGCTGCGTCCCATACTGAGCCACCGGGCAGAGGGCCAGGGCCACAATGCCCACCAGCAGGATCTGGCACCGCCGCAGCTTCCACCACTCCGTTTGAATCATATTCTTCATGCTCTACACCTCCTCAAACGCCCTGGCGCTTGTAGAGCAACGCGATCAGGGCCAGAAACACTGCCGCCTCAACACCGGTCACCAGAAACGCCTGGGCGGTATTCAGGAAATAGGGGCTGATCCGCTCCAACAGGGCCGCCATCTCGGCACTGGGGCCGGAAAAGTCGAGATACTGAAAATACCAGCGAAAGGTCAGCGGTCCGGGCAGCAGCGTCCCCAGGTTCAAACCGAAGGGCTGTGTGGTAAAGATCTCGCTCATACTGAAAATATAGTTGACGGCAGTATAGAAAAAGGTGATGATCACGGAGATGATATAGCTCCGGTTCAGCAGCACCACCAAAAGGATGCAGGGCAGGGCCCCGGCCCACATCATGATCCCCTGGCCGACGCCTACAAAAAAGAGCCGCCAGAAGCCTACCGGCTCCCACCCGGCGGCCAGCACGATGACCAGGATCACGAGACCGCCTGCCGCCATGAAGGCGACGGCAAAGAGAAACAGCAGCAGCATTTTTGCCATGGCCAGAGCGGGCTTGCCCACCGGCACCGTCATCAGGTTTTTCAGGGTGTCGTTGTCCTGCTCCTCAAAGAGCAGGTTGGAGGCCAGCACTACCAAGGCCGGCATGAGCAGCAGATAAGCGCTCATTTGAAACAGGGTGGACATCATGCCGTCCACCGCCTCGGCCCCGCTGGTGAACTCTTGAAAATCCGGCAGGAACAGGGCGCACCCCAGCGGGATCAGAGCGGACACGGCAGCGGCGGCAAAGAACAAAGGCTTACGCCGCAGCTTGGCAAATTCACACCGCAGGAGGTTAAGCAATGCCCTCACCCCCTGTGATGCGCTTGAAGTAGTCTTCCAGCGTGTCCTCATAGAGGTGGGCGTCAGACACCACCAGCCCAGCTTCCACGAATCGCCGCACCGCCGCGCCGGTGTCCAGACGCAGATCCCGGACTGTCAACTCCCGCCCGTTCTCCACTGCAACATCCCGCACACCCATCTCCTTCTGGAGCAGCTGGGCGGCCACGGTTGCGTTGGACACGGTAAAGCGGAGGACTTTCCCGTTCTTCTGTTCCAACTCCACAAGGCTCTCCTCCTCCAGAAGAACACCGTGATCAATGATCCCGATGTCGTCGGCCAGCAGGGCGATCTCGGAGAGGATGTGGCTGGAGATCAGGATGGTCTTGCCCCGCTCCTCGCACAGCGCCCGGATGAAATCCCGCACCTCGGCAATGCCGATGGGGTCCAGGCCGTTGATGGGCTCGTCCAAAATCAGCAGTTCCGGGTCGTGCATCACCGCCAGGGCGATGGCCAGCCGCTGCTTCATGCCAAGGGAGTATTGGGCGTAGCGTTTCTTGTCCCGGTAGGGCAGGTTCACCAGTTCCAGGGCGCTCTTGATATAGTTGGGACTCTTGAGACCTCGGAGCCGGGCGAAGATCTGCAAATTCTCTGTTCCGGTCAGATTGGGGTAGAAGCCCGGGGACTCGATGAGACTGCCGATGCGGGGCAGGATGCGCGTTTCATTCCCCTTCAGCGGCTGGCCGAAGAGGGACACCGTGCCGGATGTGGGAGCGGTCAGGCCCAGAAGCATCTTCATGGTGGTGGTCTTTCCCGCTCCGTTTCGTCCTAAAAGGCCGTAGATGCGCCCCATCTGCACATGGAGATCCAGGTTGGAGACGCTGACCTGATCCCCGTATCGTTTGGTGAGTCCTCTGGTTTCGATGATACAGTCGCTCATAAGCGGTACCCTCCTTTACGTTGTGCCAACAGGATAGCACCCGTACCTTGAGATAACGCTGAGCCAACCTTAATTTATCTCTGAGATTTTCTGAAAGACATGGGCAGGCCGTCGCTTTGGCGGTATAATAAAGCCAGTGGAAGGAGGCGAACCATGTGGAACCTAAAATCTTATTAGTAGACGATGACCGGGCTCTTTTGGAGATGCTGTGCTCCATCTTTCGGCGGGCAGGTTATGCGGATCTTGTGACCGCCTCCTCCGGCCCGGAAGCCCTCCAGGTTTGGCGGGAGCAGCAGCCGGCGCTGATTGTCTTAGATGTGATGATGCCGGGAATGGATGGGTTTGAGGTCCTGCGGGAGATCCGCCGCACCAGCCGCATCCCCGTTCTGATGCTCACTGCCCGGGGTGAGGCAGAGGACCGCATCGAGGGTCTGGAGACCGGGGCGGATGACTACCTCCCCAAGCCCTTCCTGCCCAAGGAACTGCTGCTCCGGGTGGGGGCCATCCTCCACCGGGCTTACCCAGAGCCAACCCGGACGGTAGAACTGGCCGCTTCCACAGTGGACCTGGAGAAGGCGGAGGTACGGAAAAACGGGGCGCAGATTTCCCTGACCGCCAAGGAACTCCAGCTGTTTCAAAAACTCTATGAGAACGCCGGGCGGATCGTCACCACCGGCATCCTGTGCGAAACCATCTGCGGCGCGTTCTGGCAGGGCTATGAAAGCACTCTCTCCACCCACATCCGGCACCTGCGGGAAAAAATCGAGGCCGATCCCTCCAAGCCAGTCTCCCTGGTGACGGCCAAAGGACTGGGCTACCGGCTCAATTTGAAGGGGGTGAAGTCGTGAACTCGGTGCAGCGTTTTTTCCGGCGCTATATCACCTCCACCATTGGGATCTTACTGTTGTTCTTTGCCGTTAATATTGCCCTGCTCCTCGGCATCCTGACCGCCGGATATATGAGCGGGCCGGAGGACGATGTTTCGATCCAGGAAATCCAAGCCCACCTCACCCTGCGGAACGGGATCTGGACGGCAGATGAAACCGTGGCCGTCTCGCTGCAAGAAAACGACGCCTGGGCGATGCTGCTGGATCAAAACGGTGCGGTAGTCTGGGAGCAGGGTATGCCGGAAGAACTGCCACGGGCCTATACCAGCGCCGGGATCGCGGCCTTCAGCCGTTGGTACCTTCAGGATTATCCGGTAAAGGTATGGGGGCAGCCGGACGGGAGGCTGATGGTGGTGGGATTCGCCCCCGGCACCCAGGCCAAATATTATTTCTCTATGGAAACCTCTTACCTGAAGATGCTTTTAGTGGGGGCAGCGATGGCCCTGCTCATCAACCTGCTTCTGCTGATCTCTTTGTTCCTGCGGAACACCCGGCGGGTGGAAAAGGCTATGTCCCCGATTTTGCGGGGAATTCAGGACCTGAGCCAGGGACAGCACCACCATCTGGAGGAATGCGGGGAGTTGGCGGAGATCAACGCCGGACTCAACCGGGCCGGAGATTATCTGATGCAAAAGGACAACACCCGGGTGGAGTGGATTCGCGGGGTCTCCCACGACATCCGCACGCCCCTTTCTATGGTGCTGGGCTATGCCGGCGAACTGGAGGACAACGACGCCCTCTCAACCGAGGCCCGGCAGCAGGCCGGGATCATCCGGCGGCAGGGAGAGCGGCTGAAATCCCTGGTGGACGATCTGAACCTGACCACCAAACTGGAGTATGCCCTCCAGCCTATCCGCCGGGAGACGGTCGATCTGGTGGAGATCGGCCGTCAGGCGGTGAGCGAGGTGCTCAACGGCGGCCTGCCAGATCGGTATGAGTTTGAATTTTCCGGAGAGCGTCCAGGATGTACCGCCTGCATGGAGGGCGATGCCGCCCTTCTGCGGCGGATGCTGGATAACCTGATCCGCAACAGCATCGTCCACAATCCCCAGGGCTGCCATATCTCCGTCATGATAGGCGCGGAGGAGGAGCGATGCACCTGCATGGTGACAGATAATGGCGTTGGAATAGATGCCGCCCGGTTGGAGGCGCTGAACCGGGAGGCAGATGTCTCCAGCACCCAGGGCGGTGAGCACGGCCTGGGCCTCAAACTGGTGCGGCAGATCGTAAAGGCCCACGGCGGGACGGTGCGGTTCCGGCATGCTGTACCACAGGGACTGGAGGTATCCATATCCTTTTCTGAAAATGCAAGTGACAAACACGTTTAAACTGTCCTCCGCTTTGGTACAATAAGCAGGGACTTTCTTTTGTATACTGCCCCGTAAAACTTGAGTCGCTGCCGGCGAAATGACTTGTACCGTTTCTGGTTTAGAGTTACCATATCGAATGTTCAGAAAGCAGAAAATACCTCCCCTCTACGCCGACGGATGTACTATCGGCAAAAGACGGGAGGCATTTTTGACCACATTTTCAGCCACAGTGCGGTGCGGAGCACATGGAAACAGTGGCTTTAGAGAGTGACGGAAAGCAAATGAAACGGAACGGAAACGGTATAAATTGAGCGGAAATTATGCAAAAAATCTTTTCCCACTTCTTTGTATATTGCGTGTTAAAATTTAATACGCCTATCAAATCCCTTCCCACTTTAACAGGACCTTTTACTCTTCTAATAACACCTAACTCTTATAGTATCCGACATAAATTAAGGAGCAGTTTCCCATAGAACATACGGAAACTGCTCCTTTTTGCAAAATTGCGACACACGCGAGCCGTTACACTACGATCTCTACCCGGCTGCCTCCGGTTTTCTCTTTCGTTACAACGATCTGTTTCTCTATTTTTTCTTTCAGTTCCGTCACATGGGAGATAATGCCTACCAGGCGCTTTCCTTCCGTAAGACCCGTGAGGGCCCGGATGGCTTGGGCAAGGGACTCCTCATCCAGGGAGCCGAATCCCTCATCCACAAACATGGTGTCCAGTCGAATGCCCCCCGCGGCGGACTGCACTTCATCAGAAAGTCCAAGGGCTAGAGAAAGGGATGCCTTGAAAGATTCCCCGCCGGAGAGAGATTTCACGCTGCGCTCGGAGCCATTGTAGTGGTCGATAACATCTAGTTCCAGGCCGCTCTGGCTGCGGTTATTGTCCGCCTCCATCCGGCGCTTGAGTTCATATTGGCCACCGGACATGACCAGCAGCCGGAGATTGGCCCGCTGGATGATGCGGTCAAAGAAGGTCATCTGGATGTAGGTCTCCAGAGCGATTTTTTCCCGGTCCCGCAGCCGTCCGTTCACGGTATCTGAGAGCGCCTGCAGCCATTGGTACTGTTTTTCCAACTGTTCCAGGTCCGTCGCTTTCTCACAGATGTTTTGTAGTGCGGTCTGGTTGGTGACCAGGCGGGTATGGATGGTTTTCTGCGCCTCACTTGTCTCCGTACGCTGCCGGGTCAACTCGTCGCTTTTCTGCTGCAATACCTCCATATCCGCTGTCTGTGCGCTTTTTAGAAAATCCTCCTGTTCTCTGATGGCGGCATCAGCGGCAGCCAGAGCCTTTTGCTGATCTGTGACCGTTTTTTTGGCCTGTTCCAGCGTGGCAGCAAGGGCCTGCAGTTCCTCCTGCAGCGCAGTGATTTTTTGCCGTGCGCCATCCTGATCCGGGAAGGGCAGCCGACCGCGCAGCGTCTGGAGCTGCCTGGACAGTTCCTCCTGCCGGCTACGGGCACCGGCCAGCTCCTCCTTCAGTTTCCCGGTGTTCTCCTCCAACATCCGCATTTCCTGTTCCATCAGGGGGATGTTCCGATTCAACTCCTGCTTTTTTTTCGGTTTCTCCCCAAATTCTTGCTCCAGTCTCGCCATCTGCGCGATTTTCTCCGTCACCTCAGATAAAGTCCGGCTAATTGCCGCCGGAGCGTCTTCCAGAGAGCAAGCCTGTAAATGGGCTAATAGTTCCCGATGAAGGTTGTCCTCCAACTGCGCTCGCTGTCCGTCTAGCGTACCCTGAGAGACCTCAGTCCGCTTGATGCTTTCTTTCATTTCCGCCGCTTGCTCTTCCAACTCTGTCAGATACTCTGCTTGGCGGGCAATTTCCTGCTCCAGTTCTGCACGATGGGTGAGTTGGGCCTCCTTCTCCAACAGCACCTGGTGCAGCCGGGCCAGTTCTTTCGCCCCATACGTCTGACAGGCGACAAGTTGTTCGCGGGCTCTGCTCAGAACCGGCGAATCAATATAATCTGTCATTGCCCGAATCAACTGTTTTTCCTGCTCTTCGAGGGTAGCCCGTTGCTTTCCGGCAGCCATGCTAGTATCCTGTGTTTTCTGCTGCGCCTCTTCCCATGCGGCCTTGGCTTCCTCCAATTCCGCCTCGGTAGGGGCATCACCGGACAGCTGGGCGGGGGTAGGATGATGGAGAGAGCCGCACACCGGGCAGGGCTGGCCTTCCGCCAGCGACTGAGCTAACAGGCCGGCCTGTTCGTCTAAAAAAGCGCGATTTTTCCATCGGT
>ERZ836441.1211-NODE-1211-length-26326-cov-6.172586_pt1 | contig 26326 bp, 24 predicted proteins | sample MGYA00519686_ERZ836441 | MGnify/ENA primary metagenome ERZ836441 (study PRJEB31850, sample SAMEA3708800) | human gut metagenome | biome: human gut; feature: human-associated habitat; material: faeces | place: China | collected 2014 ... | reverse complement strand
TGGAAACCTTCGGGCAAAAATGCTTAGTTTTTCTTGAAATATCGGTTTTGTTAGCTTGACAGCCCTTTTTCTTCAAAGCGGAGGAAAAACGATGGTTCATACGCGCGATTTACGGCACGAGCCCTGGCGCTACCGGCTTCGGGCGTTCGTCTCCAAACCGGCCAACCTGCTGCTTGTCTTCTTTTTGATCGTGCTGGTGCTGCTCAGCCTGCTGCCGATGGCGACGATGCTGAGCAACATGTTCACCGTGCACGTCGGCACGGAAAAGAAGCTGCTGCGCCTGCCGGTCGGCTCCACCACGCTCTGGCATTTCCAAAAGCTCTTCGCCGGAGACGATTGGAGTCAGGTCAACTTCTGGCAGCCGCTCTGCAATTCGCTGATCGTCGCGCTCGGCTCGGGTATTCTGGGCATCGCGGTGGGCGGCACGGTCGCGTGGTTCATCACGCGATCCGACCTCAAATGCAAAAAGTTCATCTCGGCGGTCTTCGTCTTCCCCTACATGATGCCCGCGTGGACGCTCGCCCTGTTCTGGACGAACATGTTCCAAAACAGCCAGGTCGGCGGCGGCAACATCGGCATGGTGGAATCCATCTTCGGCGTATGTATGCCGGAGTGGTTCGTCTACGGCCTGTTCCCGATGATTATCGTCACGGGGCTGCATTATTCCCCGTTCGCGTACCTGCTCATCGGCGGCATCCTCAAAAACATGGACGCGACGCTCGAGGAGAGCGCGACGATCCTCAAGGCCAGCCGCGCGACGATCATCCGCCGCGTGACCATCCCGATCGTCATGCCCGCCATCCTCTCGACCTTCCTGCTGATCTTCTCCAGCGGCTTCAGCTCCTACACCGTGCCGGTGTTCCTCGGCTCGGCGGTCAAGTGCTACACGCTCTCCACCAAGATGCGCGCGCTGATTCAGGCGGGCTATCAGGGACAGGGCTACATCATCGCGTTTGTCTCCATCCTGCTGGGCTGCCTGATTCTGGGCGTCAACCAGCGCTTCACCGGCAAGCGCAAATCCTTCACCACCGTCACCGGCAAGAGCGGCCAGGTTTCACTGGTCAAGCTGCACAAGGCCAACTGGCCCATCAGTATTCTGCTGATCGTCTTCACGGCGTTCTTCGCCATCATGCCGCTGATCTCCTTCGCGCTGGAATCCGTCATCCGTCAGCCCGGCAATTACAGCCCGAGCAACATGACGCTCCATTTCTGGATCGGCACGGAGGATTCGGCCTATGAAACCGGCATGATCGCCGGCATCCTGCTCAACACGACGATGTGGAGCGCGCTGCTGCGTCAGGTGCTGCTGGCGCTGGTCGTCTCCGCGATTGTCGGCACCTGCGGCATGCTCATCGGCTACGCCTGCGTGCGCCGCCGCGGCAGCAGGCTCTCCCGCATCGTGGAAAGCCTCGCGTTCTTCCCGTATCTCATGCCCGCGATGGCGTTCGCGACCATTTACCTCGCCGTCGCCACATCCGCGAATTTCAAATTCCTCTACGGCACCTTCGGCGTGCTGGTGCTGGTGGCCTCCATCAAGTTCCTGCCGTTCGCTTCCCGCAGCGGCGTGAACAGCATGATGCAGATCGCCCCGGAAATCGAGGAAGCCGCCGTCATCTTCGGCGTGCCGTGGCGCACGCGCATGACCCGCATCCTCTTCCCGATTCAAAAGAGCAGCATCATCTCCGGCTATCTGCTGCCGGTGATTTCCGTGATGCGCGAGGTCGCGCTGTTCACCCTGCTGGTGCCCTACGCGCGCTACCTGCTGACCACGATGCTCTTCTCCTTCAACGAAACGGGCTACGCGCAATACGGCAGCGCCGTCACGCTGCTGATTATCCTGATTATCATTCTCATCAACTTTGTCACCAACAAGCTGACGGGCGCATCCTTTGACAAAGGCATCGGAGGCTGACATCATGCCGGAAATTATTTTGCAACACGTCACCAAGCGCTTTGACAAATTCGTCGCCGTGCAGGATCTGGATTTGCAGATTCAGGATCGCGGCTTCATCACCCTGCTCGGCCCCTCCGGCTGCGGCAAAACGACCACCCTGCGCATGATCGCCGGGCTTGAAACGCCGACCAGCGGCCGGATTCTGATCGACGGCGTGCCGGTTTTCGATTCCGAAAAGGGGATCAACCTGCCGCCGAACAAGCGCGACATCGGCTTTCTGTTCCAAAACTACGCGCTCTGGCCGCACATGACGGTGTATGAAAACATCGCCTTCGGTCTGGAGATGCTCAAGTGGGATAAGGCGCGCATCCGCAAGCGCGTAGACGAGCTGCTCGCCCTGCTCAAGATCGAGCAGTTTGAAAAGCGCTACCCCGCCGAGCTTTCCGGCGGCCAGCAGCAGCGCGTCGCCATCGCCCGCACCCTCGCGCCCAGCCCGAAGGTGCTCTTCATGGATGAGCCGCTGAGCAATCTGGACGCGAAGCTGCGCCAGGAGATGCGCACCGAGCTCAAGCGCCTGCACTCGGATACCAACAGCACCTTCGTCTACGTCACGCACGACCAGCTTGAAGCCATGACGCTCTCCACCAAGGTCTGCCTGATGGACACGGGCGTTTTGCAGCAGTACGCGCCGCCGCTGGAGATCTACGGCCATCCGGCGAACCTGTTCGTCGCGGAATTTGTCGGCAACCCGACAATGAACTTCATCCCCGCGACGGTGAAGGCCGCCGACGGAAACCGCGCGTCGCTCTCCCTGCTGGGGCACGACGCGACCTTCACCGCCAAAGCGCCGCTGGGCAAATTGACGGGCAGCGCCGTTCTCGGCGTTCGGCCGGAATTTCTGCCGATTGTGCAGGGCGGGCCGCTGCGCGGCAAGACCTATTCCACCCTGCCCGCCGGCATGGAAACGACGGTCAAGCTCTCCTGCGGCGGCACGATGCTCACCAGCGTCGTCTTCGGCTGTGTGGATTACACCGTGGATACCGAGCTGCCGCTGAACATCGTCGGCGACAACATCGCCCTGTTCGATCAGGCCAGCGGCCAGAGCGTCGGCTTCGGCAGCGTGACCTTCTAAGAAAAACACTTATTAAAACAGATATAAGACTATCCACGGTCAAAAAATAAGTTCTAACTTACAGAAATTAACTCCCACCAGCTATGCTGGTGGATTTCTTTTTCTATACAAACAAAAGATTCCTTCCTTTTTTGACATGGAAGGAATCTTCTATCGGGGACTTGAAGATTGTTCTACAGACTCATTAAAGCATTCCGAGTGCACGCGGTAAACACAGGACAAGACTTGGGCAAAAGCTGAGCAGCAAAACCACAAGAATTAATGTGCCAACCCACGGCAAACAAGCTTTAGACAATTTAGCAATGGACAATCCCGATGTACGGGAAATGACGAATAGACACATGCCTACAGGCGGCGTAAGCAGTCCGACCATCAAATTCAAAATCATAACCACGCCAAAATGAACCGGGTCAATTCCCATAGTGGTAATCAGCGGTTTAATAAGCGGCATCAAAATCGTAATTGCAGAAATCGGCTCCATAAAGCATCCAACAATCAACAAAAATACATTCAAAACCAACAACATCACTGTCGGAGATGTAATAGCCGAAGTCATCACATGCAACAGTTGCTGAGGAATCTGTGCCCGAATCAGCACATTTCCATATAAGGTCGAAGCGGCCAAAATCAAACCGATTGTTGCACTGTCTCTAACCGTCTCATACAGCACATCCTTAAATTTCTGCCATGTCATTTCTTTATAGACAAAAACCGAAAGAATAAACGCATATACAACTGCAATGACGGCCGCTTCCGTTGCTGTAAAATACCCGCTGTAAATGCCGCCAATAATAATAACAGGAGTCATCAGCGGGAGAATTCCTTCTTTCAACGCATGAAGAAACGATTTCCATGTCGGACGGGCTTCACGCGGATATCCCTTACGATGCGCATAAATAGCAACAACCGCCATCATTGCCACTGCCATAATCAACCCCGGCACAATGCCCGCCATAAACAGCGCACCGACAGAAGCCGAACCAACCATGCCGTAAACAACCATCGGCAAGCTCGGCGGAATAATTGGTCCAATCGTCGATGAAGATGCTGTTACGGCACATGCAAATTCAGCATCGTATCCGCTATCTCGCATCGCCTTGATTTCAATAGCCCCCAGGCCGCCAGCATCGGATACAGCTGTACCGGACATTCCTGCAAAAACTACGCTAGCCAACACATTCACGTGACCCAAGCCACCCGGCAGAAAGCCCACCAACGATTTACAGAAATCAAACAGCCTTTCCGTTACACCGCCGATATTCATAAGTTTGCCTGCCAACAAAAACAACGGAACAGACAACAATGTAAACGAATTTACACCCGAAACCATCATCTGTCCAATCATGGAAAAACGGATATTTCCCTGCATCAGCATCGTTACAACGGACGAAATACCAAGTCCAAAAGCAATGGGAACGCCGATTAAAAACAGGCCCACTAGGACAATTAAAAAAACAAAGCTACTCATTGGTGTTCTCCTTCCTCGCGGCCTCAATAAATGCTTGTCCCGCCTGAACCAGCGATGTTAATCCCATCAGCATGCCCGCAAAGAGCACCGGTCCATACAGATGCTTGTGCTTAAACCATGCAAACGATACAGAGGATACTTCTCCACTCGTCATCAACGCTGTATAAATTCCTTTGATAAAGCAGAATAAAAACAATGCTATCAGTAAAGAAATCATTCCATCCATCACTTTACGCGGTCGCTTTTTTAGTTTAGAAAGGAGCAAGTCAATAACAACATGCTCCTTTTCCTTTAATGCCACCGCAGAGCCCAAAAAAGTAATATACACATATAAATATCGAGCCATTTCTTCCGTCCACGGTGTAGGCACATGCAAAAAACGACAAACCACCTGAATGACGACGAAGGAAACCATCAGTACAAGCAGCGCTTCACAAATCCATTCGATTAATTGAAACACTGTCTCAATCGCTCTTTTCAAACTTAAAGCCCCCTTCTTATGATTGCGGCAGGCTCGACTCATAGTCGAGCCTGTCCGCATACCTGTTTTACTCCGCCATTGCCCGCACTTCATCCAGCGTCGTCACAGTCCACGTTGTTGTAAACATATCCGGAAGGATTCTTTCTGCTTCGGCTTGGAAAGCAGCCACATCCGGCTCAATAAGATCACAACCATTATCCAGCATCTCATTCAGGAATTTTTCAGACAGAATCGTTGCCTGCTCGTTGGCGTAGCTCATTGCTTCTTCTGCACATTCATCAATCAGCAGCCTCGTTTCATCATTCACAGCTTGATACAGCGTTTCGCTGATATACAGCCATGTCGGCTCATAAATATGATGCGTGTTAATAACATATTTTTGCACTTCATAAAGTTTGTTCGTCGCAAACTGTTCATACGGGCCTTCTGAAGCTTCCACCACATTGGTTTGAAGCGCACTATACAGTTCCGTCAAAGCCACGGGCGTAGTCAATGCACCGATGCCCTTCCAGAACGTAACCCACGATGTGATTTCTGACAAACGGAATTTGACATCTTTCATATCATCCGGCGTGTAGATAGCTTTGTTGGATGTTGTTTCACGGATTCCTCGATAGTTAATCGCAAGCGCACGAATGTTACTTTCGGCCAGTCTGGCTCGCATACCGTCGCCCAGCTCACTGGCCAGAACATGGTTCAAATGCTCCCAGCTGACAATCACATAGGGTGCATACAGGAAACCATATTCCGGTGCGTACATATCAATTGGCTGAATGCCGCCAATAACCAAGTCCAGTTCGTTTGCTGCCAACATTGTAAAATTGTCTTTTTCCGTGCCCAAAGCACCGTTGGTAAACAGATTGACCTTTATATTGCCGCCCGACTTTTCAGCAATCAGTTCTGCAAATTTTGCACCGCCCAGCGCCGGAGCAGATGCTGCATCATATACACATGCAACATCCAAATTCATTTTTGGATAATCGGCCAACGCCGAACCAAAGGTCAGCACCAGCATCACAGTCAAAAGAAGCGTGATCCATTTTTTCATTGATATTTCCTCCTTTTATCATTTGCCGCTTTTGCGGTATTGAATCCAACATTGATTATTCACACACAGTATGTGCGACAGTATATCGATTCAGAACATCCGAATTAACGGTTACGCCCAAGCCGACTCCTTGCGGCACAACCAGTCGATTATGTTCCAACTGAAAATGCGTATCCAGCAGTTCATCCCGAAGAGGATTCATATTTTTGTCATATTCAACTGCCGGTTCATTTTGCAAAGGAATCGGATTAGCCGTATGCGGAAAATTTGGAAGCGCCGCTATGGCTGAAAGTGCTGCCGCCAGCGCAATACCGGATCCCCAAACATGCGGAAGCACCGCCACACCCGCAGCAGAAGCCTGCGCCGCAATCTTTTGAAATTCCGAAAAACCGCCGCACACGCATAAATCCGGCTGAATGATATCCACACATTCATCATCGATAAAGCGCTTGAAGCCATATCGTGTGTACTCGCATTCTCCTCCTGCTATGGCAAGATTCAGTTGAGAACGAACTCGGCGATACCCCTCATGATCCTCAGGGGGGACAGGCTCTTCCATAAACAGAATTCCCTCATCTTGCAGCACACGCCCCATCCTAACGGCCGTATACGCGTTATAGGCATGATTACAATCCACAAACAGTTTCACATCCATGCCGACTGCACGCCGAATTGCTCTAACTCGGGTCGCATCTTCTTCAATACTGAGCAGTCCGACTTTGATTTTCAGCATTTGAAATCCATCTCTCACATAAGACTGCGCTTCTGCCGCCAAATTTTCCAAATTTGCTTTTGGATTCAAATAATCTTCACCGCGGTAATAGCAACCCGTAGCGTACGTAGCTACATCATTTCTTTGCCTGCCACCCAGAAGCGTCGTAATCGGAACATTCATCGCTTTTCCGCATAAATCCCAAAGTGCAATATCGATGGCACTGATTGCCTCAATATAGCTCCCTTTTTGCCCAAAATCCCTTGTTGCACAGTACATGTCATTCCATAATACATCACGCATCAACGGATTGCGCCCCAGTAGCATAGGCGCCAGCACATGTTCGATACAAGCCGCAACCGGCTCCGCCGGTCCATATTGTCCTCCTTCTCCCCATCCCATCAGCCCGTTATCTGTTTCGATGCAAACCAGCATGCTGTTGCGCTGAGGAAATGCGCACTGCGAAGAAAAAAAGCGTTTTTTACCTAATTCTACTTTAGCGATATAAGTATGAATTCTTTTAATTTTCACTCTTTCTCTCCTCCTTTCCGTTGTATACAATCAGTATACAATCAAGTTTCAAAAAAGTCAAGACATTTTTTACAACTTTCAACAATCTTTTCTTAATGTCTTGTATTGCGAAAAGCTTGGATGACAGATTCCTTCGTATTGCGGATATGAACACGCATACGTCGTTCGGCTTCCTCTCCGTCACGGTGGCGCAAAGCATCCAACACAGCTTCGTGCTCCAGACGTGCTCTCTCACTCTGACCGGATAATGTCAATGAATAATTGTGCAGCCAACGTACTTGTTCCGATACGTTATTCATAATCTGGTCAATACGGCTGTTTCCCATCAGACTCAATAACACTTCATGCATAACCTTTCCGTCTGTTCCACCTTCTTCCCCTGTTTGAGAACGACGGATATCTTCTTCAATGATTTTCAAATTTTGTTCATCAATGATTTGTGCCGCACACCAAGCGGCCATCCCTTCTAAAGCCTCGCGCAATGTATAAATTTCCTCAATATCGCTGATTGTAAGTTGGTGTACAACACAGCCCACAAAAGGGATGAGTTCCACAAAATTTTCTCTGGCCAACCGTTGCAGTGCCTGACGAACGGGCGTACGACTTGCGGAAAATTCTTCTGCAAGCGCTTCTTCTGTTAATTGGCTTCCGTCTGTCATTTCCAATTGAATAATACGTTTTTTCAATTCATCATATATAATATCAGCCTTCGCCGGATGTTTTCGCATATTCCGCACCTTTCCCTTTGTTTTCTGTATCCGTTATACCTAAATCTACTTTTGATTTTGAAATTGATTCCAAAGACTTTTCCTTATATATTTGTCCTGAGCGCCTTCATCCGTCCATCCAGCGCGTAATCGCCCAGCCCCGCGGGCAGGAAGACGCTCTGCCCTTTCTTCACGGGATACGTTTCGCCGCCGTGCTTGATCGCGCCCTCGCCCGCCAGAACCAGCAGCGAAACGAAGCTCCCCGGCGACACGCTGTCCGCCATCTCGCCCTCCACCGTGCGCGTTTCCGTCGTAAACTTGTCGCAGGAAAACAGCGGCTGAATCCGCCCGCCCGCGACGGCGCGCTCCGGTTCGGTCGGGCCGACAGGGTCTTTCGACGGTTCGCGGCGGGCGACGGCCAGCGCCTTGTCGATATGCAGCTCGCGCGGCCTGCCATCCGCGCCGACGCGGCCGTAATCGTAGACGCGATAGGTCAGATTGGAGCTTTGCTGCACCTCGGCCACCATCAGCCCCGCGCCGATGGCGTGCACCGTGCCCGCCGGGATGAAGAAGCAATCGCCCGTCTTCGCCGGAACCCAGTTCAGCAGCTCAGTCAGGGTGTTGTTTTCAATCGCGGCGCGCATCTCTGCCAGCGGCGTTTCGCGCTTAAAGCCGTAATAGATGCCCGCGCCCTCGCTCGCGTCGAGCACGAGCCACATTTCGCTCTTTCCCAGCGAATGTTCGAATTCCCGCGCGTATGCGTCGTCGGGGTGTACCTGCACGGAGAGCGACCCGGCCGCGTCGATCAGCTTAATCAGCAGCGGAAATGCCCCGGCGTTCTGCGCCTTCGTGCCCGCGTCCTCCGGGTGCCCGGCGAGATACTCCCCGAGCGTCCGCCCGGCGTATGCGCCCCCCGCGATGACGGACGGCCCGGCCTCGTGGCAGCTCAGCTCCCAGCTTTCCGCCAGCGGGGTCATGTCCGTTTGCTTGCCCCAATCGCGCTTGAGGCGGTTCCCGCCCCAGATATAATCCTTAAACGCGGGGCTGAGCAGCAAGGGGCGCCTGCCCTGCGCGTCACAAATGTTTGACATGGCGATCCTCCTATGTTCTTTGTCCGATACGTCAAAAAGGACTGCGCTCCTTTCGCTCGGAAAGGGACGCAGCCCCGCTTCTTATACTAATTCGCAGTTAAAATGCTTAACAGAGCGCATCAGATTTTTTGTTCTGACGAAGCCAAGTGAAGTGAGGCGTACTGGAGGTACGTTGAACGGAACGAGGCAAAGTCAGAGCGAAAAAGATGGTGCGCGGATTAAGCCATTTTAACAAGAATTAGTATTACGCCTTATTTCTGAACGAAATCCTCGGCAACCTCGACGATGTGATCCGCGCAGAGGCCGAACTGGCGCAGCACCTCCCACGCCGGGCCGGAATGGCCGAACTCGTCGTTCACGCCGATGCGGCGCATCGCCGTCGGGCACTTCTCCGCCAGCACCGCCGCGACGGCCTCGCCCAGACCGCCGATGACGCTGTGCTCTTCGCAGGTGATGACCTTGCCGCAGGCCTTCGCCGCCTCGATGACGATTTCCACGTCGAGCGGCTTGATGGTGCAGATGTTGATGACGCGGGCGTGGATTCCCTTTTCCGCCAGCGTCTTCGCCGCCATGAGCGCCTCGTTGACCATCAGGCCGGTCGCGATAATCGCCACGTCGCTGCCCTCGGTCAGCATCTCGCCCTTGCCGATCTCAAAGCGATAGTTTTCCTCATCGTGGAACACCGGAATCGCCAGACGGCCGAAACGCAGGTACACCGGGCCGTCGTAGGCGTAGGCCGCCTTGACCGCCGCGCGCGCCTCCACGTCGTCCGCCGGGCAGAGCACGACCATGCCGGGGATGGCGCGCATCAGCGCGAAATCCTCGCAGCACTGGTGGGAAGCGCCGTCCTCGCCGACGGAGATGCCGCCGTGCGTCGCGCCGATCTTCACGTTCAGATGCGGATAGCCCACGGAATTGCGCACCTGCTCAAACGCGCGCCCCGCCGCGAACATCGCAAACGAGGACGCGAACGGAACCAACCCCATCGTGGACAGACCCGCCGCGACGGCGATCATGTTCTCCTCGGCAATGCCGCAGTCAAAATGGCGATCCGGGAAGGCCTTGCGGAACATGCCCGTCTTCGTGGCGGCCGCCAGATCGGCGTCCAGCACGACGAGGTTGCTGTGTTCGCCGCCCAGCTCGACCAGCGCCTTGCCGTAGCTCTCGCGGGTCGCGATCTTCTTCACTTCGCTCATGTTCACGCCTCCAATTCCGCCATCGCGGCGCGCAGCTCGCCCATGGCCACTTCATATTCCGCGTCGTTGGGCGCTTTGCCGTGCCAATCGACGCTGTTTTCCATATAGCTGACGCCCTTGCCCTTGGTGGTATGCATCAGGATGGCCGTCGGCCTGCCCGTGCAGGCGCGGAACGCGGCGAACGCGCTTTCGATCTGGTCAAAGTCGTGGCCGTCGATGGTGACGACGTTGAAGCCGAACGCCTCCATCTTCGCATCGACCGGCGCGCTGTTCATCACCTTCTCCGTCGGGCCGTCGATCTGCAAACCGTTGAGGTCGATGATGACGCACAGGTTATCCAGCTTGAAGTGCGCGGCGAACATGAAGGCCTCCCAGACCTGGCCTTCCTCGATTTCGCCGTCGCCCAGCAGGGTATAGACGTTGACGTCCTCATTCAGGTATTTCGCGCCCTTGGCCATGCCCGCCGCGCAGGAAACGCCCTGCCCCAGCGAGCCGGTGCTCATATCCACGCCCGGAACGAGGTTCATGTTCGGGTGCCCCTGCAGATAGCTGTCCGCGTGGCGCAGCGTCGGCAGGTCGCTCACCGGGAAGAAGCCGCGGTAGGCCAGCGCGCTGTAAAGCCCCGGCGCGGTATGCCCCTTGGAGAGGACAAAGCGGTCGCGGCTCTCCATCTTCGGCTGCTTGGGGTCGATGCGCAGCTCCCTGTTATACAGATAAGCGAACATCTCCGCCGCGGAAAGGCTTCCGCCCGGATGCCCCGCCTTCGCGCCGTGCGTCGATTCGATAATTCCCATGCGGATTTGGCAGGCCGCAATCGCGAGCTGCTTCTTTTCCTGATTGGTCATAATACCCTCCCTGATTCTTGTTCCGCCTGTTTTTTGACACTGGTTTCTATTTTATTTCATTCCCGGCAAATCGTCAAGTATCCGCCGCCCGGTATAACAGCCCCAATCGCCTGTTCCCGGCATATTTCCCCCGAAACGCTTTCTCTGCACGGGCGCTGATTATCCATCCGGAACCATCATATAGCTTTGCGCGTTCAGCGTCAAGCGGTATTCGCGTTTTTTCCTGTCACTGACCGATCTTTTTGAAAAAAGAAAAATCCGAGGTCATCCTGAATGAGCTGGTCAAAAAGGGCGAGCTGACCGTTGAACAGGGCAAGGTGCTCAACGAGGAGCTCAAGCACAACATCAAGGACGCGATTCGTGAAAACGTGACGCTGCACGTCGTCACGCCGGAAGAAAATCGCGGCGAGGCGGACGGCGACGAAACCGACGATACCGCCGCCCTGCTCGGGTGGGCGTTCGTGTGGAAGGATCAAAAAAATAACGCGCTGGGGTTCTTCCCGCGCGGCATACAAACGCCCATGCCGTTTTGCCCGGCATGGGCGTCGCTTTAGGGTTCATCCATCAGCGCACATTCGACCCGGCTCAGGCGCTGCGCCGCCTGCTCGCAGAAGGCCTGAAGCCCGCTCTGCCGCTCCGTTTCCGGCAGGGCGACGTATTCCTTGAGGAACGTCACCATGCCGCCCGCCTCGCTTTTCAGCTTGCCAAAGCGCTTCTGCTCGTCGTCCAGCGCGATGCGCAGCATATCGCAGCGCGCGCCGAGCCTGTCCGCCCTGCGCTGTGCGCCGCCATCGTCCGCGGGCTTTTCCAGCGCGCGCGCCAGCAGATAATCCAGCGATTCGAACAGTTGGCCGATGTGCGCGTCGCCGCTTTCCTGCGCGCGGTTTTTGAGCGCCGCAAGCTCCGCGCCGCCCGCCTCCTGCGCGTAAGGGCTGATAAAAGCGCGCCCCTGCTCGTTCAGGCGATCCATGACGCGGCGGACGATTTCCGGCCTCGTGCGCACCGTGGAGCGATACTTGTTCTGGTAGCGAAGCATGCGCGTCCTGTCGCCGTCCGCCATCTGGCGCACGCAGGCGCGCACGCTCACGCCCTGCGCCCTCGCGGTCAGCACCTGCTCGACCAGCCGCTCGACCTCCTCCGGCGAAAAGGTTTCAAACGGCGTGGCCCGCGCGCCGTCCTCCCCCTGCACCGCGCGCACCTGCGCGTAGTAAAAATTTCGGATGCTGTTGGGCTTGCGCCCGAGCTGGCGGCTCATGCGCTCAAACACGCTGCGCAGGGATTCGCCGCTCCGTTCCGCCGCCTCGACGCTCTGCTGCAAGGCGTCGATCTCCTGCTTCTGCCAGCCGCCGTGCGGCCCGCGTATGGGTCGTGCCGCCTGCAAGGTAGCCTCCATTCTGCCTGTCCCCTCCTTTTTGTTTTCGCGCGTCCGCGCAGACGTAGGGTTCGCATGGATGCAGTATTTTATACGGCACGCGGCTTCACCCGTTCCCCGTCAGGGCCGTCCGTCTCTTCGTTTGTCGCTATCAGTGTATGAACATCCGCCCCCGCGCATGACGCGCCCATTGCCTAAGCGGCAAATTTGCGATATAATATGAAATCAATGGATGGGTTTCGGGAAGAAAAGCCTCGCCCGGCTCGTTTTTGTTTTGAGAAGATTTTCCCCACATTTGGAGGACAGTATGAAAAAATGGATCGGTCTGCTCGCCCTGCTGGCGCTCGCGCTCGTCTGCGCGACGGCGCTGGGCGAAACCAATACGCAGGTCAAGCACTATCTGATGCTCGGCGAGGACGGTTACGCGGAGCATGTCACGGACGACGCGCGAACGGATACCATCGTCCTCGTGTCGCTGGACACGAAATACAACCGCGTCATCCTCACCTCGATCCTGCGCGACAGCAAGATCAACAACCCGCGCGGCAACGAGACGAAGATCAACCTGCTCTATAAAAACCACGGGTTCAGCGGCATCATCTCCTGCCTGGAGCGCGAATTGGATATTCAAATCGAGGGCGCGATTCTGGTCAACTTCGAAAACGTGAAGCCGGTGATCGACGCGCTGGGCGGCGTGGATATCGAAATCGACCAAAACGAGTATCTGGCCATCCGCAGCATCCTGCTGGGCAAAGATCCGAACATGCCGGACGGCCCCGGTCTGGTGCACATGACCGGCCGCATCGCGCTGGCCTACATGCGCACGCGCTCGACCGGCTCCGGCGGCGACTTCGCCCGAACCGAGCGGCAGCGCAAGGTCGTCAGCCAGCTTTTTGACAAGTGCCGCGATCTGTCGCTGATGGAGCTGGTCGGGCTGTACAACAGCGTCTCCTCGGGCATGAAGATGAGCCTCTCGGCGATGGATATCCTCAGCGTCCTCTCGCAGGGCTACACGCTGATGACCTCCGGCGCGGATTTTGTGGAATACCGCATTCCGCAGGATGGGACGTATTCCTACGGTCAGGTCGGCTCTTCCTCCGTGCTGGACGTTCGCTGGAAGACCAACCGCACCCGCTTTCACGCGCTGCTGGATAACGAGCCGTAACACACAAGGAGCGAAACCATGCTGAAATACTTCACCGCCGCGCTTGCGGCGCTCTTCTTCCTCTTTCCCCTTTCTGCGGTCGGCGAATCACTCGATCTTTCCCAGCTCGGCGCCATCGAGGAGGCCGAGCATTGGGAGGAGCGCGCGTGGTATCAGCGCGAGGACGGCAGCGACTGGCGCGTGCAGGACGACGGTTCCGTGATCGTCACGCTCTCGGCGACGGGCGACGTGACCATCGGCGGAGACACGCGCAAGCGCGGCCAAAGCATCTTTGACAAGCAGCTCGCGCAGGAACCGCTGGGGCTGGATTTCCCGCTCTCCAACGTCAAAAGCATCTTCGAGGCCGACGACCTCACGCTCGTCAATTTCGAGGGCACGCTGACCAACACCAAGAGCGCCACGAAGAACACCTATTCCTTCGCCGCGCCGCCGGAGTATGTGCAGGTGCTGACCTCCGCGAGCGTGGAGGCCGTCAGTCTGGAAAACAACCACGTGATGGATCACGGCAAGGCGGGCTATCAGGATACCTGCGACACGCTTTCCGCCGCCGGCGTCGCTTACAGCGGCCACCTCGGCGCGTCCACGTTCACAACGGAAACGGGCGTGAAGATCGGCATGCTGGCCTATCAGACCTTCAACGGCAACTATAAAAACATCTACGCCGCCATCGAGGGCGACATCAAGGCGCTGCGCGATGCGGGCTGCGCGCTGGTCGTCGTCTCCTACCACTGGGGCGAGGAAAAGGATTACGTGCCCAATGAGCGTCAGGTGCCGCTGGGGCGCGCGACCATCGACGCGGGCGCGGATCTGGTCATCGGCCACCACAGCCATCGCATGAACCCGATTGAGGCATACAAGGGCAAATACATCTGCTATTCGTTGGGCAATTTCTCGTTCGCGGGCAACAGCAGGCCGGACGACATGGATACCTACATCTTCCAGCAGCGTTTCCGCGTCTATCCGGATGGCACGGCGGAAAACGCGGACATGCGCATCATCCCCTGCTCGATCTCCTCGCAGGAAAACGTCAACGATTTCAAGCCCACGCCGAAGGACGCGGACGGCGCGGCGGCGCTGCTGGCGCGGCTCGACAAGCTGAACGCTCAGTTTGAAAAGGCGTTTGCCAAGACGGGCGTGACCGCCGTTTCGCCGTATCCGACGGCTTGGACATACGCCTACTAAACGACATACAGAAACAGGCGCATGATTGCGCTCCCTGACGGGGAGACGGATCATGCGCCTGCTTTTTGTTCAATTCCTGTATAGCTCAAACTATACAGCTTGAACGTCAGCTCGTTTCCGTTGTCGTCCTTTCCCTCGATGGCCACGCCGTAGCCGATGCCGCCATCCGCCGGGCGGTCGGTGGCATAGCTGGTCTTGCCGCCCGCCTCCAGCCGCGTCGAATACCAATACCACTCGATCTCGTTCGCCGTCATCTCGGTGGTCTGCATCGGCAGTTTTTCGTTGTTAAAATACACCTCGGTGACCTTTTCCATCGTGAAGGACACGCCGTTCGTCTCCTGCGCGACAAGGAGGATGCTCCACACATACGGCTTCTCCTCGTTCTCGCTCTCCGTGAGCATCAGCGGCCTTTCCGCCGTGGTCAGCTCGATGTTCGCCTGTCCCTCGACGGGCTGCGCGTCCGGCTGCTGGAACCAATCCCACGAATATTTTTCGCCCTGCGGAATCGGCGTTTCCTGCACAGCCTCGAGGTTCGCGCCCGCGTGGCGGCTCTTATAGATCGGATACACCGCCATCACCAGAATCGTGACGAACGCGGCCAGCGCGACGGCGGCCAGAATCCGCCGGTGCAGTGGTGTGGGCTGCGGGGCGTCCGCGGGGATTTCCAGCAGGCGGCAAAGCGCCTCGCGCTGCTCCTGCGTCGGCTCGACGCGCCCATTCTCCCAATGGGAGACCGTCTGGCGCGAAACGCCCATGGCCTGCGCCACCTGCTCCTGCGTCAGCTTTTTTTCCTTCCTCGCGGCGGTGATCCGCTTTGCAAACATCGTCATATCGAGCGCTCTCCTCTGCATTTGTTTTGATTTTGATGGAGCTATTATACCAATTTTACAAATGCGGCGCAAGCGTGAACGCCCATCTCCGCCAAAATCTGTAAAGCGCTTCTCGCGCGGGCGATTTTTCCCTGTCCGTTAAGAAAATCCGCACCCCCGAAGGGATGCGGACGAAACGGATTCGGATGGATCAGCGCCGGACGGCTTCGGCCTCGACGGTTTCTTTGCGCGCCGCGGCCGTTTGGGGCTTCGCCTGCGCGCCGCCCACGTTCGCCATCTCCATGATGTATTCGTCGATGGCCTTCGCCGCGTGTTTGCCCGCGCCCATGGCGAGGATGACCGTCGCCGCGCCGGTGACGGCGTCGCCGCCGGCATACACGCCCTCGCGGCTGGTCAGGCCGTCTTCGCCGTTGGTGACGATGCAGCCGTGCCGGTTGGTTTCAAGCCCCGGCGTGGTATGGCGGATGAGCGGGTTCGGGCTGGTGCCGATGGACATGATCATCGTGTCCACATCGAGCACAAACTCGCTGCCCTCCTTGACGATCGGGCGGCGGCGGCCGGAGGCATCCGGTTCGCCCAGCTCCATCTCCACGCAGCGCATACCGCAGACCTCGCCGTTCTCGTTGCCCAGCACCTCGACCGGGTTGGTGAGGGTCTTGAAGATGATACCCTCCTCCTCGGCGTGCTCGACCTCCTCCCGGCGCGCCGGGAGCTCCTCCATGCCGCGGCGATAGACGATGTACACCTCTTTCGCGCCCAGACGCTTGGCCGAGCGCGCCGCGTCCATCGCGACGTTGCCGCCGCCGACGACGGCGACCTTGCCGCTGTGCCGGATCGGGGTCTTGCTGTCCGCGCGATAGGCCTTCATCAGGTTGATGCGGGTCAGATACTCGTTGGCGGAATACACGCCCTTGAGGCTCTCGCCCGGAATCCCCATGAAGCGCGGCAGACCCGCGCCGGAGGCGACATAGACGGCTTCGTAGCCCATTTCAAACAGCTCGTCGATGGTGAGCACCTTGCCGATGACCATGTTCGTTTCGATATCCACGCCCATGGCCTTGAGACCGTCGATTTCCTTCTGCACGATGGCCTTCGGCAGGCGGAATTCCGGAATGCCGTACACCAGCACGCCGCCCGCCAGATGCAGCGCCTCGTAAATCGTGACCTGATAGCCCAGCTTCGCCAGATCGCCCGCCGCGGTCAGGCCGGACGGACCCGCGCCGATGATGGCGACCTTGTGGCCGTTCGGGGCAGGCGCTTGGGGATGATCCGCCACGTGCTCGCGGTGCCAATCCGCGACAAAGCGCTCCAGTCGGCCGATGGCGACCGATTCGCCCTTGATGCCGCGCACGCACTTGCCCTCGCACTGGTTCTCCTGCGGGCAGACGCGGCCGCAGACGGCGGGCAGCGCGGAGGACGCGGTCAGCACCCGATAAGCGCCCTCCATATCCTCGTTGGCGACGCGCTCGATGAACGCGGGGATGTCAATCTGAACCGGGCAGGCGCTGCGGCAGGGCTTCGTCGGGCAGTTGAGGCAGCGCTTGGCCTCGCTTACGGCCATGTCGTAGGTATAGCCGAGGGCGACCTCGTCGAAGTTCTTGTTGCGGACGTCAGGCTCCTGCGAAGGCATCGGGCATTTTTTCGGGTTCATGTTGCGCGTAACGGCCATATCACTTGACCTCCTTGTTCATCAGGTTGCAGTGCGCCTCGCGGGCGTGCTGCTCAAAGTCGCGGTACATTGTGCCGCGCTTCATGGCCTCGTCGAAATCGACCAGATGGCCGTCGAAATCCGGGCCGTCCACGCAGGCGAACTTCATCTCGCCGCCCACGGTCAGGCGGCAGCCGCCGCACATGCCCGTGCCGTCGATCATGATGGGGTTCATGGAAACGACGGTCTTGATCCCGTATTTTTTCGTCACGGCGCAGACGAATTTCATCATCACCAGCGGGCCGATGGCGATCACCTCGTCATAGGCGTTGCCCGCCTGAATCAGGCGCTCCAGCGCGGCGGTGACCAGCCCCTTTTCGCCGTGGCTGCCGTCGTCGGTCATCATCACCAGCGTATCGGAAGCGGCCTTGAATTCGTCCTCCAGAATCACGAGATCCTTGTTTCTAAAGCCGACGATGGCGTGCACCTCGCAGCCCTGCTCGTGCAGCTTCTTGGTCACGGGCAGCGCGATGGCGCAGCCCACACCGCCGCCGACCACGGCAACCTTTTTCAGCCCCTCGGTGTGGGTCGCAACGCCCAGCGGGCCGACGAAATCATGCAGCGTCTGTCCCTCTTCGAGGGTATCCAATTCCATCGTCGAACCGCCGACGATCTGGTAAATAATCGTAACCGTGCCGCCCTGACGGTCGTAATCCGCAATGGTCAGCGGGATGCGCTCGCTGTCCTCCAGCGCGCGCAGAATGATGAACTGGCCGGGCTCCGCTTTTTTGGCGATAAACGGTGCGTCGATCACCATCTTGGTGACGGTCGGGTTCAGGCGCTCTTTTTTGACAATCCTAAACATGGGGCTTCCTCCTGAATCAAACTCCGAATCGCGTTTCCGCCCACGCGAAAAAACGCAAAACGACTTATTTTTATTCGACACAAATCGGCGATGCCCTGCCTTTTGCGCGATTTTTTTCGGGAAATCCTTTCCGCCTGTGGACGAAACCGGAGGACGCCGTTTCGCGCTGGCGTCCCCCGTGTAAAGCAGATTGAGGCGGGATCAGAAATCGACCTCGGTATCGTAGTAGCAGCACTTGAGCAGCTTCTCCATTTCCTCCTGACTCGGCTGGCGCGGGTTGGAACCCGTGCAGGCGTCGGCAATCGCGTTTCGGGCGATTTCCGGCAGGCGCTCGAGGAATACGCTCTCCGGCACGAAGCCCTGCTCGCAGGGATAGCTGTCCGCGCCGTAGTGCCCGATGGCATGCGGGATGTTCAATTCGTCGTTCATCCCGCGCAGGTAGGCGATCAGCAGCGCGACCTTCTCGTCGTCGTCCCTGCCGCCCAGATGCATATAATCGGCGATCACGCCGTAGCGCTTCTTGGCCGTCTCGTCCTTCGCGTTGAAGGCGATGACCTTCGGCAGGTACATCGCGTTGGCCGCGCCGTGGATGATGTGCGCGCCGTAATCGGCGAACGCCGCGCCGGTCTTGTGGGCCATGGAGTGCACGATGCCCAGCAGCGCGTTGGAGAACGCCATGCCGGCCAGGCACTGCGCGTTGTGCATGCTGTCGCGGGCGGCCATGTCGCCGTTGTAGCTCGGCACGAGATCCTTCATAATCATCTCGATGGCGTGAATCGCCAGCGGATCGGTGAAGTCGCAGTTCGCGGTGGAGACATACGCCTCGATGGCGTGGGTCATCGCGTCCATGCCGGTGTGCGCGACCAGCTTCTTGGGCATGGTCTCCGCCAGATCCGGATCGACGATGGCCACGTCCGGCGTGATTTCAAAATCGGCAATCGGGTATTTGATGCCCTTGGAATAATCGGTGATGATGGAGAACGCCGTCACCTCGGTCGCCGTGCCGGAGGTGGAGGAAACGGCGCAGAAATGCGCTTTGCGGCGCAGCTTCGGCAGGCCGAAGACCTTGCACATGTCTTCAAACGTGCACTCCGGGTATTCGTATTTGATCCACATGGCCTTCGCCGCGTCGATCGGGGAGCCGCCGCCCATGGCGATAATCCAATCCGGCTGGAACTTGGCCATCGCGGCCGCGCCCTTCATCACGGTCTCCACGGACGGGTCCGGCTCGATGCCCTCGTAAAGCTCGACCTCCATGCCCGCTTCCTTCAGATACCGCTCGGCCTTGTCGAGAAAGCCGAAGCGCTTCATCGAGCCGCCGCCGACGCAAATCATCGCGCGCTTGCCTTCAAAGGTTTTGAGCGCTTCCAGCGCTCCCTTGCCGTGATACAAATCGCGGGGAAGAGTGAAACGAGCCATCCTCTATTCCTCCTGTTTTCTCCGGGCTGTGCCCTCGGTCGATTTCTGACGTCTCCGATCGACTTAAAAACATCCGATCGACGTTTATTTGTCAATCTCTGTGCGTATTATACGCCAGACGTCTGACGTTGTAAAGAGGAATTTTTGATTATTTTGCGTTTTTTGATGGCAATTCCGCTATTTCGAACGCTTTCTGCATTTATTTGTCTCATTTTCCTCATTTTAAGATTCAAAATCGCTTCGCCTTTTCCGAATTTGACTTAATTATAACGTTTCGTTCATGTCTTCTTAACACAAAAGGCTTTGCCGCGAATCCCAACCGTTCGCGGCAAAGCCTTTTTTCAGTCTCCCTCGATCATTCGATACCCCACGCCGACCTCCGTGAAGATGTATTCCGGCTCGGCGGGGTTTTTTTCGATCTTCCGGCGGATGTTCGCCATGTTCACGCGGAGAATCTGGTTGTCATACGCCTTGTTCGGCCCCCAGATTTCGCGAATCAGGTAATCATAGGTCAGCACGCGCCCGGCGAAGCGCCCCAGCAGCGCGACCAGCTTGAATTCGTTCTGCGTCAGCCCCGCGTCGCGCCCGTCGATATACACGCGGTATTTGTCATAGTCGATGACCAGCCCGCGCGCGGTAAAGCGGTTTTCCTTCGCGATGCTCGCGTTGCCGCTCGTCGTGCGCGTATGGCGGATCGCCGTGCGCAGACGCGCCAGCAACTCGGACGTGCCGAACGGCTTGGTGATGTAATCATCCGCGCCCGCGTCCAGCGCGCGCACCTTCTCGCGCTCGTCCGTCCGCGCGGAGACGACCACCACCGGCATCAGCGACCATGCGCGGAGCTGGGTCAGCACGTCCATGCCGTCCATATCCGGCAGGCCGAGATCCAGAATCACCACATCCGGACAATGCGAGGTGAGCATGCTCAGCGCCTCGCGCCCCGTGCCCACGATGATGGATTCATAGCCGTTGGCCTCCAGCACCCGGCGCATAAAGCTGCAAATGGCGCGGTCATCCTCAACAATCAGCACTTTTCCTCGTACAGCCATCGTTTATTCCTCCCCCATCGGCAGCACAAACGAAACGCATGCGCCGCCTGTCGCTCGATTTTTCGCTTTCATCGTGCCGCCGTGCGCCCGCACGATGCTCATGCAGACCGAAAGCCCGATGCCCATGCTCCGCCGCCCGTCGCCGCGCAGCTCGCCCGCATGGGGAAACATCTCCTCAAACAGCTTCGGCAGCACGGCAGGCTCGATGCCCGCGCCGTTATCCAGCACGCTGAATTGCGCCAGATCGCCTTCCCGCCGAATTCGAAGCTCGATTTCCGTCGCACCTTCCGCGTGGAGCACGGCGTTTTCCATCAGGTTAATCAGCACCTGTTCGATCAGCGTCGCATCCATCGGCACCATCAGCAGCTCGTCCGGCACGCTGACGCGAACCGGCAGCGTGTTGAACCGCTTTTTGAATTTGCCCACGGCCTCCGCGGCGATTTCCTCCGCGGCCTGCGGCACCTTGTCAATCTGCACTGCACCCTCGTTGAACCGCGTGATGGACAGCATGTTTTCCACCAGCCGCACCAGCCACTGCGCGTCGTCGCGAACGTGGCCGATCAAATCCTTTTTCACTTCGTCGCTGAACTGGTCGTAGTTCTCCAGCACGGCGGAGGACGAGCCGATGATCGAGGTCAGCGGCGTGCGCAGATCGTGCGACACGGAGCGAAGCAGGTTCGCCTTCATCTTTTCCTTCTCCGCTTCGGATTTCACGCGCTCCTGCCGCTTCACCTGATCGGTCAGCATGCCGACGACGATTGAAACGGCGAACATCGTCACAAACGTGAGCGGATAGCCAGTGATCGTGAAGTTAAACGCGAAATACGGATAGGTGAACGCATAATTCACGCCGATGACGGAAACCACCGTCGCCACCAGACTGAACAAAAAACCATCCGTCAGGCGGGCGACCAGCAGCACCGCCAGCATAAAGACCATCGGCACCGCGCTGTCGCTGTCGCCCATGTGTGTCAGCAGCGTGCAGACCGCCGCCGCCACCGCCAAAATGCCGAGCGTAATGCCCGCGTCGCAGAACAGTTGCCGCCTGCTCTGCCGCTTGGGAATCATCATTTCCCTAAAACTGCCCCACCATTTAGAAAGGGATGTCGGCATCCGCGCCGCCTCCTCCTGCCGTGCTTCTTTTTATGTTGTTTTATTATAGCATGCACCGCTATCAAAATCCCGTTAAGATTGAGAGAATTGTCCATCTGCACAAATCCCGTCCGCAAAACTTATGAACTTGCGTCCTTTCTTTCACCGCAAAAACGTGCTATAATCGCTCCTGCTTCCGGGGAAACCTCCCCGGACGTTTTTCATACGCATCAACTGTGGAAAGGAAGCCTCGTCGTTTATGCCGCTTGTCATTGTCGCCATTTTCTTTATTGTACTCTTCTCCTGCGAGGGAATCGAACACCTCTGTCGCGAGAGCGACGACCAGCAGTCCCTGCGCCGCTACCGCGAGCATGAGCATCACGCCCGCCCGACCAGCGACCATTATCTCGATCTGCTCGGTTAATTCGCGTTTCCCCCTTGACTTTGAGCAAATAATTGGCTATACTAAGTCTGTTATTCCCCATGCCGGTGTGGTGGAATTGGCAGACGCCCGGGATTCAAAATCCCGTGTCCGCAAGGACGTGCGGGTTCGACCCCCGCCACCGGCACCAAACCAGTATAATCCGAACCCAATTTTCCAAATCGGAAATGGGTTCGGATTTTTTCTTTTCTTCCAATCACAAAGGTATAACCCACTAGACCTTGCAAGCATGGTCAGTGTGTGAGGGGCTGAGATTCCTCGAAATCCTTGTGAAATAATGATACAGCAAAACCGTTACATTCTTCATATAGGGATATTCTTATATTGAGGGATATGGTATACTGAGCTCAACAAATCGGGATTTATGGAGGAAGTAAGTATGCTAAACAACATAGAGTTCGACCTTTGGGCTGATGGCTATGACAAAACTGTCGGCATTTCTGATGAGGAAAACACATACCCTTTTGCCGGTTATAAAGAGGTACTTGGGTTCATTTTTCAGACCATAATGAGAGCTGAAAATGCCGTTGTGCTGGATATTGGATTCGGAACAGGCACATTAACGGCAAAACTATACGAGCGAGGCTGTTCCATTTATGGGCAGGACTTTTCATCAAGAATGATTGCGTTGGCATCTGAGAAAATGCCAAATGCGCATTTATATCAAGGGGACTTTTCAAAAGGGCTTGTCGAACCATTGTGTAACTTTCGTTATGATTATATTATTGCGACATACTCTCTGCATCATTTGACGGATGCGCAAAAGAGCGACTTCATTTTAGACTTGCGTAACTACTTAAAAGAAAACGGTAAAATTATAATCGGCGATGTTGCCTTTGAAACACGAAAGGATTTAGAACAGTGTAAATTGAAGGCAGGAGACACATGGGATAATGATGAAATCTACTTTGTCGTTGAGGAACTGAGAAAAGATTTTCCAGACCTTTCATTTACGCAAATGTCCGATTGCGCAGGCGTCCTGATTTTGGACTGACAACTTCCAGTTTGCTGTACTCGCCCATAATATAGGCTGGCAGATATACTGGCTATTCTTCCGATGACCAGCGCGTAAAATCCATCGAAGGACAAGCCACGGAAGCAGGCACTTCCGGGTCGGATTTGGTTTCATTTCCTGTGCATCAAAGAAAGCGAACTCGAACATTCTTTCGGATGATCTCGTTCGCTTTCTTTATTCAGAGCCGCTTCGGCGACAGCTCCGGTTTTTGCGTCATTAGCCAAGGCAACGGGCGCTCCACCGCGTTACTCGTTTTCCTCCGGATCCATCGCGGGAATGCCGCGATGCTCCACCGGGGTGGAAAAGACGATCTGCGTGCGCGTTCTGCCAAACCGATGCAGTTGGTTGATGAATTGGTCCAGCTCCTGCGTCGTGTGGAAACACACCTTGATGAACATGGAATAATCGCCCGTCACGCAGTTGCACTCCATCACATTCGGGCAGCCCTCGATATACGGGTAAAACTCCGGCTTCTGGCTCGGCTCCACCTCCAGGCTGATAAACGCCTTGATCTGGTAGCCCAGCGCCGCGCAGGAAAGCTGCGCCTGATAGCCCTGAATATAGCCCGCCGATTCCAACCGCTCGATGCGCGCGCTGACCGCCGGAGAGGAGAGAAACACCTGTTCTGCGATCACCTTGAGCGGGGTGCGCGCATTTTGCTGCAGGATGGTCAAAATCTTCCTATCAATCGTATCCATGTCCATCGCCCCTTGTCCTGTGTTCATATAATAAAGAGGATATCACGCTCTGCTTCATTTCGCAAGGGGTTTTAGAAAAGAAACGAAAGATTTCGTGCGCGTTGCCGAATTGGGCGTGCCTTTTTTGTCGTTTCAGAAGCGGCGCGCTCACCCCGCGATGAACTTGGCGATCAGCGAAACCGCGCCGCAGCAGACCATCACCAGAATCGGGTTGCTGTGCTTGACGCGCAGCACGACCAGCGCGGCGGCAAACAGCGCGACGTAGAGCATCTGCACCGCCTCGGCGCTGACCACGCCGCCCGCGAACACGACCACCCGCAGAATCGTCAGCGCCGCGGAGGCGATCAGTGCCACGACCGCCGGGCGCAGGCAGGCCAGCACCGCCTGCATTGCGTCCATGCTGCGGTATTTTTCATACAACCACGAGAGCAGCGACACGATAATCAGCGACGGCAGAATACAGCCCATCGTCGCCACCAGCGCGCCCGGTATGCCCGCCATGCGGATGCCGACGAACGTCGCGGAATTGACGGTGATCGGGCCGGGGGTCATCTCCGCAATGGTCATCAAATCGGTAAATTCGCCCATCGTCAGCCAGTGATAGTGTTCGACAGCCTTCGCCTGAATCATCGGCATGGCCGCGTAACCGCCGCCGATTGAAAACAGGCCGACCTGCACGAAGCAGAGAAACAAATCAAGCAGCATGGGCTTTCTTCCCCCTTCCCGCAATCGCGCAGATCACGCCGATCACGCCGCTGGTCAAAATGATATAGATTACGTTCACGCCGGAAATCGCCGCCGCGAACGCCGCGACCATGATGACATCCAGCAGCCAGCGCTTGGTCTTGATCACGCCCGTGCCGAGGTTGAGCACCACATCCACGATGACCGCCGCCACGCCCGCCTGCATGCCCGCGAGCACCGCCGCCACATACGGGTTATCCGCAAACAGCGCGTAGAAATACGCCACGAGCGAGAGAATCACCATCGGCGGAATGATCGTCGCGACGGTCGCCACGATGATGCCCGCCGCGCCCGCGACGCGCTGGCCGACGAGAATCGCGCCGTTGACCGCAATCGCGCCGGGGCACGACTGCGCAATCGCCGTCATATCCAGCATTTCGTTTTCGTCGAGCCATTTCAGATCATCGACGAACCGCCGTTTCATCAGGGTCACGATGACGAAGCCGCCGCCAAACGTGAACGCGCTGATGGAGAGCATGGAAAAAAACAGCGTCACCAGCCGCTTTTTCAGGCTCACCGCCTTGATTTTCGTATCCAAGTCATTAACCTCCTTCGGGGAGGACGGCCGGCGCTCCGCCTTTTCCGCCTTCTCTCCGTTCCCATTCCTCTCTATCTTATCGCTTGCATTTCCGTGTGTAAAATGCTATTATTTCATCAGACCCATATCAATTTTGATATGATAGGAGCGATTGCCGTGACCATCCGCCACATCCGCATCTTTTTGGAGGTCTGCCGCACGATGAACGTCACCCGCGCGGCGGAAAACCTGTACATGACCCAGCCCGCCGTCTCCCGCTCCATCCATGAAATCGAGCAGGTATACGGCGTTCGCCTGTTCGAGCGGCTGAACCAGCGGCTCTATCTGACCGACAGCGGGCGGCGCATGCGCGCCTACGCCGTGCACATCGTCGATACGTTCGACCAGATGGAGCGCGAGCTGAGCGACGGCGACGAGCGCGGCATGCTGCGCATCGGCGCGAGCATCACGCTGGGCAATTACGAGCTGCCCGGCGTTGTGCGCCGCATGAAGCAGGAGCGGCCGAGCCTGCGCCTGCAGGCCACCGTCGCCAACGTCGATACGCTCAAGGAGATGCTGCTGGATAACCGCCTCGATCTGGCCATGATCGAAGCGCCGATCGAGCATCGCGACCTGACCGGCGAGCCGTTTTCCCGCGACGAGCTGGTGCTCATTCTCCCGCCGAATCACACGCTTTTGCAGAAAGACCGCCTCACCCTCGCGGATGTGGCGGCCTGCGATCTGCTTCTGCGGGAAAAGGGCAGCTCCGGCCGCGCCTTTCTGGATACGGTCTTTGAGGCGCACGATCTGTCCGTCTCGCCCCTCTGGGAGAGCGCCAGCACGGAGGCGCTGGTGCGCGCGGTCGCAGCGGGCATCGGGCTTTCGATTCTGCCGGAACGGCTGGTGCGCCGCGCGCTGGCGTCCGGCGCGGTGCTCACGCGCCCGATTGAAGGCGCGTCGCTCGCGCGCACCTGCCACATCGTCTGGCACCGAAACAAATACCTTTCCCCGTCGCTCAAGCTGCTGATCGGGCTGATCCGCGAGGAATGAGCGCCTGAAAAGAACAATCGGCCGCCCTTGACGAGCAGCCGAAACAATGCTATAATCAGAGCATAGCAGCAGGCTTTCATACTATTTTCTTACCAAATCGCCCAATAAAATCCGGAACGTGGTATAATGTAAT
>ERZ836441.1207-NODE-1207-length-26417-cov-3.328655_pt1 | contig 26417 bp, 25 predicted proteins | sample MGYA00519686_ERZ836441 | MGnify/ENA primary metagenome ERZ836441 (study PRJEB31850, sample SAMEA3708800) | human gut metagenome | biome: human gut; feature: human-associated habitat; material: faeces | place: China | collected 2014 ... | reverse complement strand
GTCATCACCTCTAACGGAGGCCTATGGAGATATCGCATGGGAGACACCGTAAAAATACTCTCCACGAACCCGTTAAAGATAAGCATATCGGGACGTACCAAACACTACATCAATGCCTTCGGAGAAGAACTCATGGTCGATAACGCAGAACAGGCAATCGCCCGCACCTGCGCGCAGACAGGAGCCAGCGTACTCAACTACACCGCCGCTCCCGTATACATGACCGACCACAGCAAAGGACGACATCAATGGCTCATCGAGTTCGGCGAGCTCCCCGTTCCCGTCGAAAAATTTGCAGAAAAGCTCGACACGAACCTCCAAAATTTAAACTCCGACTACGAAGCCAAACGATTTAAAAGTATCGCGCTCGAATGCCTCGAAATCATTCCCGCCAAAACAGGGATATTTGACGCTTGGTTACGTGACCACAACAAACTCGGCGGACAGCACAAAATCCCCCGGCTATACAATCGACGCGACATCATAGAAGAAATACTCCGGTATAACCGGTAATCCTTAATATCCGGCTTCTCAATTAAACAGAAAAACAGGGCTGCCCGACCGAATTCACATAAGAGGAAAAAGAAAATGGACAAAGTCATTTTCCGAGGAAAAGTCAACGAAGGGAAAACCAAACGCATTGCCTTTTTTAATAAATACTTCGGCAATCCCCTCTGCGACTTGGGCGACACCAGTCGCAACGGCAATCCCGCTTGGCGTACCGGTAAGAAAACCATCTCCGAACATCTGCGGTACAAATTTATCCTCGCCCTCGAAGGGAACGATGTCGCCAGCAACCTCAAATGGGTCATGTCCTCCAACTCCGTAGCCGTCATGCCCCGACCCGAATTCGAAACTTGGTTCATGGAGGGACGACTTATTCCCAACTACCACTATATCGAAATCAAACGCGATTTCTCGGACCTCGAAGAGCGTATCGCCTACTATACCGCCCACCCCGACGAAGCCATCGAAATATCCCGCCACGCCAACGAATACGTCAGCCAATTCTTCGACAAGAAACGAGAAAAACTCATTTCGCTTCTCGTCCTACAAAAATACTTCCGCAAGACCGGACAGTTGGAATAACGTCCTGTTTTAACGAGTGAGATAGGTAATAGCCCTCCTGAAAAGCATACGATAAAAAACTTTCAACCTCTCCCTTCCGTGGCCTGTAACATCATGGGGTGTCTCCACAAGAGAATATAGGAGATGTGACACAGCAAAACGATGTTATTGAAAGATTTCTACACTCCTCCCCTGCGTTTTGCAGCGTAAAAATATAGGGGAAGGTGGCACGTAGTGACGGAAGAGTTAGGAAATATCAATAGTGGCAGTAACAGAGTAGGGCGAAGGGGGTTAATTTTCAAAAGCGACTGAGAAACAACATCTTTTCAAGCCGAACTAAAAAAGCCCCGATACTTCGTTCGGTATCGGGGCCACAATTTTTATCAAGATTCCAAGTTATTTCACTTCCGAACCGGGAGCGATTTCATCGGTCACCGGGGAGATGACAATCAAACGCCCGTCGGCATCCTCGGCCGAAAGAATCATACCCTGCGACTCGATACCCTTCAATTTGCGAGGTTCGAGATTAGCCACGAAGCACACATTCTTACCCACCAAATCTTCGGGAGCATAATGCTTGGCGATACCCGATACGATCGTGCGACCGCCCAAACCATCGTCGATACGGAATTGCAGCAACTTGTCGGCTTTGGGCACTTTCTGGCATTCCAGCACTTTACCCACCCGAATATCCAATTTCATGAAATCGTCGAAAGCGATATTCTCCCGTATCGGCGCAGCCTTGTGATTCTTCAATTCATTGGCCTTCTTCGTCTCCAACAACTTGTTCACCTGTGCCTCGATCACGCTGTCTTCTATCTTCTCGAACAGCAACTCGGCCTTACCCAACTCGGCTCCGGCAGGCAAAATATCGGTACGTCCCAGCATATTCCAGTCGCAATGTCCCAAATGCAACATTCCCCGCAGCTTCTCGGCAGAGAAAGGTAGGAATGGTTCGAAAGCGATAGCCAGATTGGCCGTAATCTGCAACGAAAGGTTCAATATCGTCGCCACCCTGTCCATATCGGTTTTCGCCAGCTTCCACGGTTCGGTATCGGCAAGATACTTGTTCCCGATACGAGCCAGATTCATCGCCTCCTTCAAGGCATCGCGAAAACGATAATGGTCGAGGTAATTCTCCACATCGGCTTTCACATCGGCAAACTCCTTCAATGTTTCCCGGTCATAGTCGGTCAATTCACCCGCAGCCGGTACTTTACCGTCGAAATATTTATGAGTCAGCACCAAAGCTCGATTCACGAAATTGCCGAGAATAGCCACCAATTCATTATTGTTACGCGCTTGGAAATCTTTCCAAGTGAAATCGTTGTCCTTCGTCTCGGGAGCGTTAGCCGTGAGCACATAACGCAGCACGTCCTGTTTGCCGGGGAACTCTTCGAGATACTCGTGTAACCACACCGCCCAGTTTCTCGAAGTGGAAATCTTGTCACCCTCCAAATTCAAGAACTCGTTGGCCGGCACATTATCCGGCAAAATATAACTCCCCTCGGCTTTCAGCATCGCAGGGAAAACAATGCAGTGGAATACGATGTTGTCCTTGCCGATAAAGTGGACCATTTTCGTATCCTTGTCTTTCCAATACAGTTCCCATTTGTCGGGAAGCAACTCTTTGGTATTCGAGATATACCCGATAGGAGCATCGAACCACACATACAACACCTTACCTTCGGCGCCTTCCACCGGTACGGGAACCCCCCAATCGAGGTCACGGCTCACCGCGCGAGGTTGTAACCCCATGTCGAGCCACGATTTGCATTGTCCATACACATTCGGTTTCCATTCCTTATGCTCTTCCAAAATCCATTGGCGCAAGAACGGTTCCCACTTGTCGAGAGGCAGATACCAGTGCTTTGTCTCCCGCAAAACAGGCTGATTTCCCGTAATGGCCGATTTGGGATTAATCAAGTCGGTCGCATTCAACGATGTGCCGCAAGCCTCGCATTGGTCGCCATAGGCATGTTCGTTGCCACAGTGCGGACAAGTCCCGGTAATATACCGGTCTGCGAGGAACTGGTTAGCCTCCTCGTCGTAATATTGCATCGAGGTTTTCTCGATAAATTCACCTTTATCGTACAGCTTCCGAAAGAAATCGGATGCCATTTCACTATGAATCTTGGAAGTCGTGCGAGAGTAAATATCGAAAGAGATTCCGAACTCCTCGAACGATTTTTTAATAATATTGTGATAACGGTCTACGATATCCTGCGGGGTCACTCCTTCGGCCTTCGCCTTAATCGTGATAGGCACGCCATGCTCGTCGCTACCGCCGATCATGATCACATCTTCGCCTTTCAACCGCAGATACCGGGTATAAATATCTGCCGGGACATATACTCCCGCCAAATGACCTATATGCACAGGGCCGTTAGCATAAGGCAAAGCGGTGGTAACCAATGTACGTTTGAAATTCTTCTCCATATATCGTATTATTTTCTATCGAATCACTTGGATTAAAGAGGCTCTGCACCGATCGAGACCGGTCTACCGCAACCTCTGGAATACAACTCATTTTTTTTGCAGAGTGCAAAGATAGTGCAAGCCGAGAGTAGAAACAAATTTACTTGGTTATACCGAGGTGCAATCTATATTCGCATACTGCAAAGATACAAATTTCCCACCGAACGAAATGCCTCGAATTATATTTTTACGGTATAGACTCATGAAACCTCCACAAGACAACTTCTTAGGATAGTTTAAAGACCCATTCATTCAACCCCTCCGCCACTACGTGCCACCTCCCCTATGGCTGCGCCACACCCCGCAATGCTACGGAGCACGGCAAGGGAGAAGGACAAATATGTTCGAAATGCATTTTAGCCCTCTCCCCCTGTGTTGCCGTAAGGGAATATAGGGGGAGTGTCCGCAGGACGAGGGGGTTAACCCTTACAGTCAAAAATTTTATGCTATCTTTTTCACACCCTCTCTTCAGGAACTACCGTTTCTTTGGTCTCTTCCCTATATTGTTTACACAACTCCCCGCAATGCCACTGGATACGGCAGGGGAGAAGGACAAATACGATCCATCTCATTCGATAAATAATGAGATAGAAGGGCATTAAATCTCTTTTCCTGTGTTTTGCAACGCAAAATATAGGGGAGGTGGCACGCAGTGACGGAGGGGTTAAATGTAGGCAAAGAAGATTACAGATTTTAAACATACCGTCTACTCCCGTCCCGAAAAACGAGCGAAAGCGAACCGCACGGCAAACCACAAATGACGCAAGAACGTCGGTAAAGTCCCGTAATATCGGCACATAATCTCGTATCTCTCCTGCAACGAAGCCTTTCGGTTGGCAGTAGTGACCCCCTCGTTCAAATAATCGATAAGCACCTCATGCGTATGAGTTATCATTTTCGCCATTTGCATGCACCGGATACACCAGTCGAAGTCGGCGGAGAAACGATACCGCAAATCATATTCCGGCGCAATCTCCCGGCGAACGATAAACGCCTGATGACACACCAGCATCCCCATGCGAAAACTCTTCACCGATAACCTTTCGGGTGCCTGTAACCTCCGCATGGATATAAAACGTCTTTCCGAATCGACCAATGCCGTCTCTCCATAGACAATATCGGGGTCGGTTTTTTCGATGGAATCGGCGATTTTCTGCAACGTATCGGGGTCGTGAAATGCATCGCCGGCATTCAGAAAAACGAGATAACACCCTCGTGCTTTACGCAAGCCCTTGTTCATCGCATCGTATAAACCCTTGTCGGGTTCGCTCGTCACCGACGAGACCGCAGCCGAGTGCTGCGCAATCGCAACCGTACCGTCGGTCGACGCACCGTCCACGATCAAATACTCATAGTCGGTAAACGTCTGTCGTTCCACGCTTCTCAACGTAGCCGGCAAAGTCCCGGCTGCGTTAAACGTAATCGTAATAATCGAAAAAAGAGGCCGTTCCATTACAATCCGTTTTTCATGAACAATCCGATATCCGAGAAACTGTCCGCCTCTTTCCGAAGTTCGTCGAACGGACGTTCCCACCATCGCGAAGCCAACAGATAAGCAATCTGCTCATCGTCGAACCGTTTCCTGATTTCCCGGGCAGGTACACCGCCCACAATCGCATAAGGCTCCACATCGCTCACCACCACGGCTCCGGTGGCGATCACCGCCCCCGTACCGATTCGAATCCCCGACATCAACGACACGTTGTTCCCGATCCACACATCGGCTCCCACCTCTACGCTCACCCGTCGTTCCCGATCGAGATACCGACAGTCCTCATACCGTTTTTCCCGGACAAACGAAAACCCCGGTTGCCCGTTGGGAGAGAAAAAAGCCGGGTGAGTAGATACGAAGGTGCGGGTCGGATGCTGTCCGTTGACGATACGGACATTCCGACCGATCGAACAAAACGCACCGACCTCTGCATCGGTGAAATTACTCCCTCGGCAAATATAAGTGCCCCGGCCGATACGGGCGCCGGCCAACAAAACATTGTCCTGTATGGTATTATATCCGGCCAATCGGGTACGACCGTCGATATAAGCCTTGTACGAAACCCTCGAATGACGAGCCAGTCGATAATAAAACTGCATGAAAAACATAACGATACGACTGGCTAAACGAGTCAAATCCCTCATAATATCATCTCTTTTTACGATTGAATACACGAATCCACAGATTCCCGATGAATACTTTCAATTTATGCCTGTACGAATAATTATAACGATAGGTTCGGGAATAGACTTTTCGGGCGAGCAAGTTCTCTTTTACCGGAGAAATGGGAACTACCGCTATCGGATTCATCGACAAAGTCTGCGTGCAAAGCTGCATAGTATTGCAATGCGTTCCACTTCCGTCGAATCCCGCATTATCGACCAACGAACGGCCCGTGCCCAACATCAGCTTGTCACGCAGAAACAGCGATGCATACCACCGTATGAACCACGAGTTATTCCGACCCTCGATTTGGTCGCGCAACATCTGGGTAAAGTGGAAACCTCCGTCCAAATCGAATTGCCGGCACAAATCCCGCCGTTCGATTTCCTGCAACGATTTTCTACCGTCCGGCTCGAAATATTGCCATGCACGGTTCCAAGTACCCCACCCCCAACTGTTACACCAGCGTATCAAAAACGTATCGGGCAACTCTCCTTTATGGTCGAGCATGTGGCAAGTCACATGGCAAACCTCCTCCGTATCTTTATAAACTTCCAGTGCCTCGTTCATAAAACGCAGGAAATAAGGCGAAACAATCAAATCGTCTTCCAAGACGATCACCCGGTCGTGCGTCTCCAAAACCGAAGTCACCCCCGCAATCACATTGGCTGCCAGCCCCTTGTTCTCCGGTCGCTCCACGACCTTCAACCGTTTGAATTTCCACGGCTCGGCAATCACCCGGCGCACGGCGGCCACCGCCTCCTCGCTGCCCGGTTTCGCGCCATCGGCGAAAACATACAATTCGCTTTCCGCCGCCAGCTCGTTCCGCTCCAAATATTCCAGACAAGCGCGCGTATGTTCAGGACGATTATAAACGAATAAAACAATCGGGGCTAACTCCATATCGGTTTAATTTTTGAATGAACATTTTCCAAAAACACAGGTCTTCCCTGTTTGCAAAATCGCTTGATTTCTGCAATAGAAGGGTATCGACACAAAAGCCGGACACCTGTGCCTGTATAAAAACAAAATTCTTCGAATCTTCCCCGCAATAAAGCGAGCACGCCCGGTTTCAAAGGAGCTAATACCCCACCCCACAGACACTTAGCCATTCCCGAATTTAAATCCGAAACAACCGACAAATAATAAACCCTGTCCAATTTCATTTGTATCTGGCGGGTAATCGGTCGATTTTTCCGGTCATGACACCCCGAAGTCAACGGAGTGTATCCCACCCGATAACCATAGAATCGCATTCGGTGAATATAGTCCACATCTTCGCCATAATGAAAAAACAACGGCGAAAAACCTCCCACCTTTTTCAACGCCGACACCGGGATAAACCAGAAAGCAGCATTAACGAAAGCCGCTTCGACGATATCCGATTTTTTCGATGAAACCGCCGATGCTCCCCCCACATACTTGGCGAACGAACCGTCGAGGTGCTCCCCCTTCCCATCAAGATGCACCGGCGAAAGCACTCCGTAATCGGGATATTTTTCTGCCAACCCCACCAAAGTCCCCACCGTATTCGCCTCTATCCACGCATCCTGATTCACGAGAAACACATAATCGTAATCCTCCTCCAACGCCATTCTCATGCCGATGTTATTCGCTTGTCCGAATCCGAGATTTTTCCTACTCCGCACAAGACGAATCCATCGATACCTCTCGGCGATGATCGACACCGTCCGGTCGGTCGAAGCATTATCGATTACCACAAGGTCCGAGGGGTAATCCGAATCCCGAATACTACTCAGACATCGTTCGATCCACGGCTCGAAATTATACGAAACGATCACCGTCAAGACCCTCGGTCGAGCAACTGCTACCTCGTTCACGCTTCACCTCCTCTCTTCACACGACTCTTCAACATCGACAGCATCTCCTGCAACATCTCCAATTTCAACATGTATGCTCCGCCCAAATACAAAACGACATAAACGACCGGGACAAGACACAACCGCCACAAATCGCTCGGCAAAAGCAGATAAACACCGCACGAAAGTATCGCCGACGCCAACGCCAAGATAAAATACGGAAAAATATCTTTCACATACTCCCCGAAACCATATCCAAGAAAGCGACGGGCAAAAAAGATCGAAGCCGCCAGAGACAACACCGAATAAGAAATCCACCACCCTATCAGCCACAAAATACCCGAAGAATAAAACAAAGCGATACCCGCAAACAAATAAATCTTTTTCCCGATTTCCAGTTGTAAATTCAGCCGGGAATAGCCCAGACTATTGAACAAATCGAAAAACAAAATAATAAACGGAGAGCATATTCCCGAAAAACAAAGCAGGCGGAAATATGGCACAGACGGAACCCATTGCTCTTTCAACAGGATCGATATGAGCGGATATGAAACGACGACCATCAACAGCATGATAGGAAAAATGAAAAACGCGATGGCCCGCACATTCTTCCGGCAAATCCGTTTCAACCGTTGCAAATCGTCTTGCACCTTTGAGAAAACAGGGAAAGCGACCGAACGGAATATATTGCTGATAAGCGAAGAAGCTATATCCTGATACTTGTCGGCCTGAGTATAGTAACCGGTCTGGGTCATACCATAAAACTTACCGATGATAATGGGATATATCTTGTTAAACACATTGTTGATAATACCCGAAACGACCAAGTTGGAACTATATCCGAAAAACTCCCGCAACGAAGCCATACGAAATATCCATCGGGGACGCCAGTCGTTAAACACCCAGAAAAAAACAGCCCTGAAAAACGAGAGACCGAGCGTCTGAGCCACCAACGACCAGACTCCCATACCGCCGTAAGCCATCGCAATGGCGACGACCGAAGCGATACCCAACGACCACAAATTGACACGAGCGCTTACAGAGAGCTTGAAATGCTTCAACAACAAAGTCTGCTGTATAAGGGAAAGTGCATTCAACGGAATCACGAGAAACAAAATCCGGCAGATATATATCAAATCAGGGACCTTAAAAAACACCGCTATATAAGGCGCTGCTGCATACAACAATCCATACAGCACGCAACTGATCGCCACATTCACATAAAACACCGTGCTGTAATCGGCCTGAGTAGCCTCCTTTTTCCGAATCAAAGCCGAAGAGAAACCGCTGTCGATCAATATCCCCGACAAGGCGATAAATATCGTGAGAACCCCCACCTTGCCATAATCCTCAGGAGAAAGTTGACGAGCGAGAATAATACCGGCGACAAGATAGAACAACTGCTGTCCCAACTTGTCGGCCGTGCTCCACACGAGCGCCTTCGTCGTCTTTCTCTTCAAATTCTCCTCCATCAGCTAAGTGAAAGTCGATAACCTTCTGCTCCACAAAGATAGTGAAAGGTGAGAGCAGAGGCAAATGGAAATCCCGTTTCCGATTTGACTATGCCGAACCGCAGCCTATCTTCGTACTCACAAAGATAGTGAAAGGTGAGAGCAGAGGCAAATGGAAATCCCGTTTCCGATTTGACTATACCGAACTGCAATCCTATCTTCGCATGTACAAAGATAGCGAAAGGTGAGTGTAGTGGCAAATGAAAACGTAGTTTTCAATTTGACAATACCGAACCGCAGCCTATCTTATCCAAAGATAATGAAAGTCGAAAGCAAAAAACTCGATCGAGCTTATCTTTTTGTGAACAAGATAAGCTCTGCGGGACGGGTCTCGCATTTTTCGGAGCGAAAAAGCACTCATATATTTTCTCTTTTCGTAATTTCGCATCCGAAAACAGTTGTGTCAAACAATTTTAAAGGCTATTTTCAGTTATTATAAATATCCGGACTTCGGTGTGTACCCCCGAAAAGTCTGGAAAAGAGAGTATGCAGATTGTAAGAATCGTTATTCTAACCCTGTGTTGTTTGGTCTTTGCCACAGCAAAGGCTCAGATCGATACGCAGTTCAGCCAATACTGGGCTCTGCCCGGCTATTACAATCCGGCAGCTGCGGGAAGTTCCGACAAGCTCAACATACTCACCTCCACCCGGCAACAATGGATAGGTATGCCGGGAGCCCCTCAAACCTATTTCGTGACAGGCGACATGCCTTTCAAATTCTTGAAACAGAACCACGGAGTAGGACTGGTCGTCACTTCCGAAACCGAAGGGCTATACTCCCATCTGATTTTAGGAGCGCAATATGCCTTCAAAATCAAATTATGGAAAGGAGTACTCAGCCTCGGCATACAACTGGGAATGCTCGACGAACGTTTCGACGGCACACAAGTCAGCATACCCACGAGCGATTACCATCAAGCCACCGACGACGGAATCCCCACTACCGAGTTGCAAGGCATGTCGTTCGATATGTCTTTCGGGGCATGGTACACCCACCCGTGGTTCTACGCGGGAATTTCGGTCTCACACCTCAACGAGCCATCGATCACCTTTGAAGACAAATACGAAACATACATCGGCAGATCCTATTATTTTATCGCCGGGAGCAATATTCCCATTAAAAACACGTTATATGAAGTGCAGCCCTCCATGATGGTGAAAAGCAACCTCAACATCACGCAGTACGAGTTATCCTGCCGTGTAAAATACAACAAACTGTTCTGGGGAGGCCTTTCATATCGCTGGAAAGATGCATGTATATTTATGATAGGTGCGGAATATAAAAACTTTATAGCGGGATATGCCTACGACTACCCGGTATCGGCCATTGTAAAAGCCAGTAGTGGAAGCCACGAAGTATTTCTCGGATACAGTTTGAAACTCGACCTGTCCGATAAAAATAAAAATAAACACAAAAGCATACGCATAATGTAGCCTATGAAAAAGATAATCGTGTATATCACCCTTGCCATTCTCGTCGCAGCATGCGCACCTTCGTCGCGCCATAGCGGTGAAGTTACAGGTGTCGGAGGTACGGCATGGAATGAGCCTACACCCTACGGTATGGTTCTCATTTCTCGTGGATCCTATAAAATGGGACCGGCCGAGAAGGACAGTATTTGGGGAACACAACAAGAACCGAGGGCTGTCTCTATCGATGCCTTCTGGATGGACGAAACAGAAATCACCAACTCAAAATACAAACAATTTGTATTCTGGGTACGCGACTCTATCATTCGGGAACGCCTCGCCGATCCCGCCTATGGAGGCAACGAAGTGTTCAAAATCGAAGAAGACCGGGAGGGAAACCCCATCAAGCCTCGGTTGAATTGGGATAAAGCCATTCCGTGGAGAAATCCCAATGAAGACGAAGCGCGAGCCATCGAAAGCGTGTACAGAATCAACCCCATTACGGGAGAGCGCCAACTCGATGCCTCCCAAATGAACTACCGCTACGAAATCTTCGACCACACCGAGGCATCCAAACGGAAGAATCGTCTCGACCCGGCACGCCGTGACCTCAACACCGACCATACTCCCGACTACGATGAAATCGTAATGATATCCAAAGATACCGCATATATCGACGAAGACGGGCGTATCATTCGCGAGACCATCACACGGCCATTAGGCAGCGAGTTTGACTTCCTCAATACCTACATCGTCAATATCTACCCCGATACCACCGTATGGGTAAACGATTTCGAGAATGCCTACAACGAGCCATACGTGAGACTCTATTTCTCCCATGCCGGCTATAACGACTATCCGGTCGTAGGAGTTTCGTGGGAACAAGCAAACGCATTCTGCGCTTGGCGCACCGCGCTCTTGAAAGGTTCGGTGGGACGTAACGCCGTTGTTATCGAACCTTACAGACTTCCCACCGAAGCCGAATGGGAATATGCGGCAAGAGCCGGGAAAAACGAAAATAAATTCCCGTGGACGGGTAATCTGCCTATGGCCGAAAAAGGGTGTTTCTATGCCAACTTCAAACCCGATGACGGGAATTACGTGAAAGACGGAAACCTCATCACATCGCCAGTAGGCTCCTATTCCCCGAACGAGTTCGGATTATACGACATGGCCGGTAACGTATCGGAATGGACTTCGACAGCCTATACCGAAGCCGTATCGCAAAACACCAGCGACCTTAACCCCGAATACAAATATAATGCGGCCAAAGAAGACCCCTACCGCATGAAACGCAAAGTAGTCCGGGGCGGTTCGTGGAAAGACGTTTCCAACTTCATTCGTTCCGATATCCGCATGTGGGAATACCAAAACGAACAACGATCCTATATCGGATTCCGTTGCGTTCGCTCTCAAATCGGATTCGCAAAAGCAAAAAGATAATATCAAAACCCGATAAAACCAATCATCAAGGATCATGGGAAAATACAAAAGATATAAAAACAGTATTGAAAAGTTCTTATCCAGCGATAAAGGACAACGATTTTTCAATTTCGCATACAGTATAGGTGCTGCGATTGTAATCTGGGGTGCTCTGTTCAAAATCCTGCACCTCCCCGGAGGCAGTCTCTTGCTTTCTATCGGTATGGGAACAGAAGTGCTCATGTTCATTCTATCCGCCTTCGACACTCCCCCGAAAACATATCATTGGGAAGAAGTTTTTCCCGTACTAAATAGTAAAAACCCCGAAGACCGGCCCGAATTTTCAGGAGGGAAAGGAACCGTCATTATCGGTGGAAACGGCAAAGGCGGAGGTAGTAACGGAGGGAACTACTCCGATGTCACCCCGTCCGATGCCAAAAGAGCTGTGGGAATACCCGAAGGCCTCAATTTAAGCGATGCCGACACGCAAAGCCTCACCGATAGTATTCAAAAAATGTCGGCTGCCGCCGATCAACTCTCGCGTATGGCAGAACTGACAGATGCAACCCAACAATACCTCACCCAACTCTCCGGTATAGCCGAACAGATGGAACAATTAAGGAGTGCGACCGAGAGCCTCACCGCCGTATCGAACACCCTCTTGCAATCTTACCGCAACATCACGGAAAACTCCGAAGGAATATCCGACACCTCGCAAGGATATGTTTCGGGTATGGAAACGCTCAACCGTAACATCAGTGGGTTGAATACCATCTATGAGATACAGTTGAAGAGCATCAGTTCGCAACTCGATAATATAGACCGTGTAAACAACGGGCTGAAAAACATTCGCGACATGTACGAACGCTCCGCTTCCGATAGCTCCCGTTATTGCGAAGCAACCGAAAAAATGACACAATATATACAGCAACTCAATTCGGTTTACGAAAAGATGATCACGGCAATGACCATCAACATGTACAGACCCATGGGAGGAGCTCCCGTGGAAATGCCCGAAAAACCGAAAGACGACACCGAACAAAAATAACACATGGCATCGAATAACAACAGACTTACACCCCGGCAGAAGATGATAAACCTCATGTATATCGTCCTCACTGCCATGCTGGCCCTCAACGTGTCGTCCGATGTGCTCAACGGATTCAAGCAAGTTGAAGACGGATTGGAAAGGTCTACTTCGAATGCTTCGCTGCAAAACGATGTCCTCTACCAAAAACTGGCCGACTTCAATAGTCAGAATCCCGAAAAAGGAGGACCGTGGTACAAAAAATCGCTGGAAGTAAAAAAACAGACCGCCCTCTTATACGACTACATCGACTCCCTGAAAAACGTAATCGTCAAGAAAGCCGACGGTAAAGACGGCGATGTAAATAATATCGAACATCAGGACGACCTCGAAGCAGCGTCATACATCATGTTGTCCCCCGCCCAAAAGCAAGGAATGAAATTGAGAAAGGAGATAGACGACTACCGCAATCTCATCGGCAGTCTCATGACCGACTCCATCAAAAGAGCAGCGATCGAAAACTACCTTTCGACCACCATTCACTCGGGCAACAGAACCCAAGCCCCCTCCATGTGGGAAACGACGCTGTTCGAAAATATGCCGGTAATCGCCGCCGTAACCATTCTGACAAAAATACAGAGCGACGTGCGGTATGCCGAAAGCGAAGCGCTGCACACCCTCATCAATAACATCGACGAAGGAGACGTACGTGTCAACCAGTTGAACGCGTTCGTTATTCCCAATTCGAAAAACATTATGAGAGGCGGGAAATATAGTGCCAACATCGTTCTGGCAGCCATCGATACGACCCAGCGACCGGCCATATACATCAACGGGAAACAACTCCCTCCCGAAAATAACGGTTTATATGAATTCGTCTGTGGAAGCACCGGAATATTCGATTTTCAAGGCTATCTCGAAGTTCCGCGCGGTGACGGTTCCATGACCCGTCACGAATTCTCTTCGTCCTACACCGTAGTAGAGCCGAGTGCGACCATATCGGCGACCTTGATGAACGTTCTGTATGCAGGTATCGGTAACCCTATCAGCATATCGGTTCCCGGCATCCCCAATCACGCCATTCAAGCTACGATGACGAACGGCACTCTCACCCGTCAAGGAGACAACTGGATAGCCAAACCGGCGAAAGTAGGACAAGACGCGGTAATAACCGTAACCGCCACAATGGACGGGCGGGCGCAAACAGTCGCCAACACTCAGTTCCGGGTACGGCAACTCCCCGACCCTATGCCATTCATCGCCTATAAAGATGCAAACGGTTACGAACAAAAATACAAAGGAGGGAAACCTTTCCCCAAAACACGACTGCTTTCTGCGCCCGGTATTCAAGCCGCAATCGACGACGACCTGTTAAACGTCACCTATCGGGTACTGCGATTTGAAACGGTCTTTTTCGACTCTATGGGAAATGCGATTCCCGAGGTTTCCGACGGAGCCAATTTCTCTCAACGACAGAAAGATTCGTTCCGCAGACTATCGAGAGGAAAACGGTTCTATATATCGAGAGTCCACGCCGTCGGCCCCGATGGTATAGAACGCGATCTGTCACCTATCGAAGTAATTGTAAACTAAGGCCAATATGAAATATAATTCAGCAAATATGAATACCCTGATAAAAAGCTGTTTGACCCTCTGCCTGCTATGGTCGGCAATAGGGAGTCATGCACAAGTAATCAAAAAAAGCGATACCGATGACTCGAAAAAGACAAGCAACCAACTCAGCGTCCGGGCTCAATCGCTTTATGACACTCAGGATGCATCGGATGCCGACATTCCGTGGATGAGGGTAATCTATCGGCAAATCGACTTGAACAAAGAAAAAACATGCCGCTCTATTATCCCGAAGAGTCCACCGAAAATCAGGAGAATCTTTTCAGAATTGTCATGAAACTTTTGGCGAACAACCAGATACCGGCATACGAATACCTCGACGGACGAGAAATATTCACCGACGAATATCGCATCAAAGTAAAAGAAATGTTCGACCGCTTCCATATTCTGTATGCCCCGGCAAAAGGATACTCCGAGAAGAATCCCCGCTTCACGGTAGAGGAAAGCGATATACCCTCCAACGAGGTACTCTCCTACTATATCTTGGAAAAATGGATATTCGACCGCCGCACCTCGCAGGTAAAACCGTCCATCGAGGCCATCTGCCCGGTACTTCACCGTACGGGCGACTTCGGAGGCGAAGCAGTCAAATACCCCATGTTCTGGGTTAAATACAACGACATACGCCCCTACATCGCACGCCAATACATCTTGGCGAGCAACGAAAACAACGTACAGCAATACAACTACGACGATTACTTCCAAATGCGAATGTACGAAGGGGAAATCTACAAAACCCAAAACCTGCGGAACCAGTCGCTCATGCAAATGTATCCCAATGACTCCATTCGGAAACAAGCACAAGACAGCATAGAAAAACAACTGAAAAACTTTAATGAAAATCTATGGGTTCCCTCCCCCGAAGAAATAGCGAAAGCCAAAGAAGAGCAAGCGGCCAAAGAAGCAAAAGAAAACGGAGAAACGCTCGACAATGACAAACAAAAGAAAGAGAAAAGCCGCACCGCTCGTTCTTCACGGGCAAAAAAACAAAAAGAGGCGAAAGTAAAAAAGCAAAAACAGCCGAAACAGCAAAAATCATCTGCTGCCCCCGTACGCTCCGTTCGCCGAACCCGTTAAACGACACTAAACTATAACCGAATTGAGCTGCTGTATATAAAGAAAGAGTTTCCTGAATTTCAGGAAACTCTTTCTTTTATGTCTCTCAAATTCTTAATATTAATTTAAGCGAATCGCCCATATCGGGTTGTCCGATTCAGATAAAATTTTTATCTTTGTCCGTATTGACTTTATGAAGGATACCATATGCAAATGCCTCCAAAATCTACGGATACGAATCTAAATCCGCAAACGCAGGAACATTTTCTACTTTCTTTTGAAAGGCCCGCTTCCTCTTCCGAGGATAATACATTACTCACATCTTCCGACAAACTTACGATCGTATTATGTACCCGGGGTTGTAAAACCGTGCAACTGAACTTTACAGAATATGTACTCGAACCCGGTAGTCTCGCCTTCCTCTACCCCAACACGATTTGGAAACCGATAAAAACGAGCAGTGACTTTCAGGCACAGTATCTCTCGATGAAAGAACATTCGCCCAAAGAAAGAAATGCTTTTTTGGACTTGGAAACCATTTTCTCGTTAAGTACCTATATCGCCAGACACCCGCATACGTCCCTTTCAGCGAATGAGTCGATGGTGGTCGAAGGCTATTTTCGTCTGATACAAAACAGATACGAGGCCCACGTAAACTATGCGATCATACGTTCTCTTATTTCTGCTTTCATCTTGGAGTTAAACCAAATGTTTGCCATACGGGTAGAACGCAAGAAATTGAAAATATCCCGTAAAGAAGATATTCTATGGAGGTTTCTCTCCTTGCTTACCCAGCATTATAAAGAAAATCGCAGCGTCGATTTTTATGCCGATAAACTTTGTATATCGCCCAAGCATTTATCCTCGGTCATCAAGCAATTAAGTCACAAGACCGCTCACGAGATCATTTCCGACGTCGTTATTATGGCCGCCAAACAACTCCTAAAAACCACGACGCTAAGTATCCAAGAAATTTCGGAAGAACTGAACTTTGCCAATCAATCTTTCTTCGGCAAATTTTTTAAACAAAATACCGGACAATCTCCGTCCTCATATCGAGGTGAATGACCGTCTATAATAAATAACACACTATTCACAAATAAAAACGATAAACGACATGAAGAACATTGTGCTATTTCTATCGGCCGCTTGCCTGTTATCCGCACCTATCTTCGGACAACAGCAAGAAAATCGATTTGCCGAAATTACCGACCCGCAATTACTCAGTATCAACAAGCTGCCGCCTCATGCCAGTTTCACCTCTTACATCGACGAGACATCGGCTTTGAACAAAGACAAGGCGAACGGAAGTTTCTACCTACCTTTGAACGGGATATGGAAATTCCATTATACCGAAAAATTCAAAGAAAGACCCATGAATTTCATGGAGCCCGATTTTAACACCGCCGATTGGAAAGAGATAAAAGTCCCCGGAAACTGGGAGCTGCAAGGATTCGGCGACCCCATCTACGTAAACGTAGGGTATGAATTCGTATCTCCGGGATTCGACAAATATCTCCAAGAGCCCAATCCTCCTATGGTTCCCGAAGCGTGGAACCCGACCGGTACATACCGCCGGGATTTTGCCCTCCCCGCAAACTGGAAAGGAAAAAGAATCTTTCTAAGCGCCGATGCGGTAAAAGGTGCTGCTTACTTCTATCTGAACGGTGAATTCATAGGTATGTCGAAAGCAGGGAAAGTTCCGGTACAATTCGATATAACTCCTGTCGTAAAACCCGGGGAAAATACCTTAGCCGTACAAATGCACAGATTCTCCGATGCCAATTATTTCGAGGGACAGGACTTTTGGAGGCTGACCGGATTTGAAAGAGACGTATATCTCTATGCCCAGCCGCAAAGCCGAATCGCTGATTTCGAAGTACAAACACCTCTCGACTCATCATTCAAGAACGGGGTATTCAAACTCGATGTAAAAGTACAAAACGACGAGGTTAAGGCGCGTTCCATTTCCGTTTCGTATCGACTCATCGACCACGCCGAACAAACCGTAGCCCACGGGGAAAAAGCGATAAAACTCGACAAGAACAGTTCACAATCCGTCTCTTTTGCAGAAACGATAAACGACGTAAAAGCATGGACCGCCGAGACTCCGAATCTATACACACTACTTATTTCGACTGCCGATGAAACAGGGAAAATCGAAGAATGCATTCCTTCCCGTATAGGGTTCCGCACCGTCGAAATCAAGAACAAACAACTGTTAGTCAACGGGCAACCTATCCTTGTAAAGGGGGTTAACGTACACGAGCACGACCCGCTTACCGGTCATTACATAACCGAAGAAACCATGCTCAAAGATTTCGAGCTTTGGAAAAAATACAATGTAAATACGGTTCGTACTTGTCACTATCCTCAACAAAAAAGATTTTATGAACTATGCGACGAATACGGATTCTATGTCATCGACGAAGCCAACATAGAGTCTCATGGTATGGGATATAGCTTACAAACCGGAGGAAGTCTCGGTAACAATCCTCTCTATTTACCAGCTCATTTAGACCGTCTTAAAGACATGGTAGAACGGGATAAAAACCACCCGTCTATCATCACATGGTCTCTGGGGAACGAGGCGGGGAACGGTTACTGTTTTTATGAAACTTATTTGTGGCTGAAACAACGGGATCCGTCTCGTCCGGTTCAATACGAACGTGCCGAACATGAATGGAATACGGATATCGTTTGCCCCATGTATATTTCCCCGAAAGGAATCGAAGCATATGCTCTTAACCCCAAATCGCATCGGCCTCTTATCCTATGCGAATATGCCCACGCTATGGGGAACAGTTTGGGAAACTTCCAAGATTATTGGGATATCATCGAAAAATACGATCTTCTTCAAGGCGGCTGTATATGGGACTGGGTAGATCAAGGACTCGAAAAGACAAATGAAAAAGGCGAAAAATTCTGGGCTTACGGCGGTGATTACGGAGATACCGGAACTCCCTCCGATGGAGATTTCTGCATCAATGGTATCGTATATCCCGACCGGAAAATAAAACCACAGACCATTGAAATGGGCAAGGTTTATCAAAATATCAAATTCAAAAACTTCGACCGAACGAAAGGAACGATCGAAGTTCAAAACGAATTTTTCTTCACAGACCTCGACAAATACGATTTCGCTTATGCGATAAAAGGGAACGGGAAAGTATTGAAAACCGGGAAATTCACCGTCTCGTTGCGTCCGCGTCAGAAATGTACGGTTACATTGAACGGGCTGCCGAATATGGATAAAGAAACCGTAGACTATCAAATCGAATTCGAGGCCAGACAGAAAAAAGCGGAACCTTTCCTTCCGCAAGGTTATGTCGTAGCACGCGAACAAATCTCGGTCAAACCGGCCGTCAAGCCAGTTGCAAAACCCGATCAAGGAGTCATCTCACAAACCGATAATGGTGACGAGACGATTTTCTCCGGCAAGAATTTCAGCGTTACATTCGACAAAAACAGCGGCTTGATCACCTCGTACCGGTATAAAGGAACCGAATATATCCTCGACGGATTCGGACTCCGCCCCGCTTTTTGGAGAGCTCCGTTAGACAACGACTACGGCTATAACTCACCCAAGCTATTGGGTAAATGGAAAGAAGCCTCCCAACAGCCCCCTGTCGCCCGTTCATTCTCCATCGATAAAAAAGAGAACGATAACGTTCGTGTCGTTTGCCGATACCTTTACCCGCAAACCCGGTCGGAAATCTCCTATACGATATTCGGTAACGGGGTTATCAAAGTAGACAACACGTTCGAGGTATCCGATCCCCAAGCGCCCATGATTCCCCGCGTAGGATTGCGTATGCAGTTACCCGACTCATTCACCCGGTTGGAATACTATGGCCGAGGACCGTGGGAAAACTACATAGACCGCCGTACCAGTTGTTTTATCGGGCGATACGAAGCCAACATAGCCGACCTTTACGAGCCGTATGTACGTCCGCAAGAAAATAACCATCGCACCGATGTGAGCTGGTTTGCTCTTACAGGCAAAAAGAACGCTTTGCTAATCGTCGCCGACAGCTTGTTGGAATTCAATGTTTCGAACTATCCCCTCGAATCGTTCGATAGCGGAGACCATCGTGACGACGGTCGTCAGCGTCCCGAAAATCCCCGGCAACGTCACAACTGCGATCCCAAGCCGGCCGAACTGGTCGACCTGTTCATCGATTACCGTATGATGGGACTCGGCGGAGACGATTCTTGGGGCGCTCAGCCTCATGAGGAATACCAAATCAATTTAGCTCCCGGAAAAATTTCTTACGGATTCAGCTTAATTCCTTTGGATAAAAACGCTAACTTTGAGAAAGCCATCAAACAATACTAAAATTGCCGAATATATCCCGGAATGACTTCCGGGATATATTTATAAATAAACATTTTATGAGTCGATTACCCAAACTGTCTTTACTCGTTTCGCTCCTGTTTCTCTCCTCTTGCAGTTTATTCAAAGAACTATCTTCCGACGATGTTACCCGAATTACATCGGAATATTTCGACGAAAACCACGACATGGTATTTTATTCGACCTTATCGCTTCTACAAGCCGAGCAGTTCACTATCGTGCAAGCCGACAAAGAGAGCGGAATCATACGAGGTACACGACACATCGAGCGGGACGATGTAGAAAGGAATTTAAAAACCTTCGGTACAGCTACCGAAAGGGAATCGACCGAAGCCGTATTCCTCATTCTACCGCTTTCCGACAAACGTACGGAGGTAAAGCTCTCTCTTTACCGGAACGAACTGACCGTTACCCGCAAAAACGAAGTCAATCAAAAGCAAACCTCCCATACCATGCTTTTGAAGGAATCGACCTACGACAAATGGCTGAACAAATTAAAAGCCGAAGTGAAAAGAAGAAAAAAGCTCGTTTAATCGCCCACCGAGAGTCTCTTGTTTTTCAAACGGCATTCGCGATAGCCTATCGATGTCTTTGGCGGCTATCTCTTTCGACGAACTTTTTTAGAAGATTGTTTTTTCAGCTTGACAATGGGATCGACCGCCCGATGCGAAACATGATTTATCGTCGAAAGGTCTGAACACTCCTGATTGTTTCGCAAAAGAGAAGCAGGTGCGACAAGCGGGACTTGCGACTGCTCACGGTCTTCTATATCCGGCAATTCGCACTCCTCCCTGTCCATATCGATGTCCGCCACCCGATTCGCCTCTTTCGGAGAGTCCGACTCCGACACAGCAACTTCGGGCATAGCCTCTTTTTGATTCGCAAACAACTCCTCGAACTTCTTTTCATATTTGCGGGCATAGCGTTCGAGCGTGTTGATACAAGTCATGACACTCTTCACTTCGTCACGATCGTTTATCACATCTAAACCGAGCAACCGTTCGTAGTACCGGAACAATACTTCACACCTCAACATCTCAATCTCCATACGGCGCATCGACAGCTGTTCCACCATTTTTTGTTCTTGTGTTTCCATTGTTTTTTCGACAAAGTAAAAACAAGTCACACACTCATTTATGGCATGATGATACAAAAACAAAATAGAAAAACCGGTTAAAATATTGCAAAATTTATTTTTTTATTTATCTTGCAAACGTTAATCTATAAACCATAAAACCATGAAAACAAACAGCCGAAAGCATTCAATATATTATAAGAATATCGGAGGATATTTATCCTTAGCATGGGCTGTTTAGGATTAACCGAATAGACACTAAGGCCATTCATAAGCTATCGACTAAAATTACTATTAACAAGAGTTCATATCAGCAACATATGTTCGAATTAAATAAATACGAAAAACAAGTGGAAACTAATATCTCTATTTGTTTCATCTTGATGCTCATGAGCGATTTGGGTACAGCAGTAGCATGGGTAGGACTGGCAGCCTGTGCGACACTGTTCGGCCAATTGGTCTATTATCCCTTTCGGTGCAAGAAAAAAGACGAATATTTATTTGTGCCGTGGTGGATTCTTTATCTGCTTTATTGGTGTATATTTACTTATTGGACTGTTCATAATTTAGTTGCCGCATCATGAAAAAGAAAAGCAAATCGGTTATCCGCTTGAAATACATCGAGCTAATCGCGTTCATGGAAACATGGCTTGCGGGGCTTTGTTTCGTTGTAGGCATCAAGTGGCTCATCGGGCTGTCGATAGCCTTGTTTGCCATACCGCTGTGGGGGCTAATCTCCCATCGACGTTGGTGCAGAGCTCACAACGAACCGTATGCCAACTGGGAGTTCTTCTACACCGTTATCGCTTGGATCGTATATATATTTATAACGCTTGTCATCTATTTCCATTTCTTTACGTGAAGTTACACAAAGTACTCCGTAATGCTACGGGACACGGCAGGGGAGTGGTTGCTGCCCAATATGCTCCGCTTACCACGGTTTTCAACCCCTCCGTCACTGCAATGACACCTCCCCTATATTTTGCATAGCAAAACACCCCGCAATGCTACGGGGCACGGCAAGGGAGGTGGGGAATAGTTCAGGCTTGCTGCATAGCCGATATTTTAATCGACAGAAAAGAAATAAAAAAGAGAGGGTACATCGTTTCGATGTACCCTCTCTTTATAGAGCGGAAGACGAGGCTCAAACTCGCGACCCTCAGCTTGGAAGGCTGATGCTCTATCAACTGAGCTACTTCCGCAATTTTTTTTGTGGGCAAAGATGGATTCGAACCACCGAAGGCGTAAGCCAGCAGATTTACAGTCTGCCCCATTTGGCCACTCTGGTATTTGCCCTTAAAGCGAGTGCAAAGATAGCACTCTTATTTTAATTTACAAACGAAATCGTGCATTTTTATTGCCGTCACCGCCGCTTCGTCGCCTTTATTGCCCAATTTTCCTCCGGCCCTATCTTTTGCCTGTTGCATGGTATCGGTCGTCAACACCCCGAAGATGAAAGGTATCCCGAACAGGGTATTGAGGTGTGTAATACCTTGCGTGACACTTTGACAAACATAGTCGAAATGAGGCGTATCTCCCCGCACGACACAGCCGATGGCAATCACGGCATCGGGCTGGTAAAACTCGGCCATCTGCTGCGAGGCAAAAGTCAGCTCGACAGTTCCCGGTACACGGGCCACATAGATATTCTCCTCCTTCACTCCGTTACGGAGCAGGGTATCGACAGCTCCTTTCAATAGAGCATCGGTAATCTCGGCATTCCATTCGGCGGCGGCGATAGCCACTTTCATGCCCGAAGCATCGGGCATAGTATCGGCGTCATAAGACGATAAATTGTGATAAGCAGTTGCCATATATTCGGTTTCTCTTTTTGAAATAAGGCCGCCTTTCGAAATGAGAGACGGCCTTACCGATATGATTGAATTTCTTAATTACTTGTTTTGGGCACGCTCGATGTAACGTTCTATTCCACGAGCATCGTTGGAGGTAGGATATTTGTCCTTAATCTCCTGATAGAGTTTCACGGCAGCTTCGTTGTTACCCACTTTCTCATAAGCCGCGGCAGCCTTTTTCAAATAGATGGGACTGAAAACCGCATTGTCGGATTCCTTAGCGGCTTTCTCGAAATACTTGGCACTCTCGGCATATTTTTCCATATCTACCAGACAGTTCCCGATAGCGGCAGTCACGGCAGGAGACAACACGGTCTCGTCCGCACTGAATGCAGAAAGATATTTCTGTGCCGTTTCGTATTCCCCTTTTTCATAATAAGCCAATCCCAAATAGGCATTTGCCAAATTACCGGCAGCTGTCGAACCGTATTGGTCGACAATCGTCAACAAACCGTCGAATTTTTCATTACCGTTAATCGCCAAATCGATAGAATCGTTTTCAAAAGCCATAACAGCCTGATACATCGCAGCCTGAGCTTTATCCTCACGGGGCAACAGATAGAAATGACGTACTCCCAATATAGCTCCGACAATCACCACTACGACCAGCAATCCGAGCAAGAGGGGTTTCTGATACTTTTCAACAAACTGTTCCGACATAGAGAGAGCCTCATTCATTTTTTCAAGCTCGTCTTTTTCTTTTTCTGCCATATTTTTCTTGTCTTTTAATTATTTTTTATCCTCTACACAATTCCTATTATACAGAATCGAGTGACAAAAGTAATTTATTTCTTTTTATAAATAAAATTTCATCTTCATTTTTTTGTACGAGGAGCTCTAATAGACCCAATTATGCGCATGATTTCCCCTACTCCCACGACTTTTTCATTCCATTTCCATCGAACATTATTCGCAAAAAATAAAAAAGTTTGCGTATGTTTGTAGAAATAAAAGATAACCCGACATGATTCTTTCCCGGCTATCCATAGTCAATTTCAAAAACATTGCCCAAGCGGACCTGAGTTTTTCGCCCAACATCAATTGTTTTTTAGGCAATAACGGCATGGGAAAAAGCAATCTGTTGGATGCTATCTATTACCTTTCGTTTTGTAAGAGTTATACCCGCAATCCCGATTCGCAGAACATCAGACACGGAGAAGACTTTTTTGTCGTACAAGGTTATTACGAGCGTAACGGAAACGAAGAAGAACTGTATTGCGGTATCAAACGCCGACAGAAAAAAGCGTTTAAACGGAACAAAAAAGAATATGACCGGTTGTCGGATCATATCGGGTTTGCCCCCTTAGTCATGGCCGCTCCGTCGGACAACGAATTGATTTTAGGCGGAAGCGAAGAGCGAAGAAAGTTCATAGACTTGGTTATCAGCCAATTCGACAAACAATATTTAAGCACGCTCATACGGTACAACAAAGCGTTGGAACAACGCAATGCTCTGTTGAGACAGGAGTGTTCCGAAGAGATGCTATATGACATTTGGGAAGAGCAAATGGACTCGACAGCCGCACAAATTCACAACAGCCGCGACCGTTTTCTGCAATCGTTTATTCCCGTATTCCGGCGGTTTTACAACGAAATTTCATCGCAAAACGAATCGGCCGATCTCCTTTACAAATCCCATCTTTCCGAGGGCGCACTGCTGCCGCAACTGAAAGCCAACCGCCACAAAGACCTAATACTGGGATATACTTCCCGAGGCATACATCGGGACGACATGGACATGATGCTGGGCGAGTATCCCATGAAACGCATAGGCTCGCAAGGACAATGCAAGACTTACCTGATCGCCTTGAAACTGGCCCAATACGATTTTTTGCGGGAACAAGGCGATACCACGCCTATCTTGTTGCTCGACGATATTTTCGACAAGCTCGATGCCGAGCGCGTAAAACAAATCGTGAAATTGGTTTCGTCGGATCATTTCGGGCAAATATTCATTACCGACACAAACCGGAAGTATTTGGACGAAATCATACATTTCATCGGGTCGCAATACAACATTTTCTCCGTCGATCGGGGAGAAGTTAAAATCTTGGAGGGAAAAACGCCATGAAAAAACAAGATGCACTTCCTATCGGCGACATTATCTCCCAATTCATCTCGAAAAAAAATTTCGGGCAGAAACTCGACGAAACGCAAGTCATGCGCTTGTGGCCCCGAATTGCCGGAGAGACGGTAAACTCCTATACGCAATCGATGTATGTACACAACCGAACGCTCTATGTGCGTCTATCATCTGCCGTTCTTCGCAACGAACTGACGATGTTGCGAAACGAACTTCTAACCCGTATCAACGCAGAATTCGGACATCGGGTTATCGACAACATTATTTTCAGATAAAGATAAAAAAAAACAGACAATGGAAACGACATCTCCTGCATTTCGACACACGCTTCCGCTTCAACTCCGCTTCAACGACATAGACCTGCTGGGGCATGTAAACAACTCGGTATATTTCTCTTTCTACGACTTGGGGAAAGCCCGTTATTTCGAGACCGTGAAAGCCCAGAATATCGACTGGAAGAAAGCCGATGTCGTTGTCGCCAACGTCAATGCCGATTTCCTATCGCCCATCTACCCGGGTGAACCCATCGCCGTGCAAACCTGCACGGTCGAAATAGGAAACCGCAGTTTCAAATTGTTACAGCAAATTGTCAATACCGAAACCGGGCAAATAAAGGGCGTTTGCCACACAGTCATGGTGGGATTCGATATAACGGCCGGTCGTGCCGCCCCTATCAGCGACGAATGGAAAGAGGCGCTTTGCCGGTTCGAAGGGAAAGAACTTCGGAAAAAGTAACGAAATATAGCACGTAGTCCGAGCTTTTTCGTCGCGTTTTATTACTTTTGTACAAGATAAAGCCTAAAACAGATATGAATTTTACCGAAAAAATAGAGGAAATCCTACAAAAAGAGGCTCAGGCCATTCTGGATATACCGGTCACAGACCAGTTTGAAAAAGCCGTCGAACTTATCGTCGAGCAGGTACATCGAAAGGGAGGGAAACTCGTTACCAGCGGAATGGGAAAAGCCGGGCAAATAGCCATGAATATCGCTACCACATTTTGCTCGACCGGGACTCCTGCCGTATTTCTTCACCCCAGCGAAGCTCAACACGGGGACTTGGGCATATTGCAAAAAAACGATTTGATGCTGGTCATCTCCAACTCGGGGAAAACTCGCGAAATACTCGAACTTCTTCAACTGGCTTCGAACCTGATGCCCGAATTGAAATTCATCGTCATTACCGGGAACAACCGAAGCGAACTCGCCCAACGTGCCGACGTATGCCTTTTTACCGGAGCCCCGGGAGAAGTATGCCCACTCGGGCTGACACCGACGACCTCGACCACGCTTATGACGGTTATCGGCGATATTCTGGTCGTAGGAGCTATGGAGGCGACTCATTTCGACGCCCATCAATATGCCCTGCGCCACCACGGAGGATACTTGGGAACCCGTTCCAGAGAACAAAGTCAGAATAAATAAACCACGAGGACATGCGTAAAATCATAGGCATAGGAGAAACTATTCT
>ERZ836441.1203-NODE-1203-length-26516-cov-18.535770_pt1 | contig 26516 bp, 18 predicted proteins | sample MGYA00519686_ERZ836441 | MGnify/ENA primary metagenome ERZ836441 (study PRJEB31850, sample SAMEA3708800) | human gut metagenome | biome: human gut; feature: human-associated habitat; material: faeces | place: China | collected 2014 ... | reverse complement strand
TGCGAGTGCAAAGTTACTGCTTCTGAATGCCCTTGTCAAGACCCCATAGGAACCAGAAAGGGACATCACACGACTTGTTAGCCATCTAACAGTCGAATTTTCAATGCTTTAGCAGTGTTTGTTAATTTTTGTTAATTTTTCACCGCCCTGTTTTTCTCCTGTGAGACTGACGCAGTAAAAGCGGCACGCCCCGGGGCGTGCCGCTTTCGTCGTGATGCTGCCAAGTGGTTATCGTACGACCACCTTTTCGGTTACGGAGCCAATTCTCACTATATAGAAGTCCGGAGCGATGTCAATGCGGTTTGTCCCTGCGACAATGGCCTTACGGGCCACGATGGCGCCCTGGAGGCTATAGACTTCGGCCATAGTATCCTGCGGGGCGGATATGATGACCGCCCCCTCGGCGCCCCGTACCTGGACATCTTCTCCGGAGTGCATCGCGGCACTGCCGGTGGCGTCGATGGTCACGGGCATGGACTCGCCGCGGTCGTACACGGCGGTCACCTTGTAGGCAAGGGCTCCGTCAGGCTTGGTCGCCTTGAAAGATGTGGCGGCTATCGGGGTCGGGGTGAGCAACTTGTCGTCGACGTATACGTTGTATCCGACGAGTGTGCCCGGGCCCTTGCCTGCGGGGATGTAGCTTATGTCGTCCACGCATAAGAGTGGCGACGCGGGGCCGGAGGAGCCTGGTCCCACGTGGTTTGCGTGGATGGCGAAGTACCTGGCGCCTTCGGGCAGCGTATAACTGAATTTCTTCCAAGTGCTGCTATAGCTGCCGTCGGCGAGTACACGGAAGTCGGCGGTGTCGCGTCCCGTGGTCGAATACATAATCTGCCAGATGGTCTTGAAGTTGAAGTATCCGAGCACGTACATTTCGATGGCCTGCTCGCATCCGTTGAGTTCGGGAGAGATCAGCCAGTCGTCCGCTGGTTTGCCGTCGTTGGTGTATAGGCTGGAGGCGAACTTGGATCCGCCGCCGGGACGGGCGAAGAGGAATGTCGATGTGAATGTGGGATACTTGGCGACGTCCATGACGAAAAATGCCTGGGGACCCGTGACGGGCAGTTTCTCGTTGTTGATGGAGAAGCCGCCGACATTGCGTCCGTCTCCGTCGATGTTGAGCCACTGGCCGAAGTTCCCGGAGAAGGAAGTGTAATCCTCGAATCCCTCTGACACCTTCTCCGCGGGCATGCGGTCCATGTCGGGGGCATTCCAAGTGATGTCGATGGAGGATGCGGAGTGCGAGGCGAGCGCCGTGACGGCAGGCAGCGGCGACCGAACGGCCGTCACGGTGAAAGCTTCGGTTGCGTTGTTGGCGGGGTCGGAGTCACCGTCCATGGACAGGCGCATGGAGAAAGTGAACAGCGAGTCGGCGCTCATTGGGCTGATGCTGTGGCATAAATGGACTTTCTGCGAAGCGAACGGCGCCATGGGAGACATCTCCCGGGTGGAGACAACGGCTCCGTTGCGCAAGAGTTCGATCGTGTAAGGAGCCGACGGGGCAGCCGAATAGTTCGTCACGACGGCGCTCACGGAATCTATGGTGCCGAGCTGCACGTTGTCGAGCTTTTCTATTGCGGCGATGCCGAGGTCGGCGGCCGGGGCGTCGCCGACACGCAGGTTGTCGATGTAGAACCGTGCGCCGTCCTCCTTGAAGAGGACGCGCAGGGTCAGCTGCGGGAGCTTTCCCCTGAAGCCCGAAAGGTCGGCCGAGACGGCATTCCATCCCAAGTCGGGGAGCTGCCTGAGGTCGATGGTCTTGATGACGTGTGCCACGGAATCGGTGGTTGCGGCTATCTGCAGCTCCACTGCCGGCTGTCCGGGCGTCTTGTACAGCTGCATGGACACGTAGGGATGAGCGAACTTTGCCACATCGATATAGTTTGTTGAAACCAGCCCGATGTTGTCCTTGCTTCCGAGGACAGCCAGGAAACCGTTGTCATTGTCACAGGATCCGATGCCGGGGATGGCCTCGTCGGTGCTGACGACCCACGAGAGAGGGGACGTGCCTGCCTGGTATCCGGTGAACAGGGGCTCCACAGTCTTGCCTCCGGCGAATGACTCGGCCATGTTTGCCGATATGGGGTCGCCGAGGAACACGCGGTTTGACGAGTTGCACACGGCACCCTCGCCGGCCACATTGGAGGCATAGACCTGCACCGAGAACATGCTGTAGCCCTCGCCGGTATAGTTGATGTCGCACGAGCACTCCTTGGTTGCGCTCTGGAGCACAGTCGTATTGCCGGCGTAGTCGCGCAGTAGGACACGGTACGTGAGCGTGGATGCGTCTATGGGCAGGTTGCCGGCATCGAGCGTGGGCGGCTCCCATGCCACGGACGCCTTGCGGTGGTCGGCGTAGTCGGGGGTAATGATGGCCACGTCCGGCTTCCTGGGCTTCTGCTGGCCCACGTACACGCTCTTGCTGACGCGCGAACTGTTGCCAAACTTATTGGTGGCCATGACGCCGTATGTATACGACTTGTGGTTGTCGGGCACCGTATCGACGTAGGTTATGGAGGCCTGTCCCGGCTGTGGCACGAACGTCTTGTAGACTGCGTTAGCGCGGTAGAGGGTCATTTTGGTGATTTCGGACACGGGATTTCCCTTCTTGTCCTTGGTCGGCACAGTGAGCTTTAGCGTCACGTAGGGTTCCTTGCCGGGGTCGGCCACGGCCGTGATGGCCGGATTGGCCGGGACGCTGTCGGCGGCCGCGTAGCGGGAGGACTGCGTGGGAGCGCCCTGAGCCGCCACTGCCACAGGCGTGGCGACGCCGAGCAGGGCCATGCCGGCGAAGAGCAAGTGGAGCGTTCTGAATCTATTCATACAGTTATGTTTATGAAGGTGAGTCTGTGTGGTCGACTCGGCGAAACAGCCTTGCGACCGATGGCAAAGTTAGACGTAAAATAAATCTCCGCAACATGTTTTTCTTAAACCCGTTTAAGAACTGCCGTACACGACAACCGTTTGCAGCCATTTTATATTATATTTGCACAACTGTAAGCATAGAAAACACCCAACCACCCCGAACACCGCCATGAAAAACAACGTAGCCGAAGACGAATGGACACTTCGCGAAATCATACTCCGTCAATACCCACGGTGCTCGAACCAGGCTCTCATGGCCCTCGAGCAGGCCGCCACTGCGTGGACATGCCGCAAGAAAGAAGTGATAGTCGAGCAAGGCCAGCTATGCCAGGAATGGATTTTCGTAGCCAAGGGGCTACATCGCATCATGTTCATGAAGAATGGCAAGGTGGACACTCTTTTCTTCGACGGAGGCGGTGCCATCTTCACCTCCTTCCACAGTATCATCGCGGGCAAGGCTGGGATTTTCCGCCTTGAAGCCCTTTCCGACAGCTACGGCTGGAAAATCGAGCACAGAAATTGGACCAGGCTCCAGGAGAGGCATCCCGACCTCATGCGCGTGGAGCTCCACTGCCTGCGCCACCAGTTCTACAGCCTCGAGGACTACTACCTGCGCCGGGCGCTATCCACACCCCGGGAGCGCTATGACACTTTCTGGAGCAAGCGAAGCAAAATCCTGGAGTATCTTTCGCCCTACGTCCTGAGCCGTCACATACCGTTGAAGGTGATAGCGCAGTACCTCAGCATGACTCCCCAGATGCTTTCCATACTGCGCCGTCGGGAGATGGAGGCGTACAAGATTAAGTCCGCAGACAAGCTTTCCGACGCCGACGGCCGCCAGGAGGGAGAGAATGCGGAATAATAATGCTCACGGCATTCGGAAAAAGTCGGCCGCGCCAACGTAAAACTGGCGCGGCCGATGTCATTCGGAATGATATCCCTATTGATGCGTGGCCATCATCGGATTACGGTCTTGACAGCGCGAGTGCGGCCGGAGGCGGTGGTGGAGACGGCGATGACGGTGGTGCCCGGAGCCGGAGCGGCGATAGTGCGTCCGTCGGTGGTGTAGTAGCGGGTAGCGACTACGGGGTCGGCGAGGTCGGCGATGTCCATGACGGCAGAAGTGGCTGTCTTGTAGAGTGGATAGACGTTGAAGTAGGTGCCGTTGCGTAGGGTGAGGACGTCGCTGCCCATCTCGTTGTGCATGCGTAGGCGGTTGTCACCCAGATAGAAGACGGTGCCGTAGGCGAGACTGCCGGTCAGTGGCATGACAGTGTTGAAGGGAGCGGACTCGCGCTGGGTGATGAGGCGGATGCTTTCGCCGGCGGGAAGGCGGAAGAATGTGCAGGCGGCAGCCTGTACGTCGGGATTCTGCGCCAGCACTGCGGGCATGGGATAGTAGTTCTGCCGGAATACGAAGTAGTTGCGCAGAGAGTCAATCTCGTTGCCCGAGGTGAGATCGGAAGTGGAGAGGCCGTGCCAGGAGGATTCGTCCTTGCAGTTGGTCTGGAATCCTATCACGAGGGCCTGGACGCTGAGAGTGGTGTCGGCGTAATTGGCGGCCATGACGCCCGTCTTGAGATCGTTAGTGCCGGTGCTGAAGTAGCGCCAGCCGAGCATGGAGCCGATATCCTTGACGGCGGTGGCTTCGTTGGCGGTGCGGGTGTAGACCTGTCCGGCGTTGAAAGTATGGTGGATGGAGGAGAGGTATCCGCCGGAGTTGGAGCTTTGGCCGGCTATGCCGCCTACGCCGTCGATGGATGTGACTTTGGCGGAGGCGTCGATGAAGACGGGCCCGTAGTTGGCGGAGGATTCGATGGTGCCGTTGTTCTGGCCCACGATTCCTGCCACGCGTGCCAGGGAGGAGGCGTCCACGTCGGCGTCACCGAGGTGGCGGGAGGTGACGGAACCGGTGTTGGCGCAGTTCTGTACCACGGCATCCTTATGCTTCATCCATCCGGCTATGCCGCCTGCATAGTCGTAGTTGGTGAGCAGGGATCCGGAGAATACGCAGTTTTCGATTCGGGCGGGGGTGTCGAAGGTGCCGGAGGCGTTGGGGGTGGCGCCGAAGATGCCGCCGGCCCAGCGATTATATGCGGTGACGGAAGCTGCCGAGCGGCAGTTCATGATGACGGCGTAGCCTACGTTCTGTCCGGCTATGGAGCCGGTGTTGTTGTAACCGGTGACGGAGCAGGAGGCGTCGAGGACGAGGTCGCGGATCTGTGCTCCCTCGCCGAGGGCGCAGAATAAGCCGGTGTTGTGGGCGGAGCCTCCGGCGCGGTCGAGCGACTTGCCGTCGGCGGCGCGGCGCACGTTGTCGATCTTGAGGTTCTTGATGGTGTGGCCGTGGCCATATAGGACGCCGTCGAAGTGCCAGGTGTAGGGTATGGAAGCGGCTACGGGGAGGGCGTTGCCGGGCATATAGGCGACGCCGTGGAAGGTGGTGTCGTTCTCGAAGTCCACGTCCTGGTCGAGGGAGAAGAAGCGCCCGGGGAAGCCATAGCGGGTGCTGGCGATGATGTTGTGCAGAGTCTTGAAGTCAGCTTTTGTGCGGAGCATGAAGGGAGAGGAGTCAGTGCCGTTGCCGCTGAAGGGTACGGTGAAGGTGGTGAACACCACCTGGCGCTTGAACGAGCCGTTGGTAAGCTCTACTGCAACGGCGCCCATGCCGGCGCCGGGGTTGGGAGTAAGCGTGCGACCGCTGATGATGAAGAGCGAGTTGCCCTCGGGCAGGCTCATGCTGAGGCCGGATGCGGAGTTTAGCGTGGCTGCCGAGCTGACCCAGTTGGCGTCCTGGCCCTCGGGCAGCTGGATGAAGGTGGCGGCGGCGGCGAGCACGTCGGAGTTGTTCACCAGTGCCTGCGGCAGCGGATAACGACCCTCGGCGAAGGACCAGGTGTTGAGCAGGTCGAGGGTGGCGGAGCCGGTAAGGGCGGTGGTGGTGACGGGCACTATGCCCTCCATGCCGGCGGTGACGCCGTTGGCGGCCAGCTGGGTGGTACTGATCATCTGGTTGTCGTAGAGGCAGGCGGAGAAGTTGGTCATCCTGGTGGCGGCGGAAGTGACGGTGTTGCCCATGATGGCGCCGCACAAGAAGTTGTTGCCTCCGCTTACTGATCCGGCGTTGAGGCAGCGCGTCAGCGAGCCTACTTCGCTGCTCACTGTCATGTATCCGACTATGCCGCCGGCCTGGTCTTTCTCGCAGGTTACGGTGCCGAAATTGACACAGTCGGTCACGGTGGCGGCGGAGCAGTTGCCCAGGATGCCGCCGGCGTTTTTCTGAGTGTTGGGCTGCGTGACGATGTTGAAGTTATAGGCGGTGACGGTGCCTGTGTTGGCGCAGTTGGCCACTGTGCCGAAAGAGCTGTAGCCGACAATGCCGCCGACATCGCTGTTGTTGCTGCGCACGTAGCCGGCGTTGAGGCATCCCGACACAGTGGCGGGCTTTCCCGTCTTCGTGGATGTCACCACGCCGGCAATGCCGCCTACCCTGATGCCGTAGGCGGTTGCGGAGCCGTAGTTGGTGCAGTTTTCGACCGTTGCGCCGGCCGCCACCTCACCTGCTATGCCACCCACGTACGTGGCGCCGGTGAAAGAGCAGGAGGCGTCAATGATGACGTTGCGCACCACGGCGCCCTCCGATAGGCGTCCGAACAGCCCGACCCACTTGCGTGAACCGTTGGCGGGGAAGGTCACGAGCGCCTTGCCGTTGCCGTCGAACTTGATGCCGTCGACGGTCAGGTTCCTGACGCGGTGTCCGTCACCGTCGAATATGCCGGCGAAGTTATATCCGGCGTTGGAAGCAGCCGCTGCCGGGGCGGTGGCGATGCCGTAGAAGTCGGAGACTCCCGCCATGTCGATGTCGGCGGTCATCTTGAAGTAGACGCCCTTGTAGTGGGGCGCGGTAGCTACGGTTGCGGGATTGCACTTGTTGGCCAGTTCGAGCAGGTCGACGGCTGTGCCGATGAGATAAGGGTCGGTTTCGGTGCCGCTTCCCTGCAGCGACAGTGCCGGGTCTTCGGCTCTCAGCGCGAAGCCGACGAGCAGCATCGCGACGAATAAGTAAAGTTTTCGCATATTTTGCGGGTGTTGAAGTTAGCTGACCGCAAAGGTAACAAGTTTTTTTCGAATCAAACAGAAATCCTGCGCAATTTTTTCAAAAAATTTTTCAGTGAGAGAAGATACGGTGCAGGAAACGCTTGCGGGCTTCGAGACGAAATAGCTGCCGGAAGGTCTGCGTTATGAGTCGTGTGTTGTGTGCCGGGAGCTGAGGGAATGAACGTAGTATGGCACGCAGCAGGTCGCGGCGGTGCGTCAGGCGCATGAGGTTCGTGGATCGCTGGGAGAGGGTGGGCAGCTTGCCGGATGGCAGTATGCGGGAGCGATTGAGGTCGATGACGGCGTAGCGGCGCAGCGGGTCGCAGGCGGTGGCATCGGCCAGGAGGATGTTGGTGAGGTTGAGGTCTCCGTGTAGCAGGCCGCGCTGCTGGAGCTCGTAGACGAAGCGGCTGAGCAGTGCAACTTCGTGCGAATCGTAGTCGGGGCGCCGGAGCGTCGTCAAGTCGGGAGCGTAGAGCGGGAGGGAGATGAAGTAAGAATCGTGCAGGAGCGGTCCGCGCCTGATGTCGATGTATGCCAGGGGCTCGGGGGTGCGGATTCCGCGCCGCAGGTACTCGTGTGCATATTCGTAGGCGCGCCGGGCCTTGGAAGTGCGGCCCAGGTAGAGCAGAGAGCGGGCGAAGCTCAGGCGCCGGTAACGCTTGACAATCAGCTCGCGGCCATCAATCCGGAATGATTTGAGAGTGTTACGCCCGGTGTAGATGACGCGCCCGCCCGTCTCGAAGCTGGCAGGCAGGGCGGAGATGAAGGCTGAGAGCTGAGGGCTGAGAGCCGAAAGACCGCTGCGATAAAGCTGGGAGTGCGATTGACGCGTCATAGTCAGCGAATGTTGACGACGGTGATTCCGGCTCCGCCGAGGCGGACATCCTCGTCGCGGAAAGTGGCGACGGCAGTGTTGGACTGGAGCATCTGGCGAATGGCCTGGCGCAGGGCGCCGGTGCCGGTGCCGTGGAGAATCCGCACGGGCGACGCCTGGAACTGGATGGCGTCGTCGAGGAAATATGTCACGGCCTGCAGTGCCTCGTCGGCACGCATGCCGCGCACGTCTATCTCTCGCTTGAAGTCAAGCTGGCGGCGGCGGGAGTCCTCGCTGGTAGTGGCGCTGATGGTGGGCACGGTGTCCTCTTTCTTCGGCGCTTTGACACGGGTGAGCGTGTCGAGGGGCATAGTGGTGCGCAGAGCGCCGAGGGCCACTTCGACCTTCTTGCCGCTTATGGCCAGGATGCGCCCGGGAATGTTGGACGAGGGGATGCGGACGTAGTCGCCGACGGCGAGTGGAGACTCGTAGTGACGCACAGCCCGTGCGTCCGTTGAAGTGTTCGACCGGCGGTTGTCCGGACGCACAGGCCGTGCGTCCCTACGTGAACGGCGCGGAATGTCGAGAAGAGGGTCGGCAGTGCCTCCGTGGTGCGTTGTTTCGGCAACCTTGCGGCGGTACTCTTCGAGTTCGCGGCGCACCTGCCGGGTCTTCTCCTTCTCGGCCTGGGAGGAGCGGATCTGGCGGATGGTGTTCTCGATGCGGGCATTGGCTCCCTCGAGCACGGCGCGGGCCTCGGTGCGGGCCTGGTGGATGATCTCGGCGCGGCGCTCCTTGATCTGGTCGGCACGGGCCTGTAGCTCGTCGGCCATGCGGTCGAGCTTGCGCTCTTTCTCCTTGATGCCCAGGCGCTTGTCGGCCCAGTACTTCTTGTCTCGGGCCAGGTCGAGCAGGTACTTGTCGATGTTGACGTAGTCGGAGCCCGCGATGTCCTTGGCCTGGGCAATGACGTCAACGGGAATGCCGCTCTTTCGGGCTATGTCAAGGGCGAAAGAGGAACCGGGGGTGCCGACGCTCAGCTGGAACAGCGGCTGGAGGTGCTGCCGGTCGTAAAGCATGGCGGCGTTGACCAGGCCGGGGGTCTCGTTGGCGAAGGTCTTGAGGTTCTGGTAGTGGGTGGTGACGACACCGAAGGCTTTCTCCTGGTTGAGCTTGCTCAGGATGGCCTGTGCGATGGCGCCGCCGATCTGGGGCTCGGTGCCAGAACCCATCTCGTCGGCCAGGAAGAGGGTGTCGGGACCCGACTTGGTCAGGAACACACGCATGTTGCGCAGATGGGACGAGTAGGTCGAGAGGTCGTTCTCGATGGACTGCTCGTCGCCGATGTCGATAAGGATCTTGGCGAAGATGCCCATGTGTGAGTTGGAGTAGAGGGTTGGCAGCATGCCGCACTGCATCATGTACTGCACGATGGCGATGGTCTTGAGCGTGACGGACTTGCCGCCGGCGTTGGGCCCGGAGATGACGATGATGCGGGTGTCGGCGTCGGTGCGGAGGGTGAGGGGCACCACCTCGCGCCCCTGGCGGCGCAAGCTTAACAGCAGGCCGGGGTGCACGGCGTGGTACCAATCGATCTCTGGCTGCTTGGAGATATGTGGCATCTCGGCGTCGAGTTCATTGGCCAGCATGGCCTTGGCACGGATGAAGTCGATGAGCCCCACCTGGTCGGCGGCATCCTCCATGTCGGGCAGGAAAGGTCGCATCTCGGCGCTGAGGCGCGTGAGGATTTCGATGATTTCCTTCTGCTCGTCGCGGTGCAGGGAGCGTAGGGTGTTGTTGGCCTCGGTGACCTGGGCCGGCTCGATGTAGTAGGTTCGGCCGGTGGCGGACTGGTCGTAGACGATGCCGGGGATGGCCTTCTTGTTGGAGGCGGAGACGGGTATGACAAGGTGTCCGTCGCGCATGGCGGGGGCGGCATCGGCGGCGATGAGGCCCTGGCGCACGGCGGAGTCCATGACGCGGCGCAGAAGGCCCTGCATGGAGGCTGTCGTAGAGGCTATGCGGCGACGGATGTCGGCCAGCTCGGGAGAGGCGTTGTCGCGCACCTGGCCGAAAGAGCTGACCACGGCCTGGATGGCCTCGAGAGGCTCGCCCAGGTCGGGGATGTTGCGGAAGCGGCGGGTGAGCTCGGGGCGGGAATGGTCTTCGTCGTCGGCGAAGAAGCGGCGGAGCGCCCCGGCGGTGTGCAGGAAGGCGGCGAGATCGGCGAAGCGCTCGGCGCTGATGTGGCTGCCCATGGCCTTGAGCATGGCGATGCTCTCGGACGGGCTGGCCACGGCCTGCAAAGGCAGCGCCCCCCCGGCCACAATGCCCTTCATCTCGTTGACGCGGCGCAGCACAGGCACCAGGCGCGAGTAGTCGGTCATCATCTCCATGGCCTGGCAATGGAGACGACCCATGTCGCTCAGGCACCGTGCCTGAATCATGGCGCGAAGCGGCGCAAAGCCTATCTTTGTCTCGAAATCCTGCGGGTAAACCAAGCGGATTATAAATTAAAATTCAACAATTGAAAATTGAGGGCGAGCCAGGCGCCGACTGAAGCTCGGCGGCAATTGCGAAGTAAATGCACGGGCTTGTAGCGAGCGGCTTTATATCAGCTCTCGGCTCTCAGCTGGGCGTTGGCGGCGGCGAGGTCATCGGGGGTGTCGATGCCGATGGAAGAAGCCTGCTCGGAGATGGCCACACGTATGGTGTAGCCGGCCTGGAGCCAGCGGAGCTGCTCCAGCGACTCGGCCTTCTCCAGCCACGACTGCGGCAGAGCGGCGACCTCCTTCAGCACCTCGGAGCGATAGGCGTACATGCCGATGTGGGTGAAGTACTGGGTGGTGGCGAGCCATTCCTTCCACTCCACCGAGCGGGTGTAGGGGACGATGGAACGGGAGAAGTACAGGGCACGCAGGGAGTCGTCGAAGACCACCTTGACGAGGTTTGGGCTGAACAGCGCCTCGAAGCCGAGGGCCGGGTCGAAGCGTTGCACCAGGGTGGCAATCTGCGTCGTCGGGTCGTCGAAGCAGTCGGCGAGGGCGCGGATCTGTTCGGGATCCACGAAGGGCTCGTCGCCCTGCAGGTTGATGACCACGTCGGGCTTGTCGGTCAGCTTGCCGAGGGCCTCGCAGAGGCGGTCGGTGCCGGAGCGGTGCGAGGAGGCGGTCATGATGACCCGGCCTCCGAAGCCATGCACACAGTCGCGGATGCGGGCGTCGTCGGTGGCCACATACACGGGCAGCCCGGTACGCGAGGCGTTCTCCACGACGTGCTGGATGACGGGCTTGTCGCCGAGCCTGGCCAGAGGTTTGCCGGGGAAGCGCGTGGAGGCGTAGCGAGCCGGTATGATGATGGTGAATTTCTTCATGTCTTCTTTATTTCTTCGGACAAGTCGGACTGGTCAGACTTGTCCGACCGGCCCATGTCATGGATGGCCTTTATGGTGCCCTTGAGCCATCCGGGCACGATGGCGGCGCCGATGGCCAGGTAGACGTAGTAGGAGATGAGGCGCCAGCAGATGGCCATGACCAGGGCCAGGCCGGCGGTGGGTATCAGGTTGCCGTAGTATTCGGTGAAGAGCCACTCGCTCAGTCCCGAACCACCCGGCGTGGGACTTACCATGAGCACCACCCACACCACGAACTGCCGCGCCAGTATCAGCCACTGGTCGGCGAAGTTGAGGGTGCCGGGCAGGAAGGCCATGAAGATGGCGTTCACCACCAGGTAGCGGGAGGTCCAGGAGAGGGCCGTGCCGCCGAATACCTCAAGCCAGAAGCCGAAGCGCTTCTGCCGCAGCTCCACGCTCGTGGCCACCATGTTGTCACCTAATGCCGCCACCTGCGGCTGCCAGCGACGCAGGAATTTTATCGAGAAGAGCTTCACCAGCACCTTGCGGATGGCGCTAGGCTTGACGATGATGCCCAGGAAGAGAAGCAGCGTCCACACGAAGATGCCCGCGTAAACGAGCCAGAAAGTCAGCTTGATGCCGTGGCCGAAGGCCGCCGAGCCGCAGTTGAAGATCTCGCCGACCGGCGTGAACAGGATGACAATCGGGCACGAAATCACGAAGAACAGCTCGTCGAGGAAGAGGGTGGTGATCATCAGCGTAGTGGCGCGGCCCAGCTCTATGCCCTCGCGGTTGAGGAATATCATGCCCAGCGACGAGCCGCCCACGGCAGAGGGCGTGATGCACGACGTGAACTCGCAGAGAAAGTCGACCTTGAATGCCTGTATCCAGCGCAGCTTGTGGCCCGTCAGGGCGCGGAACCGCCAGCTCAGCCCGACGTCGCGACCGATCATGAACACCCAGGCGACGAGCAGGAAAAGGACGGTGTGGGCCGTGACGCGGATGGAGTGGAGGACCTGTCCCAGGTCCTCCTTGCGGGCGTCGTGCACGAACATCAGCGCCACCACGCCCAGGCCGATGAGCACCGGCAGTATGACCTTCCAGGCGGAAAAGGTCTTCTTCTCCGCGTTCTGCGGCAGCTGAGGGGGCGTGGGAGTGGAGTCCATGTCAGTGTCGGTAGGTTTTCAGAAGGACGTTATAGCGGTCCAGGACCTCCTCCACCACGTCGTCCCAGTTGCGGATGAGGGTGGCACGGGCCCCCTTGCCGGCGCGGGCTATGCGGGCGCGGTCGGAGTTCAAGGCCAGGATGAGGTCGGCGTACGAACGGCCGGACTTCTCGCACAGGAAGCCGTTGGCGCCGTCGTCGATAACCTCCGATGCGGTGGAGCCGCGCAGGATGACGGCGGGCGTCTCGAAAGCGGCCGCCTCGCGCACCACCAGCGGCGCGTTGTCATAGAAAGAGGGGAAGAGGAACAGGTCCGACACGCAGTAGAAGTCGCACAGACGTCGGCGGTCGGACACCAGGCCGTGCACCGTGACGCAGTCCGTCAGCCCGACGCGCCGAACACGGTTGCGCAGCTCGTCCATGGCATAGCCGTTGCCCACGAAGTTCATGCGGAAGGGAATCTTGCCCTTGAGCAGCTCCAGGGCGTCAATGATGGTGCCGAGGCCCTTCTCCCGGATATGCTGGCCCACGAACAGGAGCTGCAGGGCGCCGTCGTCGGGGATGCCAAGGCGCGCCATGGCCCGGTGCCTCACGTCGGCGTCGTAGGGCTCGTCGGCCATATCGTTGCCGTTCTCCACCACCGTCAGCGGGCCGCGGTAGCCATACTCGCGCACCGTCTCCTCCACCTGCGCCTGGGGTATCCACACCTCGTCGCAGGCGTTGAAGAAGTTCAGGATGCGCCGCATGATGATCGGCACCATCCACGGCACACGGTGAAATGAATGCTCCAGGTCGGCCTTGTACTTGCTGTGGAAAGTACCGATGAGGGGCACGTGCTGGTGCTTCTTGACGTACACCGCCAGGCGTCCCGACGAGAAGGGACAGTGCGAATGGAGGATGCGGAAAGGCACCCGCCGCAGCCGCGCCCAGATGAACGGATCCAGCTTGGGGTACCCGTAGCGGTACGGCTTGCGGTTCCAAATAGGAAGCGAGAAGTACTTCACCGCCGGGCAGCCAACCTGGATTGACTGCGGGTTCCAGGGCGTCACCACGCACGTGTCGAGGCCGCTGGCCACGAACCGGCTGACATAGTTCTGCACCGTCAGCGTGACCCCGTCGAGAATGGGCGGGAAGCTGTCGTTGAAGATACCGTAATAGGGCCCTGGCCCCTTGAGCTGCGTGAATAGCGCCATAATTTTTTACAAAATTAACAAAAAGCCCCGTACCGCCCAAATCCATCCGCCCCTACTCTCTAAAAACCCGCTTTCCGGCTTCCCGGTTTAAAGCTGCCTCCCCAAGAGCTTTTTCCCCGTCTTTAGGACAAAACATCAGTTTTTTGAAAAATAATTTTAAAATTTTTTCACCTCCTTTAACATTCTATTTACCAGCCACTTCAACCGCACAAGCCTAAAAAATACAGCTGTCAGCCTGAGAGCCTCTTGACATATCAAAAATTTTTATTAATTTTACCGCCGAGTTTTAAGAAAAACAACCCGAAGAGTGTCCTTATGCATGAGTCCCTAAGGACCGACCTTCAAAAAACATAAACATGAAAACATTCAAACACTTAGGCATGCTGGTCATGTTGGCGTTCGTCTTCGCCGCCATGATGGCATGCAGCGACAACGACGAACCGAAGCCGGATCCCAACCAGGACGACCAAGACCTCATCTCGATACCGTACATCGTCTCCAAGCAGCCTCTATGTGGACTCCCGGACCCCTATGGAGTGAACATGTACATCACCTTCATGAGCTCCAACAAACACGAGTGGCTGAAGGACACCCCCTGGTTCGAGAACAAGTTCAAGACCAGCGACTGGTACTTCGAGTTCAACGGCAAGCAGTACCGATACGGCGACGTGGTCGACACACTTGGCAACACAAAACCGATACAGATGGTGGGTCTGATGAACGCAGATAAGTTCACAATCCGCCCGGTAGACATTGACTGGGAAAAACTGAAAGAAAGTCCCATCCGATACTCCTACAAATTTATGTGGCCCTCCAGGAACATCGCCCACACAATCGAGGTCTACGCTGTCTACAACCAGAACTTCGAGAAAGATAAAGCTGAAAAGCTCGCCTCTCTCGGAGAGGATGAAGTTGGAACCGTGGAACTCTACAAGATAGGGTTTTGGATAGACGGCAAGCCGCTGGAGTCCCCCTGGAAACAGTCAGGTGTCTTCACCATATACATCGAGGAATAGCACCGAAGACGACACCACTACAACGTGGGTGATTCGTCATAAAATTCGTCATAAAAAGAGTAACAAAATGAACAGATTCACTAAACATTGGGGAGCGATAATTCTGTCGCTAATGCTTGCCGTTGCCATGGCAGCGTGCAGCGACAACGACGATCCCCAGCCTCAGCCCAATCCCGACAGCGAAAATCTTATCTCTGTCAAGTACATTGTTTGTCATCCTGGAACAGTGGCCGGTGACCGGATTCTCAACGGAGTGAACATGTACATTAACTTCATGAGCGGCAACAACCATGAGTGGTTAAGGGATACTCCGTGGTTCGAAAACAAGTTCAAGACAAGCGACTGGTACTTTGAAGTCAACGGCAAACAGTACCGTTACGGCGATGTTATGGATTTGCCCGGCAACACCACCCCGATTCAATTGTCAGGATACCGTGCCATAGACAAATACATGATAATGCCGGCAGACATCCCTTGGGAACAGCTCAAGGAAAGTCCGTTGACCTACACATACAAGTTTGTCTGGCCCTCCCGAAACATCAACCACACCATCAAGATTTACGCGGTGTACAACCAGAATTTCGAGACGGAGAGGGATGAAATCCTCAAAACCCTGAAAGATAACGAGTACAAATTGATTGAACTCTACAAAATCGGCTTTTGGGTAGACGACAAGCCTATGGAATCGCCTTTTAAGGATTACGGTCTCTTTACCATCCCATTAGAGGGATAAAGAGTATCCCCGAGCTTCAGCGGGGGCGCGGACATCGGATGCCGTGCCCCCACTTCTTTATGTGACAGTCCTGTTGCGCGGCAAAAAAAAAATCCGTAACTTTGCAGCCGGAAACAACCAGGAAACCGGGTAAGGCCGCTCCCCTGGGCTACACCATAACTTCAACAACCAAAACACCCGACACACCATGGAACTTCCTTTCGCAGAATCCTGGAAAATCAAAATGGTAGAGCCCATCCACAAAAGCACCCGCGAACAGCGTGAGCAATGGATCAAGGACGCTCACTACAACGTATTCCAACTCCCCGCCGAACAGGTCTACATCGACCTGCTGACCGACTCGGGCACGGGCGCCATGAGCGACCGCCAGTGGGCCGCCCTCATGATGGGCGACGAGAGCTACGCCGGCGCACGCAGCTGGTTCAAGCTCAAGGAAACCATCAACCGCCTCACCGGCTTCGACTACGTAATCCCCACCCACCAGGGCCGAGCAGCAGAGAACGTCCTCTTCTCCGCACTCGTGCACGAAGGCGACTACGTGCCCGGCAACTCCCACTTCGACACCACCAAGGGCCACATCGAGTCCCGCAAGGCCTTCGCCATCGACTGCACCGTCGACGAGGCCCGCAACACCCAGCTCGAAGTCCCCTTCAAGGGCAACGTAGACCCCGAGAAGCTCGAGAAGTGCCTGGCCGAGCACGCCGACAAGATTCCCTTCGTCATCGTCACCATCACCAACAACACCGCCGGCGGACAGCCCGTCAGCATGCAGAACCTCCGCGAGGTCCGCGCCATCGCCGACAAGTACGGCAAGCGCGTCATCTTCGACTCCGCCCGCTTCGCCGAGAACGCATACTTCATCAAAGTCCGCGAAAAAGGCTACGAGAACAAGACCATCAAGGAGATCACTCGCGAGATGTTCGACCTGGCCGACGGCATGACCATGTCGTCGAAGAAGGACGGCATCGTGAACATGGGCGGCTTCATCGCCACCCGCCACAATGACTGGTTCGAGGCCGCCAAGGTCTTCGCCATCGTCTGCGAGGGCTACCTCACCTACGGCGGCATGAACGGCCGCGACATGGAGGCACTGGCCGTAGGCCTGGACGAGAACACCGAGTTCGACAACCTCAACACCCGCATCAAGCAGGTCGAGTACCTGGCAGCACGCCTCGACGAGTACGGCATCCCCTACCAGCGCCCCGCCGGCGGCCACGCCATCTTCGTCGACGCCGACAAGGTGCTCACCCACGTGCCCAAGGAGGAGTTCCCCGCCCAGGCGCTCACCGTCGAGCTCTACCTGGAGGCAGGCATCCGCTCCTGCGAGATCGGCTACCTGCTGGCCGACCGCGACCCCATCACCCGCGAGAACCGCTTCGGCGGCAACGACTTCGTGCGCCTCTGCATCCCGCGCCGCGTCTACACCAACAACCACATGGACGTGATCGCCGCAGCGCTGAAGAACGTCTACGACCGTCGCGAAAGCATCACCCGTGGCGTGGAAATCACCTGGGAGGCACCCATCATGCGCCACTTCACCGTGCAGCTCAAGCCCGCTGGCCAGAAGTAAGCTCTCCCCCATCCCCCTACAAGGCGGCGCGTCAACCCCGACGCGCCGCCTTTTTTTCATCTTCTCCTCAAAAAAAATTCAGTTCCCCATCTCAGTGCAAATCAGCCACTTACCCCGTTGCAGCGACTTCCATACCAAAAATTTCACAAAAAAAGTTGCCAAAACATTTGGCCGGTTCGAAAAAAGGTTGTAACTTTGCAGCGCAAAAGCAAAATAGATTGCCTTGTGGTGTAACGGTAGCACGCGAGTTTCTGGCACTCTTAGTGAGGGTTCGAGTCCTTCCAAGGCAACTTCTTAAAATTGCAGTTAGCTGATTATCAGCTAACTGCAATTTTCTTTTACTATATTTGCACAACATTTGCACAACAGAATTAGAAAATTCCGTTCAAAATTCATCGTCATTCACCCTCATTCACTACGGCGGAGCGATTTTGCATTTTTTAACAGCGCGTCATTCACCCGATGATGAACAATCGGAGTTATGCCGTGGTTATAGGAATTGTGGTGAAGTTTCAGGCGACCATTCCCGAGCAGAGGCTCGACCATCAATGTGATGTCTGTAACATAAGCCCAATAGTGCTCGTAAAGAGTGATTTTTAACATTTGACCTCTGTTTAGGGGTCGAAATACTATTGCACAGTCCGAAAAGTGTGCCGAACTTTGCAACCGAAAATGATGCCGATGCATCGAGCGCGCGGGAACAGACCCGACTATGCGCTGTAATGAGTTGCACGTTTTACTAACATTTCAGTCCGGATGAAAGGCATCCGGGAGCACTATGAAGAACCAAGCCGTATGGTGACGGCCAGAACCGTCAGTCCGCAACAACACGCCCTAAGGAAGCGATGCTCATCGGACTTTTTTTCTCAGTCCACGGCTTCTGAGACTTGAAAATACTGATGCTCTGTGTGCGCTGTAATGCGTAATGGGGATTGCATTACTTTATGACATACGCCGGATTTTGTGGATATAGTGGCGGCGTAGAATCATAAATGTGATGTGATGACTCGAAGTATTTGGCGCGGAAGAATAAGGATAGCACAGAGCACGGTGACCTCAACGTAACATAAAAAGAAAGAGTGCATGTCGTCAATGAGCGATGCACAGGATGCGTATTCGCCCTGTAAAGCGAATAGCCATTGCTGTTGTCTCTTTTCGAGAGGACGGCATATAGGACGAGGTACGCGATTTGCTGACCATCAAGGTTGGCAATAATCTTTGTCGGCTTCAATGAAAAGAAAGCCGACAGCCTCCTTTTTGTCCTTACGGACCGTTGTCACCGCTCAAAATCGCCGGAGATGTGGCAACGTATCATCTTCGGCGTATATCTCATTAAATTCAGAAATGCCCGTGAATTTATATAATCTTCTCAAAGCATCTCTCTCCGACTCCAATTCTCCAAATATTCTTCTCACCGTCTCCCTCGCAGACCTTCATCAGCTTGTGATAGACACAATCGACGCAACCCGCGAACGGCTTCTCCCTCTTTTCATGAAGGCATCCGAAGATCGCCTTCTTTCAAAAGAGGAAGTCGCCAAACAGCTCGGTATCGGGTTGACCTCGGTTTACAATCTGACCAAGAAAGGCAAGCTCACAGCCGTCAAGGTCAACGGTGCCACCCGATACCGTCAAAGTGAGGTGTCGGCAATTATGGACACTAAAAAATCCTGCCGATGAAAAAGGAAACATCATCAGCTAAGACTTCCTCAAAGCCGAAGGGCAATGAGAAAAAAGTGTCTGCCAAAAAGAAAGCCGACAGCCACCCCGATACACCTGCAATCAAAGGTGTGGAAGTGACTAATCAGACAAGTGAGCAGATGACTAATCATGCGCCTGACCAACTGACCAATCAGTCAGTACCGCCGGTACCGTCGGACGGCTTGATTGCAGAGACAACAAAACCTCAGACAGCCAGCAACTTCCCGATTGACGCTTTGCCGTCAAGATTACAGGAAATCATAAGAGAGGCAAACGCCACTCTCGGTTTCCCTGTGGATTACATGGCAGGAGCGATGCTTTCGGCAATGGCGGCGGTAATCGGCAACACCCATCATGCCGAGGCAATGACAGGTTGGAAAGAATATGTGATTCTTTTCGTTGCCCTTGTCGGTTGCCCCGGCGTGTGCAAGAGCCATCCGCTAAGCTATGTCATGCAGCCGCTTATCGACCACGACGCGGAGAAAGCAACTCAGTTCGCCGAGGCGTTGAAACGCTACAATGCCGCGATGGAACTGCCGCCTAAAGAGCGTGTGGCAAACGGATACGACCTCAACCCCATCGAGCCACGCCGAGTGCGCTTCATGATGCAGGATGTGACCAACGAGGCGGTTCACCGCATATTGTCGGAAAACCGCCGTGGGCTGATTCTGATGTATGACGAGCTTGCCGGATGGGTCAAGAACTTCAACCGCTACAACAACGGCTCTGAATCGGAGTTCTGGATGTCGGTGTTCAACCACAAGGTAGCCATGTCCGACCGTAAGGGCAGTCAGAGCGGCGTGTTCATCCGCAATCCGTTCCTATGCGTAATCGGAACTATCCAGCCGAAAGTGCTGACCGACCTTGCCGCCGGGAACCGCAACGCCAACGGATTCATGGAGCGCATACTATATGTGTTCCCGTCCGACCAGACAAAGCCCAAATGGAACCGGAGCCGCAGGATGTCATCTTTCGACATTGCCGCAGAGTGGCGCCGCATCCTTTCTCGGCTCATCGACATTGTACCCAAGGTAGACGCTGACGGTGAGATAATATCGGAAGATGTTCCTTTCTCATCGGACGCTCTTGACCGCCTCTATCAGTGGCAGAATGAGCAGACCGACCGTTGCAACGCCGACGGGAGCGATACCCTAACCTCTATCGCAAGCAAACTCGAAATCTACGCTATCCGCTTTTCTCTTTTGCTGGCTCTCGCCGACTGGGCGTGTGGCAGTGAGAAGAAACAGATAGATGTGGACACGGTAGAGAGGGCGATATGCCTTACGGAGTACTTCCGTTCGACCGCCTCAAAGGTGCAGGGTATCATCAGCGAGGATGCTCTGACCGAGTTGCAGCTCTCTGTTCTCTCGGAGCTTCCCGACAGCTTCACCACCGCCGAGGGCATGGCGATTGCAGGAAAATGCGGCATGTCGGAGCGCAGTTTCAAGCGTTTCCTCAAAGACCGCAAAGGCGTTCTGTTCGTCCATTCCGCCCACGGAAACTATTCTAAATTATAAACATTCACCCTTGGCATTATTGTCACTTTGGCATTTCTGACGGAGATGCCGACGCATCCTGTCTGTGCCAAAATGACGAAAGTGCCAAGGGGTAAATCTCAAACTGAAATCCCGTGAAACATTGTTTTTTCATTGAAGAAACCATTGCAGTCATTGCACTGGTTATGGCGGTGCATCACTGCTACGGCAGTGCAGTACCATCCGTGCAGCGGCGGCACGGAAATTACGCCATCCGGAAATTCCTTAGCTCATTAGGGAATTTTCTGAGCCGCATATCGTTCCGATACGCTGAAAATGTCCCTACTGAGCCAATGGGGTCACCCCCTTTGGAAACCCCGATACGACTTTACGAGAAGCCGTACACTGCGATTGTTCCACGACAGAAACACGCCTGCCTATGAGTTACGCCGTACTCCATATCATGAAGGCAAGCGGTTCCTGCAACGCCATCGCCCGACACATCGAGCGAAGCACTCAGCCCGACAACGCCCATCCCGAACTGCGACACCTTAACCGTGAGGATTTCATCCGATACCCGGAAGGTGTCGGGGGTCTGGGCGATGCAATCCGCTACCGTCTCGACCATGCCGGACTGACGCGGAAAATCGGCAAGAACCAGGTTCTCGCCCTCAATGTACTGATGACATCCGACGGCGATGCGTTGCGCCGCCTTGCTGACGAAGGTCGTCTTGACGAGTGGGCACAGGCGAGTGTCGGCTGGGCAAAACAGACCTTCGGCGAGGACAACGTTGTCGCCGCCCATCTCCATATGGACGAGCAGACACCGCACCTTCATGTCACGGTTGTGCCGATAGTCACTGCCGAGAGAAAGAAGAAAGCGAGCGAGGCGAAAGTCACGAAACGCTACCGCACCAAATCCAAGGACGGCCCCCGGCTTAGTGCCAACGACATCATGACCCGTGACAACCTTACCCGGTTTCAGGACACTTACGCTGAAGCGATGGAACAGTTCGGGCTGGAACGCGGCATCCGTGGCTCCGAAGCCCGGCACGTTGACCAGCATGAATACTATCGCCAATGTCAAATCAAGAAGAAAGATTTGGAGCAGGATGTGGCCGGACTCTCCGCCGAGAAAAAGCAACTCGATACCGAAAACCGGTCTTTGGAGAAACGTAAGACTGAACTTGAACGTGGCAACCGCTGGATTGAAAAGACATTTGCCGACACCAAAGCCGCCAACGCGGAGATGTCCCGGCAGAACAGCGAGCTTGAAAAGCGCAAGACAGAGCTTGTCAAGGAAAATTCTTCTCTCGCTGCCACCAATACGACTTTATCCGATGAGAAAAGACAGTTGGAGGCTGAGAAGAAGAGAGTCGCTGACGAGATTGCCGACATTGAGGCTGACAAGTCCAAACTAATTGATGAACGTTCTGCCTATGCCAAGGAGACAGATGCAGCGAGAAAAGAGAAAGAGACTGCCTTACAGGAAGCGGCGGACGCGAAAGCGCAACGCGATTCCAACCGCAGGGATGCCCTCAGCAATCTCGCCAACCGGTTCACAGGCAGCAAGACCAAGAAACTTGAGTCCGAACTCGCTGAAAGCCGTGAGGAAATCAGGACGCTAAAGGAGCGAGCAGATGAAACCGCCAAGACCCACCGTAGCCGGGTATGGGATTTACAACAGCAGCTCGACAAGCAGAAAGAACGTGAGGACAGCATCGTCAGAGGTCATAAGGAAACCGAAGACCTGATCCAACGGTTCTTTCCCGGTGTCATTGCTGCCCTGCCAGCCATTAGAGACTGCATCCGGGTAAAGATGTCAGACACACTCATCACAACGTTACTTGACGGAAAACCGAGGTCATTCAAAACAGGCTATACGCTTTATGACCCCAATGAGGAGAAAGATGTCGATGTCGGAAATGTCGAGGTGCAAATCAAGCGAGACCCGACCGATGACAACAACTATCGCCTTCATCTCGGAGGTAAGAGAGTGTTCCAATGGTTCAGAGAAAAATGGCAGTCCTTGAAACAGACTGTCAGGAGAGGCTTTGGTATAAGATGAGCAAAAAGGGAGCCGCAAGTTTTGACTGCGACTCCCTCTTTAGTAATTTGAGATTTATAATCTGTAGGTCAGCATCAAGTAAAAGCCAAGCTGTTTGCTATTTACAATCGGGCTGGTTATTGTTGTATTCCCTAAACGTATTGACATATCGGTATATTCCGTTCTTCTCGAATAGAAATCAATGCCGCCGGTCAGAAAAAGACGTTTCCACAAACGATAATTTACAGATGCTTCAAGATGATTGAACGATGAATGGGAGGCGTCTCCCTGAACATCCACTGGCTTTCCTTCGGGGGTCAACGACCAGTCGTAGTTCGCATCATAACCACTCCATGTGTATATTTTGTAAAACTGGTTTGCAATCTTGACAGATATTCTGTCATCCGATAATGCCCAGTTCAAGCCGGCCTTGACCGAAAATCCGGATCCCCAGTTGTAATTGCGGTGATAATCCCTGTAAAAGTCGGTCAGTACGCCTGCAAGGATGACGCCGTTCAGATGCAAATATCCGTCTAACGACATCAGCTTTGACGGGGTATATCTGAACATGGCTCCTCCGCCGACAGATGCGGGAGTTCCCATTTTATATGGCACGGAACAAGGGAAATATAGGGCATTTCTTTCCGGGCGTATAGTGTCGGAGTCAAAATAATCGAAATGCTGATATAGTCCTACGTTGAGGCTGACATTCTTTTTGTCGAGTATTTCTTTTGAAAGTAGTCGCCCCATAATCTCCACACGGCTCAGAATCGGCTGCGACTTTATGCCTTGCAATTCCATCAGGAAAGAGAAGTAATCGTAGGGAGCTTTTGTAGTTTCCGCAAATCTGTCGCCATACTCTATATTGATTTCCGAGACAGCTCCGGCTCGGCTACCTTCATCGTTTTCAATAAGAGACAGGTATCTGCCGCCCAGTGACAACTCCACACTGATTGGAGGTATCCCGAACCTGCGTCCGGATGTGGTGCGTTTTTTCCATGCCGCGCCGGTGACAATTCGGTTGATTCCTTTCATGGGGTCAACAAGGAATGCTGCTAACTCACGACCGAAACGCTCGCCTCCAGTGCTTCGGTCGTCGAGGATAAGGTCGGACGTACGGTAAAGCACTTCGCCAAGCGCCGCGCCGCCTATCGGAGTGGCTATTATGTCATTTGTAGAGGGGTATTCACACTCCATAAACATCTCCCACATGGCACTTCCGCCGATGGCGAACAGCTCCGACTGCCAGAAATTGAAACCATTGGAGCGTCCGGCATTGAAAAATATAGAGCCGTTGTAGGGATGGTCAAACATATTGGTGTGCAAATGGTCATCGTCCCATTCAAAACCATGCCTGAAATTCTCTTTGATGGTATTCCATGAAATATAGGCATAATGTCCTTTCAGCACATAGCGGTCGAAGGCCCAAAGGCCTATATTGAAGCCCACGGTCTCTGCGCCTGCCCTCCAGAACGCCTTATGTTCGTGCATACGCACATCGGCGCTGTCAGGTAATACCGGAGTCGAGACTATATGCCGATACGGTGCATATTTCTCTACGGATACCGGTTTGTTGTCTTCAGAACATGTGTAGATGTCATTTGAACATTGACTATCCGATGTTATCGGCATTTGCGAATAAGCAACAACTGTCGATAACATAAACATAATTATTGAGGATATGAACTTATTTATATTTTGCATTATAGTAATCGATTATAGATGTTCATACCATTGCAAAACAAGTTATGCCGAGCTTATCCTCAATATTGGCTACACTCTTGAAACTAAGGTTTTCGGTACCTGACAGCAACTTGCTTACATATTGCGGGCTTACGCCGAGACGGGCGGCGAGGTCAGCTCTTTTAAGACCGTTGTCCTGCATATAGCCAATAAGAGTTACGGCAAGCTGACGCGACCAGCGGAGCCAACCTGCATTTTCCTTTCGCCATGCGGCTTCTTCTGCAAACCGCGAGGGGGTATCACTCTGATGTTCCTCCAAAAATTTAATTGCCTTGCTTGCCATAATATTATTCGTTAGTAAGTTCAACAAAACTGTCCTGATCGAAAACGCCGTTGGCTTTAAGGAACGCTTTGCAGCGGTTGAGCTTTTGCAATTCAAGCGTTGTATGTTCACGTTCCTGCATCGTCCGTGTAAGTTTGATAGCTCCACCGGTGACGATATAAACGTTCGGTTCAAGCCTTATGGCGTAGATGCGAAGCCAGCTCGCATGACGTTCACGGTTCCAGTTGCGGGCTTTCTCACGACTTAACTCACGGGCACGGGTGTCTGTGATGTCAAGCGGTTTGAATAGCTCGTCAAGATGTTCCGTATAGGGAACTTCAAGAACAAGTTCCTGTAACGCCTCGGCGTCTTCAAACGTATCATTGACGGCTTCATCGAGTCGTTCAATATGGAAGTAGCTTTTTAGGTCTTCCATGTTTTCCATAAAGAAGTCAAGAAGATACTCGCCATTGGTCCAGTTTCGGAACAGGATGGTGAGTTCATCCGCTTCCTTATCCTGAGCTTTGACAGCCCAGAGATGGTCGAATCCGTCGATTATCCGTACAAACTTCATATTATATAAACATTCATCCGAGTGCAAAGTTACAGAGTTTTTCTGAAAACCGCAACTTATAGGTTGATTTTTCTATATCACTAAATATCCGGCGCCTCATCCGGCAAAACATTGAGATGCTTGTCAACCTTATACTGCGGTTGATTGAAGGCGGCACAGAAGAGCACGAAGAGGTCATGAAGTTCAAGCATTGAATAGTGCTCAACGGCACTACTACCTACCTCATGGAGTCCGGTGGCATACATATTTACCTGCGCTTTGTTGGCGATGTCTATGTGAGTCTTACGGCACAGTTTGCTACTGCCGACTGAGTGTAGTGGCACTCGATTCATTGTGCCTGTCGCCTCATCATACTGATTAACCAATCGGTCAATCTTACAATACTCAAGGAGCTTCTTAATCTTGGCGTTGTATCCGCTTTTGCCGGAGGCATATTTGAGAACACCAAATTTGAAACCGGAGCGTTTGACGATTTCCAACGCAAACATCATCAACGGAGTTTTCTTCTCTCGTCGGTCATTCTGCGTCTTCATTGTTTTCTTAGGAAGATATTGAACGTAGGGAATGCCGTCATCGGTAACAGCCACGTTCGACATCGATAACTTCATGAAATCTCCGATACGACAACCGAGAGCGCACTGAAGAAGAAAAGCATCTTTGGTTTCCTTCAGGCTGTCGGGTACATCCGCTACCATTATCTGCTGAACTTCCTCATAGCGGAGGAAGAAAGGGTCATCATATTGTTCTCTCAGAGCCTCGTTCCTTCGTTTCTTGGTGAGACGCCTAAACGGAGATTTTAGAATCTCGTCATTTTCCTCCAGCTCATTGAAGAAAGCCTGCAATGCCCGGAGTTTCGCCGATGCCGTGTTGATACTCGCTTGCTTGGTCGGTATGGAGATCTTTTGCAGGCTTCCATATATCGCCTTATGTTTATCTACATATTTGTATTCGTTGATAACGAACTCCCGAAAAGCCAATATGTCTTCCGGCGTGAATTGGTCCGGTGTATAATGCGATTTCTTGAAAATGATAAGGTAACGTGAGAGTTTATCCCATACAATCTTATAAATCTTGGCTCTGCCCTCACTGACGGTGCCGTATGTTTTCAGACCGTCAATGTAGCGGTCGAAACGTGCCAAAAGTGTTTCGATTTCCTCCGGATTGACTATATTGTATTTCTCCGGATTGAGAAGCATATCTATTCTCGCCTCAAAGTCGGTGGCGTCGAATTCAGGACATTTCTCTTTCAGTTGCTTGTAGGCTTCGTGCATCGCATCAATCTCGCGTGTAATAGCGAGACGCAATTCCTCGTTATAGAGGCTGACACGAGGTTTTAGTGAGCCATCCATATCGAACTTTTTCAAGTCCGCCAAATCAGCCTCGATATTACTCTTGTGAAAGAGCTGGACTTCACGACCCTCTGTAAGCCGGAAGCGAAGTCTTATTTTACCGCTCGTCTTGGTCGTGCGGAGGTAGATAGTTATTCTTTCCATAGGTGGTTGTGCATTTCAAAATACCGTTGTGCAAGTATAACGTTTTTGCACAACCAAAAGTGCATTAAGATAAATACCTATGAATTTATTAACATTCAAAATCGTTCTAATATGCTTATACACACTGACAATTAAATTCATCTTCATTCGCCGTCATTCATAATTATGAGTCCTTCCAAGGCAACTAACCGAGGCGCATCCTAAATAGGGTGCGCCTCTTTTTCATATGCAATTATTGATGCCCGAAGCCGAGATTGCGGTGCATCCCATTATTCTGCCGTGAAGCGGCATGCCACTCATGAAACAGCAGTATCACCGGGCCGGAGGCCCGCGTTGCACCGAATTTTCGGCTTGATCCATTTTTCATCAGATTTTTTGCTTACCTTTGCGGTCAGAACGCTGCAAGCACCGCATA